>ERZ1066123.476-NODE-476-length-30339-cov-8.444789_pt1 | contig 30339 bp, 31 predicted proteins | sample MGYA00382770_ERZ1066123 | MGnify/ENA primary metagenome ERZ1066123 (study PRJEB33369, sample SAMEA5778353) | biofilm metagenome | biome: Industrial cooling water; feature: Water cooling tower basin; material: Biofilm | place: United Arab Emirates | collected...
CCGCCAGGGCGTGCCAGCGGACCCGGACCGGGAAGCGGTCCGCCACCTTCAGCGGGGCGACCTTCGCGGCGGCGTCCGCAACGACCGCCTGACCCGCGGGGGTGGCGGCGTCCCGCTCGGCGAGCGTCAGCGCGGTCGTCACCCGTTCCCGCAGCCCGAACCGCGTGTCGATTTCGAGGGCGGTGGCTTCCCGCGAAGGTGTGGACCGCACCGCCCGCCAGACGGCGAGTGCCGTCCCGAGCGCGGCGGCCCCGGCCACGACGGCCCACTTCGACCACGCCGGCGGCGACTCCAGCACCCACGGCTCCGCGAACAGCCACCCGAGCCCGACCCCGAGGCCGACGGCCCACCCGACGATCAGGGCGTTCACCAGCGACTGCACGAACAGCCGGCGGCGGGCGCGGGCGACGGAGCGTTCGATCGGCGACAGCGCGGACATGGCCGGCTCCCGGTGGGGACGCAGCAGGGGTCTACGGTTCCGACGCGAACGGTCGGGCGGCGGATTGTCGAATTGTACCACGAACCCGGCCCGGCGAATCGAGTCTTTTCTGGCAGCCCGAATGCAACCCCTCCCCGAAGCGGAGAGGGGAGGAAAACCGTTCCGGCTCCCCCTCTCCGCTTCGGGGAGGGGGGTTGGGGGGAGGGGTTAAAACCTCCCGCCGAAGGCGGCCCCAATCATGGTGAGGGAGAAAGTCGGATTTTTCCTGAAAGGTGCCCGGCCGCCGGTCCATCTCAGTTGTGTCGCACGGCCGTGGACCCCCGGTTATGGCGGAACCGGGGGCCGCGGCCGTGTCGCGCTTCAGTGCGCGGCGTCCTCGAAGCCGGGCACGGCCGCGAGGAGGAAGAACCCGTTCACCGTCAGCAGCAGGGACGCCACGCCGATCGCGACGCTGGCCCAGAACGCCCACTTCTTCTCCGCGAGCATCGCGACGGACGCCATCACGATCGCCAGCTGGAACCCGACCTCGGCGAAGTCGAAGTACGGGTCCTTCCGCTGCATCAACGCGACCACTTGCTGGTGGTGCCGGGCACCCTTGTCCCCCTCTTCGATCTCCTTCTTGTCCTCCTTCATCCGCCTTTCCTCGTCCCGATACTTCTTCAGCAGCGCGGCCTTGAACGGCGGCAGCGGCCCGGCCTTCTCCTCCTCTTCGAGCTTCCAGATCTCGTTGCGGTACAGGGCCTCGCGGGTGGACTTGGACTGGTAGCGGTTCCACTGGTTCGCTTCTTCCTGCTTGGCCATCATCATTTCCTTCGCCGCGTTGTGCCCGCCGAACGACGCGACGGCCAGCCCGACGGCGTACACCGCCACGAACAGCGCGATCTGCCGGGTGAACGGGTTCTCCGCCTTTTCCTTCACCTCGTGCGGGTCCGGGATCTCGATTTCGGCCATGACGTCAGACTCCGGGGAGGAACGAACAGTGCCGTTTTATGGGGGCCGGCGGGTCGTTACCCGGCCGTTACGCCGTTCGTCGCGGGATCGGGTATACCTGAATCGCGGCGGTTCCACTTCCGGAGGGCGAAGACCATGTTGACCCGATCCTACCTGCTCGCGGCCGTCGGCCTCGGCACCGTCCTGGCGGGCGTGCTCGCCGCGGGGGACAAGCCCGGGCCGAAGCGGCCCGGCAACCTCGACCCGACTCGGTTCGACGAGGACGCCGACCCGCTCCTGAACCTCCGGAACAAGCTCACCGAGCAGAACCGCGAGGAGTTCCGCCGGGCGTACCCGTTCCGGTCGCTGGAAGACCGGCTGAAGTTCGACCCCGAGGGCCGCAAGCGCCTCGCCAAGACCCTGGCCCCGGCCGCCCTGGACGTGGCGAAGTGGGAGCCGGTCTACCGCACGAAGGAGGTCCACACGATCCCGCCCGCGGTCCGGGGGGTGATCGAGGCCGAGGAGCGGCTCCGGTTCGCGGACGACTTCGAGCGGACCCGAGTCCTCGCCGACATCCACTCGGCCGAGGTCCAGAAGTTCGTCACCAACCCCGGCTTCGGCCACATGCGGATCGTGAACCGGTTCCGCCTGCCGCGAGGGATGGACAAGTACCCCGGCGACTGGTCGGAGGCCGACCGCGGCGACGAGGTGAAGCTGCCGGCCGACGGCGACTTCTTCACCCCGAACCCGGACAAGGCCGGGCCGACGCTCCCGGCGAAGGCGGCGCTCGCGAGCTTCCACACGGCGACGGCGTACGAGTTCGCCCGCCCGGACACCTGGGGGCTGGTCAAGGACAAGAAGGAAGTGGCCGGGTTCCTGCCGCACGCCCTCGGGTTAGAACCCCCCGGATCCTTTCTGCTCTCCCGTCAGCGGCAGGATCTCAAGAACCCGATCAAGAACAAGGACGGCGGCGTTACCTACCCCGACATCGAGCGGTGGGCCGTCCGGAAGGTGGAACTCGTCGGCATCCTGATGCACGAAACCCCGGTGGCCTACGTCACGGAGGCGAAGAAGCTGCCGACGATGGCCGACGTGGCCAACGCCAAGACCCGCGAACTGACGGACTTCGAATCCAAGGGGTTGAAGCAGCTCGCGGCCGGCAAGGACGCCGTCGTCGTGGACGCGACGACGAACCAGGTCCGGATGGTCGGCGCGATCCGGATGGCCCAGGCGTGCCTGAAGTGCCACGACGGCTCCCGCGGCGACCTGCTCGGCGCGTTCAGCTACGACCTCGTCCGCGACCCGGCGTTCCGGGCGAAGGACTGACGCCGCCCGCCCGCGCTCGGCTTGCGGGGCGTAGAATGTCCCGGCTAGGATCGGTCGGCCCGTTTCACGGAGGAACCGCATGACCCGCCGGCTTCTGCTCCCCGCACTGGCCCTGCTCGCCGTCGCCGCGTGGGCCGTCTGGCCCGTCCCGGCCCCGACGCCGATCCTCGCCGCCGACTACGACGTCACCGCGACCAAGCCCGACCTGATCGCCCCCGGAACGGTCGTCGGGACCGCGCCGCCGGAGGGGTGGTCGCACCTCGTGCTGAAGAGCCTGCCGCGGGTCCGGCCGTCGGAAAAGGACAAGGTCAACGACCTCGCCGCCCGCATGTCCGGGTGGATGCTGACGGTCCTCGCCGTGGACGTCGCGAAGTCCGCCGACGTGCCGCCGAAGTACCGGTTCCGCGCCGTCGGCCTCGGGCTCGGCACCTCGATCGACGGCAAAGACACCGTCATCACCCCGGACACCGGCAAGAAGTTCGGCGCGGACCTGGGCTTCGTCACCCGCACGATTCTGGAGAAGGGGTACGACACCCAGGCCCAGGCGACGCTCGTCGTGAAGGGGCCGTCGATGGGGGTCCTCGACACCCCGGTGTGGTTCAAGTGGGGTCCGAAGAACACGCTCGTCCGCTACCGGTACGTCTTCCTCGTGGACGAAGTCACGGGCCGGCTCGACTCCCTCGTCTGGCCGATCGGCCCCGGCGGGCAACTCCCGCAGAACCCGACCGCCTTCCTGGTGGCCGCCAACACGGTGGACGAGGTCGAACTCGTCCCGGACCCGAAGGAGTTCAACGTCCTCGGCATCCCGACGGACGCGGGCTTCGCGGTGGACCGGATGCCGAAGCACGCGGCGAAATTCCCGCTGCCGAAGGACCTGCTCAAGCTCGCGGCGGCGTCCAAGTTCACCGCGGCCGAGGCGTCCAAGCTGGAACAGGGCCTGCGCGGGTTGCTGCGGTAAACGTCCCGATTTCACCACAAAGGCACAAAGTACCACAAAGGATCACAGAGAAGAGGTTTGACAGGCTTAACAGGGTCAACCGGCTCAAATCCAAATCCTGATCCTGATCATCCTGTTAATCCTGTCAAAAATTCTTGCATGGTCTTCTTCGTGGCCCTTTGTGTGAACTTTGTGCCTTTGTGGTAAAATTCTTCTCTTGGATTCTTCGATGTCACTCTTCCTCGCACTGCTCGTCGCCGGGGCCGAGCCCGACGCCGCGAACCCGCTTTACAAGGCGCTGCTCGATCCGGGGCTGGCCGTCGGCGGGGACGCGCGGGTCAAGCTGCCGGCCCCCACGATGCCCGACGGGCTCGACGCGGCGAAGCAGAAGGCGGTCGTCCAGAAGCTCATCGGCACCGACTACGCCTACGAGGAGTTCACCCGGAACTCCGTCGTCGCGCCGTTCAAGATGGTCATCCGCGACGAGAAGTCCGGCGACGACAAGCTCCCGGTCCGGGGCGTCGACGTGTGGTTCGTCGCCCACGGCGACTTCTCCGCACTGGATGACGAGAAGTTCCTGGACCGCCTGCTCAACTCCGGCCGGGGGGCCGGCGGGAAGTCCGCCGAAATCCCCGCCGACGAGCTCGCGAAGCGGAAGATCGCGATCCCCCCGGAGTTCGCGAAGCGCGAGCACTTCGGCCGGGTGGAGTTCGACTTCCTCGACAAGGTCCGGCTGACCGCGACCGGCCGCACGGTCTGGAGCAAGTCCGCGGACTCGCTCGTCGCGGCGGCCGAGGTCGACCCGCGGTTCGAGAACGCGTGGCAGTCCGTCACCAAGGACGGCGACGGCGTGAAGCTCGGTCAGGCGACCGCGTACTCGGGCGTCGGGCTGTACGTGAAGCTCACCAAGCTCGCCGAGCCGGCCGGGGCGGTGTTCGTCGAACAGCACGTCGTGTTCACGGAGCCGACCGGGTGGTTCGGCGGCGCGAACCTGCTGCGGTCCAAGCTCCCGCCGGCGATGACGAAGACGGTCCGGTCGATGCGGGCCGAGTGGTCCAAGGGGAAGTGACGGTTCCCTTTTCTTGCCGCGGGCGGTTTTTCCTGCTACGCTATCTAACGCTCAAACAACCGGCCGCCCGGAACCCGTCATGAACCGCACCGCCCTCCCGTTGCTCGCCCTGGCCGTGGTCGCGCTCGCCGCGGAGCGGGCCGCCGCCCAGACGTCCCTCACCCCGGAACAGGTCGCCCGGCTGAAGGCCGCGGCCACGTTCATCAAGGTGACGGCCGGCCCCCTCGGCGGGACCGGGTCCGGGTTCGTCGTCCGCGTGGACGGCACCGCCGCCTACGTCGTCACCAACTTCCACGTCATCGACCTCGCCGTGATCGCGGCCGCCGGCGGGGAGAAGGGCGTCAAGCCCGCGATCGAGGTCGTGTTCGACAGCGGCAACACCGGCGAGCGGACCGCCGTCGGCTCCGTCGTCGCGATCGACCCGGAGCGGGATCTGGCGGTGGTCAAGGTCACGGGCGTGAAGAAGCTGCCGGAGCCGATCGACCTGAAAGACCCGCCGACCGTCATCGAGACGACGCCCGTCTACGTCTGCGGGTTCCCGTTCGGCGAACGGATCGGCGGCGTGTCCGACAAGAACCCGGAGATCAGCATCGGGCAGGCGACCGTGTCCAGCATGCGGAAGGACGCGACCGGCCGGGTGAGCAAGGTGCAGCTCAACGGCGCGCTCAACCCCGGCAACTCCGGCGGGCCGGTCGTCACCGCGGACGGCAAACTCGTCGGCGTCGCGGTGTCCACCATCCGGGCGAGCGGCCTCGGGTTTGCCATCCCGCAGCAGGACGTCGCCGAGATGATGCGCGGCCGGGTCGGGCTCGCGCGGGTCGTCCCCCCCGACGCGCCGAACGGTTCGCACGCGATGAAGGTGCTGATCGTCGACCCGCTGAAGGGCGTCACCAAGGCGACCGCCCACATCCTCCCCGGCGAAGACCCGCCGCGGGAGAAGCCGACCGCCGCCGAGCCGATCCTCGCGGGGGCGAAGCCGCTGCCGCTCGTGATGGAGAAGTTCGGGGCCAGTGCCCCGCTCCCGGTCGCGGACGGGCAGAAGGTCGTGTGGGCGCAGTTCGAGCTCGAAACCGCGACCGGCCGGGTCGTGACCGCACCGGTCGACGTGAAGGTGTCCGCCGCCGCCCCGGCGAACCGGCCCGGCACGAGCCCGTCCCCGAACGGCGTCTTCCTCCCGCCCCCCGCGCTGCGGCTCCCGCCCCCGGCACCGGGCAGCGTCGACCTGTCCGACCTCAACCGCGCCCCGGAGAAGTTCCTGGGGCAAGCGATCACTGTCGACGCGCTCACGTCCTGCGTCCTGTCCGGCCGCGACGACGGCTACGACCTCGACGTGTCGTTCCCCGGCGGGAAGTCGCCGTCCGGCGTGCGGTTCGAGTTGCCCAAGGACCTCGCGTTCCAGTTGAACGACCTCGGCATCTCGCCCGGCGACACGTTCGCGGTCCGCGTCTCCGGCACCGTCCGGAAGCCGGCCGGCCGGGACAAGTCCAAGCAGGTCGTGTCCGTGCAGACGGTCGAGTTCGTGGACGACGACGGCAAGCCGGTGACGACCTTCAAGCCCGCCGTCGACCCGCCCACCGGGGAGCCGACCCTCGAAACGATCAACCGCTTCCCCGACCGGTTCAAGGGGAAGACGCTGACCCTGACCGCGTACTGCCAGGGCATCGGGTTCGCCGGCAAGAGTTACGAGGTAAAGGTCGTCAACGAGAACGAGGCGAAGCCGCTCAACCTCGCGTTCTACACCTCGAAGGACGTGGCGACCCAGGCCGAGGACGAACTCCCCCGCGGCACGCTGGCCGTGAAGCTGACGTTCACCGTGGAGCGGGTCACCCCGCAAGGCCAGGGGGTGCTCGGCGTCAGCAAGCTGGAGATCCTCAACCCGCGGAACAGCACGACCGTCAAGACCCTGACCGGCGCGGACAAGATCACCTACCCGAACGACCCGCCCGCCCCGAAGCCGCCGACGCCGGGGCTGCCGAACCAGCCGAAGGCGACCGCCGCCCCGCCGAAGGCCGAACCCGAGAAGGGGACCGACTGGCTGATGGTGGGTGCGATCGTCGGCGTGACGCTGGTCCTCCTCGGCGGGGCCGGCGTCGGGGCGCTGGTCATCCTGAGGGGGAAGGGGGCACCCGAGGGGAAAGCGAAGTACGGGGCGAAGGCCGCGGAACCGGAGGAGGAGGCCCCGAAACCCCGCCGGGCGAAGCCCGTCCGCCCCGACCCGCCCCGCGACGACGACTTCCCCGGCTTCGGCTGAGCCGGTCACAGCCGGTCCAGCGGGCTCTGCACCCCGCCGGGGCCGCGGTTCACGACGTGCGTGTACACCATCGTCGTGCTCACGTCCGCGTGGCCGAGCAGTTCCTGCACCGTCCGGATGTCGTACCCCGCTTCCAGCAGGTGCGTCGCAAAGCTGTGCCGGAACGTGTGGCAGCTCGCCCGCTTCGTGATCCCCGCGGACCGCACCGCCTTCTGAACGGCCTTCTGCAACCCGTTGGCGTGGAGGTGGTGCCGCATCCGGACCGCCGCCCCCGCGCGGGGGTCGGTCGACAGCCGGGCCGACGGGAACAGGTACTGCCACCCCAGTTCCCGCGCGGCGGCCGGGCACTTCTTCGCGAACGCGTACGGCAGCCAGACCTCGCCGTGCCCGGCGGCCAGGTCCGTCTCGTGGATCGCCGCCACCTTCCGGACCTGCTCCTGCATCCGCCCCCGGACCCGCCCCGGCAGCGGCACGACCCGGTCCCGCCCGCCCTTCGCGTCCCGGACCACCATCTGATTGCGGTCGAAGTCCGCGTCCTTCACCCGCAGCCGGCACGCTTCCAGCAGCCGCAGCCCCGAGCCGTAGAGCAGTTCCGCCAGCAGTTGATGGATGCCTTCCATTCTGTCTAACACGTCGCGGACCTCGGCGACGGAGAACACGACCGGCAGCCGCTCCGGCCGCTTCGCCCGCAGGAAGTCGAGCCGCGGCAGCTCGACCCGGAGCACCTGCTGATACAGGAACAAGACGGCCGCCAGGGCCTGGTTCTGACTGCTGGCCGCGAGTTGCCGTTCGACCGCGAGGTGGGTGAGGAACGCGGACACCTCGGCCGCGCCCATGTCCTTGGGGTGGCGTTTGTTGTGAAACAGAATGAACCGCGTGACCCAATCGACGTAGGCCTGTTCGGTTCGGATGCTGAAGTGCCGGACCCGCGTGGCCTCCCGCACCTGATCGAGCAACCGTGGCGACCGCGGCGGCGGGGTTGCGGAATTCGTGTTTGACATGTCGCACGCGAACGCACATACTGGTGTCGGGAAGCCCCCCCGACCGGCGGACGATACCAGACACTAGGCAGAACTTCAAGAAGAATTAGACAGAAAACGGGTTCTGTCTAATTCCAAGTTCGGCCGACCGCCCTCAGTCGCTGGGGTGCGGAGTCGGAGAGGTGGCAGCCTTCGGCCGACGGGCTGTCACCGGGTCGCCGGTCCCTCGGACTCGCGGAAACGGCGTGGGCGTCGCACCCCCCACTCGAAGCGGTGGCGACCGGGCCCCGGTCCCTGTCCGGGCGTCCCGACAGTTCGAGCTCGGCGGCAGCGGTCGGCCGAACCACGAGCTCAGCGGCGGGCGGTCGCCGGAACGCGGCGGCCGAACCGTCGCTGCAGCAGCGGGCGAGGCGGCCACTGGCACGGCAGGGAGCGTGCGGGCATCGCCCGCCGCTGAGCTCGTGGTTCGGCGGCGGAAGGGCGCTCGACGGCGGTGGGCCATGAACGTGCGGGAGGCGCGGCGGGAGATGCTGGCGTGCGTCGCCCACCTGCGGGAGCGGCTGGCGGCCACCCCGGACCCGGCACGCCGGGCAGCCTTGGCCGACGACGCCCGCCGCGGCATCGAGCGGGCCCGGAGGCGGTTCAAGCGGCTCATCGACGAGAGGGCCAGCCGGCGGCACGGGTTTGCGATCCACTGCCGCGAGGGCATCGAGCGGACGCTGGCCGAGGTCACGGCCGCGGCCCTGGCAGCGGTTGCGGTCGCAGTCGCCACCGACGCCGAACCAGACGCTGCAGCAGACGGCGGGGGCCGTGTCGGTTTCTGAGAGTTCATAGCTCACCGTGGCCCCCGCCGCTGCTGAGCTGTGTCGTTCGGCGGCGGAGGGCGATCGGATGGGTTCAGGCGTCCGGGAGTTGCTGGAGCCGTGGGTGCCTGGCAATTACGCCATCGCCGAGGAACGGTTGCGGGCGATGCCCCCGGATGCGGCACGTGCCGAACTTGTCGCCCTCTCGCGGGACGAGGAGCCAGTCGTTCGGGCGAGCGTCGCGCAGTTGGCCGCGAGCGTCGCCCCCGACCTGGGCGACGAACTGGCCCTCGCCCTTCTGGCCGACCCGGTCGGGTTCGTGCGGTGGACCGCGTGCGAGAAGCTGTTCTTCAACTGGTGCTACCGGGCGGCCGACGCCCTGGCTGACCTACTGGTGCGGGAGCCGGACGCGCTGGTCCGCAACATGGCAGCGTGTGCCCTCTGCTACCTCGGCAGCGAGCGGCACCTCCCGCAGCTGGAGGCGGCGCTGGCGCTGGAGACGGGTACGGATCACGAGGGCAGCCCGGTTCGGGACGTGATCGCGCGTGCGATCCACGTGCTCCGGTTCGGCCCCCTGCCCGGGATGGAGGCGCGCCGAACCAGGCGCTGCACCTGACCCGGCCCGCAGTGTTGCTTTCTGGGACTGCATAGCCACCTGATGCGGGCCGGGCAGGTGAGCTGTGTCGTTCGGCGGCGGAGGGCGATCGGATGGGTTCAGGCGTCCGGGAGTTGCTGGAGCCGTGGGTGCCTGGCAATTACGCCATCGCCGAGGAACGGTTGCGGGCGATGCCCCCGGATGCGGCACGTGCCGAACTTGTCGCCCTCTCGCGGGACGAGGAGCCAGTCGTTCGGGCGAGCGTCGCGCAGTTGGCCGCGAGCGTCGCCCCCGACCTGGGCGACGAACTGGCCCTCGCCCTTCTGGCCGACCCGGTCGGGTTCGTGCGGTGGACCGCGTGCGAGAAGCTGTTCTTCAACTGGTGCTACCGGGCGGCCGACGCCCTGGCTGACCTACTGGTGCGGGAGCCGGACGCGCTGGTCCGCAACATGGCAGCGTGTGCCCTCTGCTACCTCGGCAGCGAGCGGCACCTCCCGCAGCTGGAGGCGGCGCTGGCGCTGGAGACGGGTACGGATCACGAGGGCAGCCCGGTTCGGGACGTGATCGCGCGTGCGATCCACGTGCTCCGGTTCGGCCCCCTGCCCGGGATGGAGGCGCGCCGAACCAGGCGCTGCACCTGACCCGGCGGCATGATTCGTTTCTGGGAGTTCGTAGCTCACCGATGCCGCCGGGCAGGTGAGCTTGGTCGTTCGGCCGACCGCCCTCAGTCGCTGGGGTGCGGAGTCGGAGAGGTGGCAGCCTTCGGCCGACGGGCTGTCACCGGGTCGCCGGTCCCTCGGACTCGCGGAAACGGCGTGGGCGTCGCACCCCCCACTCGAAGCGGTGGCGACCGGGCCCCGGTCCCTGTCCGGGCGTCCCGACAGTTCGAGCTCGGCGGCAGCGGTCGGCCGAACCACGAGCTCAGCGGCGGGCGGTCGCCGGAACGCGGCGGCCGAACCGTCGCTGCAGCAGCGGGCGAGGCGGCCACTGGCACGGCAGGGAGCGTGCGGGCATCGCCCGCCGCTGAGCTCGTGGTTCGGCCGCCGGAGGGCGCGGGGTGGACGAGTCGCTTGACCGGCTCGGCGAGCTACTGGTGCGAGGCTTCCGCAGCCACGCCATCGGGCTGCTGGACGACCTCGCCCGCGGCCGCCTGATCGCGTCCTGCTGGCGGGAGCACCAGGCCAGCCTGGCCGCGCTCACCGAGGATCAGCGGTGGCAGGTCCGGGACGCCCTGATCGAGTGCATCGACTGCGGGTTCGACCAGTTCCTCCAGGCGGTGCGGCACTCGGGCGTGTCCCTGGTGGTCGAGGGCCGGGAGGTCGGCAACTCGGACGCCGACCTGGTGGGCCTGATGTTCGGGCCGGGCGGGTGGGTCGAGCGGTTCAGCGGCCGCCCCGCATACGGCGAGGAGGCCGGCGACGGGTAGCAAGAGGCCGAACCAGGCGCTGCACCTGACGGCCGCCCAAAGCGGCGGCCGCAGGTGAGCTGGGTCGTTCGGCGGCGGAGGGTGGAAAGGTGGGGGCGGCCTTCTTCCACGAGGACGACTACTGCCAGGTGGAGGTGCTGCCAGCCTCCGCCCGCGGCCACTGCCTCGCGGAGATGGGCCGCATCGACGAGTTCGCGGACGCTCACCGAGACGGAGCCGGGTTCACCGACATGTACGTCCGCGGCGAGCCGCCGGTGCCGCTGGCCTCTCTCGGCACCACCCTGCAGGAGTGGGAGGCGGCGCTCGGGCCGCTGGTCCCCCGGTTCGCCCAGGTGCTGACCGGGTACAGCACGCACCGCGAGCCGTGCCCGTCGGTCGCCGGGTGGGGGTTCAGCGACGGCCAAGCAGTGTTCGCCAGCGTCGGCGAGGGCGGGGTGGTCGGGCCGGTCTGGCTGTCGCTCAACGGCGTCACGGCCGAGCGAGTCGGGCTGTGGTGCCGGTTGCTCCGGTCCCTGCCCCGCGCCGCCGAGCTGGTGGTCGCGGACTGGAACTCCAGTCAGGTGGTGCCGCTCGCTGACGAGCCGGCTGTGGCAGCGTACCTGCGAGGCGAGCCAGACGCCGAACCAGGCGCTGCAGCAGACGGCGGGGGCATGTAGGTTTTCTGTGACTCGTAGCTCACTCGGCCCCCGCCGCTGCTGAGCTGGGTCGTTCGGCTGCCGCAGAGACGACTGACAATCGGCTGTCACTGTGCGTCTTCCGCCGGGCGGAGTTCGTGGTGCGTCTCCCGACGGGCGGAGTTCGTCGTGCGGGTGGCCAGCCCGGTGGGGTCGGCGGCCGGGGACGGCGGGCCGAACCAGTCGCTGCAGCAGACGGCGGGGGCACATAGGTTTTCCAGGGCACACCGGCCCAACAGCCCCCGCCGCTGCTGAGCGGGGTCGTTCGGCGGCGGAGGGCTTCGCGGCGTGCTGTTGCTCGGACCGATACCCGACGCGGTTCGCTCGCTCGCCCGGCAGCTGTCTACGGACCGCGGCGAGCGGCTCGGGTTTCTGCTGACCGGCGGCCCCGCCGGGTGCAGCTACCTCGACGCCGACGGTCAGGTCTGGAACTGGTCGGCGTGGGACGAGTCGGTCGAGTTGGTCCCCGATGGCCCGCTCAAGGTCGGGCTGGTTGCCATCGCGGCCGAGCGGGAGCCGGGGCTGGCCGCGTGGCTCCCGTCTCGTCCGCCCGGCGCGTCGGACTGCGGGCCGTGCCAGAGGTCGGGCTGGCTTCCGCCGCCGTGGCCGCGGGTCCAGTGCCCGGAGTGCAATGGCATGGGGTGGGTACAGGCCGCAGACGCCGAACCAGGCGCTGCAGCAGACCCCGCCTCATAGGTTGTTTCCCAGGTTCAGCTCCCTTGTGGCGGGGCTGCTGAGCTGGGCGTTCGGCGGCGGAAGGCCGGAGGCGCGGCGTGGGGTGGTTCCGTCGAGAGCCGGCGGTCGCCGGGGCGTGGAGCCTGGGCGTGCGGGCGGTGTTCCTGCCCGGCGGCACCGAGGTCGCGGCCTACGCGGTGCTGCCGGCCGAGGTCCGCCCGGTCGCCGTCCGCGTCCTCGACATGGGCCGGTTCCCGTGGGGGCCGTGGCGGGAGGCCGAGCACACGCTCGCCCCGGAGGTGGTGGCCCGGCTACACGCTGTTCTGACCGCCGGCTACCCAGAGCTGCTGCCGGCCGAGCCGTTCCAGGGGTTCGACGGCATCGACGTGCGGCTGGGCGTCGAGCGGGTCGGGGCCGAGCCGGCCGACTGCCGGATGTTCCGGTTCCGCATGTGGTCGCGGGAGTTCTCGCCCGGCGTGCCGGCCGTGCAGGTGGTCTGGGAATTGCTCGACCCGTGGCGGCTGGCGTCGGGGTAGCAAAGGCACGCCGAACCAGGCGCTGCACCTGACCGGCGGGGCGGCTTTGCAACGCTAGCCCCTGAAAACCCGACCTAGCGTTGCACCCCGTTGCCTGCCGTTGCAACCTGACCGATCACGTCCCGGCACTCGTTCTCGTCCTTCCAGAACACCGGCACGATGCCGAGCGATTCTTGCTCTTGGATCAGACACGTCAGGTTGTGGCAGATGATCTTGCACAGCACTTCGTTCGTCATCGCCGTCGGGTTCTTGCTGACCACGTCCGCCCCGAACTTCCGCTTGATGGCCGAGAAGGTCGATTCCACGTTGCTCCGCTTGTGGTAGTGGGCCATGTACTCGTCCTGCTTGAACTGGAAGTAGTGGAACGCCTTACCGAGCATCCCGCCCGCCGCGCCGGTGCTGTTCGACTTGAACGCGATGAACGCCTCCCCGCCACACTCCGCGACCGCCTCGAAGTTCTCCACCGAAATGTACGCCTTGTCCGCGCTGACTTCGCCGATTTCGAAGTGCCGCTTCGTCTCCTTCAAGAGCGGGACGAACTGCGGGCTGTCGTGGGCGTCCTTGTCCAGAATGCGGACTGCCGTGACGACGTTCGTTTTCACCCCGCTGGCGATGTGCGTCTTGACCCACACGCACCGGTTTCGGGTGATGCCGTACTTGTGGTCGTACCACTTCTCGTACTTCGTGCTACCGAACCCGCTGCTGTCGATGGCAAAGTCCTTCTCCAGCACGCGGAGCGGGCGGGCCGAGTAACCGACCAGTTCCCGTAGGATCGGCGTGTAGTACGGGTCTTCGGCGAACGTCGTCGCCTTCATGCCCGGAATCTCCTTCGTCAGGAACCCCATCGCGTGGGCTTCGTGAAGGTCGGTCGTGAACCGTCTGGCGCTCAGCCCGCAGTATACCTTGTAGGCCATCGTGAACACCGCGTCGGCCGGCAGGTGCGGCTTCGGCCCGACCCACCCGCCGGCCCGCTCCCGAACCGGCAGGCGGCGGCAGAGGTCGTGCAACAGGACGCGGAACCGCTTCTTCTCGGACGCTTGGGCCGCGTTGTACTTCGGCCAGTCCTGCTTGTAGACCTTCTTCTCGGTCAGCGTGACCGTCTTCGTCTCGATCACGGTGCCGTCGGGCAGCACGTCCCGCTTGTGGACGATGGACGCGGCGTAGTAGTGCTTGCACGTCTCGCCCCGCTCGACGTGGTCCGGGCAGGTGCAGGTCTTGGCTTCGAGGTTGACGTGGTACGCGGCCACGTCGCCCGCCCTCGTCTGACTCGGGACGAGCCAAGTCCCGTCGCTCATGCGGTTCAGCCGGCACGTCGCCGCAATAATCAACCCGCGTTCTTCCCGTGCGTTCATCCCGGTCCCTCCGATTGACTACCGGAGTATATATTGCGGTAGATTGCACCCGGAGGTCAGTAGTATATACTGGGGTAAATTTTCTCCGGTTTCTCGGGGGTGTCAATGGCAAAGAAGGTCGTACCAGAGGACAAGCCTATCGGGGCCGTGGAGGTGACGGTGTTGAGTTGCCGGTGCCGGTGCGGTCACGAGTGGATCGCTCGCGACCGGGATCGGCCGCGGGTCTGCCCGAAGTGCAAGAGCCCGAACTGGGATAAGCCGAAAAAGTGGGAGAGAAAGGCGTGACATTCAGCTTGTCAGTTGGTCGATTTCGTCCGCCTTCGTCTCCGTCTCCTCGGAGTAGTCGGCCCACGCGGTCATGTTGAGCGTGTCGAATTCGCCGTCGCCCGTCACCGGGAGGGTAATTTCTAGATCGGCCATCAGACTTAGGGACGGCCGAAAGTCTCTCGTGAACCCATAATCCATGCCAGCCTGTAGAACCTGACGCGCGAGGTATCGCGGTTCGATGGTGGGCACAAGAATAGTGATCTCCCCACAATGGTCGGTGATGGAGTACTCCTCACCGACGGCTACATGACGGCAATCGAAATCGCTGTCGATGCTCCACAAGGCACCCCCGTATTGAAGCCCCCCGGCGTTAGCGGCGAGAACAAAACCGAACGGCTTCCGCACGTTCGCGCTGTAAAGGTTGAACCCGGTGCGGTTGGCGTGGATGTGCTTCTTCAACACCCTCTTCCCGATCCGCAGCTTAAACAGCGATTCGTCGCCCAGCCGAACGGGTTTCCACCCTTCGGGCTTCGGCGGAGTCTTCCGCTTCGCGCCGGTTTTAATCCACTCGTCGATAGACGCCTTGAGCTGACCCAACTTCTGGGTGAGAGATTCCTTTTTTTGAACTGGGTCCGCGATCTCACCTAGAAGACCCAGTTCTTTCGCCACCTCCGGCTCCCAGTGGTGGCGAAGGTTCGCACTAGCCGTGTCATACAAATCGCTGGCCGAGATCGTGACTGCCCGCCTCACGGCCGGGTCTTGAGCGACGCCGGCTTCGTGCAGGCGATAGCATGTAACCAGCGCCGGCAAATCCGTTTCGCAAGGGAGGCGTTTTGCGTCCCGCGTCTCGCCGATCTCTGACACGGCGAACAGCAACACCTTCTCGCGTCCCAACGCTGCGGCCGCCGCTTCCCGAGATAGTGGCCTGAGCCGCTTTTTCAGATGACAAACCACGACACGTTTCGGCGTGTTGAAGAACGTCCGCTCCGGGAGGATTGCAAGTAAGTCAATGGAACACGATTCCATGAGCCATTTACGCAAGTCGCGGTCGGTGGTCCGGAGAAAGAACGTCTCCGGGAGTAGAATCCAGGCGTCCCCGTTTTTCTTGAGGGCTTGAACAATGTACTGGATGAACAACCCCTCAACACCGCTTGACTTCCGACCGTAGTAAGTCTTCCTTTTGTTGTCTGCCTTGATTAGTTTCCCGATGTCGGCCGACCCGGACACGACGAACGGCGGGTTGGTCAGGATCAGGTCGTAAACCTCTGAATCCATCCGTTCCAATGCACCCAGCGATGTTCGTTCCATGCAGACAAACGATTCCCGGAGCCACCGGGCAAAACTTTTAACGCGGGACGGTTGATCGGCCAGCAAGTCGCCGCAGTAGACGAGAGCATTGGCTTTCGCAAGGATTGCGGTCTTTGGGACGATTTCGTAGGCGTGCCATTCGTGCAATGCCGCCAATTTGTTCCCGTCGGCCGGCCACTGCGAATCCAAGTTTCTCGCCATCTGTTCCAGCACAAACCCGCCGACGCCTGACGCCGGGTCGCAAATCACCTTCCCGCTGGTGAGTCGGTCGATCCCAGCCATGTCGTGAATCGCTCCGACCACCTTACGCGGCGTGAAAAACTGCCCGAACGATGTCGTAGTCTTGCTTTCCTGAAGAAACGTTTCGTACAGGCGGGTCTTAAATTCCGGTGCCGTGTCCTTCAGGGGGCCGAACCGGACGAACTTCTTGAGCATCTCGTGAAACATCAGGTTGTGGTCGCGGTTCGCGTCTTGAAGGACGATGCCGTTGATGATGCTCAGCCCGTCCTTGCCGGCCGGGAACAGCGTCTTGATGTACGGCCGGACATTCTGTGTGTAGAAACGGAAGCACTTGTCCTTCTCGACACTCAGAACGTCGTTCACACGGATCGCAACGCCGTCGGAGTTGGTTTTGATAAGGCCCAAGTCATCCAAAAACTTGTACACAAGGATTTCAACGAACGTAGCCAAGCAATCTTCGGGTCGATCCGCTTTGAGCCGCCAAGTCGTTTGCCAAATCTCACGCGCCAGAGCTTCCGGGTTGGACCGATTCTTCGCTCGGACGCAACTGGTTAGGGGGTCGAAATTGTGAATTATGTCGAGGAACTGTGAGATGAAAGCTTCGTTGCCCCACTCGATTTTTAACGGCATCGGGCGGCCGTCTTCCCGCGTTACTTCTGACACGGACTGGCTGCGCCGTTGATCCACCGCGTCATCACGCCGTCCGTCACGAAACCGACCCGGACCCCAATGGGCAAGCATTTCGTCTTGAGCATGTCGGCGGCAACCGCAACCCAAGTCGACTCACTCAACTCCCCCGGCTGCTTGTGCTCGCCGACGGCGACCGCGTGAACCGACGGAACACGCCCGATGACAAGCGAATCGCACTTTTGCGATTTGTACCCCCCGTAGTCTTTTTGGGGTAGAAGTCCTTGCTGAGCAAACTGGTTGATGGTTACGAGTTGGCACTCGAATACTTCGTAAACCCCGACCGGAGCGCCCCGTAGTTTCGGGTATCGCTGCTCAAGCTCTTCGGAGGCCATCGGTGATCCTACCCGCACAACCGCCGTCCTAGCGGTTCGATCTCGCGCATCTACCGACGCACTCAGCATCTCGTCAACCTGGATCATTGAATCGCCCGGCGTGGTAAACTGGACAACAAAGTGAGTCTGACGGATTATTGACTTGCGCGCAAGAAAACACCGATCAGATTGACGTGATTCGACCTGCCGTTGCAGCCGTCAACCCGGCGTTGCAGGGCGACCAGACGTTGCAAAGCCCCGGGCCGCATGTAGGCTTTCCGTAACTCGTAGCTCACCCATGCGGCCCCGGCAGGTGAGCTTGGGCGTTCGGCGGCGGAGGCGCTGTGAGCCGCGAGGCGTTCGAGGGCGGCGAGTTCGACTGGTTCGCGGTAGACGCCGCGGGCCACGTCGGGCACTTCTCGACCGCCGGTTACGGCCCGGTGCCGCTGCCGGTGCTCGACCGCTTGGACCGCGCCCAAGAGGACGCCTTGTGGTCGCTGGGCGAGCGGCTGCTGGGTTTGCCGGTCATCGGCCAGGCCACCGGGCACCTGCCGGGCCGGATCGATGACTGGCTGGAGCTGGCCCGCCGGGGGCTGTTCGGGTTCGACTGGAAGCACTGGTCCGGGCCGTACCTCCGGGCGGCAGTGCCGAGCGTTCCGGTCGGGGTCGCGGATCTGCCCGCCGAGTTGCAGGCCTTGGTCCGGCTGGTCGTCCTTCCGGGCGTCCGGTTCGCCGAGTTGGTGTCGGTGCGGCCGGAGGAGCTTTGCCCGTGTGGGTAGCCCAGACGCCGAACCAGCCGCTGCAGCAGACGGCGGGGCACGATAGGTTTCTGGGACTTCATAGCTCACCGGTGCCCCGCCGCTGCTGAGCTGGGTCGTTCGGCGGCGGAGGGCGCTCGGGTGGCGGTCGATGACCCGCGTGTGATCGACATCGTGTCCACGGTCCGGGCGACCGGCGAGGTGGTGCTGGTGGTGGCCGACCACCTGCCGTGGGAGGACGCGGAACACCTGGAGGTGCTGCAGGCCAAGCTCAACGCCTACCTGGCGTACATCGAGAGCGGGCAGCTCGCCGACGCGTACCCGGCCGCCGCCCCGGGGGTGCCGGTGCGGATCGAGGTGGCCTGCAAGTACCCGCCGTCGGCCCTCGGGGTACGGTTCCTGGAGGCCGCCCGCGATGTAATCGTGGCGGCCGGGTGGGGGTTCACCTGGGTGGTGTCGCCGGACGCCGAACCAGGCGTTGCAGTGGACGGCGGCCGCAAAGCCGGCCCCCGCAGCTGAGCGGGGTCGTTCGGCAGAAATGCCTGAGCGATTTCGGGGTGGACGTTGCGAGGTCTTGACGGCCTTGTTACGCTCCGGGCGTCGAGCGGTACTCGGTCGGCGGGAGCGGAACACGGCGTCGGGGCGTGGCGGGTCGGTCGGGTGCGGGTGCCGGCATTCTGCCGAACCGCCGGCTCGGCAGAATGCCGTCCGGGGCGGGTGCGCGCCGGCGGTCGCGGGGCGGGGGGACGGCATTTCTGCCGAACTCGCTCGCGTTGGAGCGGAGTCGCAAAGCCGACTCCGCTCCAACGCGGCGTTCGGCGGCGGAGGAGGAAAGGCGATGGAGTCGCAGCGGGTGGGTAGGAACGACCCGTGCCCGTGTCGCAGCAGGCGAAAGTTCAAGCCGTGCTGCTACTACCGAGGGTTTGCCGGGCACGTCGCCACGCCAGCCCGCCACCGCGACGGGGCGGCCGTCGGCCTGCTCCGCCCGCCGGCCCGGCAGAAGCCGCCCCCGAGCCGCGTGCGGTGTTCCGTCGGCTACAAGTTCCACGACGGGTTCGGGACCGGCGAGGTCAGCTACGGGTTCGACCGCGGCAAGCTGTTCCTCCTCACCGACCGCCGCGTCCTCCGCGCCGACCAACTCATTCCCGGTGTCGAGTTCTTCCTCGAAGACCGCGGCACCGCCGTCGTCACGTCGGTCGGGCCGCCGAAAGTCTGGGAAGCACCCCCGCCGGGTATGGACGCGGATGGGAACTCGCTCAAGAACGCGGTCGGCACGGTCAAGTACAGCGGGCATTACCCGGTCCTCGACCTGAAGGTCGGCGGGCAGACGTTCCGCACCACCCCCGGCCACCCGTTCTACTCCCAGACCCGCCGCGGGTGGGTGGACGCCGGCACGCTCCGGGTCGGCGAACTCCTCCAGGACAAGTGCGGCCGGCCCTCCCGGTCGAGGCGGTGTCGGCCGAGACGTTCTGGTGCATCGAACTGTACAACCTGGAGGTCGAGGACTACCACACGTACTTCGTCGGGACCGGCGAGAACGCGGTGTGGACGCACAACGGCTTGCGGGCCGGGTGCCGCATCCCCGGGCCGATGGCCGCGGACGCCCTGGAGCGGGGTGCGATCAGCGTCACCACCCGGATGCGGGCCGGGGTGGTCCGGCCGGACCGGCACCACATCTTCCCGCAGGCGTTCCGGGACTGGTTTACCCGCCGTGGGGTAGACATCGACCGGTACACCCTGCAACTCGACCGAGGCATCCACTCGGCCTTCCACTATGGTGGCGGGCCTGGGCGCGGTGGTGGCTGGTGGAACAACACCATCATGCAGCGCCTCCACGACGCCGGGGCTGCCGCCGGCAGGCAACTCACCAACGGGGAGATTTTGATGATCGGCAAACGCCTGCGGGATCGGTACGCTCCGGGCATCAAAGTAATCCATCGCACCGCTCCGTGAGGAACCTATGACTAGTCCGCCAATCGGCACATGGGAACCGGGGTGGCAAGCCCGACTGCTTGACAGCGTCCGAGCTGAAGGCGCGCGCTGTTTCAGACTACCTCGCACGCTTCCCAGGTGAACCGGCTGTCCAAGTCGCCAAGCGACTCCCAGGCAACGTCGCTGCAGTGCAACTGGAACTTCTTCAGTTCGAGGAGGCTGAACGCCAGGGCCGACTCCGAGATGCTGCCCAGGATGCTTTCTGCCGTTTGCTTCGGGACAACCTCAAGCGTGGTTGGAGCCGTGGACGGCACGCCGAGTTCAACACCGCCAGTGCCTACGCGGACTGGCTCAGCCTGCTTGAGTTTCGTGCGCTTCATCCCGAGCTTCGCCCAGTTGGGGATGCCGTGTGGCAGTCGCTGCTCAAATTGTCGCCGCCTGAGGGGTGGCTTCCCAACGACTCCAACGACCCACTTGTTGTTGCTGCCTTCAACGCTGGCTGGCCTGTGTAGGCCGCACTGGCCGAACCAGGCGCTGCACCTGACCGGGGCCGCAAAGCCGGCCCCGGCTGCTGAGCGGGGTCGCTCGGCGGCGCGTGCGGACCCGCGGGGGTCGGCGCGAGGGCGGATTGGAACGTGTGGCCGCCGTCCCACGTGCCACACCCGACCCGCGCCGACCCCCGAGGCGCGGGCGGAACGGCGCGCTCGCCTGCCGGGCGTCGGCGCGGAACTTATCTCGCTCGCGGGTGTCTAATCGCTTGCCGGGTGTCGCCGGCCCCGTTGCAACCCTCCAACCCAAGGACGATCTCGTGCGCCTCGCTTTCTGGTTCGTCGCGCCGGTGCTGCTCTTCGCCGGCGGACCGGTCCTCTCCGCCGACAAGCCGAACGTCGTGTACATCATGGTGGACGACGTCGGCTGGGGCGACCTGAGCGTTCACGGCGGAGGGGTACGCACGCCGGCGGTCGACAAGCTCTTCTCCCGGGGCGTCGAGCTGACGAACTTCATGGGCTGGTGCGTTTGCTCGCCGACCCGCGCCATGCTGCTGACCGGCCGGCACCCCATCCGCGTGGGCACCGGCCCGAAGACGGGCGGGGAACTCGATCCCGACGAAACCACGATCGCCGAAGGGTTCAAGGCGAACGGCTACCGCACGGGCGTGTTCGGGAAGTGGCACAACGGCGGCAACCCGGACACCCCGGAGTACCGCGCCGCCTTCGCCGAGGCGTTCGAGGGCTTGCCGAACAAGAAGCCCTCGCCCGGTCGCGGTGCCAACGCGCACGGGTTCGACGAGGCGTGGGTGTACTACGGCGGCGGGGGAGACTACTTCACCCGCCGTACGGTTCAAGACCGCGGCCCGGTTTCCTGGTGGCACAACCGCGAGTTCCGTCCCGCCGACGAGGGCTACACGGACGACCTGGTCACGCAGCACGCGGTCGACTTCATCCGCGCCAACAAGGACCGCCCGTTCTTCTGTTACGTGCCCTTCCATCTCGCCCACGGGCCGCTCCAGGCGAAGAAGGAAGACCTGGCGGCGATCGACCCGACGGCGGCCGCCAAGCTGCCGACCGCCAGCGGCAAGACGACCGACGAGAACAAGCACGTCCACGCGGCGATGCTGCACGCGATGGACAAGAACGTCGCGCTCCTCGTGGCCGAGCTGGAGAAACAGGGCTTGAGCGAGAACACGATCCTCGTCTTCACCAGCGACAACGGCGCGATGGAAGCCGGCAGCAGCCTGCCGCTGCGGGGCCACAAGCACACCATCTACGACGGCGGCGTCCGCCTGCCCACCGCGGTGTGTTGGCCCAAGGGCGGGCTGGCCGGCGGGAAGAAGTGGGGCGGCCTGTGCGGGGCGCTGGACATGTTCCCGACGCTGATGGCGATGACCGGTTCGACCATGCCGAAGACGCGCCCGCTCGACGGGAAAGACGTCTGGCCCGCCCTTCGTGACGGCAAGACAAGCCCGGTCGACAGCTACTACTGGATCTGGGGCGACGAGGACGCCCTCCGCACCGACCAGTGGAAGCTCCACCGCTTCTTCAACCGCTACGAGCTGTACGACATCCGCAACGACGAGGCGGAGGCGAAGAACGTGGCCGAGGCGAACCCCGAGGTGGTGAAGGCGCTCGGCGCGAAGATGGACGCCTGGGCCGACTCGCTCGGTGCCGCCCTCGGCCATCGGCCGGCACCGGCCAGGTACCACTCGGCGGCCGCCCCGGAGGGCGACGTGCTGGCCGTCACCGTGACCGTCACCGACAAGGCCAAGCGGAAGGACCGCCTCGCCGTATTGGTGGCGAACTGGGGCGGCTGGCAGGAGGCCACCGACTGGATCGAGTTCGACATCGCGTTCCCGCCCGAGACCCCGAAGGTGCGGCCGTACGTCTCGCCCCTCGACGGGAACGGCGTGAAGAAGCCCTTCAGCCCGATGTTCAAGCCCGGCAGCGGCGTCGACCAGTTCGGCCGCGAACAGAGTGCGGGCCCCGGCGTCCGCGACGGCAAGGTCACCTGGGAGCACCGCATCGTAGGCGTCGCCGGCGACGCCCCCGGTCCGCTGGGCAAGCACGGCGTCGTCTTCACCGGCGGAACCCCCGGAACGTTTACCGTCTATCTCGACAACCTCCGCATCCGACACGCCGACGGCAAGACGACGCCCTTGTGGACGAGCGGCAAGGACACCCGCACCGTCAAGTTCACACCGAACGAATTGTTCAACGACCTCAAGGTCTCGACCCTCGACGCCAAGGACGTGGGCAAGTGACGTCGTCATGGGGCGGTGATCGGTAAGGCCCGTGGCGCTGTCCGAGCCCCAGAGGTCACCGCCAAGGGGCGACAGATTCGAGCGGTTGACCGAGTGCATGATCTCCCGCGACCCGCCGCCGGGCCGACCGCTCGCTCCGGGGAGAGCCTCAACGGCCCGCCGAACCGGGCGTTGCAAAGCCCGGCGGGGGCATGTAGCGCTTCCGGGAGTCCAAGCTCACCGCGCCCCGCCGGTCAGTGCGGGCGGCGGCCGGCCGGGGCATCGTCGGCTTCGCCAGCGGGCGAGGCGCAGGTGCCGAACCGGGGGCTGCACCCGACTACCCCCGAATTCCTGGGCGATGTGCGGGAGGAACTGCTTGACCTGCGGCTGGATCGGGTCGGCCATGTCCTTCGGTAGGGACGGCCGCTTCACCGCCCCGAAGGTGGTCGTAGAACGGCTTGCGGCACCGGGCGATGGCGACGATCAGCGTTCGGGCGGGGCGCGGAATCGTTGCCCGTCGCCGCTCTCGTCTACGGCCCACGGGTCGCCGCGCATGTGGTAGCCGCCGTTGGCCCAGCTCTCCCAGAAGCCGGGCCGGTCGGCGGCCATGAACTCGATGCCGCGGACCCACTTGGCGCTCTTCCACGCGAACAGCTTCGGCACGACCAGCCGCACCGGGTGGCCGTGGTCCGGGGTCAGGTCCTGGCCGTTGTGCGCGAGCGCGAACAGGCAGTCGTCGCCGAAGAAGTCGTCGACCGGCAGGTTGGTCGTGAACCCGTGCTCGCAGTGGACCATGACGAACTTCGCGGCCGGCGACGGCGTGACGTGCTTGAGCAGCTCCCGCGTGGGGACGCCCTCCCACAGGTTGTCGAGCTTCGACCACCGCGTGACGCAGTGCATGTCCGCGAACACCTTCACGCGGGGCAACGCGCAAAACTGCTCCCAGGTGAACCGGGTCACCTTCGACACGAACGGCACCGGGAAGACGGTGAAGTCCCACTTGGCGGCGTCGAACTTCGGCACCTGCCCCGCGTGCAGCACCGGCCACTTGTGCGTCAGCACCTGCCGCGGGGGGAGCCGTTCGGCCCGTTGCGTGTCGGGGGAGATGATCGGGTCGGACATGAGAACTGCCTCACGACTTCGACGAGACTTCCATGCGGTCTGGGGCCGCAGCCCGACCACCCAGCAAGCCGACCAAGGCACCGAGCGTCACCTTCAAGGTGAAGTCACAAGCATCGGCAAACTTCGATTGGTGTGCCGTCGGTGGATCCTTGCCGAACAACGCGAGCACACCCAGCCCGAGTAACGAGACGGCGAACGCGGCCGTCACAATCAGGATCAGCCCGGCGAACATGCGGTTTTGCGTGATGACAGGGAGTGCTTTTCGCCCTTGAGAAACCGAACCACTCGTCGACGGTTCGGTGTCGGTTGCCGGCTTGTCCTTTGCCACGATGGGATCCTTCGGGACAACTATGACCGGTAGAGAACCCGCCCGGTGCTGAGGTCGATCGTCGTTTCGGAAAGCGGGTGTCGAATCGCGGACCAGAATAGATTCGTCATCGCGAGAAGATATGCCAGCGGTGGAATTCGGACGACGAACACCGCCGATTCCGTGTCACTCTGCTCCCCAAGCGGGAGGCGGTCGTCGATTCTCGGAATCGCTGGCTTCAACGACGTGGCCATGGGGCTATGCTCCGAGACGCGATTCTGGCGGACCACACCCGCACTAATATCGTAACCCGTCCTTCCGCACGTGGGTAGTCGGCTTCCCCTCGTGCTGGACGGCCCCGCCGACGACGCGGGCCAGGATGAGGGCGTGGTCCCCGGCGTCGAACCTGCCCGTCACGCGGCAGTCGACCCAGGCGAGGGCTGCACCAAGAACCGCGGCAGAATCGCCGGAACGAGCGACTTCCAGCCCCGCGAACGCGGGCTCGCCGGGGTCGAAGCCCTTGCCGAAGTGCGCGACGAGCGCCTTGCCCCCCTCGGGGACGACGTTCACGACGACCGGGGTGCCGTCGACCAGCCAGTCGAGGAGGTAACGGCCCTTCCGCACGGCGACGGTCAGTTGCGGCGGGTCGAACGAGCACTGCTGGACCCAGCTGGCGAGCATCCCCGTTTCGCCGTGCGGCGACCGGACCGTGACGACGAACAGCCCGCTCGGGATTCGCCCGAGGGCCGCCGCCCAGGGTGGGGTTTCGGTCCGCGTCGTCATGCCGTGCCGCCTCGGTCGTCGGGAAGGAACACCGTCATGGTAGGCGGCCGGAACGCGGAACGAACACCCCCGCCGCGGTGTGACCCGCGGCGGGGGCGTCGTCAGCGGAAGGGCCGGGCGACACACCCGGCCCACGAATGGGATGCGGAAAGCTGGGGGACTTGCGCGGGTCACTTCGGCGGTTCGAACCCCTTCGCGTCGACCGGCGCGCCGAACTCGGCCGAGATCAGCTTCCACTCGGCGATCGGCGAGCCGTCGATCTTCACCACCCGCTCGTCCGGCAGGAGCACCCCGTTCGGCAGCGCGAAGACCGCCCCCTTCTTGTAGACGAACTCCTTGGTCACGTCCTTCCCGTTCTCGCGGCCGAGGACCGTCACCTGGGCGAGCCGCTTGGTGTCCGCCTCGAAGTGCAGCGCGGCGGGGGGCAACAGCGGGGACCACACCCGGACGCCGACCGTCGGGCGGTCGGGCGCGTCGGCCGGGGGGAACGGGCCGACGACGACCGACGGGTCCGTCAGGCACCCGAGAAACCCGAGCCACTCGCCGGGGGTGTCGGTGATCAGGTCCCGGGCCTTCTCGGGCTCGGCGAGGTTCTTCTCGCCCCCCTTGGTCTCGAACCACACCGCGTCCCCGCTGCGGACCTGGGAGTACGCGACCTGCGGGCCGAGCTGCCAGTTCGCCCGGAACTTGCCCGGCCATTCCATCTTCACTTCGAGCGTCGCGGCCGTCGGGGTCCGGGGGGTGACGACGCCGTCGAGCCTGTACGAGGTCGACTTCCACCCGGCGAGCAATTCGGGCTTGCCGCCGGTGTGGGCCTTGAGCGCGGCCTCGACGACGGCGGCCGACGCGGGGTCCGACTTCGCCGGGGCCGGCGTCTTTTCCAGTTTCACCGCGGCGGGCGTCGGGTCCGCTTCGATCGGCTTTGCGACCTGGATCGGCGGCGGCGTCTTCGTGCAGCCCACCCCGACCGCGACCGCCAGCAACCCGATTCCGAGACGAGTCATCTTCCCGCCCTCCCGTGCGTGTCCCGGTAGTCGTTCTACCACGGGGCCGAACGCGCGGTGAGGGCGAACCCCCGGATGCGGCCGCGGGGCGGGGCGCGGGTCACGCTACAGTCGGGCGAACCGCGTCAATCCAGCAACCCGGCCGCCTCCTGCCGGAGCCGGTGCAGCACCCGGGACTTCGCGATCCACACCGCGTTCGGCGAGATGCCGAGTTCCGCCGCCACTTCCGCCGCCGACGCCCCGTCGAACATGACCCGGCGGAACGCCCGCCACGTGGTCGGCTCGAAGTCGCGTTCGATCGCGTCCAGGAACCTCGCGACGACGTGCTTGTCGTGCTCGGCGTCCCACTGCCGACTCAAATCACTGGCGGCGTCTTCGAGCTGGGCCAGGTCGTCGATCAGGCCGGGGCTCGGGGCGGATTGCTTCGTCCGCCAGAAGTTGCGGACCCGGTGGACGGCGACGACCCGGAGCCAGTGGCGGAACGCACCGGTCCGGCCGTTGTGCCGGAACGCCGGGAGTTCGCGGACGAGCACGCCGAGGACGTCTTGCACGAGGTCGTCCAAGTCGGCGGGCTGGAGGTGGTAGCGGGCGAGCCAGCCGCGGACGACGGGGGCGTACACGTCCACGAGTCGCCGCCAGTCGGCGTCGGACGCGGCGGTTTGCAGGCGCATCAGCAGGCTGTTCGACGTGATCGACATCGCGGCTCAGCGTATCCCGCCGGTGCCGCGAGTCAACAACGAGAGCCGCGACCGCGCGGGAGCGGCCGCTTCACGGGTGAGAGCACACCATCTCAGGGCAAACGGTTCGCCCGACGATGGTCGATCTCACCCGTGGAACGGCCGCTCCTTTGCGGTCGCGGCTGTCACGTTACTTCACCAGAGCTTCGGCCCACGCCCGGACCGCGGTCACGTCCAGCCCGTGCGGGAACCCGAGCCGGTCGAGCAGGACGAGGACGAGGACCACGTCCGCGACGCCGAGCAGGTACGGGACGACCCGGCCGTTCCAGTTCCGGAGCTTCGCCACGACGGCGGCGACCTTCTCCGCCTTGCCCTGCCAGGTCAGGAACTTGGCCTCGAGCCGGTCGCGGGTCTCGACCACGCGGCCGAGTTCGTACTGCCGCTTGGCCTGCGCGAACGTGTCGCCGCTGCCCGGCGCGCCCGGCTTCGTCTGCAGTTCCCGCGCGAGCTTCTCGGCGTCGAGCGCGGCGCGGGTGTACTTCTTCTCCGTCCGGGCGGCGCGGCCGGCGAGCGCCCACTTCACCCCGGCCAGGGCCGTCAACATCAGCGTGTACAGCGGGACCATAGTTGCATCTCTCCCAGGTGCGACGAGGGGAATCCTTCAATGCCTACAACCGACATCCAACCACGCCGGCGTCGTCGCCCCGACCCGTCGGACATGATCGCGTGTTGCGTTGGAGGGACAGGCGCGGGACGGACGGGGTTCGCGGATTCGCCCGGAAATGCCGTGCGGCCCGGCCCCGTCGTGCGAGGGACCGGGCCGCAACGGGAGAGGGAATGGTCGGTTGCGATATACCCCACGCGGTCCGGATTGATCTTTCTCCCTCCCCCTTGAGGGGGGAGGGTCGGGGTGGGGGTCAACGCTTCACCACTCAAGCGACCCCCACCCTCACCCTCCCCCCTCCCAGGGGGAGGGAACCCGAATCAATCTAACTCGCTTCGAGTATATCAGTCCACGACCGGGTTTTTGTCCGTCACCTTGCTCGTGAGCTTCATGTCTTGCGCGATCTCGACTTCCACGTCGGTGCCCATCGCGCGGAACGTGAGCTTGCCGTTCACCTTGGTGGCCGCCTCGGACGTGCGGAGCCGGCCGGCCTTCGCGTCGAAGTGGACGGTGCCGGTGAACTGGTCGGCCTTCAACTCGCCCTTCGTGATCTGGAACGGCAGGCCCGCGCCGTCCCCCTTGGGGGCCGTGTACGTCATGTCCGCCGCCAGGGTGATCTTCTCGCCGCCGTCGGCCGGGCCGGTGTACTTGTACGTGGCGGCGACCGCGAAGTCGCCGATCGGCCCCATCGGCAGCCGGGTCTTCCGCGTCCAGGTCTCGCCCGCCTTCACCGCCCTGCCGGGGACGGACCCGAACAGGTCCTCGACGGCCGTCTTGAGCACCTCCTCGGGCAGCATCGCGGCCAGCGCCTTCCGGGCCGTCGCGTCGTCCCCGCTGGCGGCGTCCAGGAACGTGTCGTAGCCTTGCAGGTCCGTCACTTTGAAGCTCTTATCCAGCGTGTACGTCATGCTCACGCCCTTCAGCCGCTTCGCCGCGTCGTCCGGGGCGAGGTTCCCGGCCGTCTCGGTCCGCAGGATCGTCTGCTCCAGCACGAGCTTGCCGCCCGCGGCGTCCAGCACCCGGTAGCGGTGGTACGTCGTCTGGTTCTGGTTCTGCTTCTGCTTCTGGCCGCCGGGCAGGGTGATCGTCTGGTCGAGCTTGGTGGTCGTCTCGACGTAGAACTTGTCCCCCTTGTCCAGCTTCCAGGCCAGGGGAACGGCGGCGGGCGGCGGCGGGGCCGCGAGGGCCAGGGCGAACGCGGTGACGAGCGGGGTCATGGGGCGCTCCGGGTGCGGGAGTGGCGGGGTCAGCCTATCCGCGGGCGGGAGCCCGATCAAGCGGCGCGGCTTGCTTCCGGCCCGGCCGCGGATACAACGCCGGCCTCACCCCATCGGAGAATCGCGCGTGACTCAGACGGTTTCCAAGCACACCCTCGGCGTCGGCTTCATCGGGGCCGGCGACATCTCCGTCCTGCACGCCCGCGCCGTCGCGAAGACCCACGGGGCGAAGCTCGTCGGCCTGTGGAACCGCAACCCGCAGCGGGCGTCCGACCGCGCGACGGAGTTCGGCTGCGAGGCGTACCCGACCCCGGAGGCCCTCGTCGCGGACCCGAAGGTCGACGCCGTGTTCGTGCTCACGAACCTGGAGTCCCACCTCGAATACACGAAGCTCGCCCTCAACGCCGGCAAGCACGTCCTGGTCGAAAAGCCCGTCGGCGTCTCGGTCGCCGAGATCGAGGAGATGAAGACCCTCGCGGACGCGAAGGGCTTGGTCTGTATGCCGGGCCACAACTATGTGTATGAAGGCGGCATGGTCCGCACCCGGGAACTCGTCGAGAACGGCGACCTCGGGAAAGTGGTGTCCGCGTATGTGATGTATAACATCCACCACCCCGAAGAAGTCGCGAAGCGGTATCCCGGCGTCGTGCGGCAAATCCTGACGCACCACTCGTACATCATGCTGTATCTGGTCGGGAAGCCGGTCGAGCTGTGCGCCATGAAGGCGACGTTGCATTACAACGAGTACCCGGAAGAAGACATCGCGATGGTGCAGATGCGGCTGCACAACGGGGCGCTCGCCCACTTCTGCGCCAGCTTCGCCGCCGACGACCACGCCGCCGACCCGTGGACGGTCATGGTGAAGGTCATCGGCACCGCCGGCAGCACGCGGTACAGCTACCGCGACCACGTCGAGATCAAGCCCGGGCTCGTCCACTCGCAGACGTACACGGCGTACCAGGGCTCGATCACGAACGAGGTGAAGCACTTCCTGATCGACTGCCTCCGCCACGGGGCAAAGCCGCTGAGCACGATGGAAGACGCCGTCACCGCGCAGAAGATGATCGAGGCGTGCGAGAAGTCGATCGCGGAGAAGAGCGTGGTGAAGTTGGGGTAAGGAACTTGATTCTTCATTTCCTTTGTCCTATATTGAGTTCATTACTATCCCGTGCCGCCGCTTTGGGCGGCACGCATTTCGACCCCGGAGAGCATTTTTGCTCTCCGTATTTTTTTGCGGAGCGAATCATGCGGCTTCGCTTGTTTATTGACTTCTGGAATTTTCAGATCAATTGGAATGAACGGAGCAACCAGGCGCTTTGTGATTGGAAGTCGCTTCCGACGGCTCTCGCACGAGAAGCCCAAGCCAGACTGAATGCGGCCGGACTCGGTCAGCCGACGCTCGAAGAAACACGAGTGTATGCGTCCTACGAACCCGCGAATCCAAAAGACGCGAAGCTGCGTCAGTGGTTGACCAATTTTCTGGACCGTCAGCCCGGTGTGAGGGTGTTTCAGGCGGAACGCCATTGGAGGCGGCGGGCCATCCACTGCCGCGGATGCGATTCCAACATCGTGAACTGTCCCAGTTGCCAAGCTCCGATCGGACGAGCATCGGAAAAGGCGATCGATTCATTGATCGTCACGGACCTCATCAACCTCGCTTGGGAGGGGGCGTACGATGTCGCCCTACTGGTTTCATCCGACCGCGATTTCGTCCCCGCCGTGGACCTGCTGCAGCGCAAGAACTTCAAAGTAGTAAACGCCTGCTGGTCGGGTCAAGGGAACGAATTGGCACGTGTCTGTTGGGCCTCTTTTCCGCTTGATGGGTTGATCGCCGGCTTGACCCGCCGGTGAAATGCGATTGGTGTACAAAATGCAGCGTGCCGCGACGGGACACCGTCGCGGCACGCAATTCATTCGACCAACACCCGGCTTACACTTCGTCGTCCGCGAACTCTTCGAGCCGGCAGCTGCGGGTCGGTTGGCGAAGTTTCAACAAGCCGCGGGCTTCGATCTGGCGGATGCGTTCGCGGGTGATGCCGTACTGCTTGGCGACCTCGTCCAGCGTGCGCGGGTGGCCGTCGCGGAGGCCGAAGCGGAGCTCGATCACTTCCCGCTCGCGCGGGGCGAGGGACCGGAGCACCTCGTTGATGCGTTCCCGCAGCAGCCGGGCGTCGGCGTGCTCGCCGGGGGTCGGGGTGCCGCCGTCGCTGAGGAAGTCTTCGAGGGCGCGTTCGCCGTCGCCGCCGATCGGCTCGTGCAGGCTGACCGGCTGCCGGCCGACGACCCGCAGCGACCGCGTTTCTTCCGTCTTCACGCCGAGCGCCAGGGC
>ERZ1066123.482-NODE-482-length-30040-cov-14.675238_pt1 | contig 30040 bp, 21 predicted proteins | sample MGYA00382770_ERZ1066123 | MGnify/ENA primary metagenome ERZ1066123 (study PRJEB33369, sample SAMEA5778353) | biofilm metagenome | biome: Industrial cooling water; feature: Water cooling tower basin; material: Biofilm | place: United Arab Emirates | collected...
CGGGGTCTGCCGGTCGAGCAGAGAGACCAGCACGGCCAACAGCATGCCCAGGGCGATTCCCGCTGATGTCAGAAGGAAATTCTCGGCTTGGAAGTAGCGCAGGATCTGTCCGCGTGTCGCGCCCAGGGCGCGCCGCACGCCGATCTGCCGGGTGCGCTGCGTCACCCAGAAACTGGCAAGCCCGACGACGCCGAGCGCGGTAACCACCAGCAGTGCCGCGCAAACGACCACGAGCAACCAGACCATCGCGCGGTCGCTGCTGAAATGTTCCGTACGGATGTCCTCGTAGGTCCGCTGGTTGAGCACGATGCGGTTGGGATCGATGCGTTCCAGGGCCGACGTGGCGGCGGCCAGAATATCGTTACGCCGGCCCGGATCCGCGACGCGAAGCGCATAGGAGCCCTCGGCATATGTCGTGCGCAAGGGCAGAACGATCGAATAGCTCCAGTTGCCTTCCGACTGATAGGGACGTGCCAGTACGTCGATGATGCCGACGATGGTCAGCGGGATATTCGCCGTGTAGACCGTCTTGCCCAGCGCGGTGCCGTCGGGAAACAGCCTGTCCGCCGCCTCGCGGCTGATAAGGATGGGGGAATGAAGCTTGGAAGTGTCGGTCGCGCTCATCACCGCTGCGAAGTCTTGATACTCGTCGGCCGCGAAATCGCGCCCGGCGATCAGGTTCAGGCCCATGACGTCGAGGAAACCCTCGCTTCCCAGATACATCGCCGCCATCAACGTGTGATGCTCTTGGTCCGGCGACAGTGCGAGACTGGTGTCCCATGCCGAACCCGAGAAAGGCACCTGGTTGGTCAGCGTCGCACCCTCGACACCGGAAATGGCGCGCAGCGTTGCCAAGTCCTCACGGGTCATGGCGGCGGCGTTGTCCTGGTCGCCCGTACCCGCGAGCTGGATCTGCAGCAGCTGGTCCTGGGCGACCCCGCCGGGTTGGTTCAGTCTATCCAGGCGTTCGACCACCATGAACAGCGCATTGCAGATGATCGCGCAACTCAGGGCGATCTCAAGCACAATCAAGAGCGAGGCGGTCTTGTGGCGGCGAAGGGCGGAGATCATCGGACGAATATTCATGTCTGGCCTCATTGGCTCTTGAGCTGGATGGCGGGTGCGACTCTGCTCGCGCGCCAGGCAGGCAGCAGACCTGCCAACACGCTTGCCAGCACTGCCAGCACGAACGTCAACAACAGCATTTCCAGGTTCAGGTAGGCGAGGCCGGCATACCCCACTGGCTGCTGCCGGACCATCCAAAGACCCACGTAGGACACGCCGAGTCCCAGCAGGCCACCAGCCAGCCCGATGGCTCCGGCTTCGACCAGATACTGCGTGAAGATCGCGCGGCGACTCGCGCCCAGTGCGCGGCGGACCCCGATCTCGCCGCTGCGGCGGAGGAACTTCGCCAGCAGCAGCCCCACGGTGTTGACCAGGCACACCACCAGAAATCCGAACGCCAGCCAGAGCTGCAGCCGGACGTCGCCCGGCACGATGTTCTTGTGGTCGAGCCAGGACATGACGTCGCGCAGTCGCGTATTGGGCGGGCGCTCGTATCGACCCGCAGCGCGTTGCTGCGATGAATAGTTGTCCAGGTAGCTCCGATAGTCGGCAACTTGGGCGGCGGCAGGGAGCTCCACCCAGTACTGGATCCACGTACACGGCGCATTGAGTGCCGTCGTATCGTTCGCGACCTCCCGGCCGTGGCAGCTGACGCTGCCCTGATGGCTTAGCTTGAGATCGATTGCCGTCGCGAATGGAATGAACACCTCCTCGCGGTTGCCGTAACGGCTCGTGCTGAGGTCGTAGAACCTGGGGCTGATCGTCCAGTCTTCGAGCACTCCAACGACACGAAGCGCATTGCCGTCGATGCGAAGTGTTTCACCCACGCTGTTTGCACCAGCGAACAGGCGATCGTTGAGCGATTTGGAGATAACCGCGACTCTCGCACGGGCGCCGTCGTCGTCCGCCGACCAGCCTTGTCCGAACCCGAAAGGCGCATCGAACATCGAGAAGAAATCCGCAGTGGTGTAGCGAAACTGGGCGATGAAGGGTCTCAGGGTGGTCGTGTTGGGCTGTATCGCTCCGCTGCCGCCGGTCATCATCGCCTGGCGTGGTGCCTTGGCCTCGCGCAGCAATGTTTCGGCGTCGAAGCGGGTCAGTTGGTCGGAAGGCTCGGCACCGGGCTGGAAACCCGCGAGCGGTCTGGGATCGAGCTGCACGTTGAACAACTGCCGGCTCTTGTGCGGGATGGGATCGCCGGAGAGCACATAGAACACGGTCAAGGTCGTCATGCTGGCGCCAATGCCGAGCGCGATCGCCAGCACCATGAGCGCTGTAAGGACTCTGTTGCGTCGAAAGCTACGTAGCGCCAGTTCAAGGTAGTAGTTGAACACGGTGTGCTCTCCGTCGGGATGTCGGTCCGGTCATGAGCCGGCTCGTCGGCAGGTCAGGCCAGGGCGGGTGCCGGCTCGGCCATGGGCCGTGGTCGCTCCACATCGGTGAGCACACCGTCGACGATATGTACGTTGCGCTGCGCCCGGGCGGCCAGCTCCGGATCGTGCGTGACCATCACGATGGTGGTGCCTCGCGCGTTGATGTCCTCCAGCAACTCCAGCACGCTGCGCGCCATCTGCGAATCGAGGTTGCCGGTGGGTTCGTCGGCGAGCAGCAGGCGCGGGCTGCCAGCGAGTGCACGGGCGATCGCCACGCGCTGCTGCTGGCCGCCGGAGAGTTCCGCCGGATAATGCTTCATGCGCGAGCCAAGCCCCACCAGCGACAGCGATTCCTCGATGCGCCGCCTGCGCTCCGCGGCGGCCATTCCGCGATAGCGCAAAGGAACGTCGACGTTGTCGAACAGATTCAGATCGGGAATCAGGTTGAAGCCCTGGAAGATGAAGCCGATCTTCTCGTTGCGCAGTTTCGAACGCGCATCGTCGCCCAGACCGCGGACCTCGACGCCGTCGATGCGGTACTCGCCTTCGGTGAAGGTTTCCAGCAGGCCGGCGATGTTGAGGAAGGTCGTCTTGCCCGAACCCGACGGGCCGGTGACGGCGACGAACTCGCCTTCGGCGACGTGCAGATCGAGCGAGCGCAAGGCATGGGTTTCGACGAGTTCGGTGCGGTAGACCTTAGCGACGCGGCGCATGTCGAGCATGGGGATGTCCTTTGACTTGGGACGGCTGAGGTAATGGGGGATCGGCGGAAGCGAAACAGCGTCGATAGCGGACACGACACCGCGCAGGCGAGCTTGTCGGCGTTCAGGCGGCAGGGAACGGGCGATCGTCGAAGGCCTTCATGGTCTAGAGTCCCGAGATGCGGATGCGTTCCGCGCTGTCGAACTGATCGGTCCCGGCGATGACGATGCGATCGCCGGGCTGCAGCCCTTCGATGATTTCCACGGCCGACAGACTACTGACGCCGGCGATGATCGGGCGACGCACGGCGGTGTTTCCGTCCATCACGTAGGCCGTGCGGCCGCCATCCTGATCAAGGAAGGGGCCGCGCGCGACCATCAGCACGTCCTTGCGGGTGTCCAGCAGGATGCGTGCGGTCAGGCGCTGGCTCTGACGCAGGCCGGGAGGCTGGCTGCCCTCGTCGAAACGCAGGCGCGCGACCACTTCGCCGTTGACCACTTCCGGCGACACCGCCGAGACCTTGGCGGGATACGTCGTACCGACGCTGCGCAGTTCGGCCGGCATGCCGATCTCCAGGTCGCGCGCGAAACTTTCCGCCACCCTGATCTCGACCTCGAACACCGACAGGTCGACGACGGACAGCACCGGCGCATTCGCCGCGACGTTGCTGCTCTGCACCGCCTGCACCTGGCCCACGATGCCGTCGAAGGGCGCGCGCAGCGTCAGCGCATCGACCTGGCGGCGCATTTCGACCACGACGCTGCGCTGGCGCTCGGCCACCAGCTGCTTGTTGCGCATGTCCAGCCCCGCGCCTTGCCCCTGCAGACCCAGATCCTGCGTGGCGGAAGTCACGCCGATTTCGGTCTTCTGCAGAGTGTCCTGCGCACGGGCCAGATCGACCTGCGCCACCGCGCCGCCTTCGAACGCGCGCTGGTAGCGCTGGAGATCGCGCTGCGCGGCAGTGCGGTCGATCCTGGCCTGCTCGAGCACTTTGCGTGCCTCGGCCCGGCGCAGTTGCGCGTCGAGCGCGGCGCGAGCGGCTTCGGCTTCGTAGCCGGCGAGCGTGGCTTCCTCCTGCGCGAGCCTGCTGCGCAGCTCCGGGCTGTCGATCTCGGCCAGCGCCTGGCCTTTCGCGACACGGTCACCCGCCACCACTTTCAGGGTGAGCGTACCGCCCGAGATCGCGTACAGCGTGGGACTGTTGGCGGCGATGACCTTGCCCTCGGCGGCGATGTCGCGGACCAGGTCGCCGCGCGTCACCTCGGCGAAGCGCAGGCGCTGCGCGTCGACCGAACGCGCGCCCGAGGCCCAAGCGGACAACAGCCAAGCCGTGACACCGATTGCCAACACGCAGACGGCGCCGCCGATGAGCCAAGGGCGCCGACGCGAGCCGGCTGCCACCGCGCGAACGGTATCCTGACCCGCGGTGTCGCGGATGCCGGCAGGACGGTTGATAGGAGCGGGAGTTGCGTCGGGCATGTTCGGACATCTCGTGCTGTCCAGACATCCGCAGCATGTCTCGTGCCAATCTCAACGTGTTGTTTTTGAATGAAAAATCATCGAAATGACTCCGTCCGTCCGGACGTCCGGACGTCCGGACGGACGCTCCCGGACAGAATCACGCGGACGTTCTGTCGCTACGACCAAGAAGATCAAGCCATTGGCAAACACGAACGCAGGGCCCGATGGGTGTTGCCGCGGCCTTCGTACGTCCCAGCGGGCGCGCGTTGTCGGACCGAAGGGGACCGGGCGATCACTTGCTCCAGTCGTAGCAACCGTTGGCCGACAACCGCAGGCAGCGGCACATCAGCCGAACCTCAGGCGCATCGCGGCAACGTGCGATCACCTGGCATCTCAGGATGATCCCGTGGCAAAGGACATCGTCGATTCCCGCAGGAATTCACGTGCCTTCCTCATTCGGACCTGCTCGCGCTTCGGACGAGCCGGCTCCTCGTCCCGCGGCCTCCGGCGTCACCGACCCCCACCCTGCCCTGACGCTGCGCTTCCCGGTTCCAGCAGGTCGGCAGAATGACCCGAATGCCCAACTCCGGAGCCACCTGGGTGCAGCTCATACTCGGTCGACTGGCCTGATCGACCGCTCCACGCTTGAACTGCGCACTGAACTTCCTGCTCTTCGACAGGAACTCTCCCGGCGGCCTGGAGCGGCCTTCCCGCAAGTGTCCGGAAGATCGGGGATGAACCCCACGTTCCTGGACTGACCACTTGAATGCTGATGGGCCGAGATCCGCACAAAAAGCCCGCATATCGCGTGCTTATTTCATCTGCGGCCCCTCCCGGGGCACCCGGTCGATTGCCCCTCCGGCAGGCGGGATCGGCACTGCGAGCACGGGGACTTCCTGGCGGCCTTCGCTCTGGATGAGCGACTCCGATACGAATCGGTGCGTGGCCGCGCGGGATGGTGCGGAAAGCGGTGTGACGAAACGGCGTCGGCGCACGCACGCTCAGAACCGATACTCGATCTGGATCACGCTCATCACGCCTTCGACGATGGTGCGCCACTGGCCGGTGAAGGTGGCGCCGTAGGAGGCGGCGATGCTGGGGCCGATCTTCTGCGCTTCGTCGTTGCTCCAGATCGGGCCGGCCGGCACATCGGTGGTGAAGGCGCTGGAGCCGATGTGGTGGGTCGGCAGTTCGACCTCGATCACGCTCATGGCGTTGGGGACCACGGTGCGCCACTGGCCGGTGAAGCGGCCCTGGTGGGCGGCGGCGATCAGCGGACCGAGTTGCCGCGCCTCTTCGTCGCTCCACAGTGGGCCGGCGGGGATGTCGACCTTGAAGGTGGACATGTCGTTGACTCCGTGCGATGCGGTGTTTTCCATGGGTCGGCTCGAATGGGATGGGCTCGAATCCAGCTCGTCTTGGATGGGTTCGCATGGGCGCGCATCGCGCTGCGAGCGGGAGATGGACGATTCGTCGCTACGGCGGCGGCCGGGGCGCAACCGGCTCTGCACCGATGCGCCCGTGCCGTCGTTTCATGCGTCGGCGGGTGTGCCCTGCCCGCACAGGTGGGCGATCCGCGCCACCGGCAGGTCGAAGCAGCGCGCGAATTCGCGGGCGATGCGGAAGCGCACCACGCGACCGGCCTCGGCGCGCTTGATCGTGGTCAGCGACAGGCGGATGTTGCGGCGCCAGCAGTCGTCGGCGAGGTCCTGCTGGCTGAACATGCGCGCCTGACGCAGCCTGCGCAGGAGTGCCGCGTCCAGCGACACGTAGCCGCGCTGCAGGGACAAGGACGCGTCGTCCTGCGCATCGGCGGTGCCGCCGTCCCGGCCGGCGTCCTCCATGGCGGCCGGCGTGTGCGCCTGGGCACCGGTGCGTGCCTGCCGGACGTCGCGGCGGTGGGCGTCGAGAGGGGTGTGTGCGATGTAATCCATGTCGTAGCTCCCTTTGCGGAGATGATCGAACCCTGCCGCGGCGATGGCATCGCCGCGGAGCCGTATCGAAGTCGTGAACCGCGGGGCGGCGGGCTGCCGCCGCGCGTGGCGCAGGCGCGTCCTGCGCCGTGCCGGGTTCAGTCGGGCTTGGGCGTCGGCGGCACGATGTCGCCGCCATCGTTGCCGACCTGCGGGTCGAACCAGAGCGGCTCCTCTCCCTCGATCTGGGACCGCTTCGCTCCCTTGATCTGGTACTCAGGCAGCACGTCCACCTGCTCGATGCTGCCGGGAGTGAACTTGAAATCGACCACCAGCTGGTACGAAGAGTGCAGGCGATAGCTGCAGCCGGGCAGCGGGAACGGAGTGCCCCTGAGGTCGCGCACCGGGGCGAAGCGGCAACCGACGAACACGTGGGTGTCGCGGTTCTGCGGGTCGATCTCGAAGGTCAGGGTGGCGTTCTGCTGATCGTTGGCGAACTGGTAGCCGTTCTCCCGCGGCAGCAGACTCTCGTGGGGAGCGGGGGTCAGCTGCGGTTTCGAACTGGACGGCGAGAACCTGACATCGACCGTCGTGGGGTTGGGGATGGCGGGCGGTCTGCGGCCGACGACGGAGTTCGCGTCCGGTGTGCGTTCCGCGGTCGGGGACGGGGGAAGGGACAGGGTGTCGGTGGACATGGAGAACTCCTCGGTACTGTGTGGCGGAACGGAAAACTGGTCGGGTCCGGTGCTGGGCACCTTGTCTCACGCTTGGCGAGACGGCACCGCATGGAGCTGTGGACCCGTGGGTCGCGTCTCCGGCCGGGCTCGCCGCGGTGTCGATCAGGTCCGCATGTCGAGCCGGTGTGGTGGCGCCGGGTCAGACTGCTCTCATCGGCACCGGCGCGCCTGATGGGAATCTGTTGGTTTTCAACATGCTGTTTTTGAAGGATTTTTTAGACGTCTCTGCACCGCACCAGCCGCGCCCGAGGTCTCCCGGACAGGAGGCGCGTCGGCGCGCGTGCCCGAGAAAGGGGCCGCCTCGACCACGCGACATCCTTGAGGACGGGGCACGCGAGGCGCCTGGCGCGGTTGTGACGCCGGTCACGGCGGCGCCTTCACGGTGGCGACGGACTGGCCGGAAACGAGCAGGTCCGTCGCCGGGCCTGCCGGCCCGACGAAGTCCGGGTGGCGATAGCCGGAGGCCTCCAGATGGGCCATGGCGTCCGCCATCCCTTCGGCGCCGGGCGGATGAGTCTGGGCCCAGAGCGCCAGCAGGGCGGGGTCGCGCGAGCCCGGAACCACTCCGGCGAGCAGACTCCGGACCCGCGCGAAGTCGCGATCCGCCGCCGCGGTGTCTCCCGCCGCGGCGAGACGGCGGCCGCGGGACACGAGTTGGGTGGACAACCACAGGCGCCCGGTGATGCTGTCGGGGGACGCCTCGACCAGCCGCTGGAGTGCATCCAACGCGGCGCCCTCTTCCTCCGCCCTGGACTCCAGCGCCGCCAGCCGCGCACGGATCAGCGCGTCCAGGCGCTGCCACTCGGCCTGCCCCTGCGCTTCGCCGCGCAGCGCGACGCTGAGCGCCGCGGCACGGCGCAGTTCGGCGATGGCGGTCCTGCGGTCGCCGGCGATCCGCGACAGCTCGGCGCGGTCCATCAGCGCATGCGCGAGATCGCGCTGCCAGACCCGGTTGTCCGCCGCCTCGAGCAGCAGCGCATCGAGCAGGGCGATGCTCTCGTCGAGCATGGCGCGGGCCTGTTGGATGCGTCCAAGGTCGAGCGCCAGGCCGGCACTGCGCCGCAGCGACGTGGCCAGCCGGCGCTGCCAGGCGAGTGCGGCCGGGCGCGCCTCGATCAGGCTGCGCAGCATGGCGATCTGTTCGGCATAGCCCTCCGCGGCCGGGCGCAGCTCGCCCTGGGCCTGGCGCGCCCTGTCGATCCAGGACAGCGTGTCGATCAGGTCGTAGCGCAGGTCCGCGTCGTCGGGACGCTGCGCGAGCGCGCGCCGCTTCAGCGCCGCCGACCCGCGGAAATACACCACGGCCTCCCCGCTGCGTCCTTCGGCCTGGGCGAGCGTGCCGAGGTTGTTGAACGCGTAGGACCGCTCCTGCAGCCATTCCACGCGCTCCGGCTCCAGGCGCAGCAGGTCGCCGGTGCGATCGAGGTAGTGCCGCCAGTGACGGCCGGCCTGGCGGTATTGCGCCTGTCCGAAGTAGTGGTAGCCCAGCCAGTAGGCGGCGATGCCGGCTTCCGACAGCGCTTCGGTGGAGTCCGGACTGGCGCGCACTGCCGCACGGGCGGCATTGTCGGCAGCCACCAGCGCGGTGCGGGCCTCGTCCAGACGGGTCTTGGCCATCAGCACCTCGCCCAGGGTGCGCAGGGCACGCGAGCGGTTCACCAGATCCGCCGCGGCCATGCCCGCCTCGTCCTCGCGGCGGTGCAGCTCCAGCGCGCGCCGGCTGACGTCGGCCAGCAGGCTGGGCTCGCCCAGTGGACGGAGCTTTTCGGCCAGATCCACCAGCATGTAGTCCGACAACCGCAGGGTCTCCGCGCGCCGGGCCTCGGCCTGGCGTTTCTCGTGCGTGGCCCACAGCGCCAGCCCCAGCGAGAGCGCGGCCAGCAGGGTCAGCGCACCCACCGCGGAGCGGCGCAGCAGGGTGCGACGGCGGCGAAGGCGCAGCGAAACGTCGATCAGCGCGCCCTCGCCCGCGGACAGGCGCGCGGGCAAGCGCTGCCCGACTTCCAGCGCTTCTTCCAGCGGCTGCCCGGGGTGCAGCAGATGGTCTTCGCGACGCCCCGCCTCCTCCCAGCGGATGGCGGCGCGCGTCAGGCGCGCATGCGCCTGCAGCAGCCGCCGATTGTCGTGGGTCCAGTCCCGTGCACGGGGCCATTGCCGCAGCAGGGCTTCGTGCGCGACGCCGAAATCCGCGCTGCCGTGGGCCTGCGAGCCCACGAACAACCGCCCGCGCACGAACGCATCCACCAGCGTGCGCGCGGCGGCCGACCGCAGCGCCGACCACGGCACCCGGCGCGCGCTCACGCTCTCGCTGCCGGGCTGGAGCAGGATGAGGTGTTCCAGCACATGCTCCAGCTCGGCGCGCACCTCGTCGGAGAGGCTGGCGAACACGGCCTCGGCGCGATGCGCCACCGCGCCCTCCAGGCCGCCGATGCGGCGGTAGGCCTCGAAGGTGAGGCAGCCGTCTTCGCGCCGGCCTTCGTACAGGGCATGCAGTGTGTACTGCAGCAGCGGCAGCGTGTCCGGCCGCCCGGCGGCGGCATCGCGCAGCACGTCGTCCAGACGCGCCCCGGTCTCCGGGTCTTCCTCGAAGGCAAGGCCCGCGAGATAGGCCGGCATGCGCACGATCTGCGCGATCTCGCCGGCGCGCGGCGGCACCGCGTCGATGTGCCCGTCGCTGCCCTTGCGCTCGGCGACTTCCGGCAGCGCGGCGATCAGGTCGGCGTGGAAATCGCCGCGCACCACCATCAGCGTGCAGCCGCGGGGGTGCGAGCAGACCGCCTCGATCACCGCCCACACCCGCTGCCGCTGCAGCGGGCCGATGCGGTCGGACGCCACCAGCGCCTCGGCGTGGTCGATGGACAGCAGCAGATGCGCGTACGGGCTTTCGTTGCGCGCGATGCGTCGCTGCCACGCCTCGTCCAGCGCCTCGCCGACATAGCCGGGCGTCTCGGCCAGCCGCTGCACCAGCGCGTCGGGCGGCTGCGGCGCGAACACCGGCCGCCCCTCCACGCGCCAGGACGCCAGCGCGGCCGCGAGCGGACGCAGCGGGTCGCCGTCCGCGGTGGACGCGAAGTCGCAATGCGCGATCGCCAGCGCCTGCAGGCCGTCGAAACCACCGGCCTGACGCAGCAGCGGCAGCACCCCGGCGCGCAGCAGCGAAGTCTTGCCGCAGCCGCTGGCGCCCACCAGCACCAGCAGTCGGCGCTGGGCATCCAGCTGGCGACGCATCGCGCCCAGCATGTGCGCGGTGAGACGGCTGCGGCCGAAGAACACCTCGGAATGGCCGGCGTCGTAGGCCGACAGGCCCAGGTAAGGGTTGCGCCCCGCCCAGCCGTCCACCTGGGCCAGCGGCCGGCGGTAATCCTGGGGGAAGGCGACCGGCGCGATCAGCCGGTAGCCGCGTTTGCGGATGGTCTCGATGAACACGGGTGCGCGCGGCGTGTCACCGAGCTGGCGCCGCAGCTGCCCGATCGCGCGGTGCACCGGGTTGTCGCCGTAGAAGGTGCCGCGCCAGACCTCGATCAGCAGCTGCTCCACGCCAACCACGCTGCCGGCATGCTCGGCCAGCGCGATGAGCAGCTCCATGATCCGCGGCTCCAGTGCGATCTCCTCGCCGTCGCGCTCGATGCACAGACGCTCCGGATGCACCAGCACCGGCCCCACCCGGAAGCGCGACACGGACGCGAGCGTGCGCACACGGTCGGTGCGTCGCAGCGCGCCGCGCTCCTGCGCACCGTCGTCGTGCGCACCGTCCTCGTGCGCATCGGATTGCTGCATGTGATCGTGGCCCATCGACCCCACCGGATGCTCCCTGCCGCACAAGACCCTAGGCCCAATCGATCGCTCCTGCGAGGCCATGCTTCCCGCCCTCGCCGGCACCGGGTGCACTGTACTGGATTCCGGCCAGCCGGGCGGCGCCCTACGCCGCATCGGGCGGCGGCCGCACAGGCGGATCAGCCCAGCGCCGTCTCGATCTCTTCCAAAGAGCGGCCGCGGGTCTCGATGCCCGCGCGCCACAACATGACCGCGGAGATCGCCAGGGTCGACGCGATCAGCAGGGCCGACAGCGCGAAATGATCGAAGAAGCCGAAGACGCCGAGTACCGCGCCGAGGATGCCGCCCAGCTTGGAACTGGCCGCGATCAGCCCCGACCCGGTCGCACGCAGATGCACGGGATAGATCTCCGCGGCATACGGGATGAGCATCGCGATCACGCCACTCACGCCGATCAGCAGCGCCGCCGTTGCCGCCACGGTCGCGGTCTGCGAGCGCAGTTGCAGCCAGTCCATCGCGCAGAACGCGGACAGGCACAGCGCGGTGAGCGCGACGAAGGCGACCAGGGCACGGATGCTGCTCCAGCGGTGATACAACCACACCACCACCGCGATGCCAGGCAGCGCGAGCACGGCCGAGCGCGCCAGCAGCGCGCTCGCGGCTTCGGGGTCCACGCCCAGTTCGGTGAGATTGCTCGGCAGCCACAGCAGGAAGCCGAAATTCGCCAGCCCCCAGGCCACGCCGCAGACCAGCAGGCCGTAGCTGATCGCCGCGTGTTTGCCACGCAGCAGCGCACGCATGCCACCCTGCACGACGCGCGCGGCCACGCTGTGCGCGGCCGCCTCGCGCGGGCTGTCCTCTTCGATGGCGGCCGACCCCGGGCCGGCGAACCGGCGCAGCACCGCCTGCGCCTGATCCTCCAGACCGGCATTGGACAGGAAACGCGGCGACTCCGGGATCCAGCGGTTGAGCACGATGATGATCGCGCCCGTGGGCAGCCCCAGCAGCCAGAGCACGCGCTAGCTGAACATCGGTTCGAGCACTGCAGCCGCCCCCGACGCCAGCAGATACCCCGCCGACGTGCCAACGCCGCCCAGCGCCACCAGCAGCCACCCGCGGTGCGCGGCGGGCACGGTCTCGGCCATCAGCGTGAACACGATCGGCAGCAGGCCTCCGGCGGACGCGCCCATCAGGAAGCACATGGCAAGGTTCCATTCGAAACTGGGCATCGCCCCGCAGATGGCGGTGCCGATAAACATAAGCGCCGACAGCAGAATGGCCGCTCGGCGACCGAACAGGTCGCCGATGCGCCCCCACAGCACCGAGCCCACGGTGGTACCGGTCAGCGCGACAAGAGCGACCAGGCTGGCGCGCGATTTGGTGATCGCGTACTCGCTGCTCATGCCCGGCATGACGAAACCGAGCGTCGCCGGCTTCATCACGTCCACCGCGAGCGCGATGGTGAGCACCACCACGAGGGTCCAGTGCGCGCGGTTGAGCGGCACGCTGTCGGCCAGGTGGAAATAGTGATGCGAGCCACTGACCTGCGCGCGGCTGCGGAGCTGTTCCAGACGCGGCATCAGGCCGTACATCGAGAACGCCAGGCCGACCGGAATCATCGCCATGCCGATCCACATTTCCAGGGTCATCGGCATCCCCACCATCTGCCAATGGGTGTGCTCGCCCATCATGAACATCGGCATGTGGGCAAGCACGCCGCCCAGCACCAGCAGGCAGCCGAACCAGAACGCGACGGGGTGGTGATAGGCAATGCCGCCGGAGTGCATGGGCGCGACCGTGGGGTGAAGAGCCGCCATCCTACAACGGGGCCATGACCGCCGTGACGCCGCCGCTCACCCCCGGACGGTCACGTGCCAGCGGCCAGACGCCTGTTGAGCCCAGACGATCCGCACCGGCAGGAAACGCTCGATCAGCCGCGCATTGCTGCGCAGGTGGTCGCTGATGGCATGGGTGGTGAACCCGCCCCCGCCGGCCAGGGCCATCGGCAGCAGCAGCTGGTCGGAGAGGTGTTCCGCCACGCAGGCGTCGCCTTCCAGCCAGGCCTGCGCATCGTCGGCCAGCGCCTCCGCGACCTGCTCCGCACTGCGTCCCCGTTCGCCGTGGGCGGTGAAGGTTTCCACGTGGTCGGCGCAGCGCACCTGCAGCAGCAACGCATTGCCCGGCCCGTTGGGCGGCTTGATCTGGCGCAGATGCAGGGCCGACTCGCGCAGTCCGAAACGTGCGGCCAGCGTCCGCAGCTCGCGCTCGCCGATGTGCATGGCGAGGCCGGACAGCAGCGCAGTGGCCTCGATGGCCTGCAGCGCGCCGCGCTCGGCGAAATCGACCTGCTGCAGCGCATCGACCGGATCGACCTCGGCATGCGCCACGCCGCCACCGGCCGGGAAGAAGCCCGGACGCTCGAGCACGACACGCGCATGGAAGCCGATCTTCGCCACTGCCGGCAGGAAGGTGTCGGCGATGAAGTCCGCACACGGCGCCAGCGGGTTGTGGGTGCCGCCCTCCAGCCGCAGCCGCGACGGCACGTCGCAGCGCCACAGCGGCGGCAGCACGGTCTGCAGCACCAGCATCGCCGAACCGGCGCTGCCGGTGGCGAAACGATACTCGCCCGGCACCACCGGGCCCGGCTCGAAGCGCAGAGCGGTCGCGCCCAGCTCGGCGCCGTGCGTGAACGCATTGCCGATCTGCGCCGCGGCCTTGACCGCGGTCAGATGCTGGCGCATCAGCCCGGGCTTGGAGCGCCCGGCGCGGATCCTGGTCATGGTGAAGCCGATGCCGGTGCACAGGCTCAGGCTCAGCGCACTGCGCAGCAGCTGCCCGCCACCGGCGGAGCCGTCGATGTCGATCATGTTCATGGAATTGCACTGAAACGATTGAGCCTCATTCTCCATGGAAGAGGCGTGGAATTACACTGAAGTACGCGACTGCAAAATCAACCGGAAAGCCGGTCCTCATCATGATGAGGCGATATGGCCCGTTGAACTGATCGGATCAGACGGATTTTGCAGGCCAGGCGAATCGTTCGAAATCTGCGAAGCGATGCTTGCGGGGCGCGATCAGGCCAGCAGGCTCGTACCCTCCGCATCCGTCGTGACTACCGTAGAACAGCAGCTCCCCGCAGAAGGTCTTTCGCAAGACCTCGACCACTTCGGATGCGACTTCCCGATCGACCTCCGCGTTCGAAAGGTCTTCCGATAGCAGCCGAAATGCGCATGCGTGAAACGGCCAAAGACGACGGTCAGCTCACAAGCATCATCGTATATCTCGATGTCGCCGAAACGCCGCGTGTCATCGATACAAACGACGCAGCCCCTTTCTTCCGAAAACTCGAATGACACACCGAGTTTCGCATCGGCAGCTCTTGCCATGAAAGCATCAAGCAGGTTGGAACTCTTCACGTGATCACCTGTATTGAACCTCACCCTGCGATCGAACTGGATTTCCGAGCCATCGACACAGGCATCATGGCTTATGGCCACGACCACACATGGGCCGATGGCCGTGCCGTCAACCCATGCACGGGCGTTCGGCGCAGCTGCGCGGCAGTGGTGCGCATCCTTCACTTCGTTGCGCGCTCCGGCTGCCATCCATGGCGTCACTCCGCAGGGTGCCGACTCCCCCGGCCCGCACATCCATGTGCGGGCGTTCGCGCCCGCGCGCGCCAGTGGCGCGCAAGCCCGGGCGCTCACCCCTTTACACACACCACCTGCCGCAGCGTATGCACGATCTCCACCAGGTCCTCCTGCGCGGCCATCACCGCGTCGATGGACTTGTAGGCGGCCGGTGACTCGTCGACCACGTCCAGGTCCTTGCGGCATTCCACGTGGGCGGTGGCCTGGATGTGGTCGTCGAGCGAGATCAGCTTCTTCGCCTGGGTGCGGCTCATGACGCGGCCGGCGCCGTGGCTGCAGCTGCAGAAGCTCTCGGCGTTGCCGAGGCCGCGCACGATGAAGCTCTTGGCCCCCATGCTGCCCGGGATGATGCCCAGCTCGCCCTTGCGCGCACTCACCGCACCCTTGCGGGTGACGTGGATGTTCTTGCCGAAGTGGTGCTCCATCTGCACGTAGTTGTGGTGACAGTTCACCGCCTCGGCCTGGGCCTCGAACGGCACGGGGATCACCCTGCGCACCGCCTCCACCACATGCCGCATCATGATCTCGCGGTTCATGCGCGCATAGCGCTGCGCCCAGTCCACCGCGAACACGTAGTCCGCATAGTACTGGCTACCCTCGGGCAGATAGGCCAGGTCCTGGTCCGGCAGGTTGATCATCCAGCGGCGCATCTCCTGCTTCGCCAGCTCGATGAAGTGGGTGCCGATGGCATTGCCCACACCGCGCGACCCGGAGTGCAGCATGAACCATACGCGCTGCGCCTCATCGAGACAGATCTCGATGAAATGGTTGCCGGTGCCCAGCGTGCCGAGGTGCTTGAGGTTGTTGGTGTTCTTCAGCCGCGGATGGCGCTCGCAGATTTTTTCGAAGTCCGCGACCAGCTGCGACCAGCCCTCGACCGACAGGGCCGGCGCGTTCTCCCACGCGCCCTTGTCGCGGCCACCGCGCGGCGGGCTACGCCCGTGCGGCACCGCGGCCTCGATCGCGCTGCGCACCTCGGCGAGATTGTCGGGCAGATCACTGGCGGTCAGCGTGGTACGCACGGCGATCATGCCGCAGCCGATGTCCACGCCCACCGCGGCGGGGATGATCGCACCGACGGTCGGCACCACCGAGCCCACGGTCGCGCCCTTGCCCAGATGCACGTCGGGCATCACCGCGATCCACTGGTGGATGAAAGGCAGCTTCGCGATGTTCAGCAGCTGCTTGCGCGCCTCGTCCTCCAGCGGCACGCCGCGGGTCCACAGCTTGACCGGGACGGCACCCGGCTCGTTGATGACATCGTAGGACGTGGTACTCATAATGAATGCTCTGATTGAATGAAAGGAGACGGCGACAAGGAAGACGAAAGTGATTGTGACGCACATGGCCGGCACGACCATGTTTTCCGAGGCTCGAACTCGGTCGCGCGGCGAACCGCGCTTACCCGTGTACTTTCGCCCGCATTCGCCGTCGAAAGATATGGATCGCCGGCCCAGGCAGAACCCCGCCCGCGACGGGAGCGAGGCCGCGCCTGCGGCCTGCGGCAGTGAAACCTCATACAACATCGCCAGTCCCGACAAGGGAAGGTGGAACATTTGCCCACGTCCTGAGCCTCTAGACGACGCCAACCTTTGCGTTGGCGGCGAGATTCGAACTCGCGTTTCGGGCGGAGTGTAGTTCAACCGGCATTCGTGGCCGACGATATGAAACTGATGTGACGTTTGCTGCTTGTCGTCCCGAGCGCAGCCAGGGACGACATCGAGTCGAAGAACCGAAGCCCTGTCGAGACAAGGCATTCAAGCCCGAACGGCGAGGCACAAGCAATACCACCACGGGCCTGACCTGCAACCAGGACATCGACGAGCGCGACAAAAAATGACGGAACGTTTCCTGCTCTACCTGGACTGAGCTACCGGGGCCCTGCGGCGCCGGGCGGGATTCGAACCCGCGACCTGGACATTAAGAGTGTAGTTCCGCCGGCATTCGCGACCGACGATGTGGAACCGAAGTGACCCTTGTTACTTGTCGTCCCGAGCGCAGCGAGGGACGACATCGAAAGGCAAGCCCGACGACGTGGAAGGATGAGAACCCACGACATCGACACAGAGAACCGACGACGATAGAGACAAGAATCGAGAAAACGTTTTCCTGCTCTATCCGACTGAGCTACTGCCGCATAGCGACTGGCGGCGTGACGTCGACAGCCATGACGCTGGCGCGGCAGGTGAGACTCGAACCCACGACCTGGACCTCCAAAGGGTGTAGTTTTCTCAGCATTCTCCATCGTCGACGGCGTAAGACAGGACGACTACGACAAGGGTCACGGGACACGTTTGAAGTGTAGTCCCGAGGGCATTCGTGGTCGCCGCAACACTTGAATTCCGCGCCTGGCCGGCCCCATTGCCGGCCAGGACTTTCCCGCTTCCTCTTTTCATCCGGCACCGCGGGTCTGCCTAAAGCGGCAGGCTCGCGATGCGGTCCACCCAGCGCCGCGCGCCGATGCCTTCGGCGGCGAAGTTGGCGAGCAGGTCGAACACCGCGTCGCTGAACCCGCCGACGTGCAGCACATCCTCGCGTTCGACGGTCTGGCTGGTGGCGACCGGCTGCAGGTCGATGCAGACCAGCTTGGCCTGCGGGCAACGCGCCTTGATCCGCTCCCACTGGCGCATGGTTTCGGTCGCACCACCGGCACGCGTATCGCGCCAGCTTTCGTTGTCCGAGACCAGCACCAGCAGGTCCACCTTCGCGCCTTCGGCGTTGAGCTTCGCCAGCGGTGCGCTCACCGAGGTACCGCCGCCGCACAGCTTCGCCAGCTGCTGCGCCTGAGTGATCACGCTGTCGCGCGGGTTCAGGCGCAGGTCGCGCACGGCGGTGTCGAACGGCAGCACGCGGGCCAGCGGGTTGGTGCGCTGCACGCAGGCGGCGATCAGCGCCGCCACATCGACGCAGCGCGTCGCGGTGGTCGCACCCTTGCGGTAGCCGGTAACCGGCGAGCCCATCGAGCCCGACACGTCCACCGCCACCACTACATCGCCTTCGAGCTTCGGCACGCGGCGGGTCGCGACTTCCATCGCATCCTGCAGGGCTTCGCCGATCGCGCGCGGCAGCGCGTGCGTCGCCTGATACGCCGTCAACAGCTGATACGGCATCACGCGTGCGGCTTGGATCGCGGCCACATCGGTCAGCTTCGCCACCGCCCTGCGCAGCACATCCGCATCCTCGAACACGCCGTGACGCGCGAAGTGGTTGAGGTTCTGGCGCAGTTGCTGCCAGGACGCGCGCGTGGCCAGCGCCTTCCAGTGCGACTGCGTCAACGGCAGCGACGTGAAGTACTGGAACGGCATTTCCGGCACCGCATGCGAACCGCCGTCCGCGATGTCGCGCTTGAACGTCTCATACGCCCGCAGCTTCTGCGGCAGCGCCTCGGCATCGAAGGGCTTGCCGATCAGCCAGGCGTACAGCGCCTGACGCTCGGCGTCGGCCGGCCGGGGATGGACCATCTTCACGATGTCGCCCAGCGACGGATCGTTGCCGATGGCGCCCGCGACGATCTGATCCACGCTCGCGTTCTGCAGCCACTCTCGCACCAGGCGCTTGGGCAGCGATCCCAGCGACTTCCGGCCCACGCGACCGCTGCGCAGGATCTGCACCAGGTTGCGCAGCATGCGGCCGTTGTCGATCACCTGCGGGAAGGCGGCGGCGAACGCGTCGCGGTCGCGCAGCGAGAGGGTGGCGAGCAACAGCGCCGGCATGTCCTTCATGTGCGCGACCTTGCGGGCGTAGACCGCGGTGCGCGCCACGAAGGCCGGCTCCACCTCGGCGCACAGCGCCAGCGCCATCTCCAGCTGCTCGTCGGCGTCGGCGTAGTAGGTGCCGTTGAGGCAGCCGGTGGCTGCGTACAGCGCCAGCGCCGCCTTCGGGCTGCGCGCATAGGCGATGCCGCCGGCCTCGTTGCGGGTGGTCGCCGCCGGCAGCAGGCGTCCGCGCTGGCTGGTGAAGAGTCGGGTGTTGGCCATGATCTGCTCCTGTGGGAATGCCCCGGGATGGCAGGGATAAGGCAAGGGCCGTGCCAACTTTTGCCCGCTTGCACTATCTCATTGTTTTTCATGGATTAATCGAAATCATCGGGGTAGCCGCTCGACGCCGGATGCTCGCATTTGCTATCTTTCTGTATCGTTTTATATCGATATGAATCATGCGCAAGGCACAGGTCATCTTCGGCATGCTCGGTACGCAGATCGACAACGGCGGCGGGCCCGGGCGCTGGGAAAAATGGCGGCCCACGGTGTCGCTGGGCATGCACGAGGACTTCGTGCCGGACCGCATCGAGCTGCTGCTGGACGAGCGCCGCTCCGGGCGTCTCGCCGACCAGGTGATGGAAGATCTGGCCGAGGTCTCGCCCGAGACGCGGGTGATCCGCCGCGACCTGTACATGGCCGACCCCTGGGATTTCGAGGGCGTGTACGCGGCGCTGCACGACGTGCTGCGCGGCTACGACTTCAAACCCGACGACGAGGACTACTACATCCACATCACCACCGGCACGCACGTGGCGCAGATCTGTTGGTTCCTGCTCACCGAGAGCCGGCATTTCCCCGGACGCCTGCTGCAGACCTCGCCGCCGCGCAAGCAGGGCAGCGGCTTGCCCGGCTCGTACGCCATCATCGATCTGGACCTCTCGCGCTACGACCTGATCGCGCAGCGCTTCGACGCCGAACGCATCGAGGACCGCGCGCTGCTCAAGCGCGGCATCGCCACACGCAATGCGGCGTTCAACCGGATGATCGAGCAGATCGAAACCGTCGCCACGCGCTCGAAGGCGCCGATGCTGCTGATGGGCCCCACCGGCGCCGGCAAGAGCCAGCTGGCGCGGCAGGTGTTCGAACTCAAGCGCGCGCGGCACCAGCTGCCGGGACGCTTCGTCGAAGTGAACTGCGCCACCCTGCGCGGCGACGGCGCGATGAGCGCGCTGTTCGGCCATGTGAAGGGCGCCTATACCGGCGCCGGCAGCGACCGCGCCGGCCTGCTGCGTTCGGCCGACCAAGGCCTGTTGTTTCTCGACGAAATCGGCGAGCTGGGCCTGGATGAACAGGCGCTGCTGCTGCGCGCATTGGAGGAAAAGCGCTTCCCGCCCGTGGGCAGCGACAAGGACGTGGACAGCGATTTCCAGCTGATCGCCGGCACCAACCGCGACCTGCAGGAAGCCGTGGCCGCCGGCCGCTTCCGCGACGACCTGCTGGCGCGCTTGAATCTGTGGACCTATCGCCTGCCCGGCCTGGCCGAGCGGCCCGAGGACATCGAACCGAACCTCGACTACGAGCTGGAGCGCTGGTCGCGCGAGCAGCGCGGCCGCGTGGCCTTCAACCGCGAGGCGCGGGTGCGCTACCTGCGTTTCGCGATGTCGCCGGAAGCGCGATGGCCCGGCAATTTCCGCGACCTCGGCGCCTCGGTGATGCGCATGGCCACCCTCGCCACCGGCGGACGCATCGACGAGGCGCTGGTGGACGAGGAAATCGCCCGCCTGCGCACGCAGTGGCGCGCGCCCGCGCACGCCACGCCCCTGCGCGCCCTGCTCGGCGACGGCGTGGACGCACTGGACCTGTTCGACCGCGTGCAGCTGGAGGCCGTGGTCGCCGTCTGCGCCCGCTCGCGCACGCTGTCCGAAGCCGGCCGCACCCTGTTCGCCGCCTCGCGTGCCAAGCGCAGCAGCGTCAACGACGCCGACCGCCTGCGGAAATATCTGGCGAAGTTCGGGTTGGAGTGGGAGGCGGTGCAGGCGCTGAAGCACTGAACCCGCGTCGCAGGGCTCAACCGCTTTCGACGATCCCGCCCGCCGCTTTCGGCAAGCACACCGTCACCCGCAATCCACCGAGTTCGGGCGAGGTGTCGAGCGTGATGCGGCCACCGTGCAGTTGCAGGGCCTGGGCGACGATGGACAGGCCGATGCCGCTGCCTTCAGTCTGGGAGCCGAGTTCGCGGCGGAAGCGTTCGAACACGCGTTCGCGGGCGTTTTCGGGGATGCCGGGGCCGCTGTCTTCGATCACCAGGCGAATGCCGGGGCCGGTCTGTGCGTTTGCGTGGTCGTTGGCCTTGGCATCGGGGTTGGCATCGGGGTCGGCAGCGGCATCGGCCCGGAGGGTCACGCGCACGGTGCCGCCATGCGGGGTGTAGCGCAGGGCGTTGTCGATGAGGTTGCGGGCGAGGGCTTCCAGCGCGGTGTCGTGGCCGTGGAGACGCGCGGGCTGCAGGTCGGTCTGCAGGTGGCGGGTGCGGGCGATGTCGACGGCGGACAGTTCCTCGCAGAGTCTGCGCAGCAGGGCGGCGAGGTCGATCTCCGCCTGCGGCGTGGGCCGGCCTGTACCGGGCGTGCCGCTGTCGAGCAGGGCGTTGTCGAGGCGACTGAGGGCGAGCAGTTGTTCGACCAGGCGCTCCATGCGCCGGATGCCGGCGTCGAGCAGGCGCTGCGACTGCGCGCGTTCGTCGGCGTCGGTGGCTTCGGCCACGTTCCAGGCGTGCAGCTTGAGCGCGGCGATCGGCGTGCGCAGTTCGTGCGCGGCGTCGGCGACGAAGCGGCCCTCGCGTGCGCGCGCCTGCGCAAGACGCGCCAACAGCGCATTGATCGCCTGCACCAGGCCCGCGACTTCCTGCGGCACGCGCGCCGGGCGGATCGGGTCGAGCCGCTCGAGGCTGCGCTGGTCCACCGCCTGCGACACATCGCTCAGCCCACGCACCGCCCAGGCCACCGCCAGCCACACGCACAGCGCCAGCACCGGCAAGGCCAGCAGCAGCGGCAGGGCGATGCCGAGCGCGATCTCCTCGGCGATCTCGCTGCGGATCGCGGCCTGCTCGGCGGTCTGGTACCAGTAGCCGGAAGGCGCGTGCAGCACGAAGGTGCGCCAGTGTTCGCCCTCGGCGACGGTGTCGGCATAGCCGGGGCGCAGCGGCGCGAAGGCTTCGTCGGGGCCGCTGTCGGAGCGCAGCAGCAGGCGGCCGTCGGGCGCGCGCACCTGGAAGGCGAGCTTGGTTTCGTAGGCATGGCCGCCGGGCAATGCGAGATCGCGGCCCTCGCCCGCGGCGCTGCCGTGCCAGACCTCGACCACGCGGGCCTGATCGCTGTCGTGCCGGCGGTCCAACTCATGCAGTGGAGTGTCGATCAGGCTCATCAGCACGCGCGCGGAATGCGCGAGCTTGGCGTCGAACAGTTCCTCGGCCTCCTGCAGGCCGACGCGGTAGCTCCAGGCGCCCGCGATGAGCAGCAGCAGGCTGCCGATGCCGATGATCGAGACCAGCAGCAGCTGGCGGATCGAGCTCATGCCGCGCCGCCGCCTTCGCCGCCTTCGCCGCCACCGTCCGCAGCGGTGGCGGCAGCGGAGGCGGCAGCAGCGCCCGCGGCCACGGTGGTATCCAGCGCGTAGCCCACGCCGCGCAGGGTGCGGATCAGCGCGGGGTCGAGCTTGCGGCGCAGCGCGTGCACATGCACGTCGAGCGCGTTGCTGGCCACGTCTTCATCCCAGCCGTAGAGCCGCTGCTGCGCACTCTCGCGCGGGATCGGGCTGCCGCCGCGCTCCATCAGCAGGCGCAGCAGGGCGAACTCGCGTCGCGACAGGTCGACGATGCGTCCGCGCCAAGTCACGTCGAGCCGTGCGGGGTCGAGTTCCAGCGCGCCGACGCGGAGTTTGGGTTCGGCGCGGCCACTGCTGCGCCGGAGCAGCGCGCGCACCCGGGCCAGCAGTTCGTTCACGTCGAAGGGTTTGCCGAGGTAATCGTCGGCGCCCACGTCCAGACCGAGCGTGCGATCGCTGGCGCGTTCGCGCGCGCTGAGCACGAGGATGGGCGTGTCGATGCCGGCGCGGCGGGCCTGGCGGATCACCTCGATGCCGTCCATGTGCGGCAGGCCGAGGTCGAGCACCATCAGGTCGATGCCGCCATCGCGCAGCGCGACCAGTGCGCTGGCGCCGTCCTGCAGCCAGTCGACGGCGAAGGCCGCACGCCGCAGCGCGGTGCGCAGGCCCTCGCCGAGCGAGGCGTCGTCTTCCACCAGCAGGATTCGCATGGGTTCAGTCTGGGCGCAGGCCCGGCGGGCGACAAGCCCCGCGCGCGGCGCGGGCGGGGCATGGGCGCGCGGCCACAGGCGTGCGCGCGTGGCTCAGCGGCTGGCCAGCTGCTTGCGCACCTGGGCGAGCATGGCCTGGGCTTCCTCGCGGCGGCCGCGATCGGCGACTTCGCGGCCCGGGCGTGCCGGCGCGGCCAGCGCCTTCTCCAGCGCGGCGGCGGCGGCGGCGTAGTCGCCCTGGTCGCGCAGGAAGTCGGCGTAGAAATAATTGGCGTCGATGCCGTCGGGGTCCACCTGCAGGCCCTTCTTCAGCAATTCGCGGGCCTTCTTGTCGTCGCCGAAACCGATCGGCCAGCCCGGCACCTGGTAGTACAGCGCGCCGAGGCTGGTGTAGGCGGCGCCATCGAGCGCGTTCGGGTCCAGCTTGATCGCCTGTTCGAAATCCGCGCGCGCGTCCTTCGCCAGACCCAGCGCGCCCAGCCCGCCGCGGGCGCCGGCATAGCTGGACAGCACGATGCCCTCCCAGATCAGCGCCTCGGCGCTGCGCGGCTCGGCCTTGCGCGCGTCGGCGGCCTGTTTGGCGAGGGTTCCGAACGCGGCTTCGCGCTTGTCCTTGGGCACCTGGTAGTTCACTTCCGCCCAGCGGTCGCGCACCTGCGCGACCTGCGGAGTGAGCGTGCCGGCGAGCACCGACACGGACGCGGCCAGCAGGGCCAGCGCCAGCGCGCCGCGGCGGAGTGAGTCGGTGATGGGCATTGCGTGGGATGAGGTGTTCATGAGGTTCTCCAGTGACGGATGCGGGGAAGCGAGCGGTCGCGCTCAGGCGCGCGCATGGCGACGGACGATGGGCAACTGCGCGCGCAGGCTGCGGTCGACCAGGCCGGGCAGCGCGCCGTTGAGGCGGGCGAAGAGTTTTTCCGGCCAGCCGATCTGCAGCCGGCGGCGGCCTGCGGCGATCGCATCCACCAACTGCGCGGCGACGGCGGCGGGGTCGTCCTGGGCGACCTTCATCTCGCGATTCATCGCCTCCACCGCCGGGGTGTTGAACGCGGTGCGGGTGGCGCGCGGGGAAAGGTATTGAAAGCGCAGATCGCTGTCGGCGTATTCACGCGCGAGGCCTTCCATCAGCCCGCGCAGGCCGAACTTGGTGGCGCTGTAGGCCGCGAAGCCGGGAAAGGCCAGGCTGCCGAAGGTCGAGCCCACCGCCACCACCGCCGGCTGCGGCTGGGTGCGCAGGGTGGGCAGCAGCGCATGGATCAACTGCATCGGCGCGAGCAGATTGGTGGCCACCAGCGTCTGCAGCTCGGCCTCCGACTGCGCCTCGAACAGGCCGAAGGCGCTGCGCGCATGCGCCAGCACCAGGATGCCGGGCGGATGCGGCAAGGCGGCGACCGTTTGCGCGAGGCGGTGTCGGTCGGAGGCATCGCCCAGGTCGGCGACGATGGGGTGTACGCGATCGTCCTGGCGGCCGGCCGCCAGCGCCTGCAGACGCGGCAGATCACGGCCGACGGCGACGACGCGCGCGCCCTCGGCCACCAGCGCGGCACACAGCGCGCTGCCGATGCCGCCGCTGGCGCCGGTGAGCAGGACGCAGCGGCCGGCCAGACGGCCCTCTGCGGGGGCCGCGCGTGTCATGCCGCCTCCGCGAGCGCGGTCTCGCGGCCGTCGCGCAAGCTGCGGAAGATGTCGCCGTAGAGTTTGTAGAACCTGCGTGCGGCATGGACCACGGCCTGGCGGTCGTCTTCGTCGTCCAGCCGGTTCATCAGGCCTTCGTAGAAGCCCGTGTGTGCGATATCGAGATCGCCATGCGAGCGCAGATAGCCGAAGGCGTTGCGCGGCAGGCCGAGGCTGCTCTCGATGGTCTCGGCCGCGCGCGTGGCCAGCGCCACGCTGGTGCCTTCCAGCACCAGCACCATGCCGAAGAAGCCCACCGGGTTGCCGCGGGCGATGGTGTCGTAGGCATAGGCGATCATCAGCTCGGTGGCTTCGGCCGGCGCCGAGGCCTCCACCGCGCCGCGGTCGGCACCGCAGGCTTGAAGATCGTCCAGGATCCATTCGTGGTGGCCCATCTCCTCCTCGATGTATTCGCCCACCGCGGTGCGCAGCCACTCCAGCCGCGCCGGCAACCGCGCGCCGCAGGCCATCAGCAGCGGTACGGTGTGGCGCACGTGGTGGAAGGCCTGGGTGAGGAATGCGATGTAGTCGTCGCGGCCGATGCGCCCGGCCAGCGCCTGCTGGATGATCGGGATCGCGATCAGCGCCTCGCGCTCGCGAGCGGTATCGGCGAGCAGACGATCGTGGAAGGCGGTGGCTTGCGGCAGGGTCATGCGGTCACTCCGTGGGGATGGCGGTGCGGATGTGCGAGGGGTCGGCGGATGCAGTCGGCCGGGCCTCGGATTGGGCTTCGAAGCCGGCTTCGAACCCGGCTTCGTACTGCGCGGCGATGGCAAGGCGATGGCGGGCGAAGATCGCCTCGCGGCGCGGGCGGCCGTTGGCGGTGAGCGTCCCGTCGGCGACGGAGAACGGCGCATCGGCACGAATCGCGACGCGTACCTGCGCGTAGTCGGGCAGCCCGCGGTTCACCGCATCCAGCGCGGCCTGCAGCGCATCGGCGTGGGCATCCGGCCGTCTCGGCCACACCACAGCAATGTTGAACGGCCGCGCCTCGCCGAACACCACCGCCTGGGCGATCTCCGGGTGCTGCTGCAGTTCGCTTTCCACCCACTCCGGCGAGACATTGCGACCGAAGGCGGTGATGAAGACATGCTTCTTCCTGCCGGTGACGTACACGTAGCCGTCGGCGTCGATGTAGCCGATGTCGCCGGTGCGCACCGGGCCGGCCGGCGGCGGCGCATCGCCCAGATAGCCGAGCCAGCGCGGCCCGTCGATCAGCAGTTCTCCGGACAGCGGCGCGTCCGCTTCACCCGCATGCGTGCCCTCGCCCGCCTGCGCGCGTGCGTCCGTATGCACACGCACGTGCGGAAGCGCGCGGCCGACACTGCCGCCCCGGCGCGCCCCGGGGCGGTTGAGGCAGACCACCGATCCGCATTCGCTCAGGCCATAGCCTTCGTACACCGGCAGGCCCACCGCCTCGGCACGGGCGATCAGGCCCTCGCCGACGCGTGCCCCACCCACTGCGAGGAACCGCAGCGAGTCGGGCATCGGCGTGCCGTGCTCGGCGGCCACGGTGAGCGCCAGCAGCAATTGCGGGACCAGGATTGCGCTGTGCGGGCGATGGCGGTGCAGGCAGGCGACCAGTGCGGGCACGTCCAGACCGGCGGCGCCGGTGTAGCCGATCTCGGCCAGCGGCGGCGCCACGATCTCGGCATCGGCCAGCAGGGCCGCATACACACCGGCCACGTTTTCGAGCAGGGTCGACAGCGGCATCAGGCACAGATGGCGCTGCGGCGACAGCGGCGCCGCGGCATCGGCCAGCGACTGCGCCACGGTCATCAGCGTGCATGCATCCAGACACACGCCCTTCGGTGCGCCGGTGGTGCCGGAGGTGTAGGTGATCACCGCCGTGCCGTCGGGCAGCGCGACGCGGGGCGCGTCCAGCCGCTGCAGGCGCAGCCGCGGGCCGAGGGCGTGGACGCCGGGCATCGATGCGTCGGCGCGCCGCATCTCCTGCGAGGCGCATGCCGGCGCGCTGCAGACCAGCGCATCGGCACCGCTGTCGCGCAGCGCATGCGCGGCCTGCGCCTCGCTGAAGAACGTGGGCACCGGCACATGCACCAGGCCGAGCGCACGGATCGCGAGATCGAGCACCCCCCAGTCGGCACCGTTGTCCAGACGGCTGGCGATGCGGCCTGCGCCACTGGCGCGCAGCACCGCCGCGCAGGCATCCACCTCCATACGCAGCGCATCGCCATCGCGCAGGCCGTGTGCATCACGCAGACGCGGGGCGTCGCCGCGCAGACGGTCGAGCAGCGGCCGGAAGGGGTTGGCGTTCGAGGGCTCGGTGGCGGCCGCGGGTGCCCGTTGCATGGAGGCGTTCATGGCAGCAGCACTCCCTGCGCGGCCGCGTCGTCCAACGCCGGCGCAGGGTCGGCCACGGGCAGTTGGCCGGTGCGCGCGAGCCATGCATGGCCGGCGGCGATATCGCCGCACATCAGCTTCGGCTGGGTGTCGTAGTACCGCCCCCAGTCGGTGCCCACCCGCGCCAGGCGCGCCGGGTCGGCGTCGGCCAGCACGACGGTGGCCAGATGCATGCGGTCGAAGGCATTGCGCAGCTGGCGCGTCGCCGCGAACAGCACCCAGCGATAACCCGCCGCATGCAGGCGCACGGTCAGACGCAAAATCAGCGCGCGCGCATCGCCCGCGCCTTCGGCCGCGAAGTTGCCCACTTCGACCAGCCGCTCGCGCGACACCGGCACGCCGGCGACCGCGGCCACCGCCGCCTCGGCCGGCACATCCAGATACTGTTCGACGAACAACGCACCTTCGGTGCCCGCGCGCAGCCCGGCCGCCGCCTGCAGTGCACCGGCGGCATCGCGCCAGGCCAGCAGATGCGGCAGGAAGCCGCCAAGCTTGGCGTCGTAGCGTTCGCGGTAGATGCGGGCGATGAAGGCCTCGACCTCGCCGCGCCGGGCGTGGCCGGGCCCGACTTGCAGCGCGTGGGCGGCCCCGGCATCGCGGCCGGCGTCGTTCGGCGTGGAGCGCGGTGCCTCGGCATGCGGGTGCGACAGCATGTCCAGTGCCACCTCCGATCGGGCGTCCGAAGGCAACTCGGGCACACCATCCACACGAAGGCAGGCGGGCAAGGCGGCGAAAGGCGAGAGGGAGAGCGTCATGGCACGCATGCTCTCGGCCGCGAATTAAATGCCGATGAGGCGATTGTTATGCGGATGTGAGTCTCGAGTTCAAAAAGGGTTGGCGAATGCGGGCGGGCGTCTGCATTTGACGCGCGCTTAACGCGCATCTGCCGCCGCGATCACGGTTCGCCCGGCGTACCGCTCTGTGAACGCGAATGATTCGCAGCGGCCCATCGCCGCAACGCTGCATCACGGCGCATGTCATGGACACGCAGGGAGGAGAAGCCGGCAGCGCAGTGGTCTGCGGTCAGGATGGCGGCCGCGCCGTGCCGCGCGCAGGGTCGACGCGATCGGGAGTCACAGCCGCATCAGCGACGACGCCTTGAAGCGCAGGCACCTCATGGGCATGCACATCCGTGGGATCGGCATGCACGTCGCGCCAGCGCAGCATCTCGCCCAGCCGTTCCTCGCGCTCGGGCTCGAACCCGCAGATGTGGGTCCATTCCTTCGGGTTTTCCCAAGTGCCGAACAGCATGTCCCACCACACGATGTCGCCGTAATTGTTGCGGTGCCGGCCGTACTGGTGATGGATGCGGTGCATTTCCGGGCGCTGGAACACATAGCCCACCCAGCGCGGCGTGCGCACGTTGGTGTGGTAGAAGAATTCGCCCAGCGCGGTGCACAGGGTGTAGATGGCGCCGCCCTCCAGCGACAGGCCGAGCACGGTGTACACCAGGACGCTGCCGATCAGCGAATTAACCACCATCTCCGCCGGGTGCTTGTAGAACGAGGTGATGACCTCCAGCCGCTGCGGGCTGTGGTGGATCTGGTGGAACCAGCGCCAGAGCCGATCGCTTTCGTGGCGCCAGCGATGCCACCAGTAGAAGACGAAGGTGGCGATGAAGTACGCCAGCAGCCCGCCCGCGGCGGGCGAAACGCGCTCAGACAGCGCGAACAGCGAGGCCGACGACAGCCAACTCTCCCAGGTCAGTCCGGCCAGCAGCACCACGCCCAGTTGCGCTGCATTGATCGCAAGCACGCGCCAAGGCCAGCTGCACACCTTGGGCAACGGCCAGCCCGGGTACAGGCGTTCGAGCACGAAGCAGAACAAGAACACCGAGAGAATGATCGCCAGCATGGCGCGGCTCCTGGCCGGAGCGGGGCGTCCGGTCGTGCTGACACCGTGCGGCGCGCCGTCGCCTGCCTCAAGACGCACGGCACGAATGCAGCCTCCGGCGCCCTGCGGTCGCGTCCCGCGCTACCGCACCCGCCCACGCAGCGCTCTGCGCGCACACGGGACCCGCCTCAACGCGCGGTATAGCCGCCGTCGATGGTCAGCTCGCTGCCGGTGACGAATTTGGATTCGTCCGAGACCAGATACACCACGCCCCAGGCGATGTCGTCGGGTTCGCCCATGTGGCCGAGCGGGTGCAGCTGGCCCACATCGCGCCGGGCCTGGTCCATGTCGGTGGCGCCGCTGCCGCGCAGGTGGCCTTCGACCATCGGCGTCCAGATGTAGCCGGGATGGATCGAGTTCACCCGGATGCGGTCGGGGGCGTACAGCAGGGCGTCGGTCTTGCTCATCAGCCGCACTGCGCCTTTGGATGCGTGATACGGCGGCACGTCGGCGCCGCCGACCAGGCCGTAGATCGACGACAGATTCACGATGCTGCCGCCGCCCGCGCGCTGCAGGTGCGGGATGGCGTGCTTGGTGCAGAAAAACACGCCCTTCACGTTGACCGCCTGCACGCGGTCCCACTCGGCTTCGGTCAATTCGTGGGTGGGCTTGTTGCTGCCGGCGATGCCGGCGTTGTTGACCAGCGCGTGCAGTGCGCCGAAATGCGCGACCGCCGCGTCGACGGCCGCCGCCACGTCGGCTTCGCTGGCGACATCGACATGCCAGTAGCGTGCGTCGGCGCCGCCCGCGCGCAGCTCGGCGGCAAGGGCTTCGCCATGGGCGTCGTCCAGATCGAACAGGGCGACGCGCGCGCCCTCCCCGGCCAGACGCAGGCAGCAGGCGCGGCCGATGCCGACCGCGGCGCCGGTGACGATGCAGACTTTTGCGGAGACTCGGTTCATGCGGATGCTCCCGATGTCGGACAGAGCGTGTATTGGGCGCGATCGCGCGTGCGATGCGCTTGACCTGGGTCAATCCGGGCCCGCATGGGCGGCGATGGGCCGCCGCCCGGCGCTCCGGCGCCGGGCGCGCACGGCCGCTTCGACCGCCAGCAACACCAGCGGCGGGAGCAGCAGCGCCACGCCGAGCGCCGGCCAGGGCGGCGGCTCGAAACGGAACCAGGCCGCGGCCTCGGGCCACAGCAGGATCGGCGCCAGCAGGCACAGCGCGCCCGCGACCACCGCGACGAAGGCCGGGTTGGGCTGGCGCAGCGCGCCCCACAGGCCGCCATCGCCGCGATGCACAGCGATCAGCGCGAGGTTGGCGGCGACCAGCGCGGCGAACGCGCAAGCCGCCTGCGCGGGCGGCGCCAGGCCCTGCGCGCCGGCCGCGAGATACACGCCCACCACGCAGGCGAAGGCCAGCGCGCCGCGCGCGAGGCTGGCGATCAGCGTCGGCGCGTCGATCATCCGCGCCTGCG
>ERZ1066123.487-NODE-487-length-29817-cov-13.177743_pt1 | contig 29817 bp, 25 predicted proteins | sample MGYA00382770_ERZ1066123 | MGnify/ENA primary metagenome ERZ1066123 (study PRJEB33369, sample SAMEA5778353) | biofilm metagenome | biome: Industrial cooling water; feature: Water cooling tower basin; material: Biofilm | place: United Arab Emirates | collected...
CCCGCCCACCGCGACGACGCGCACCAGCGTGGCCCAGGCGGGCTTGGTCCAGGTGCCCGAGGCGGTGAACACCGCCGTCTCGGCGCGCGCCGCGCCCTGGGGGAAGTCGGCCCGGCCCGTGAGGCGGTTGACCACCAGGGCGTCGGCCCAGGCGGCGCCGTCGCCGCTCACGCGAAGGCGCAGGTCGTCGTCGCCCAGCAGGCCCAGCTCGGCCCGGCCGCCCGCGCCGGTCTGGAGCATCAGCGAGGCCGTGTCGGAGGCGCCCGCCTTGGCCACGCGCAGCTGGTGGCCGGCGCCGGCGTGGCCGAGCAGCGTGGCCGGGGAGGACACGGCGAGGCGGGCCGTGGCGTCGGGCGCCGCCCCCACGCCCAGGCGCGGCGCCGTCAGGGGCTCGAGCGCCTCGATGGCGCCGGCACCGAGCGCCGAGCCGATGGTGACGTTGGTGGTGGAGCCGGCGAGGCCCCCGGTGCCGAGGCTCACGGTCTTGGTGGCGCCCGCGGCGGTCGCCCCGGTGCCCACGCCGGCCGTGGAGGTCGCGGTGGCGGTGCCCAGGGCGGCGGAGGCGCCGGAGGCGGTGAAGGCGCCCGAGAAGGTCTTGTCGCCCGTGAAGGTCTGGGCGCCGGCGAGGATGGCGATCTCGCTCGAGGCGTTGGGCAGGCTGAAGCTGCGCGTCGTGCCGGCCCCGATCCCCGAGAGGTTGAAGAGGGCCGCGCGGGTGGGGTTGGCGGGGTCGCGCAGGGTGAGGCCGTCGGCCAGCACGCCCCCGGGCAGGCGGGCGCGGCCGGTGGCGCGGTCCACCACGAGGGCGTCCGTCCAGGCGGCGCCGTCGGGCGAGACCTTGAGCCGGACGTCGTCGTCGCCCATGAGGCCGAACTCGGCGCGCCCCGCGAAGGCCGTCTGGAACAGGAGAGAGGCCGTGTCGGTGGGGGCGGCCTTGTTGACCTTGAGCTGGTGGCCGGCCCCCGCGTGGCTCAGGAGCGTGGCGGGGGAGGACACGGCGAGGCGGTTGGTGGCGTCGGCGGTGGCGTTGATGCCGAGCTGGGGGAGGGTGGAGGCGGAGCCGCCGCCCAAGGGGACCCAGGAGGCGCCGTCGAAGGCGCGGGGGGCGGCGTCCGGCGCGGACCAGGCGATCCAGCCCTGGCGGGGCTGGAGGAAGACCCAGCCGGTGCCGTCCCACAGGGCGAGCCGGCCGTCCTGGCCGGCGAAGGCGCCGGCGGCGGCGGGGCCCACCCCGTGGACGTCGCCGCCCTGGGGGCTCGCGGGGGGGGCGGAGGCGGCCCAGGACAGGACGCGCAGCTGCGCCACGGCGTCGAGCACGGCGAGCGCCTCGTTGTGGGTGACGTGCTTCTGGGCCTGCGCGGGCTGCAGGAGCGGCAGGGCGAGAAGGGGGGTCGCGGTCATGGTGTCCTCGGGGATTCGCTCGGGTTTTTCGAGGATGCGCCGCAATCCTCACCAAACCCTGACCCCACCGCGCGTTGCGTGCGACGCCCCCCTGCGGCATGACGGGCGCGCGCGGCGGCCGCCCCTGGCGGCCCGGGCCGCGAGGGAGGGAGGGCGCCCGATGACCGACGTCGCGGACACCGGCATCCCGGGCGGGGCCGCCGGCAGGGACGCGCGGCGCGCGGCGCGGGCCGCGGCGGGGCTGCGGTCGGTGCGGCGCCAGGCGCCCTTCGCGACGGCGCGCGTGGTGGCGGCGCTCATGCTGCGCGAGATGGCCTCGACCTACGGGCGAACGCCCGTGGGCTACGGCTGGGCTCTCGTGGAGCCCCTGGGCGGCATCCTGGTCATGTCGGTGGTGTTCTCGATCCTGATGCGCCAGCCGCAGCTGGGCGAGAACTTCATCATGTTCTACGCCACCGGGCTCATGCCCTACAACCTCTACAGCAACGTGTCGGCCCGGGTGGCCAACTCGCTGAGCTACTCCAACAGGCTCCTGAGCTACCCGCGCGTGACCATCATAGACGCGCTGCTCGCGCGGTTCCTGCTCAACGTGCTGCTCCAGGGGCTCATCAGCTACCTGGTGATCTCGACCATCATGCTGCTGACCGACACGGGCACGCAGCTGGAGATGGGGCCGGTCCTGCTGGGCTTCTCCATGGCGGCGGCGCTGGCCTTCGGGATGGGCACGCTCAACTGCTTCCTGGGCACGCGCTTCCCGCTCTGGGGGGCGGTCTGGGGGGTCTTGACGCGGCCCCTGCTGTTCCTGTCGGGCGTGCTGATCCTGGTCGAGAGCGTGCCGGACCCCTACGGGGACTGGCTCAAGTGGAACCCGCTGAGCCATGTGGTGGCCGAGGTGCGCGAGGGCTTCTACTACGGCTACGACCCGCGTTGGGTGGACCCCGCCTACACGTTCCTCATCGCCTTGGCGGCGGGGGCGGTGGGGCTCCTGTTCCTGTGGCGCTACTACCGCGACATCCTGGAGGCGTGAGGGGGGCGCCCCCCCTCAGATGATGACGAGGTCGTCGAGCAGGAGCGCGGCGCTGGACAGGCGCTCGATGGTGAGGGAGTTGCCGTCGCCGAAGTCGAGGCGGACGGCGCCGTCCACCACGGTGGCGTAGGCCGCGAGCACCTGCGCCACCGACAGGGCGCGCCCGCCCCAGAGCGCGTCGTTGACGCGCAGCGTGTCGAGGTTGTTCTCGAAGTCGGTGACCACGTCGCGGCCCCGGCCGAAGAGGAGGAGGTCGCTCCCCGAGCCGCCCGCGAGCTCGTCGTTGCCGGAGCCGCCGTCGAGCGTGTCGTTGCCCGAGCCGCCGCTGAGCCGGCTGCGCCCCGAGCCGCCGCCCAGGTCGTCGTCGCCCGCGCCCCCCGAAAGCGACACCGAGCCCGAGCCGCCGAGCAGGTCGTCGTCGCCGTCGCCGCCGAAGAGGCGGTCGTTGCCGGTGCCGCCCGAGAGGCTGTCGTCGCCGAGGCCGCCGTAGAGCTGGTCGTAGCCGTTGCCGCCGAAGAGCTGGTCGTCGCCCGAGCCAGCGTCGGCCCAGTCGTCGCCGTTGTTGAGCGTGAGGCGGTTGGCCGCCGAGTTGCCGCTGACGCGGTCGTTGCCGGTGCCGGCCACGTAGTTCTCGATGCGGGTGCCGAAGGCGATGGCGAAGTTGCCGCGCAGGCCGTAGACGTCCGAGACGGTGCCGGCGTTGAGGTTGACGGTCTGGGCGCGCGCGTCGTCGCGGAAGTCAATGACGTCGGTGCCGCTCTCGTCCCAGACCGTCATGCTGTTCTCGCGCAGGGAGCCCGTGCGGTGCGCGAAGACGGCGTCGAGGTAGGTGCCGGTGTCGGCGTTGACGCCGTAGCGGGTGTCGCCGGCGGTGGCGGAGCCGCGGGGCGTGCCGTAGAGGGCCTGGACGGCCAGGATGTCGGCCATCATGGGGGTGACGTTGACGGCGTAGCTGGCGTCCACGTCGGTGTTCTCGGTCTGGCTGAAGTAGCTCATGACCGTCATCTGCCAGGAGTCGGTGGTCCAGAGCGCGTCGCGGGGGTAGGTCCCGCCCTCCCCGTCGTAGTCCCCGGCGTGGCCGAGGCCCAGGCCGTGGCCGATCTCGTGGATGAAGGTGCGGAACGAGTAGTCGCCGACCTCGCGGCCGTTGCGGACGAGCCAGTCCGTGCCGACGTTGACCGAGACCGACTGGGTGACGCCGTTGGTGAGGTAGGTCGAGGTGGTGGAGGAGCCCGGGCGCGCGTCGTCCACGCGGATCTGGACGCCGCGCGCCGCTTCGGTGAAGTCGAGGCGGGCGTAGATCTCCCAGGCCTGGAAGGCGGCCCGCGCGAGGGCCTGGCCGTCGGCGGTGAGGCCGGACAGGCCGACCACGAGGGCGCCCGACTGGAAGCTGTGGGGGAGGGCCCCCTGGTCGCGCCAGCTCCCGGTGGTGAGGTAGCTGGCGAGCGTCTGGGGCGAGGCGTAGGTCGGCACGGGGCTGTCTCCCATGGGGGGGCCGGGGAACTGGCGTGTCCTGGCGGCTGCGGCCCGCAGCGTAGTGCGGAGAGGTTGACCGGATTGGGGCAACCTGGGCGCGGTTCCATCACGAAAGCGTGGGCGGCCGGCTCCCTCCCTTGCATTGGCGGCAAACGCCCCATTGGCGCCACGGAGTCCTGAGCCTTCGTCAACCCCCGCCCGCGACCCTGGCCCCCGGGTGCGAGGTGGGGGCGCGGGATGCCTTGGGGGACGCTGGACCTGGTGGCGAGCCTGCGGGCGGGCGGCGACCCGTTCCTGGCGACGCTCGCGGACCTCGCGGGCGGCGAGGGGGCGGTGGTCTACGGGGCGGGGGGGGCCGGGGGGGGCCTCGTGGCCTGGCGCGCGGAGGGCGGGCGGCTGGTGGAGCTGGACCGCGCGGCGCTGCCCGTGGGGCAGGTGGCCGGCACGGGGGGCGACCTGACCGTGGCGGGGGGGATCGCGGCGGTCACGGGGGTGGCGGGGGCGCCGCTCTGGGCGCAGGCGCTGGGCGCGGATGGCGGCTTCGCGGGGCGCGAGGGGATCGAGGCCTCGGCGCCCCTGCCCTTGGACCTGTCGGCCACGGTCGCGGTGGAGCGCGCGGGGGGCACCTGGCTCTACGGGCTCCGGCTCGGCTCGGAGCGGGTGACGACCTGGCGGCTGGGGGAGGAGGGGGCGCTGGCGCGCGTGTCGGACCCCAACCCGTCCCGGCCCGACGCGGCCGGGGAGGGGATGGCGGACCTGGCCTACGTGGAGGCGGGGGGGCGCGGCTTCCTGGTGGGGGCGGCGGGGCCGGGGGACGCGGCCGTGCTGTGGCGCATCGAGCCCAACGGGGTGCCCGTGGAGGTGGCGCGGCTGGGGGCGGCCGAGGGCCTGGGGGTGGACGGGCCGGCGGGGGTGGCGGCGGCCGAGGTGGGGGGGCGGGCCTACGCCGTGGTGGCGGCGGCCGGGTCGGGCACGCTGTCGGTCCTGGAGGTGGGCGCGGACGGCACGCTGCGCCCCGCCGACCACGTGATGGACGACCTCGGCACGCGCTTCGGGGGGGCGCGGCTGGTGGAGGCGGTGGTGGCGGGAGGGCGCGCCTTCGTGGCCGCGGCCGGGTCCGACGACGGGGTCACGCTGTTCGAGCTGCTGCCGGGGGGGCGTCTCCTGGAGATCGCCACGCTGGAGGACGCGGCCGGGCTGCCCTTGGCCAACGCCTCGGCGCTGCTGCTGCGGGCGCGGGGGGGGCGGCTCGACCTCTTCGTGGCCTCGGGGGCGGGCGAGGGGCTGGCCTGGCTCGGCGCCGACCTGCCCGCGGGGGCGGTGGAGGCCGGCGGCGCGGGGGCGGAGGCGCTGGAGGGGGGCGGGGGCGACGACCTGCTCGACGGGGGCGGGGGGAGCGACAGGCTCGCGGGGGGGGCGGGGGCGGACGTGCTCCTGGACGGGGCGGGGTCCGACGCCCTCGCGGGGGGCGCGGGGCGGGACGTGTTCGTGCTCTCCGACGACGGGGCGGCGGACGCGATCCTGGACTTCGACCCGGCCGAGGACCGGCTGGACCTGTCGGCCTGGCGGTTCCTGAGGACGGCCGCGCAGGTCGCGGTGACGCCCACGCCCACGGGGGCGATCCTGAGCTTCGGGGCCGAGTCCCTGCGCCTCGTGAGCGCGGCGGGCGGGCCCTTCGGGGCGGACCTCCTGCGCGGGCTCGACCTGATCGGGGTCTCGCGCGTCCTGCCCTCCTGGACGCTGCCGGTGGTGCCCTCGCGCAGCCTGCTGGGGGGGGCGGGCGGCGACACGCTCGTGGGGGGCGAGGGGGGCGACGTGCTGGACGGCCGCGCGGGCCCCGACAGCCTGGAGGGCCTGGGCGGGCTCGACACCTTGCTCGGGGGCGACGGCGACGACGCGCTCTCCGGGGGGGCGGAGGCGGATTCGCTCTGCGGGGGCATGGGCGACGACGCCCTGCGGGGCGGGGACGGCGACGACGACGCCTGCGGCGAGGAGGGACGGGACTCGCTCTGGGGGGGCGAGGGCCAGGACACCCTGGACGGCGGCGCGGGCGACGACGCCCTGCGCGGGGAGGCGGGCAACGACCGGCTGCTGGGCGGGGCGGGGCTCGACTGGCTGTCGGGGGGGGACGGCAACGACTCGCTCCTGGGCGGGGAGGACGACGACCGGCTGAGCGGCATCGACGGCAACGACCGGATCGCCGGGGAGGGGGGCGACGACCTGCTCTACGCCGGGCGCGGCCACGACGCCTTGGACGGGGGCTCGGGGGACGACCGCCTCGATGGGTCCATCGGCAACGACCGGCTCCTGGGGGGGACGGGCGACGACGTGGTCTTCGGGGGCGATGGGCGCGACCTGGTGCAGGGGGGCGAGGGGCTCGACCGCGTCTGGACGGGGGAGGGGGACGACTCGATCGTCGGGGGCGGGGGCGACGACGCCCTGCGCGGCGACGGGGGCGCGGACCGGCTCGACGGCGACGCGGGGCGCGACAGGCTCTACGGCGGGGAGGGCGACGACGCCGTCTGGGGGGACGCGGACGGCGATTCGCTCTGGGGCATGGGAGGGGGCGACCGGCTCTACGGCGGGGACGGGGCGGACCTGATGAGGGGCGACGGGGAGGCCGACACCTTGCAGGGCGGGGCGGGGGGCGACCTCATGCTGGGGGGGACGGGGGCCGACCTGCTCCTGGGCGAGAGCGGCGACGACCGCATCGCGGGGGGCGAGGACGCCGATTCGGTGGTGGCGGGGTCGGGCGATGATTCGGTCACGGGGGACGGGGGCAACGACGCCCTGGACGGGGGCCTGAGCGCGGACCGCCTGGACGGGGGCGAGGGGAACGACCGCCTGTGGGGCGGCGACGCGGACGACTGGGTCGCGGGGGGCGTGGGCAACGACGCGCTCTGGGGCAACGCGGGGACGGACTCGCTGTGGGGGGGCTCGGCGGCGGACCGGCTCTATGGGGGTGCGGGCAACGACCGGCTCTGGGGGGGGTCGGGGGCGGACGCCTTCGTCTTCGAGGGGGGGCGCGACCGCGTGGAGGACTTCGAGGACGGCGTGGACGCGATCAGGCTGGACGCGGACCTGTGGGGGGGGCGCCTGATCTCGGCGACGGCGGCGCTGGGGTTCGCGGGCCTGGAGGGGGGCAACGCCGTGTTCCGCTTCTCGGGCGGGAACGTGCTGATCGTGGAGGGGATGACGTCGCTCCAGCGGCTGCGCGACGACCTGGAGGTGGTCTAGAGGGCCGTGCGGTCGGCGCCCTTCAGCGCGAGCATCTCGCGCGCCTCGGCGGGGGTGGCGACGCCGCCTCCGAGCGACTCGACGAGCCCGCGCACCTTGCGCACCTGCTCGGCGTTGCTGGTCGCCAGCTGGCCGCGCGCGATGTGCAGCGAGTCCTCGAGGCCCACGCGGACGTGGCCGCCGAGCTGGAGGGCGGCCGCCGCCAGGGGCATCTGGGCGGAGCCGGCGCCGAGCACGCTCCAGCGGTAGTCGGCGCCGAGCAGGCGGTCGGCGGTGCGCTTGAGGAACACGAGGTTGTCGAGGTCGGGGCCGATGCCGCCGAGGATGCCGAGCACGAACTGGACGAAGACGGGCGGCCGGAAGAGGCCCCGGTCCATCAGGAAGCGCAGGTTGTAGAGGTGGCCCACGTCGTAGCACTCGTGCTCGAAGCGGGTGCCCAGGGGGGCCAGGGCGGTCGCGGCCTCCGTGATGTCGCGGAAGGTGTTGCGGAAGATGTAGCCGTCGGAGTTGGCGACGTAGTCGCGCTCCCAGGGGTGCTTCCAGTCGGCGTGGCGGGAGGCCAGCGGGTGGAAGGCGAAGTTGAGCGAGCCCATGTTGAGCGAGCACATCTCGGGGCGGAAGCGGAGCGCGGGGCCGATGCGGTCCCCGATGGTGTCGAGGAGCGAGCCGCCGGTGGAGATGTTGACCACCGCGTCGGTGGCCTGGCGGATGCGGGGGAGGAAGGCCGCGAAGTGGTCGGGGTCTATGGACGGGGCGCCGTCCGTGGGGCGGCGGGCGTGCAGGTGGAGGATGGCGGCGCCGGCCTCGGCCGCCTCGATGGCCTGGGAGGCGATGGCGTCGGGGGTGACGGGCAGGGCGTCCGACATGGTGGGGGTGTGGATGGCGCCGGTGACGGCGCAGGTGATGATGGTCTTCGTCATTCGTCCACCACGCGGCGGGAGAGGGGGAGGAGCTCGGCCCCGGTGCGGGCGCGCAGGAGGCCCCAGAGGCCCTGGGGGGCGAGCAGCATGACCGCGATGGCGAGGGCGCCCAGCGCGATCAGGTAGATCGTGCCGAGGTCGGCCAGGGCCTCGCGGAGCGCGAAGAACATCAGCGTGCCGAGGATGGGGCCTTCGAGCGTGCCGATGCCGCCGATGACGACGATGAAGATGACGAAGGCCGTCCAGTCGTTGGGGGAGAAGGCGGCGTCGGGGCTGATGCGGAGCTTCTGGAGGAAGATCAGGGCGCCCGTCAGCGTGGTGAGGCCGCCGACCAGGACGTAGACCCAGAACTTGGCGGCCCACACGTCGATGCCGAGGGAGCGCGCCGCCAGCTCGTTGTCGCGGATGGCCGTGAGCGCCAGGCCGCGGCGGGAGCGCAGGAGGGCCGTGGCCGTGGCGAGGACCAGGACGGCCGTGCCCAGCGCGAGCCACCAGGCGAGGGATTCGCGCAGGTCCCGGTCGGGGGAGAGGGTGCGGACGACGGCGGGGGGGAGGGAGGCGCCCGAGCCGCCGCCCAAGGCGGGGACCTGGGCGGCGGTGAGGCGGAAGATCTCGGCGACGACCCAGGTGCCGATGGCGAAGGTGGCGCCGCGGAGGCGGAAGATGAGGGTGGCGACGGGGGCCGAGACCAGGGCGCCCGCGGCGAGGACGAGGGGGAGGGCGAGGGCGACCGGCAGGCCCAGGAGCATCGTGAGCGCGAAGAGGAGGTAGCCGCCGAGGCCGACGAAGGCCTGCTGGCCGACGCTGACCAGGCCCGCGTAGCCCGCCAGGAGGTTCCAGAGGGTCGCCAGGGCCATGTAGAGGGCCATCTCGCCCATGAGGCGCAGGGCGGCCCTGCCGGCCCACCAGGGGGCGGCGATCAGGGCCACGAGGAGGAGGAGCCCGGCGAGGAGCGCCCAGCGGGAGAGCCTCGTGGCGCGCGTGACCCTCATTCCATCCTCGGGAAGAGGCCGCGGGGGCGCACGGCGAGGACGAGGAGGAAGACGAGGTGGCCCGCGAGGACCTGGAAGGCGGGATTCACCTGGCCGCCGAGGGCCTGGGCGACGCCGAGGATGACGCCGCCCGCGAGCGTGCCCCAGAGGGAGCCCAGGCCGCCGATGATGACGGCCTCGAAGCCGAAGAGGAGGCGCGAGGGGCCGATCGAGGGGTCGAAGGAGGTGCGGATGCCGAGGAAGACGCCGGCGATGCCGGTGACCGCGAGGGAGAGCGCCATGGCGAGGGCGAAGACGTGGGCGCGGTCCAGGCCCATGAGCTGCGCCACGTCCGGGCGGTCGGAGGTGGCGCGGAAGGCGCGTCCCAGGGCGGTGCGGTAGAAGACCCACTGGAGGGCGGCGATGACCGCGACGGCGGTGGCGAACATGAGGAGCGGCAGGAGGCCGACCGTCAGGCCTCCGGCGGAGAGGCTCGCGGTCTCGAGGGGGCCGGCCTGGAGCTTCTGGGGGTCGGCGCTGTAGCCCGTGAGCAGGGCGTTCTGGATGATGACGGAGAGGCCGAAGGTGACGAGGAGGGGGGGCAGGACGTCGCCGCCCATGACCCTGCCGAGGAGGAGGCGCTGGAGGGCGTAGCCGAGGAGGGCCATGGCGGGGACCACGGCGAGGAGCGCCAGGAGGGGGTGCAGGCCGAGGGCGGCCGAGACGGTGAGGGCGAGGTAGGCGGCCAGCACGATGAGGTCGCCATGCGCGATGTTGACGAGGCGCATGACGCCGAAGATGAGCGAGAGCCCGGCGGCGAAGAGGGCGTAGAGGCCCCCCAGGAGCGTGCCTTGGACGAGGGCGTTGAGCCAGTCCACGCCTAGACCCCGAAGTAGGCGCGGGAGATGGCCTCGCGCGTGGCCGTGGCGGCGGGGGCCTGGAGGGCGACGCGGCCTTCGGACAGGCAGGTGAGGCGGGAGGACACCGAGAGGGCCTTGGCGATGTCCTGCTCGACGATGACGGCCGCGAGGCCCTCGGCGGTGATGCCGGGGAGGGCGTCGTAGATCTGCTTGATGACCACGGGGGCGAGGCCGAGGCTGATCTCGTCCATGAGGATGAGGGTGGGGTTGGCCATGAGGGCGCGCCCGATGGCCACCATCTGCTGCTGGCCGCCCGAGAGGGCGGTGGAGGGGTGGTGGCGGCGCTCCTCCAGGACCGGGAAGAGCCTTCGCACGCGGGCGAGGGTCCAGGGGCCCTTGCGGCCCGCCTGGCCGCCGATGAGGAGGTTCTCCTCGACGGTCAGGGAGGGGAAGAGGAGGCGGCCCTCGGGGACCAGCGCGATGCCCTGGCGGGCGATCTCGTGGGGGGGGAGGGCGCCGATGGGGCGGCCCTGGAAGCGGATGGCGTCGGGGCGGCTGCGGAGCAGCCCGGCGACCGAGCGCATGAGGGTGGTCTTGCCGGCGCCGTTGGCGCCGATGACGGCGGCGACCTCGCCTTCGGCGACGTCGAGGGACACGCCGTGGAGCGCCTGGACGTCGCCGTAGCGGGCGTCCAGCGCCTCGATCTGGAGGAGGTCAGGCATCGGCGAGGGTCCCGAGGTAGATGTCGCGGACCTGTTTGGAGGCCATGATGGCCTTGGGCTCGCCGTCGGCGATCACGCGCCCGAAGTCGATGAGGAGGAGGCGGTCCACGACCGCCAGGAGCGCGTGGACGACGTGCTCGATCCAGACGATCGAGACGCCCGTGGCGCGCACGTCCCGGATCGTCTGGACCAGGGCCACGCATTCGGGCTCGGTCAGGCCCCCGGCGATCTCGTCCAGGAGCAGCACGCGAGGGCGCGCGCAGAGGGCGCGGGCGAGTTCGAGGCGCTTGCGGTCGAGGAGCGGCAGGGCGCCGGCGGGCGCGTTGGCCTTCTTGAGCAGGCCGGTGCGGGCGAGGACGTCCAGGCAGAGCGTCTCGGCCTCGCGCGAGGGGAGGCCCGCGCCTTGGGTGGCCGCGACGAGGGCGTTCTCGAAGACGGTCATGGCGCCGAAGGGCTGCGGCACCTGGAAGGAGCGCGCGATCCCGGCGCGGCAGCGGCGGGCGGCGGACCACGCCGTGACGTCCTCGCCGCCGAGCGCGATGCGGCCCCGGTCGGGGCGCAGGGTGCCGGTGACGAGGTTGAACATGCTGGTCTTGCCGGCGCCGTTGGGGCCGATCACGCCGAGGGCCTCGCCGTCGCCGAGCGCCCAGGTCTGGGCGTCGGCGACGACGACGGCGCCGTAGGCCTTGGAGAGCCCGTCGAGCGCGAGGAGGGTCACGACAGCAGCATCAGCTCGCCGCCCACGGGGATCTCGGGCGCCTGCACGTTGGTCGTGATGACCAGCTCGAGCGCGTCGCCCGGCCTCTGCCACTGGCCGGCGACGAGGGGCGTCTTGGAGACGTTGGGCACGGGGCCGGTGCTCCAGTCCACGGTGCCCACGATGGTGGGCAGCCGGGTCGTGCGGATGGCCTCCGCGATCGAGTCGGGGTCGTCGAGGTCGGCCGCGCGCCTCACCACGTCGGCGACCACCTCGAAGAGCGCGTGGCGGAAGCCGATGGGCTGGGTCCAGGGGCGGCCCGTGGCGGCCGTGTAGCCGTCCGCCAGCCGCCGGGCGGTGGTGCCGTCGAGCGAGGACGCGAAGGGGTGGTTGGGGGACCACCAGATCTCGGATGAGAGGCCCACGCCCCTCTCGCCCAGGCCCTCGACGGCGGAGGGGAAGAGGAGGGCCTTGCCGACCGTGACGATCTTGGGGCTGAACCCTTGCTGGCCAGCCTGGGACCAGAAGGTGCCGAAGTCGGGGGGGATCATCACGCCGGTGACGATCTCGGCGCCGCCCCCCGAGAAGGCGGAGATGTAGGCCGAGAAGTCGTCCGCCAGCGGCGTGTAGCGGCCGGGGTCCAGGAGGGTGAAGCCGGCCTCCGCGAGGGGTCTCGGAAAGCCCAGCTCCGGGTCGCCCCAGGCGTTGCCGTCCGCGTCGTTGGGGAAGAGGCCGCCGACGACCGGGGCCACGTCGGGGCGCGTCCAGAGGGACACGAAGTTGGCGATCACGTCCTCCAGGCCCCAGAAGAAGTGGTAGGTGTAGAGGAAGGGATTGGCGGGGTCGCCGCCGCGCCCGAAGAAGTAGGGCTGCCAGGGGCAGTCGGTGGTGATGCAGGGCGTGCCGTTGATCTCGGCCTGGTCGGCGACCGGGTTGGTGGTGTCCGGCGTGGCGGCGCCGAGGATGATGTCCACTTCGTCGGAGAGGATCAGCTCGGAGGCGACCTCGGCGGCCCTGTTGGGGTTGGACTGGCTGTCGCGGACCAGGATCTCGATGGCCCAGGGGGTGCCGTTGTTGTCCACGCCGCCCGAGAGCGCGGCCTGGATGCCCCCGATGACGTAGGCGTCGGCCTCGGCGAAGCCCGCGAGCGGGCCGGTGGCGGGGCTGACGTAGCCGACCTTGAGGGTCGGGGCCTGGGCGTAGGCGCGGGTGGCGCGCAGGATGGCGGGGGCGGCGACGAGGGCGCCGGTGCCGGTGATGAAGGTGCGTCTGGTGGTCATGCTTTCCTCCCGTTTGGGCGCCCTCCCGCGCCCTGGTTCAGTCCAGAGTCTCCAGCGCGATGAGGTGGCGGGCGATGCGGGCGCGGGCGGCCTCGGCGGCGCCGGGGGACCAGCGGCGGAAGCCCCGGTTGGTGCGCATGCCGAGGTGGCCGTCGGCGACGAGCGATTCCAGGAGCGGCGAGGGGTCCGGGCGCGCGTCCAGGTCGCGCAGGAGCGTGGCATGGATGGCGAGCGTGAGGTCGAGGCCCACGAGGTCGGCGTTCTCCAGGGGGCCGAGGGTGGCGAGTCGCCTCCCGAAGCTGGCCTTGACCACGGTGTCCACAGATGCGGCGTCGCAGACGCCCGTCTCGACCAGGGCGATGGCCTCGCGCCAGAGGGCGTGCTGGAGGCGGTTGCCGATGAAGCCGGGGACGTCCTTCTCGACGCGCACGGGGGTCTTGCCGATGGCGGCGAGGAGCGCGGTGGTGGCGGCCATGGTGGCGTCGGACGTCCCGGCGGCGCGGATGACCTCCACGAGGGGGATGAGGTGGGGCGGGTTCCACCAGTGGGTGCCCACGGCCCTGTGGGCCGTCCCGAGGCCCTCCGCGATGGCGGTGATGGGCAGCGCGGAGGTGTTGGAGGCGAGGAGGGCGTGAGGGGGGGCGGCGGCCTCCAGCTCGCCGAAGAGGCGGCGCTTGAGGTCCAGCCTCTCGGGGGCGGCCTCGACGATGAGGCCCGCTTCCCTGGCGGCGTCCGCGAGGGTGGGCACGGCCGTGATGCGGGCGAGGAGGGGGCCTGCGTCCAGGCCCATCGTCGCGGCGCTCTCCCTGACGCGGGCGGGGAGGGCGGCGAGGGCCTCGGGGCTGGGGTCCGTGACGGCGACGGCGTGGCCCGCGCGCGCGAACGTCAGGGCGATGCCGTGGCCCATGAGTCCCGCGCCGATGACCCCGACCCGCATCATCCGGCCGTGTAGCCTCCGTCCGCGTAGAGCACGTGGCCCGTGTAGAAGTCGGAAGCCCGCGAGCACAGGAAGAGGAGCGGCCCCGCGAGGTCCTCGGGCTCGCCCAGGCGGCCCTTCGGGACGCGGGCGAGGAAGCCTTGGCGGGTGGATTGGGCCTTCGCGTCGTCCTCGAACATCCATTGCGTCAGGGGGGAGCGGAAGACGGTGGGGGCGATGGCGTTGACGGTGATGCCGGTCGGGCCCAGCTCGCAGCCCAGCGCGCGGGTGATGCCGTCGATGGCGGATTTGCTGGCGCAGTAGGCGGTGTAGCCGGCGGGGTGGCCGAGCAGGCCTCGGGCGGAGCTGACCAGCACGATCTTGCCCCAGCCCCTCCCCGTCATGGCCTTCGTGGCGGCGCGGGCGAGGAGCCAGGATTGCGTGACGTTGGCGTCCATGACGGCGAGGAAGTCGGCGGGAGCCAAGGCGTCGATCTTGGCGACCTTGTTCATGCCGGAGGCGACCACGAGGATGTCCAGGCCGCCGAGGGGGGCGCAGGCCTCCACCATGGCCTCGGCGGCGGCCTCGGTGTCGGGGCGGGCGTTGTGCTCCAGGACCTCGGCGCCCAGGCTCCGGCACTCCGCGGCGACGGCCGCCAGCTCCTCGCGCTTGCCGGCGGCCAGCAACAGCTTGCAGCCGGCACCGGCGAGGGTGCGGGCGGCGACGGACCCGAAGGCGCCGGAGGCGCCCGTGATGAGGGCGACCCGGCCCGCGACGTCGAAGAGGGCGGCCGGGGTCATGCGGGGGCCTGCGGGTAGGGGATGACGACCAGCATCCGGCAGACGTGGTTGGTGCGGTTCTCGATCTCGCGCACCTCGCCGGGGGCGACGGTGCAGGAGTCGAGCGGGCCGAGCGTCTCCTCGCGGTCGCCGACCTTGACCGTCATGTGGCCGTCGAGGACGACGTAGACCTTCTCGAAGGGCGTGGCGTCGGGGCCGGCGCCACCGCCGGGGAGGAACTGGGAGAGGCCGACCCATTGGTTCTCGGGGCCGCCGTCCTCGAAGCCCTGCAGGCGCAGGCCCACGACGCCCCGGTGGTTGGGGGCCTCGTAGGGCCTGGCGTCGCTGAAGCGCCTGACGAGCATCAGAACGCCTCGCCCTTCTCGATGCGGTAGGCCTGCGAGGGGTCGGTGATCGCCACGAGGCGGATGATGCAGCCGTCGCCCCGGTCCCAGTTCCAGGGGAAGAAGGCGAAGGTGCAGCGCTTGCCCGTCACGGCGTCGAGGTCGCCGCCCACGTTCTCGATGCCGAGGATGCCGGCCTTGAAGAGGATCTGGTGGACGGGCTCCCAGGCGGGGAAGTCCACGCGCCAGTCGCCGCCGCCCGAGTGCTCGCGCCATTCGGCCTCCAGGTGGGGCAGGAGGGGGCCGTTGCGCTGGGGGCCGATGGCGGTGGCGAGGGGGTGGTCGTTGGCCTGGGTGTCGTGGCCCACGACCTTGACGCCCCTCTCCACCATCCATTCGCCGGCGGAGGGCACGAAGCCGGGGCAGTAGGCGAAGTAGTCGCCGTCCTCGTAGCGCTTGTGCCAGCCGGTGTTGAGGATCAGCACGTCGCCCCGGCGGATGGCGTGGCCGCAGGCGCGCTCCAAGTCGTCGGCGGTGATGAAGTCCCACTTCCGCTTGGGCAGGCTCACCACGATGCCCGTGCCGAAGAAGTGCGGCAGCGGCACCTCGTCTATGAAGGGCGTGCCCTGGACCACGTGGGCGGGGGCGTCGATGTGGGTGGTCGCGTGCATCGTGGTCGTGATGCGCTGCGAGAGCACGCCCGACTTGGCCATGTAGTGGATGCGCTCGATGCGCACGTCCTGGAAGTAGGGCCAGTTGGGGTGCTGGAAGCCGAAGCGGTGGGACAGGTCGTGGAAGCGCAGCCCCATGGGGTTGTCGAGGTTGGCCTGGAACTCGATGCCCCGGATCGTCACCATGCCGCGCCCCCCCGTTTTGCGGAGGATGCGCCCGTCCCGCATTGCGGTCAAGCGTCCCCGCATCTACGTTGATCTTGCACCGCATCGTGGGACGGTCATGGACGGGGACGGCATCCAGGTCATCGCGCGCGCCGCCGCCGTGCTGCGCGCCCTGCGCGACGCGCCCTCCGGCCTGAGCCTGGGCGCGCTCGCCGAAGCCACGGGCCTGCCCCGCTCCACGGTCCAGCGCATCGTGGCCGCGCTGCGGCGCGAGCGCCTCGTGCTGGCCACGGCCGAGGGGGCGCGGCTCGGCCCCGAGGTCCAGGCGCTGGCGGCGGCGGCGCGGCTCGACGTGCCGGGGCTGGCGCGGCCGCATCTCCTGGCGGTCGCGCGGGGGACGGGGGAGACGGTGGACCTGTCGGTCCTGCGCGGCGGGCGCATGGTGTTCCTCGACCAGGTGCCGGGCAGCCACCGGCTGCGCGCGGTCTCGGCGGTGGGGGAGGCCTTCCCGCTCGCCACCACGGCCAACGGCCGGGCCGTCCTGTCTCTCATGGCGCCCGGGGAGGCGCGGCGGCTCCTGGAGGCCGAGGGGGCCACCGACTGGGAGTCGCTGTCCGTGCGGCTCGCGGACGGCGACGGGCTGGCCTGCGACGCGGGCGAGCACACCCCGGGCATCAGCGCCTTGGGCTTCGCGGTCCTGGCCCCCACGGGGGAGGCCTTTGCCGTGTCCGTGCCCGTGCCCACGGCGCGCTGGGCCGAGGCGCAGGGGGCGGTGCGGGCGGCGCTGGTGGCCGCGCGCGGGGCGCTGCGCGCGGACCTGGGCGCCTGAGGGGGTCACTCGAGCCCCCCCGTCGAGGCGGTCGCGCCGCCCCCCTCGCGCGGGCGGGCGAGCGTGAAGTCGAACTGGACGTCGAGGAGGGGGGCTCCCGTGTCGGGGTCCGTGCCGGGCCTGAACTCGGCCAGGAGGGATTCCTTGACGCCGAACACGGCGTCCGAGCCGATGTAGGGGTCGGCGGGGTCGAAGATGTGGGTGACCAGGGTCTCGAAGCCCGAGGCCCGGATCATGTAGTGGAGGTGGGCGGGGCGGAAGGGGTGCCGTCCGAGCGCCTTGAGGAGCTGGCCCACGGGGCCGTCGTCGGGGATGGGGTAGAAGCGGGGCTTGACGCCCCGGAACCAGTAGCGGCCGTCCGCGCCCGTGCGGAAGGCGCCGCGCAGGTTCATGGCGGGCTGGATGCCCTTCTGCTGGACGTCGTAGAAGCCCTCGTCGTCCGCCTGCCAGACGTCCACGCGGGCGCCGGCGACGGGGCGGCCGTCCCTGTCGAGGATGGTGCCCGAGACGCGCATGGGCTCGCCCTTGCCGTCCCGGCAGATGTCGGCGCCCATGGGGAGCTCCGGGGCGTCCTCGACGAAGAAGGGGCCGAGCACGGTGCTCTCGCTGGCCTCGCGGTTGTGGCGGTGGTTGACGGCGTCCACGAGCATGGAGACGCCCAGCACGTCCGAGAGCAGGATGAACTCCTGGCGCCAGTCGGTGGAGGCGTGCCCCGTCGCGGTCAGGAAGCGGATGGCCTCCATCCACTCCTCCTGCGTGGGCTCGATCTCCTTGACGGCCTCGTGGAGTTTTCGCGTCAGCACCTCCATGACGAGGGCGAGGCGGGGCGAGGCGCCCTTGTTGCGGGCCGTCACGACCTCGACGCTGTCCTCTTCTGTGAAGAACCCGTCGCGCTCCATCAGGGCCTCCCGAGGATGGCGAGGAGGACGCGGGCGAGCTCGCCCTCTGGGTCGGGGTGGGCGGCCATGCTGCGCCAGGCGACGTGGTGGTCGGGGCGCACGAGGACGCAGCCAGATTCGTCCACCTCCCGCGCCGTCGCCCAGTCGCCGGCGTGGTCCATGAAGGGGCGGCGGGGGCCGATGACGTGGGCCGCGAGGGGGATGCCGAGGCGCCGGGCGGCAGCCTCGGCGGCCTTCGCCCAGGGCTCGCCGCTGATGCCCGTGAGGAGGGCGAAGCGGCCATGCCCGCAGAGGTCGAGCGTGGAATGCTGGGCCCCCGCGGCGTCCCAGAGCCAGGCGTGCGGCAGGCGGGCGCCGGGATAGGTGGTGGGCTGGTGGTGCAGCTCCATGTCGGGCAGCGGCGGGGGCGGGGCCTGGCCGTCCGTGACGACGGCGGCGGAGGCGTAGCGCTGGTTCATCTCGACGCCGTGGGCGTCGAACTCGTAGGCCTTGAAGGCGATGGCCTCCCGCAGCGCCTCGCGTTGGGCCTTCGCGGCGTCGGTGGAGTCGCAGCGGGCGTCCATCTGGGCTTGGATCTTGGCGTGGTCCACGCCGCCGTCCATGCCGAGCGCCTGGAAGATGGGGCCGAACTCGCCGATGGACTTGTTGGCGCGCGTGACGATCTGGCGGGCGATGGGCGCGCGCTCCGCGCTGTAGCTGTCCAGGAGCGCCTCGCCCGCCTCTCCCTTGCACACCATCGCCAGCTTCCAGGCGAGGTTGAAGGCGTCCTGGATGGAGGTGTTGGAGCCCAGGCCGTTGCTGGGCGGGTGGCGGTGGGCGGCGTCGCCCATGACGAAGGCGCGGCCCCGCTGCATGTGCGTGGCGTACATGTCGTTGACGGTCCAGGTGTTGGCCGAGATCAGCTCGATGCGGAGGTCGGGGTCGCCGACGAGCTGGCGCGCGACCTGGGTGGCGAGGGCCTCGTCCACCACGGGGGCGGGCTGGGAGATGTCGTAGCCCCAGACGATGAGCCATTCGGTCCAGGGGCGCACCATGCGCACGAGCCCCATGCCGATGCCGCCCACGTCGGCGCCGGGCTGCATGACCCAGTAGAGCACGGAGGGGCGGTGCGCGACGTATCGGCCGAGGTCGGCGCGGAATAGGATGTTCATGGAGCCGCCGACGCCCATGCGGCCCTCGAAGGGCAGGCCGAGGTGCTCGGCCACCAGGGAGTTGCCGCCGTCGGCGCCCACGAGGAACCGGGAGCGCACCAGGATGTCGCGGCCCAGGAGGCGGTCGCGCAGCGTCGTGGTCACGCCCTCCGCGTCCTGCTCGTGGCTCACGTATTCCGTGCTCATGCGCCCCTGGGCGCCGCGCGCGAGGGCGGTCTTGTGGAGGATGGGCTCCATGAAGGTCTGGGGCAGGTCGTTCATGAAGCAGGGGGAGGCCAGGCGGTGGCGCGCCTGGCTCATCGGATCGGTGCCCCAGGAGCGCATCCGCCCCAGCTCCTCCCCTGCGAGGCTCTCGCAGAAGACGTTGTTGCCCATGATCTCCTGGGGGGCGGCGTGGAGATACGCCTCCGCCTCCACGTCGCGCCCGAGGTCGCGCAGAACCTCCATGGTGCGCTGGTTGGTGATGTGGGCGCGCGGCGTGTTGGCGAGCCATCTGTAGCGGTTCACGAGCAGCGTGGGTACGCCCTGGGAGGCCAGCAGCGCCGCGCAGGCGGAGCCGGCGGGGCCGGTGCCGATCACCAGCACGTCGGTGGTCACGTCTGTCATCCGGGCCTCCGTCCCTCCCAGGCGGCCTGGAGCAGCGCCCGGACGTCCGTCGCGCCGAAGGGGCGCGGGTTCTGGTAGCGGTCCTGGGTGGCGATGTCGGCCGCCCGGTCGAGGTCGGCCTCGGCGAGCCCGAGGTCGGCGAGGCGCAGGGGCGCGCCGAGGGACGCCGCCCAGTCCCAGAGCCCGCCCGCCCCCCCGAAGGCGGCGGCCACGGGGGCCAGCTCCGCGCGGGCGGCGGGCAGGTTGAAGGCGGTGGCGTGAGGCAGGAGGACGGCGTGCGTCTCCGCGTGCGGCAGGCCGAAGGAGCCGCCCAGGACGTGGGCGAGCTTGTGGTGCAGCGCCATGGACGCCTGCCCGAGCGCCGTCGAGCAGCACCAGGCGGCGCGCAGGGCGTCGGCGCGCGCCTCCCGGTCCCGGGGCTCCGCCTTGATGCGTGGCAGGGCGTCGCGGAAGAGCGAGAGCGCGTCCCGCGCCATGGCCTCCACGACCGGGTTGCGGTCGGGGGCGAAGAGCGCCTCCACGCCGTGGGCCACCGCGTTGAGCGCCGAGCAGACCGTGAGCGGCACGGGCAGGGACAGCGTCAGGTCCACGTCGTAGACGACGACCTCGGGCCGGATGGCCTCGTCGCGGCGCGTGGCCTTCCCGCCAGCGGCCGTCTCGCCCAGGATGTCGGTCATCTCGGAGCCGGCGTAGGTGGTGGGGATGACGACCTGGTCGGCGCCGGTCCTGGCGGCCACGGCCTTGCCGAGCCCGATGGTGGAGCCGCCGCCCACCGACACCACGCAGGTGGCGCCGCTCGCGCGCAGCGCCGCCACCGCCCTCTCGGAGACCGCCACGGGCGTGTGCATGGCGGCCTCGGCGAAGACGCCGGCCGCGAGGGGGCCGAGGCGCGCGGCCAGCCCCTCGCCGGCCGCCCGCTGGCCGGGAGTGGCGAGCACCAGGGCGCGGGCGTGGCCGAGGCGCGCCACCTCCTCGGGGACGCGCGCGAGCGTGCCCGCGCCGAAGACCACGCGGGTCGCGAGGCCGGGGAAGGCCCACGCCCTCATGGCGCCTCCGACAGCACCAGGGAGAGGTCCATGGCCCAGCCGTCGCCCCTGCGACGGACCTCGTGCACGAGCTCCGGCCGCGCCGCCCAGAGCGGGTCGCGGTCCAGGAGGTCGTCGCCGGCGTCGAAGGCCTGGGTGGCCAGCGGCAGGAAGCCCGGGGCGGTCACGCGCAGGCCGAGGTGACGCGGCCTCTCGGTGGGCAGGCCCAGGGCGAGGAGGAGCCGCCCCACGGGGCCGTCCACGGGCAGCCGCGTGCGCCCGGGCCGCGCGGTGACCAGGGCGAAGCGCCCCTCCTCGTCGGCGCGGAAGCGGCCGCGCAGGTTCATGTCGGGCTGGCCGTCGGGGTCCTGGTTCTCGTGCACGCCCTCGGCGCTGGCCCCCCAGACCTCGACGGCGGCCCCCGCCACCGGCCGCCCGTCCAGGCGGAGGACGCGGCCCGCCACGGCCAGCCTGTCGCCCCGGCCGTCGCGGCGCAGGTCGGCGCCGGGGGGGCAGAGGGGGGCGCCCGGGCGGTAGAAGGGGGCGGGCGCGCAGGGAGTTGCGCCGGCGGGGCGGGGGCTCCCCAGGGCCTCCACCTGGGCCGAGAGGCCCAGCGCGTCCAGGAGGAGCACCCATTCCTGCCGCCGGCTGTCGGCCGCGTGGCCCACCTCGGTCAGGAAAGCCACCACGTCGCGCCACTCGGCCGGGGAGGGGCGGGCGTCGTCCACCAGCGCCCGCAGGTGCGCGACGGCCGCCACCAGCCCCTGGGCGAGCCGCCCCGCCCGGTCGGGCGGGATGCGCGCCGCGAAGGCGCGCGCCGGCCCAGTGGCGCCCAGTCCGTCCAAGTGAGGCCCCCCCCTGGGCCCAGCATGGCGCCGAGCACGGCGGGACGCTATGACTTCTCGGGCGGCCCCCATAGCATCCCGTCATGCGCCTCAACGAACGCCACCTCATGCAGCTCGCCGCCACGCTGGACGCGGGCGGCGTCACGGGGGGCGCGGCGCTCCTGGGCCTGACGCAGCCGGCCGTGAGCCGCTCGCTGGCCGCGCTGGAGGCGCGCCTGGGCGCGCCGCTCTTCGAGCCGGGCCGCCGCCCCCTCGCGCCCACCCCCTTGGGCGCCGAGCTGGCCGCCCACGGGCGCGTCCTGCTGGCCGCCTCGCGCCGCGCGGCGGAGGCGGCGGAGGCGCACCTGCGCGGCGCCTCCGGCCTGGTCCGGGTCGGGGGCGTGCCCTTCTTCCTCGACGCCATGATCTCGCGCATGGTGGCGACCTTCCAGGCCGCCGAGCCGGGCGTGGCCGTGCGTCAGAGCTACGGCAACGCCGACGAGATGGCCGCCATGCTGCTCGCCGACCTCGTGGACCTGGCCGTCGTGCCGCTCGCCTCGGGCGAGGCGCGCCCCGGCCTGCGCTTCACGGAGATCCTTCCGGGGCGCAACGTGGTGGCCGCCCGGGCGGGCCACCCGCTCGCGCGGCGGCGGCGCCTGCGCGCCCCCGACCTCCTGGCCTTCCCTTGGGTGGCGCCCCTGCCGGGCTCGCCGCTGCACGCCGACCTGCGCTCGATCCTCGTGGGCCTGGGCGCGGCCGAGGTGGCGGTGCGCTACTCGGGGGGCTCGCTCCTGTCGGTGGAGACCTACATGGCCGAGAGCGACGCGCTCGCCATCCTGCCCTTCTCGGTGGTCTTCGCGCAGCGCAAGGCGGGCCGGCTCGTGGCGCTGCCCTTCGACATTCCGCAGCCGCAGCGGGCGCTCGGGCTCCTGCGCCTGCCCGATCCGCGCAACCCCGCCGCGCTGCGCCTCGCGGCCCACGTGGAGACGTCCTTCGCCGACCTGCGCCACCTGATCCGCCGCCACGAGGAGGCCATCGTGTGGGGGCCTTGAGGCGCGAGGCGGGGCGGGCCGGGGGCGCGTGGAGGCGAGAGCCGCCGCCACCTCCGAACCGACCGCCGCCCGTGTCCGCTCCTCTTCGGTGCCCGCCGCGGTCCAGGCTCTCCAGCGGGCGGAGAAAGGCGGAGAAGGACGGGGTTCACGGGACCGCCATGCCACGCGCCACCGTCTCCGACCTCACCGTCGCCCGGGTCAACAAGGTCGTCCGCGAGGTGGGCGAGGGCGCCCGCGCGCCGGGCTACGTCCGCGTGGGCGGGCTCTGCCTCCAGGTGAAGCGGCGCGGGGACGCCGGCGCGACCGCCTCGCGGGTGTCGCGCCGGACCATCCACGGGGCCCGCCGCGACGTGGGGCTCGGCGGCTGGCCGGACGTGACGCTGGCCCAGGCCCGCGAGCGGGCGCGGGGCGTCATGGACGAGGTGTGGCGCGGAGGCGACCCCGTCGCGGCCCGCCGGGCGGCGCGGGCGGCGCTGACCGAGGCGCTGGCGGCCGTGCCGACCTCCGAGGCGGCCACGCGCGGCTACCTCAAGGACACGACCTCCCCCATCAAGCACGCCCGCGACCGCCGGGCCATCGAGAGCCGCCCGCGCACCTACGTGGTGCCCCACATCGGGGCCACGCGCATGGATCAGGTCACGACCGCCGACGTGCTCGAGATGCTGCGCCAGGAGGTCGAGGCGCCCCCGGGCGCCAAGGGCGGGTTCTGGGCCGCGCTGCCCTACGCCGCGCTGCCCGCCTTCGTGGCGGCGCTCCGCGCCTGGCGCCCGAGCCCCTCGTCGTCGGCTCTCCTGATCCTGACCGCCGCCCGGTCGGGCGAGGTGCGCGCCGCGCGCTGGGGCGAAGTGGACTCGGACAAGGGCCTCTGGACCGTGCCCGCCGAGCGCATGAAGGCAGGCCGCGAGCACCGGGTCGCGCCGCCCAAGGCGGCCGTCGCGCTGCTCAAGGCCACGCCCCCGGTCGCGGGCACGGACCTGGTCTGGCCGGGGCAGGGGCTCAAGGACGCCATGAGCGACATGACCCTCGCCGCCATCATCAAGGAGATGCGCGGCAACGAGGTGAAGGCCGAGCGCGAGGGCTGGGGGGACGCCCGCGCCGGCCGCGTCGCCACGCCCCACGGCTTCCGGTCCTCCTTCCGCGACCGGGCGGCCGAGCAGACGACCTATCCCGCCGAGATGGCGGAGATGGCCTTGGCCCATGAGGTGGGCAGCGCGGTGGAGCGGGCCTATCGGCGCGCGGACATGGTCGAGCGCCGCCGGGCGATGATGGAGGGCTGGGCGACGTTCGCGTTGCGGTTCCAGGCTTGGGGCTCGCGGCCGGGGCGTCCTGAGGGCTGCGAGAGCTCGGGCGGACGGGCCGGCGATGGGGCAGCGGTCGTGGGCGGGGTGGCGAGCCGCGGCCGGTCCTTGGAGCGCGGCCGGGCATGGTCTCGATCCCGTGGCGCTTGCGGCAGAGCCGTGGCGCTGGCGGCAGAGGGCGGGGTCGCGACCGGCCGAGCCGGTTCGGGGCAATGGGATGGTCGTGCCGGCTGTCGGTGGTGCGCACCCGCCGCGGCAGGGCCGCCAGGCCCCGCAGCCCTGCGAGCCGCACCAGACGCGCCACCCGGTGGCGGCCGACGCGGCGCCCTAGGACCCGCAGGGCGGCCTGGACCCGGGGAGCACCGTCGCTCCCCCCGCTCTCGGCATGGACCAGGCGGACAACGTCGAGCAGCGCCCGATTGGCCTTGTTCCTCGCGCCCTCGGGCCGGGCGCGCCAGGCGCGAGTCACCGCTGACCGACACTCCCAGCACCCAACACATCACCCGAGCCGGCCAGACATCGCGATGCTCTTCCACGAACCCGAACCTCATCGGGTGCCCCCCCCGACGATGAGCGCGGCCCTCTTTAGAATGTGGCGCTCCATCCTCGCGCGCTCCAGATCGCGTCTGAGCCGCGCATTCTCGGCCGCCAGCTCCGCCAGCGACGAGCCTGGTAGCGCCGGAGCCGACGGACGCCGCCGCGGTGTCGGCGCCCCCGCTCGGAGAGCTTCTGCATCCAACGCCGCAGCACAGTCTCCAGCAGCCCGAGCTACTCGGCCACCGCGATGATCGTCGTCCCGCTCGTGCGCACCCGCTCCACCGCTTCCCGCTTGAAGACCTCAGGGAACTCCCGCCGTCGTCTGCCCTCGCCCGGCTCTCGCTCCTCCAGGGTCTCCCGACCTCACTCGAAGCGTCCACCAAACCAGGGCAAGATCCGTCTGCGCATCCGCATCCCCGCCCGCCGCGGCCGTCGCAGCCCCGCGAGCCACAACAGAAGGCTCCAGAGGAGGACGCGCCACCGCATCGAGGACGCCTTCGCCCGCCTCAAGGACTGGCGCAGGATCGCTCCTCGCCACACCCGCCGCAGCGACCTGCTCCTGTCGGCGATCCGCCTCGCCGCCACCGCTGCCTCCGGCCGCCGAAGTGTGTCCTGAGCCTAGGGCGCGCCGGGCGCCGCCGCCTCGGCCCCGCGACGCCCCACGACGCCCCCGGGGCCGCCGCCTCACGCCTCCTTGGAGGGGTCGAACGCCAGGAGCCTCAGCGCGTTGAGCGTCACCAGCACGGTGGCGCCCGTGTCCGCCAGGATGGCGATCCAGAGCCCCGTGATCCCGAGCACGGTGGTCACGAGGAACACCGCCTTGAGCCCCAGGGCCACCGCGATGTTCTGGCGGATGTTGCCCATCGTCGCGCGCGCCAGCCGGATCATGCCGGCCACGTCCGTGACGCGGTTGCGCAGGATCGCCGCCTGCGCCGTCTCCAGCGCCACGTCCGTCCCCGAGCCCATGGCCACGCCGACGCTGGCCTGCGCCAGCGCCGGGGCGTCGTTGATGCCGTCGCCCACCATCATGACGCCGCCCCGCGCGGCCATGGCCTTGATGGCCGCCACCTTGCCCTCGGGCATCAGCTCCGCCTGCGGGTCGAGCCCGAGCCCCCCGGCGATGGCCGCCGCCGTGCGCCGGTTGTCGCCCGTCAGCATGACGGCCGACACGCCCAGCGCCTTGAGCATCCGCACGCCCTCGGCCGCGTCCGCCTTGGGCTCGTCGCGCAGCGCGATCAGACCCAGCGCGCGGCCCTCGCGGAAGACCACGGACAGCGACTTGCCCTCGGCCTCCAGCGCCTCGGCGCGGGCCGTGGCCTCGGGCGTCATGACGCCCCTCTCCCCGGCGAAGCGGGCCGAGCCCACCCAGGCGAGCGCGCCGTCCACGCGCGCCTCCGCCCCCTTGCCCACGACGTTGCGCCCCTCGCTGGCCTCGGGCGCGGGCACGCCCGCCGCCTCGGCGCGAGCCAGGATGGCCACCGCGAGCGGGTGGCTCGATCCCGCCTCGACGCCCGCCGCGACGCGCAGCACCTCGGCCTCGGTGGCGCCCCCGAGCGCCACCACGTCCGTGACCTGCGGCTTGCCGACCGTCAGGGTGCCCGTCTTGTCGAAGGCGACGCGGGTGGTGCGCGCGGCCGCCTCGATGACGGCGCCCCCCTTCATCAGGAGCCCCCGCCGCGTTCCGGCGGCGAGCGAGGAGGCGATGGACGCCGGCACCGAGATCACCAGCGCGCAGGGGCAGCCGATCAGCAGCAGCGCGAGCCCGCGATACACCCACGTCCCCCAGTCCTGCCCGAAGGCCAGCGGCGGCACCAGGATGACCAGCAGCGCCACGGCGCAGATCGCCGGCATGTAGACGCGCGAGAAGCGGTCGATGAAGCGCTCGGTCGGCGCGCGCGCCGTCTCGGCCTCCTCGACCAGCCGGATGATGCGGGCGATGGTGTTGTCCTCGGCCGCGCGGGTCACGGTGACGCGCAGCGTGGCCTCGGCGTTGATCGAGCCCGCGAACACGTCCTCGCCGGGGCCGCGGGTCACGGGCACGCTCTCGCCCGTCACCGGGCTCTCGTCGATGCCGGACGTGCCCTCCAGGATGGTGCCGTCGGCCGGCAGGCGGTCGCCGGGGCGCACCTGCACCACCTGGCCGATCAGGAGGCTGTCGGCGGGCACCTCGCGCACCGCGCCGCCCGCCTCGAGCCGCGCCGTCTTGGGCACCAGCGACGCCAGCGCCCGGATGCCGGCCCGGGCGCGGTTGGCCGCGACGCCTTCCAGCACCTCGCCCACGGCGAACAGGAACACGACGAGCGCCGCCTCCTCGGCCGCGTCTATGAAGAGCGCGCCCGTGGCCGCCACCGTCATCAGCATCTCGATGGTGAACACCTGCCCCATGCGGGCGGCGGCGAAGGCGCGCTGCGCGACGGGGAACAGGGCGATCAGGGTGGCCGCCACGAAGGCCCAGCGGCCGATGGCGACCCCGGCCAGCAGCTCGACCCCCCAGGCCACGGCCAGCAGGACGCCGGTGACGATGACCAGCCGCCCCTTGGCGGTCGCGTGCCAGGGCTTGCCCCGGTCGGCGGGGTCGTCGTGGACGTGGCCGGGGCGGTCGTGGTCGTCGTCGGCCGCGTGCACGTGGCCGGGGGCGCCGTGGGCCGCGCCCGCGCCGGCCTGCGCCTCGGCGAAGTGCAGGGCGGTGGCCGCGCCAGGGCCATGCTCGGCGTGGTCGTGCCCGGCATGGTCGTGCCCCGTGTGGTCATGGCCCAAATCGTCCGCGCCGGCCGGGGCGCCCGGCCCCGCGACGGCGTTCGCCCGCTTGGCCTGTGCCGCGCCGCGCGGGGCGATGTCGTAGCCCAGAGACTTGACCGCGCCCTCGATGCGCGCGGGCTCCGTGGTGCCAGGGGCGAGGTTGAGCGTCAGCCGCTCGCTCATCACGGCCACGTTGACGTCGCTCACGCCGGGCAGGCGCTCGACGGCGCCCTTGATCTTGACCGCGCAGGACGCGCAATCCATGCCGGTCACCGTCCATTCGCGGCGCTCGGCGCCCGATCCGTCTGCCATGAGAGCCTCCAATGCCTTTTCGGGCGCCATTGCACCCGTTCGGACGCAGACCTAGGTGCTCTAGTGACTAGAGGGTCAAGAGGCAACTTCATGCTCACCATCGGGAGGCTCGGCGCGGCCACCGGCGTCAAGGTGCCCACCATCCGCTGGTACGAGGAGGTGGGCCTGCTCGCGCGGGCGGCGCGGAGCGAGGGCGGCCAGCGCCTCTACGACGAGGCCGCGCGCCGGCGCCTGGCCTTCATCCGCCACGCCCGCGAGCTGGGCTTCCCGCTCGATGCCGTGCGCGACCTGCTGAGCCTCGCCGACCGCCCCGACCAGCCCTGCGAGGCCGCCGACGCCATCGCGCGCGCGCAGCTCGCCGAGGTCGAGGCGCGCCTTGCCCGCCTCCAGGCCCTCAAGGGCGAGCTGGAGCGCATGGTCGAGCAGTGCGCCCACGGCGCCGTGCGCGACTGCCGCGTGATCGAGACGCTGGGCGACCACGGGCTGTGCGGGGGCGAGCACGGGACGGCCGGGTCGGCGGTCGAGTCCGCCTGACCCACGGGGCTCCGCGCCGAGGCCGCGATCCAGGTTCCGAGTTCGAGGCGGCAGGACCGGCGGCACGCGCCCGGCTCGCGCCCCTTGACCTGCCGGCCTGACGGCACCACATACCCCCCAGAGGTATCGAGGTGACGTCCATGAGGCACGACGACGACCCTGCGCGGCGCGAGGCCAAGGTGAGGCGCCTGAACCGCATCGCGGGGCAGGTGGCGGGCCTCGCGCGCATGGTGGCCGAGGACCGCTACTGCATCGACATCCTGACCCAGGTGCAGGCGGTCAAGGCGGCGCTCGCCCGCGCGGAGGCCGAGATCCTGCGCGACCACGCCGCCCTTTGCGTCCGCGAGGCCATCGGGGCCGGCGACGCCCAAGCCACCCAAACGAAGCTCGACGAGCTGGTCGGCCTGTTCGACCGCGCCCGCCGCTGAGACACGAAAGGAAACCCCCAATGACCACCGTCGCCACCGACCCCGCCCGCAGCTCCGCGCGCCCGCGCGCCGTCATCTGGCGCATGGCCACGCCCGAGCACCTGTGCCCCTTCGGCCTCAAGGCGCTGGGGCTGCTGCGCCGCCAGGGCTTCGAGGTCGAGGACCGCCTGCTGCGCTCGCGCGAGGAGCAGGACGCCTTCAAGGCCGAGCACGGGGTCAAGACCACGCCCCAGGTCTGGATCGACGGCGTGCGCATCGGCGGCCACGACGACCTGCGCCGGCACCTCGGGCTCGCCGTCCACGACCCCAAGGCGCTGACCTACGCGCCCGTCCTCGCCATCTTCGGCATGGCCGGCGCCCTCGCGCTGGCCGTGGCCTGGGGCGGCGCGGGCGGCATGGCGGGCATGGGCGGCATGGCCATGGCCTGGGGCGACCGGCTCGCGGCGCTCGACTGGATCTGGGCGCTCCAGCTCTTCCTGGGCTTCGCCACCGCGCTGCTCGCGCTCCAGAAGCTGCGCGACGTGGAGTCCTTCACCAACGGCTTCCTGGGCTACGACCTGCTGGCGCAGCGGTTCCCGCGCTACGCCTACGTCTACCCCTGGGCGGAGGCGCTGGTCGCGCTCCTGATGGTGGCGGGCGCGCTGGTCTGGGTGATGGCCCCGGTCGCGCTGTTCATCGGCGGCATCGGCGCCGTGTCGGTGGTCAAGGCCGTCTACGTGGACCGGCGCGAGCTCAAGTGCGCCTGCGTCGGCGGCAACTCCAACGTGCCGCTGGGCTTCGTGTCGCTGACCGAGAACCTGGTCATGGTCGGCATGGCGATCTGGATGGTCCTCTGGATGATGTGACCCGGAAGGCGGCCTTCTAGGCCCCCTTTCACCCGGCGGGCCCGAGGCGCGGCCGCCCCGCGCTGCGGGCCCGCCGTCCCCGCGACCCTCCGCCGAGGCCCAGGAGCCCGCCGACGACGCCATCGAGGCCGCGCGGGCCGCCGGCGGCATGGCCCCGGGCCTCCCCGGCTGCCAAGCCGGCCGCCCGAGCGCCCCGGCAGGCGCCGCTTGACACGGAGGCACGCCAGGGCGCACACCCTCCCGCGCATGGTGCCCCGCGTGCCGACCATCGGCAGGGGCCTAACAGGGAACGCGGGAGGCGCAGACCCATCCAGGGGGCGCCGATCCGCGGCCGCCCCCGCGACCGTGAGCGGTGAGCGCCCGCCCGATGCCACTGGGGAGAGCCCCGGGAAGGCGGCGAGGCGCAGCGATCCGCGAGCCGGGAGACCTGCCATGCGAGGACACGCCAACCCCGGCGGGGATGCCGGGACAGGGAGAGAGATCATGACCACCCTCGCGGCGCGCCTGCGCCTCCTCGACGCCGACGTCCTCGGCATCGCCCTCGCGGGCCTGCTCGGCCTCGGGCTCGTGCTCGTGGCGGGCTTCGCCAGCGCCGAGGCGATGCACGGCGCGGCGCACGACCAGCGCCACGCCACCGGCTTCCCCTGCCACTGACGCGGCCGGCCCCCCGCCCATGTCGCGGCGCATCCTCTCCGGCGCGCTGATCGCCGGGCTCCTGGCCGGGCTTCTCGCCGCGGCCCTCAGCATCGCCACGCTCGTGCCCCTGATCCTCGAGGCCGAGACCTACGAGGCCGCCGCCTCCCAGGGCCAGGGAGGCGAGGCCGCCGGCGGGGCGCCCCTGGCTGCCCCGGCGGCCGAGGGCCTGGCGGGGCGGCTCTGGCGCGACGGCGGCACCCTGGCCATGACGCTGGTGGCCTACGCGGGCTTCGGCCTCCTCCTGGGCGCGGGCATGGCGCTCGCCGCCCGGCGCGGCCACCCCGTCTCGCCGCGGGCGGGCGCGCTCTGGGGGGCGGCGGCCTTCGCGGCCGTCCACCTCGCGCCGGCCGCGGGCCTGCCGCCCGAGCTGCCGGGCATGGAGGCCGCGGCCCTGCCGCTGCGCCAGGCGTGGTGGGCCTTCTGCGTGGCCTCCACGGCGCTCGGCCTCGCGAGCCTCGCCTTCGGGCGCGGCGCCGCGGTCCTCGCCCTGGGCGTGGCGCTGGTGGCGCTGCCGCACCTCGTGGGCGCGCCGGTCGCGCCGGAGGGGCCGAGCCTCGTGCCGCCGGCCCTGGCGGC
>ERZ1066123.493-NODE-493-length-29594-cov-6.648465_pt1 | contig 29594 bp, 26 predicted proteins | sample MGYA00382770_ERZ1066123 | MGnify/ENA primary metagenome ERZ1066123 (study PRJEB33369, sample SAMEA5778353) | biofilm metagenome | biome: Industrial cooling water; feature: Water cooling tower basin; material: Biofilm | place: United Arab Emirates | collected...
AGCTCGAACAGACCTTCCACCCGAACATGAAGATCGCGTCGGACGGCAAGACGCTGACCGTCACCCGGCCGGACGACAACCGGGAAAACCGCGCCCTGCACGGCCTGACGCGGGCGCTCATCAACAACATGGTGGTCGGCGTCACGACCGGCTACACGAAGAAGCTCAAGATCGAGGGCGTCGGCTACCAGGCCGCGGCCAAGGGCAAGGGGGTCGAACTCACGGTCGGGTTTGCCAACCGCATCCTGCACACCCCGCCGGACGGCGTGACCGTGCAGGTCACCGACCCGACGACGATCGTCGTCACCGGGGCGGACAAGCAGAAGGTCGGCCAGTTCGCCGCCGAGATCCGGGCCAGCAAGAAGCCCGAGCCGTACAAGGGCAAGGGCGTCCGGTACGAGGGCGAGAAGGTCCGGATCAAGGAAGGGAAGTCGTTCGCAGGCAAGTAACCGAGCAGTGTCGGTGTTAGCGTCGGTGTCAGTGGCTGACCCGAGTCTAATGCCGGCGTGCTTTCCACCGACACCGTCACTGACACCGACACTGCTATGGACGCACAGAAGCTCAAAGCCCGGCGCGCCGAACGACGGAAGTTCCGCGTCCGCCGGTTCATTCACGGCACGGCGGCGGCCCCCCGGCTGTCCGTCAACCGCAGCAACCTGCACATCTCGGCCCAGCTGATCGACGACGACGCCCAGGTCACCCTGGCGTCCGCGTCGACTAAGGACAAGGACGCCGAGGTGAAGTACGGGGGGAACGTCAAGGGCGCGACGGCCGTCGGCAAGAAGCTCGCGGAGAAGGCCAAGGCGAAGGGCATCGCCGTCGCCGTCTTCGACCGCGGCGACTACCGGTTCCACGGCCGCGTCAAGGCCCTGGCCCGCGCCGCGACCGAGGGCGGGCTGGTCTGCACCGGCCTGAAGGACGAGCCGAAGAAGGTCAAGGCGGCCCCGGCCGACCCGAAGGCCGCCAAGCCGAAGGCCGAGAAGAAGCCGGCCCCCGCAAAAACATAAGGTTCGCCGCGAGGCGAAGCCGAGCGCGAAGAACAAGCGAGATTCCCCGGGCGGCCCGTCCGTTCCGGATAACCGAGGTGGCGTATGGCACGTGAACGGGGTGGGGACCGCGGCGACCGCGACAGCCGCGACCAGGGCATGGTCGACTTCGTCGTCCGCATCAGCCGGTCCGCGTGCGTCGTCAAGGGCGGCCGCCGGTTCAGCTTCAACGCGCTCGTCGTCGTCGGCGACAAGTCCGGCAAGGTGTCGTTCGGCTACGGCAAGGCGAACGAAGTGCCGCCGGCCGTGGAAAAGGCGATCAAGGAAGGCGAGGCCCAGGCCCGCCGGGCGAAGAAGCTCAACCTCCGCGGGTCGACGATCCCGCACCGGGTGATCGGGAAGTTCGGCGCGAGCCGGGTGATCCTGGTCCCGGCCGGCCCCGGCACCGGCGTGAAGGCCGGCCCCGGCGTGCGGGAAGTCCTCGCCGCCGCGGGCATTCAAAACATCCTGACCAAAACCCACGGGTCGACGAACCCGATCAACCTCGTGAAGGCGACCATCGACGGGCTGCAGAAGCTGCGGACCCGCGAGCAAGTCGCCGCACTCCGGGGGGTGGCACTCTAATGGACCTGAACGCAGTACACGCCGGCGCGGGCAAGCGCAAGCTCAAGAAGCGGGTCGGCCGCGGCATCGGCTCCGGGCACGGCAAGACCGCCACCCGCGGGATGAAGGGGCAGTACGCCTCTGCCGGGGCCCAGATGTTCTCGACCGTCTTCACCGGCGGCCAGACGGCGATCCACCGCCGGTTCCCGAAGCGGGGGTTCTCGAACGCCCGGTTCGCCAAGGAGTTCGCGATCGTCAACGTCGGCGACCTCAACGCCTTCAACGACAACGCGACCGTGGACCTGGACGCCCTCAAGGCGGCCCGCATCGTCAACGGCACCTGGGACGGCCTCCGGGTCCTCGGCGAGGGGGAACTGACCAAGAAGCTGACCGTGAAGGCCGACCACTTCACCGCGTCCGCCAAGGCCAAGATCGAGGCCAAGGGCGGCACGCTGGACGTGATCCCGCCGCCCAAGAAGCCGGTCAAGAACAAGATGAAGCCGAAGCCCGCGAAGGCCGCGAACTGATGACCCCCTCGAACCGCGACGCGAAGCGGGGCGCGACACTCGCGCCCCGCTTCGCGTCGCGGTTCATCCGACGCCGGAGGCGACCGTGGGACAACTGCTCACCATCTTCCGCATCCCCGAACTGCGGCGGAAGATCTTCATCACGCTCCTGTTCCTGGCCGTCTACCGGATCGGGTACTACATCCCGCTCCCAATGATCGACCAGGTCAAGATGCAGGAGAAGATGAGCCAGGCGGCCGGCGGGGCGCTCGGCAAGGTGCTCGGCTACGTGTCCATGTTCTCCGGCGGGAACCTGTCGAACGCCTGCATCTTCGCCCTCGGCATCATGCCGTACATCTCCGCGTCGATCATCATCCAGCTCCTCTCGTCCGGCGTCGTCCCCTCCCTGGAGAAGCTCCGGAAAGAGGGCGAATCCGGGCGGAAGAAGATCAACGAGTACACGCGCTACCTGACCGTGCCCATCTGCATGCTGCAAGCGCTGATGGTCACGCAGTGGCTGATGCGGCCGGAGGCGTCCGACGGGATGGGGCTGGGGAGGCCGGGGTACGTCGACGGCGGCTACGCGTACTTCTTCATGTTCACGGCCGTGCTCATCATGACGACGGGCACCCTCTTCCTGATGTGGCTCGGCGAGCAGATCGACGAGTACGGCATCGGGAACGGGATCTCGCTCATCATCATGGCCGGCATCGTCGCCCGCATCCCGGACGCCTTCGGGGCGCTGCTGTTCGTGCCCGGAACCTCGGACCTGAAGCCGAGCCTGTTCACCCTCGGCAGCGACACCGGCGACGTGAGCCTCGAACAACTCTTCGTGCTCGCGTTCCTGTTCGTCGGCGTCGTGGTCGGGGTCATCGCGATCACGAAGGCCCAGCGGCGGATCCCGACGCAGTCGGCGAAGCACGTCCGCGGCCGGCGGGTGTTCGGCGGGACGCGGAACTACCTGCCGATGAAGGTGAACGCGGCCGGGGTCATGCCCGTGATCTTCGCGAGCACCCTGCTCATCCTGCCGGGGTTCCTGTTCAACATCATCGCGAGCATCGCCCCGGACGCGACCTGGGCCGTCACCCTCGGGGCGGTGTTCCAGCGCGGCAGCGGGTGGACGTACAACGTCCTGTACATCGTCCTCATCTACCTGTTCTGCTACTTCTGGGTCGCGATCACCTTCAACCCGAAGGAGATCGCGGACAACCTGAAGGACTACGGCAGCTTCATCCCCGGCTACCGGCCCGGGAAGAGCACCGCGGACTACCTGGAACGGGTGCTGATGCGGATCACCTACGTCGGGGCGGCGTTCCTCGCGATCGTGGCGATCATCCCGAGCATCATCCAGACGGAACTCCAGGTCGACCCCCGCATCGCCGGCTTCTTCGGCGGCACGGGCCTGCTGATCGTGGTGAGCGTGGCGCTGGACCTCGTGCAGAAGATCAACAGCCACCTCGTCATGCGGAACTACCCGGGGCTGACGGAAGATTAACCTGCCTCGTGTAGCCGCGACGCGATAGCGGAGCGCGGGTGCCAGTCCCGCGCTCCGCTATCGCGTCGCGGCTACACGGGAAACCACTTACCCATGAACCCGTTCTGGCAACTCGCCCGTGCGGCCTACGACATGCTTCGCCCCGCACAGAACTACCGGCCGCCGGAACTGAAATCGACCCGCGAACTCGCGCTCATGCGAGACGCCGGCAAGCTCGTCGTCCGCGCCCTCCGCATCTGCCGGGCGATGGCGAAGCCGGGCGTCCGGACCATCGACATCGACCGGGCCGTCGAGGCGTTCTACCTCCGGCACCAGGCCGTCCCGCTGTTCAAGGGGTATCCGGGGAAGGTGCCGTTCCCCGCGGTGACGTGCCTGAGCGTGAACGAGGAAGTCGTCCACGGCATCCCCGGCAACCGCGTGTTGCGGGAAGGCGATCTTCTCAAAGTGGACACCGCGTGCCGGCTGAACGGGTGGTGCGCCGACCGCGCCATCACGATCGGCGTCGGCACCCTGTCGGCGGAACGGCAGCGGCTCATCCGCGTCGCCTACGAAGTCCTGCAAATCGCGATCGACGAACTCCCCCGCCGGAAGTGGTGGACCGAAATCGCGAGCCGGATGCAGAAGCACGCCGAGGGGTCCGGGTACAGCGTGGTGACGGACTTCGTCGGCCACGGCATCGGCCGGACGATGCACGAGTCCCCGCAGGTGCCGAACTTCGTCAACCGCGAGACCCGCAAGTCGGACTTCCGCATCGAGCCCGGCCTGGTGCTGGCGATCGAGCCGATGGTCAACATGCGCAAGCCCGACGTGCGGGTGTCGAACTCCGACCACTGGACGGTGACGACGAAGGACGGGATGCCGAGCGCCCACGTCGAGCACACCGTCGCGGTGACGAGTGACGGCGTGCAGATCATCACCGCGGACGAGGGCGTGCCGGAGGAACCGGGCGACCTGCCGGTGTAGCCGCGACGCGGCAGCGGGGCGCGGGCGGCGGAACCTGCACTGATTTCCGCGCCGCGCGGGGTTGTCGAATCCGCGATCGTCGTTATCCTGATGGTTTTCCCGTTCGCGCGACGTGCCGGTTTGCCGGCCGGGGTGGGTCATGAAGGTCCGGGCGAGCATCAAACGCATTTGCGAAAAGTGCAAGCTGATCAAGCGTAAGGGCGTGGTCCGCGTCATCTGCGAAGACCCGCGTCACAAGCAACGGCAAGGGTGAGATCATGCCGCGTATCCAAGGCGTCGACATTCCGCCGAACAAGCCGACCCACATTTCCCTTCGCTACTTGAAGGGCATCGGGCCGACGACGGCACTCGAGCTGTGCGAAAAGGTCGGGCTCGACCCGCAGCGCCGCTGCGGCGAACTGAACGACGACGAGGTCGCCCGGCTCGCCGTCGTGATCGACCGCGACTACCTCGTCGAGGGTGCGCTCCGCCGCTTCGAGGGCGCGAACATCCAGCGGCTGAAGGACATCAAGTCGTACCGCGGCGAGCGGCACTGGAAGAACCTCCCGGTCCGCGGCCAGCGGTCGAAGACGAACGCGCGTTCCCGGAAGGGCGTCCGCAAGACGGTCGCCGGTAAGAAGGGCGTGAAGGACAAGTAACGCTTCGGTGGTGGGGTCGTGAGGTGGCGGGTTGTGTCCCGCTGCCGGCCCAGCCACCACCGCACGACCTCACCACCGCACCACCACAGTCATGGCCAAGAGCAAGAAGAAGAAAGCCCGTCGCAACGTGTCGCGTGGGGTGGCCCACGTCCAGAGCACGTTCAACAACACGATCGTGACCATCGCGGACACGAACGGCGACACGCTGTGCCAGTCGTCCGGCGGGCAGGTCGGCTTCAAGGGGAGCCGGAAGAGCACGCCGTTCGCCGCCCAGCGGGCCGCGGAGGAGTGTGCCGCCAAGGCCCAGAAGTTCGGCGTGAAGGAAATCGAGGTCCGGGTCAAGGGTCCGGGTGCCGGCCGCGAGTCCGCGGTGACGGCGCTCCAGGCCGCCGGGCTGAACGTGAAGGCGATCGAAGACGTGACGCCGCTGCCGCACAACGGCTGCCGCCCGCCGAAGAAGCGGCGCGTGTAAGCGTCCGGAAAAGTGCCGGTGCCCGTGTCAGTGTCAGTGTGGACGAGCTGGCACTGGCACTTTTCCGTTTCATCCCCGAGCCGACCCAGGGGTTCGTCGGGGAGTCGCGACCGGGTTTCCGGTCCGGACCCCTGTCCTCACACTGACACCGCCACTGGCACTGTCACGATCTCATGGCCCGTTACACCGATTCCGTCTGCAAGCGGTGCCGCCGCGAGCAGATGAAGCTCTACCTCAAGGGCTCGCGCTGCTTCAGCCCGAAGTGCCCGATCGACCGCGAGGCCCCGCCGCCGGGGATGCACGGCACCCGCCGGAGCAAGACGTCCGAGTACGGCGTCCGCCTCCGCGAAAAGCAACGGCTGAAGTGGTTCTACGGCGTCCTCGAGCGCCAGTTCCGCCGGTACTTCGAGCTCGCGAGCCGGTCGCCGGCCAACACGGGCGAAGTGCTCCTGACGATCATGGAGCGCCGGCTGGACAACGTCATCCACCGGTTCGGGTTCGCCCACAGCCGCCCGGCCGCCCGGCAGATGGTGGCCCACGGGCACGTCACCGTGAACGGCCGGAAGTGCGACATCCCGAGCAGCCTGCTCCGCCCCGGCGACGTGGTGAAGATCAAGGGCCGCCCCCGCAGCCTGACCCTCGCCCGCCTCGCCCTGCAGTCCCCGACGAACCAGGTCCCGGACTTCCTCACGATCACGAACAACGAGGAAATGGAAGGGACAATGACCCGGCTCCCGAGCCGGATGGACGTCGACCCGCGGATCACCGACATCCGCGAGCAACTGATCATCGAAATCGCCACGCGATAACAGATTCAGGTTTCACGTTTCAGAGTTTCAAGCCAACCGAAGACCTGTCGTGCTTGAAACTCTGAAACGTGAAACCTGAAACTTGTGCCCGCCCGAACGCGAACGGGCGGGGCTTCTGGCTCGACTCTGGTCCGCGCCCGCGGGGTCTTGCTGGGCCGCCGATCCCCAGGGTACATCGCGACCCCTGGGCCGGCGGCGGTAAGCTGACCCGGCGGGCCTTCGGAGGGTTCTCATGCGTATCCGTTGGCGGGGGCTCGAACTCCCGAACCGCATCTCGTCCGACCGCTCCACGCTGTCCGACACCTACGGCAAGTTCCACGTCGAGCCGTTCGAGCGCGGCTTCGGGATGACCGTCGGCAACAGCCTGCGCCGCATCCTGCTGTCCAGCCTCGAGGGCTCCGCGGTCACGCGGGTCAAGATTCAGGGCGTCCAGCACGAGATCAGCACGATCCCCGGCATCGTCGAGGACGTGACGGACATCATCCTGAACGTCAAGTCGCTGGTCGTGAAGAACACGTCCGACCAGCCGAAGACGATCCGCATCGACAAGCACGGGGCGGGCGAGGTCCGGGCGGCGGACATCCAGCACGACGACACGATCCACATCGCGAACCCGGAGCACCACATCGCGACGATGACGGCCGACGTGCCGTTCGTGGTCGAGATGACGGTCGAGAACGGCCGCGGCTACCGGACGCAGGAAGAGAACGCCGGGAAGGAGCGCGAGATCGGCGTGATCCCCGTCGACTCGTCGTTCTCGCCGGTGGTGCGGGTCAAGTACGACATCGAGGAAACGCGGGTCGGCCAGCGGACGAACTACGACCGGCTCGTGCTCGAAGTCTGGACGAACGGCACCGTCGGGCCGCAGATGGCGATCGTCGAGGCGGCGAAGATCCTGCGGAAGCACCTGAACCCGTTCATCCAGTACTCGGAGCCCGGCCCCGAGGTCGCGCTGGACGACGGCCCGATCGAGATCAGCGGCGGGGGCGGCGGCGGGATCGTCGACGCCGAGTTCGAGCGCAAGATGAACATGAGCCTCGCGGAACTGGAGCTGTCCGTCCGCGCGACGAACTGCCTGGAGTCCGAGGGCATCACGACCGTCCGCGACCTGATCATCCGGACCGACGACGAACTGCTCGAAGTGCGGAACTTCGGCGAAACCACGCTGCGCGAGGTGAAGGGCAAGCTTCAAGAGCGCGGCCTGCACCTGGGGATGAAAGCCCCGTCGCGGCGCTGACCCGTGTAGCCGCGACGCGCTAGCAGCGCGAAGTCGTCGCGCTCCGCTAGCGCGTCGCGGCTACACGAAATCCCCCACCTTCCTTGGCACGGGGTGGGGACTTCCCTGGCTTCTCACACGAGAGGATTGCCATGCGCCACCGTTTAGCCGGCCGGCACCTGAACCGGAACTCGTCGCACCGTCTCGCGCTGTACCGGAACCTGAGCCGCGCCCTCATCACGCACGAGTCCATCACCACGACGACGCCGAAGGCGAAGTCGCTGCGGGTGTTCGTGGAAAAGCTCGTCACCCTCGCCAAGAAGGCCGCCCTCGCGGACGACGGCACGCCGGCCGGCAAGGTCAAGGCGCTGCACTACCGCCGGCAGGCGATCACCAAGCTCGGGCCGATGCACGGCACCGGCGTCTGGGGCAAGGACGACGAACTGGTCGAGGGGAACAGCACCGTCCTGAAGAAGCTGTTCAACGAGATCGGCCCGCGGTTCAAGGACCGGCCGGGCGGGTACACCCGCATCCTGAAGCTGCACAAGCGCCGCCTCGGCGACGCCGGCGAACAGGCCGTGATCGAGTTCCTGAAGGCGGGCGAGACGAAGGTGCAGAAGAAGTCGGCCGCCCCCGCGCCGGCCCCGGCCCCCGCCCCGGCGACGTGATTGTGGAGCCCCGAATGGGGCGACCGTCGGTAGCCAGGGGTGCAGCGCAGCGGAACCCCTGGTCGAAGTGGCAAACCCTGATGGAGCCCCGAAGAGGCGACCGGCACTACCCCTGCACGGTCGCCCCTTCGGGGCTACGGTTCATTGGCTGTGACTGTTCCAGGGGTTCCGCTGCGCTGCACCCCTGGCTACCGACGGTCGCCCCTTCGGGGCGGCAATACGCGCCGCCAATCCCCACCGTCTGGGCCGCGACCATGCCCGACGACGACCCGCCGCACCTGCCGTTCCCGAACCTCGCCGGCGAGTGGCAGCTCGACGCCGAGCCCGACTTCGCGGCCGAACTCCTCCCCGACCCGGAGCCGGAACCCGCCCCGGACCCGCCGCCGGTCCCGTCGACGAACCCGTTCCCGTCCACCGTTCTCGTCGAAGACACGCCGCCGTCGCCGGAGCAGATCGTGGAGGCGATGCTGTTCGCGGGCGGCCCCGCGTTGACGGCGGAGAAGGCCTGCGAGGCCGTCCGCGGGCTCACGCCCGAGGCGTTCCGGGCCGCGGTCGAGTCGCTGAACAAGAAGTACCGTGCGCAGAACCGGCCGTACGGGGCGGTCCCCCGCGACGGCGGGTTCGTGCTGGCGGTGCGGTCGGGGTTCCGGAACGTGAAGGAGCGGCTGTTCGGCGGGCCGCGGGAGACGCGGCTCACCCAGCCGGCACTGGACGTGCTCAGTCTCGTCGCGTACCGGCAGCCGGTCGGGAAGGCGGACGTCGATGCGTTGCGCGGGGCGGACTCGGGCGGGATCCTGCGGCAACTGGTGCGGCTCGGGCTGGTCGCGGTCACCCGGCGGGCGGCGGGCGAGACGCCGGCCGGGTACGGCACGACGCCGCGGTTCCTGGAATTGTTCGGGCTCGCGTCGCTCGACGATTTGCCGCGGCTCGGAGATTCGGTACAGATGGGAGGATGAGTCCGTGAGGAGCCCGCCATGACCGCCGACCCCGCGACCCCTTCGACTGCCCGCCCGGCCCCGCCGCTCGGCCCGCCGGCCGACGCCGCCGAGGCGATCCGCCGGCTGGAGGACGGCAACCGCTCGTTCGCCAAGCAGCTCGCGGACGTGGACCCGTCCACGGGGATTCTGGAGCTCGCATTCGAGGTCGGGGCGCTCGGGTCGCTGCGGCTCGGCGGGGACGCCCCGAAGCAGCAGCCGTTCGCGGCGGTGCTCGGGTGTGCGGACGCGCGGGTGCCCACCGAGATGGTGCTCGGCCAGTCCAGCAACAACCTGTTCGTCGTCCGCGTGGCCGGCAACGTGCTCGGGGCCGAGTGCCTGGGCAGCCTCGACTACGCGGTCGCGCACCTGGGGTCGTCGATCAAGCTGCTCGTGGTCCTCGGACACAGCAACTGCGGGGCGGTCACCGCCGCGGTGGACGCCTTCCTGCACCCGGCGAAGTACCTGCAGGTGGCGACGTCCCAGTCCCTGCGGGCGGTCGTGGACCGGATCTTCGTGTCGGTCCGGGCGGCGGCCAAGGCGCTGGAACAGGGGCACGGGCCGGGCGCGGCCGCGATGCCGGGCTACCGCAAGGCGATGATCGAGACGACGGTCGCCCTGAACGCGGCGGTGACGGCGGCGACGCTGAAGAAGGAGTTCGCGGCCCACCTGGGGCCGCACCGCGACGTGGTGTACGGCGTGTACAACCTGTCGACCGGGCGGGTCAAGCTGCCGCTCGTCGAGGACGCGAACGTGGCCATCCGCCTGGCGCACCCGCCGACGGACGAGACGGCGTTCGACCACCTGAGCCTGCTGCTGGCGACGTGTTCGGCCGTGACCAACACGCTGGCCGGGAAGTAAGGGCGCGCCACAGAGCGGGTCGCGTTCTCGTAGTCGGGAGGGGAGTATTGTCTTGTGGCACCGGCCTCTGGCCGGTGCAGACTCGCACCGGCCAGAGGCCGGTGCCACAAGACGTCTCATCCGCTGACAAACCGCGTTGATGGTGTCGGGCGCTTCCGAACGGGCCGCGAATCGGGGGAATCCGCCGGTGGGTCGTTTCGCCGCACTCCGCGAGGCCGTCTGGCCGAAGCTGCCCGTGTGGCGGCGGCTGGACCTGCTCACGCTGCTCATGATCGCGTACTCGACCGCGGTCGTGGTCGCCGTCAAGTATCCGGGGGTCGACGTCCCGCAGCTGGGCAGCCCGTTCACGGTGCTGAACGGCATCGTCCTCGGGCTGCTGCTGTCGTTCCGCAACGCGGCCGCCTACGACCGGTGGTGGGAAGGCCGCAAGCTGTGGGGGCAGCTCGTCAACGACAGCCGGAACATCTGCCTGAAGGTCCGCGCCCTCCCCGGGCTGACGCAGGAGGAGCGGGCCGGCGTCGGGAAGCTGGTGGCCGGGTTCGCGGTCGGGCTGAAGAACCACCTCCGCGGGGCGGGCAAGCTGCAGGACGTGCCCGGGTTCGAGGGCGACCGCCACCACCCGCTGCACGTCCCGAACCACCTGGCCGGCGAACTCCTCGGGACGCTCCAGGCGTGGCGGCGGGCCGGGCGGATCACGGACTTCGACCTGCTCCTCATGGACCCGCACGCCCGGGCGTTCATGGACGTGTGCGGCGCGTGCGAGCGGATCAAGTCCACGCCGGCCCCGAAGTCCTACCGGTCGCTCGTCCGGCACGGGCTCGTGCTGTACCTCGCCACCGCCCCGTGGCTGATCGCCCGGGACGTCGGGTTCCTGACCGGCATGGTCGTCGCCATCCTCACCTACTTCCTGCTCGGCGTGGAACTGACGGCCGAGGACGTGGAAGAGCCGTTCGGCCGCGACGCCGACGACCTCGCGCTGACGGCCATCTGCGAGACGATCCGGAAGTCCGTGATGCAGACGCTCGGCGTGTCGCTGATCCCGACGCCGAGCTCGCTGCCGCTGTACGCGGCCGCCGCGAAGCCGACCGGGTGACGGTCCTGTCGGGGGTCAGTCGTCTTCGCCGGTGCTCGGGTTGAGGATGGCGTTCGCCCGCCGGCGGACGTCCTCGTCCGGGTGGTCCAGCAGGCCGCGGACGAACTCGGCGCACGCGGGCATCAGGTCTTCCAGCGCGCTCTCCGCCCCGACCGCAACGACCGGGTTCGGGTCGGACAGCGCTTCGGCGAGCACGGGGTACACGTCCGAGGTGCCGATCTGCTTCAAAATGTCCGGCAGGAACATCCTCTGGTCCATCTCGCCGAGGGCTTCGATTTGCTCCATCGGCATGAGGATCATGCCCATCACGGTGAACCGCTTTCGGGTGTCCGTTCGGACGTCGCCCCAGGCGGGGTCGCGGAGCGCCCGGGCCAGCGCCGGAACGGCCGGGGCCGCGACCGCGCCCAGGGCACCGAGCGACTGGGCGGCGGCGAGGCGGTCGTAGCCGTTGGGGGCCGCCAACTTCTGCACCAGGTCGTCGACCGCGACGCCGGCGGCTTCTGCCGCCCCGAGTTGGGCCAACGCCTCGGCCGCCGCCCGGCGGAGATCCTCGTCGTCTTCGGTGAGGAGCCGCGTCAGTTCGGGTACGGCGACCGCTGCGGCCGGGCCGAAGGTGCCGATCGCTTCGACGACGCTCTGCCGCACACCGTCCTCGGTGTCGTCCAGGTGCGGGAGCAGCGCGGGGACGACCGTTGCGGCGTCGCCGATCTTCGCCAGCGCGGCGATCGCGGGGATCCGCACCTCCCCGGTGTGCAACAGCAACGGGAGCAGGTCCGGCACCGCGGCAGCCGCCTCCGACCCCAGTGCCGCGATCCCCTCCAGCGACTGCTTCACCACGTCGGTGTCGTCGTCCCGGAGGGCCGTCAGGAAGTGCGGCAGCTTCGCGGATGCGGGTACTTCGAGAATCGCGAGTGCCTGGACGACGTACTTCCGAAGGTAATGGTCCCCGCCGGCGTACACCCGGACCAGCGGGCCGAGCACGTCCTCCGGCACCGGCGCGACCGTCGCCGCGGCGGTGACGGCGTGCCATCGAACGCCGAAGTACTCGTCGTCGAACAGTTCCAGCAACCGGGGGAGTGTGGCCGAAGCCGCGGGCTTGCCGATCTTCTGGAGCAGTTGCGTGGCCTCCTGGCGGACGAGGTCTTCCGGGTCCGACAGGCACCCGACCGCGGCCTCGACCAGCGGCGTGAGGTCCTCCACATCCCCCCGGTTCCAGTTGAGCCCCGAGAGGATGTCGTACCGCCGCGCCGGCAGGGTTTCGAGCCGCCGCACGAGGTAGGGAATCGCCGCGTCGCCGATCTCGACGAGCGGCCAGGCCATCTCTTGCTCCTCGGTTTCGTCGAAGACCGCGAACACCTCCGCGAGCACGTCCGGGTCGGTGATCTTGAGCTTGGCGAGGCTCGTGGCGGCGGTCACGCGGTCGGCGACGTCTTCCGCCGTGCGGATCGTGTTGCGGAAGTGGGCGATCAGTTCCGGCGTCGGCTCGGTGGCCTTGCCCATGAGCGTCGCCGCGGCGCGGGCGATGTACGGGTCGGGGTCGGTGAGCCGGGCGAACACCGTCGCGGCGTGTTCCGGGTAGAGCCGGCCCCACTCCATCAGTCCGTGCGCGGCCGCGTGGCGGACTTCTTCGCTGTCGTCTGCCAGGGCGGCGAGCAGCGCCCCGAGCATCCGCGGCTCCTCGTGCTGCATCCCGTCGACGGTGCGCGTCGCGGCGAGGCGAACGTCTTCCACCGGGTCGCGCATCGCGACGAGCAGGTCCGGCACCGCCGGGGCCGCGGCCGACTTCACCTGGCCGAGCACGACCGCCGCGCGTTCCCGGACCTCCGGAACGGGGTCGGCGAGGAGGGGGCGGAGCGGTTCGACAAAGTTCTCGGAACTGCTGCTGGCGAAGTGACACAGCACGCGCAGGCTGGCGAGTCGAACCGCGGGGTCCGGGCTCGCCAGTTGCTCGAGCACCTCGGGAACCTGATCGTCGCCGGCGATTTCGGCCAGTGCCCGGACGGCGGACTCCTGCACGCCGTAACTGTCCGACCGCTGCAACGCCTCGCGGATCGCGGGCACCGCTTCGGCGGCGGCCGGCCCCATCTCCCGCAGCGCGTCCAGAATGAGTTCCTGAAGCGGCTCGGCTTCCGTTCGCAGCGCGGCCGCCATGTGCGGCACGGCCTCCGCCGGCGCGATCAGACCCAGGGCCAGCAACGCGACCGTGCGCCTCGCCCCCGGTGGCTCGTCCAGGGCCGCCGTGAGCCGCGGGACCGCCGCCTCGCCGTACAGCCCGATAACCCGCGGGTAGTCGCCGACGCGCTCGTCGTCCAACCGATTCAAGGCGTCGAAAACGCGATCGAGGGTGTGCGAGCCGATCGCGACGAGGGCGGGGCCGTGTGCGTGGAGCGCGTCGTACCGATCCTCCAGTAGCAGCTCGATCAGCCGGGGCACAGCGGCTTCTGCGGCAGGGCCGACCGCGCGGGCGAACGCCGCGAGCGTGCCACCGGGGATGTGGTTGATCCGTTCCGCTTCGAGGATTTGCGGCAACGCTGGGGCTGCGGCGGGGCCGATCTTCGTCAAGGCTTCGCACGCGCTGGACGGGGTCAGCGGCAAGAGTCGGATGAATTTGTCAACGTGCGGCGCGAGCAGGTCGCCGTCGAAGCGGGCCAGGGCCTGACTGGCCTTCTCCATCTCGGAAGTCCGGGCATCGCCGTGACACAGGTCCAACAGCGGGCCGACGGCCGGCTCGCCGACACGAGCGAACAGGTCGAGCGACGGGTGCGAGCCTTCTTCATCGCCGTCGGTCTCGTCCGATTGGAGCGCGGCCAGCATCGCCGGCAACGGGCTGTCGACGCCCGGACCCATGTACCGGGCCAACTCCCCGTCCCGCATCCAGGCGGCGCGGGGGTCGTCCCGTTCGTCGAGCCAGTCGGCGAACACGAGCCGGGGCAGGTCGTCGTCCGGGTTCTCCGCGATCTTGGCCCAGAACGCGGCCTCTTCGGGCGGGGTCATCGCGGCGGCTCCAGTCTTTCCAGTCATGGGGGGCGGCGGGAGGGTGCGGCCGGTCAGCCGACGAAGACGCCGCCGGGGAAGCCGGGGACGGCGTCGAACTCGAACAGCGGGGCGGGGGTGCCGCCGACCAGGGCCAGCCCGGCGTAGCCGGTGACGCGGCTGCCGCCGCCGGGGCCGGACCCCGTCACGAGGGCGGCCCGCCGGTCCCCGTCCAGGTCTTTCACCGCCAGCCGGATGCCGCCGCGGTTGGCCGGGTCGCCGGCGAAGAAGTTCGCGACTTCGAGCCCGGTGGCGGTGTCGAGGGAACCGAACTCCCCGGCGGCGAGAAGTTTCGCGCCGTCGGCGATCCGGACCCGCGGGCCGCCGCTCGGGCCGCCGCCGAAGATCAGGTCGCCGATGCCGTCCCCGGTCACGTCGCCGACCGCGACGAAGCACCCGTTGCGGAGGCCGGGCTCGTAGGCGAAGAAGTTGGCGAGCGGCTCGCGGGGCTGGCTGCCGGCCGCGATCGCCGCCCCGTCCCAGACGCTGATCCGCGGGCCGCCGAGGAAGCCGGCCGACACCACGACGTCCGGGACGCCGTCGCCGGTCACGTCGCCGACGGCGGCCCGCGCCCCGCCGCGGAAGGCGTCGTCCTGGATGCCGTAGTACCGGACCCGCTCGACGACCCGGCCGGCGGCGATCCCCGCCCCGTCGAAGACGGCGACGACCGGCCCGCCCCCCTCGTCCGGGGTGACGACGACCTCGGCCCGGCCGTCGCCGTCGAAGTCCCCGGCCGCGACGTACACCCCGCCGCCGACCCCCGCCTCGAACGCGCCGAACTCGACGGCCCCGGACAGGGTCGCGCCGTCGTACACGGCCACCCGCGGCGCGCCGCCCGGCCCGGCCCCGGCGATCAGGTCCGGCACGCCGTCCCCGGTCACGTCCGCGACGGCCACCCGCACCCCGCCCGGCAGGTCGCCGACGAACCCGCCCTGGAACGCTTCCACCGAGAATATCGGCGTCTGATCCGGGGCATACAGGGTGACGGCCGTCGGCCCGCCCGGCCCGGCCCCGACCGCGAACGGCCCGACGAGCGGCCGCGACGGAACGCCCGGACCCAACAGCGGACCCGTGACCGCCACGGTGTGGGACGCGCGAACCGCCGGAAAGGCCCGGTCGGCGGCCGCGACCGTTTGCGCCCCCGGCGTCCGCATCGTCACCGTGAACACGCGGACGCCGTTGTCCGCGGCCGTGAACCGGTACGAGGCGGGCAGCCCGAGAATCGCCGCGTCCGTCGAGGACAGGTCCACGGTTCCCCGGTAGCCGGTAAACACTGCCCCGCCGGGCAGCCGGGCTGTCACCGTAATTGCAATCGCCTGCCCGGTCGTGCTCGTCGGCGGCCCGGTCACGGTGAACGACGCGACCGCGACGGTCGAGTTCACCGTCACCTGCACGCCGCCGGGGCTGTTCGACGACGTGCTCAGCAGGTCCGGCAGGCCGTCGCCGTTGAAGTCGACCGCCCGCACGTCCGTCGGGTTGGCCGCGGCCGGGGCCGTGACCGCCGGCGCGAACCCGCCCGCCCCGTCCCCGATCAGCACCGCCGTTTCGGTCGTCGGGAACGACGCGCCCTGCACCTGCACCGCGAGGTCGAGGACCCCGTCCGCGTCGAAGTCGTCCGCCGCGATGAAGCCGGCGACGTTGAACCCGGTGGAAAAGGCGTCGGACTCGGCGAACCCGCCGGCCCCGTCCCCGAGGTAGACGCCGACGAACCCGTTCGACCGGTACACGACGGCGATGTCCGGGTTCCCGTCGCCGTTGAAATCGCCGACCGCGAGCCCCTGCTGCAGTTCGCCGGCCAGGGACGAGTACAGCACCGGCGCGGCGAGGCCGCCCGCCCCGGTGTTGCGGTACACGCCGAACCGGTTCGTGTCGAACTCGGACAGGACGATGTCCGCGTCGCCGTCCCGGTCCACGTCCGCCACGGCGAGGCCCGACGCGAACCCGCCGCCGGCCGGGGCCGTCCAGGTCGGGGCCCCGACGACGGCCGCCGACCCGTCGTTCAGCAAGACGCCCACCCCCTTCGGGTTGGCCCCGACGACGAGGTCGTTCTTGCCGTCGCCGTTCATGTCTGCGACGGCCACGTCCCGAGGCTTGGCGAAGTCGGCCGCCGAGTTGTAGAGGTTCCCGGTGACGGGAGCCTGGAACGTGCCGTCCCCCCGGCCGCGGATGATGTACACCGCGTACGCTTCGAACCCGGACGCGATGATGTCGTTGTTCCCGTCCCCGTCCAGGTCCGCGATCTGGACGCGGTCCGCCCCGTCGGCCCCGCCGATGTCGGTGAGTTTCGTCAAGCTCGTGCCGTTCACGTTTTGGAAAACGGTGATGCCGTCGACGTTCGGCACCGCGAGGTCGGGCCGGCCGTCGCCGGTCAGGTCGCCGGCGGCGACGGACTGGGCGTTCGCCCCGGTGGCGGCATCGAAGAACGACCCGAACGCGACCGGGGTGAGCCGGGGTTCCAGAGCGACCAACCGGGGGGCGAACCGACGCATGACAATCTCGGGACGGGAGAAGATCGAGAAACGGTGGTGTGATCCTACCTGAAATCTGCCTGCCGGGGCGGATTTTCGTCGCCGGCCGGCCGCTCGCCGGGATGCGCCAGAAGGCACCCCGCCACCTCCGCCGCCAGCCGCGCGTTCGCGACGATCAGCGCCCGGTTCGCGGCGAGCGTGCGGTTCCCGGTCAGCTCCGCGATGCGGGCGAGCAGGAACGGGGTCGACCGCGGGCCGGTTATTCGGGCAGTGACGGCGTCGGCCTCGGCTTGCGTCAACGCGGCGGCGAACTCGTCCGCCGGGATCGCCAGCTCTTGCGGAAGCGGGTTCGCCAGCAGCGCCCCGGCCCCGCCGGCGCGGACGTGCGCGGCGAACACGGCGGCCGCCTCCGCGGGGGTTTCGACCCGGCACGACGCGTCCCCGCCGCCGCCGCGGGTGTAGAACGCGGGGAACTCGTCCGTCCGGAACCCGATCACCGGGACGCCCAGGGTTTCGAGCGTTTCCAGGGTTTGTGGCAAGTCCAGAATGCTCTTCGCCCCCGCGCACACCACCAGCACCGGCGTCCGGGCCAGTTCCACCAGGTCCGCGGACACGTCGAACGGGTCGGAGGCGGAGGTCCGCCGGTGCGCGCCGCCGATGCCGCCGGTGGCGAACACCCGGATGCCGGCGGCGCGGGCGAGCGCCATCGTGGCGGACACGGTCGTCCCCGCGGTGCGGCCCAGGGCCACGGCGGCCCCGAGGTCGCGGCGGCTGGCCTTGAACGTCCCCTTCGCCTCGGCGAATTCCGTGAGTTCGGACTCGGTCAGCCCGACGGTCGGTGTCCCGGCCAGCACCGCGATCGTGGCGGGGACGGCCCCGGTTTCCCGGACGGCGGCCTCGGCGGCGCGGGCGGTGTCGAGGTTCGCCGGCCACGGCAACCCGTGCGACACCAGCGTCGATTCGAGGGCGACGACCGGGAGCCCGGCTCGCAGCGCGGCGGCGACGTCGGCGGACAGGGTGAGCATGGGTCGTTCTCGCGGTGCGGGTCGAGGTGGTATACGGACGGCGGAACTTTCGCCCGGCGGCTTGCGTTCGCGGGCTCCGGCTGCCAGACTGACCGGTGCCTCTCCCGCGTCGGGCTCCGGAGCCGCGATGGACTTGACCCCGACCGCCCCCCCGTTCAGCGAGTCCGGCCCGGCCGCGTGGTCCGACACGCCGGCCGCCGGCATTCCCGTCGCCAAGCTCCTCCCGGCGAACCCGGCCGACGACATCCCGACGCTGACGCCGCTGCCGGTCGACGCCCCGCTGTTCGAGAACCCGTTCGCGTTCGACGACCCGCCGGCGTGGGCGACCCCCCGCCGCGCCGACCCGGACCCGCCCGTCGAACCCGACCCGCCGCCCCCGCCCCCGGTCGGTCCGCTGCTGGTGGTGATGGCGTTCTACGCGGTGCAGACGCTGATCCTGTTCGTCACCCTCGGCGTGACGGTCGTGCTCCCGTCCGACCCGACGTGGGAGCCGGACTCGGTGATCCGGGAGCGGATGATCCGGGACGTGAAGGCGGTGGAACTGGTCGACACGGTTCTCGTCCTGCTCGCGTTTCTGCTCGCGGGCCGGCCGCCCCGGCCGGGGGAGCCGACGGCGTGGGGCCGGGGGTTGGCGTGGTTCGCGTCGGTGCCGGGGTTCCTCGTGCTGTTCGGGTTCAACGTCGCGTACCACTACGCCCTGCAACTCGTCCTCCGGCCGGACGGCAACCTGGGCGTCGGGATCGGGCTGAGCGACGGCCTGTGGGCGATCCTGCTCGTCTGCGTCCAGCCGGCGTTCGTGGAGGAGTTCTTCTTCCGCTACCTGCTGCTCGGCCACCTGCGGCCGCACCTCGGGACGCACGGCGCGGTGTGGGTGTCGGCGGTGGTGTTCGGGATGGCCCACGTCAGCGGCGTGGTGTCGTGGCCGGTCTTGGTGCTGCTCGGGGCGGGACTCGGCTACGCGCGGGTCGGCACCGGCCGGCTGGCGCTGCCGATCCTGCTCCACTTCCTGCACAACTTCGCGGTGCTGCTAGTCGAACACCTGGGGAAGTAACGGTCCACTTCAGGAGCCGCGAACGCCAGTGAGCGGCTGGCTTCCACCCAAGGGACGCAACGTCTCTTCCCAGGAAGTCAGCCGCTCACTGGCGTTCGCGGCTCCTTATGTCGCTCACTCCCCCGGGATCGGGGCGCCGGTGCCGCCGGCGATGGTGACGAGGTTGCGGAACACGGCCGCCGCGATCTTGTCGCCGAGGAACCGGGCCGAGCCGTCGGCAAAGCCGACGTTCCCGCCGCCGAAGTGGTTCCCGCCGAACTGCCCGCCGACCCCGACCGGGGGGCGGCCGCCCTCGTCGTAGCCGCGGACGGTGCCCGGCCCGCCGGCGAGCCAGGGGCCGAGGTCGGCGTTCGTTTCCGCGAACAGCAGGGTGTGGCTCAGCCCGTCGGTGACGGCGGCGAACGGCGTCGCCGCGTCGTACCGGAAGGCCCCGGCCCGCGGGTCGGCCGGCGGGAGCGTGGCTCCCGCCGGGTTCACGCCCCCTGACCCGACGTACTGCGTCGCCGCGGGGCCGCCCGTTTCCGGCGGCGGGTTCGCCGGGCACGTCAGCACGCCGAGGGTCGTCCGCGCCGCGGCCGCGTTCTTCTCCGCGTCCCACGGCAGACTCTTGTCGATCTGCGCCCCGAGCTCCGCGGTCGCCTGCCGCCGGGAATCGAGAGCCGGCAACAGGTCCGGGACCCAGCTCAGCCGGCGGTCCGGCGGCAGGTCCGGGACGAACACCGTCCCGGCGGGAATGCTCGCGGGCAGCCGCACGTCCGGCTTCTCGTCGAGTGCCGCGAACCGCCCGAGCTGGCGGAGGTTGTTCGCGCAGTAGACCCGGTCCTGGTCGACGCGGCCCCGCGCCACCCACACCGCGAGGAACCCGGCGAGGAGGACGGCGAACGCCCCGAGGATGACCAGCCCGACCCGTCCGCCCATGTGTGGGAACCCCCGAAAACGCGACGCGGGACGCAGCTTACACTACGCCCCGCCGCGGGTTCGGGTTCGGGTTCCGTTCTCGGCCGCGGAATCCGAACGCGCCTTTCCATTCCGGTCGGAAGGAGCGACCTCGTCTCCGGCCGCTCACCAGTCGGAGACCGGCTCGCCGCCGGCCCGGGTCGCCAGGGCCCGGAAGGTGCCGATCGGGATGCTGCTGTTGATGAGCCGCACCGACCCGTCCATGTTGGCGAACACGACGCCCCCCGAGTGGGCCGACATGAACGCACTGGGGCTGGCCGTCGCCTCCACGTTCGGCTGGCTGCTCCGGAGGTGGCCCGTGACCAGCAGGTTGGCGGGCCGGTAGTTGTGGCTGCGGTGGGGCAGCCCCATCCGGCTCACCCACTCCGCCGAGTGGACCGCGTCGGCCCCGGGGATGACGCCCATCCACGTGGACTCGCACACCCGGCTCATCCGCTCGCCGAACCCCACGGTGTTGCTGGTGCCGTCGGCGACGTCCTCCACCCGCACCCGGCTGTTGCGGAAGAACATGCCGTTGAACTCGTTGGCCGACGCCGTCAGTTCGTGGTCGCCCGAGCCGATGCACGCCACGTAGGACGACACCGGCAGGTTCGCGATCACGGTGCCGCTCCCGGTGAACGCGGTGTGCGCGCCGACCTCGCCGTAGTCGAAGAGGTCGACGTTTCGGGGGGTCGTGTCGGACGGGCAAACGAAGAGCCCGAACCGGCCGTTGCGGGCGGCGGTCACGGCCGCACTGTTGGCCGGGTCCAGGATCGGCTGGGCCAGGTTGATCTGACGGAACAGGTTGTCCTGCTCCAGGTACGGCAGGAGCAGCGCGAACGCGCTCCAGCCGGGCGCGAAGTGCGCGGGGTTGTGCGGGGCCAGCGCCCGCCACCCGGAGACGGTGCCCGGGCTGCTGGCGGCGAGGAACCCGGACGGAAACCGCCCCTCGGCCGCGTGGTAGTTGTGCCCGGCCAGCACGATCTGCTTCAGGTTGTTCTGACAGGTCGCCCGCGCGGCCGCCTCCCGGACCTTCTGCACCGCCGGCAGCAGCAGGCCGATGAGGACCGCGATGATGGCGATCACCACCAGGAGTTCGATCAGCGTAAATCCACGGCGGAAGGACGCGGTCACGGGGGATCTCCGGTCACGGGGAGCGGGCCGGGGGCTCCGGACGTTCGCCCGTCGGGCCGCCCGGGGAAAAACACAGCCCGGCACCGCTCGCGAGGGTGCGAGCGGTGCCGGGCTTACCTCCGCGCCGGCGGGACACACCGGGGCGGCAACAAGCGGTGGTAGGAACCTCGACCCAGCCGTCGGTGCCCGACCTCTGAACCGGAGTTCGTTCGCCGCGAGCGGCCGCACCGCCTCCGCAGAGGGATGCGATTCGACCACGGTGCGGCGGGATGGGCGAGCAAAGGCAACTCCCGTGCCGGCCCCGCGCCGCGGGGCGGCGACGTCGCGGCGTGCGGGATTCTCCACGCGCGGAGGACAGCGCCCCGCAAACGACGCGGGCCGGGTGGGCACCGTCTGGCCGCGGCCGGTCACCGAGGGACCAGTTCCTATTTCCCTCACTCCGGACTGCACCGTTTGCCGATCTTGTGAAGGCCGACCCTCCGCCCTCCGGAGCGCCTTCGCATGACCGCGTCCGGACACTCGCGCCTGACCCGCTGGGACCGCCTCGGGCTGGGGCTGTTCGCGCTGCTCGTCGTCGGGTTCGGGGTCGTGGTCGAAATTCGCTCGGCGTTCCAGCGGCAGCGGAAGACGGACTTCGGCGTGTACGCGCGGGCGGCCTGGGCGGTGCGGACCGGGGCGGACATCTACGACGTGTCCGACGACCGCGGCTGGCACTACTGCTACCCGCCGCCGTTCGCGGTGCTGATGGTGCCCCTCGCCGACCCGCCGACGGTGCTGGAAGACCGCACCGGCTACCTGCCGTTCGCGGTGTCGGTCGGCATCTGGTACCTGCTCGGCTTCGGGTGTGCCGCCTACGCCGCCCACGCGTTTGCGAATGCGGTTCTCCCGGACGCGCCGCGCGGCTCGCGGCGGTGGTGGTACGCCCGCACGGTGCCGGTGCTCATCTGCCTCGGGGGGATCGGGTTCACCCTCGGCCGGGGGCAGGTCAACACGGTCGTGGTCGGCCTCGTCGCGGCGATGTTCGCGGCGTCCGTCCGCGGGAAGACCGTCGCGGCCGGGGCGTGGCTGGCCGCCGCGATGGCGCTCAAGGTGATCCCCGGCATCCTGCTGCTCTTCCCGCTGGTCCGCCGGGAGTGGCGGGCCGGGCTGGGCGTCCTGGCGGCGTCCGTCGTGCTGTTCGGCGTCATCCCCGCGGCCCTGTGGGGCGTGGACGGCGCGGTGAAGAGCAACCTCCGCATCGTGGACGCGGTCCTGAAGCCGGGCACCACCGGCGGCGGCGACCAGACCCGTGCGAAGGAACTGACCGACACGACGGCGACCGACAGCCAGACCTTTCAAGCCGTCATCCACGCGATGAAGTACCCCGACCCGACCGCCCGGCCCGCGAAGGCGGACCGCGACACCCGGCTCGCGCACTGGGCCATCGGCGGGTTGCTGACGCTCGTCACGGCGGCCGTCGCCTGGCGGCGGCTCGGGCCGGACCCGGGGGACCAACTCGTCTTCCTCGGGTGCCTGTGCGTGCTGATGCTGCTGGTGACGCCCGTGTCGCACATGCACTACTACGCGATGGCGATGCCGCTGGTGTGCGGGCTGTGGCTCCGCGGGATGGCGAAGCGGCCGGGCGGCATCGGCACGGACCGGCTGACGCTCGCGGTCCTGGTCGGCTGGGGCGCGGCGACGGCGCTGCCGCTGTTCCCGTGGGACTTCACGTCTTACCTGCGGCAAGCGGGGGCCGGCGTGTTCGCCACCGTCGGGCTGTGGGCCTTCGCTCTGGGCACGATCACCCGCCGGGCGGAAGTGGTGGCCGCCGCCGAGCCGATGCCGGAACCGCGCCGCCTCGCGGCATGAGTCTGAACCGAGTTCAAATCCCCTCGAACGCCGACGGTTTCCGTCGGCGTTCGTTCTTCTTCAAAAGCAACCCCTCCCCCAAGCGGACAGGGGAAGGTTTTGGTCCCCTCCCCCCTTGAGGGGGAGGGTCAGGGTGGGGGGTAGAAGGCTCACCACCCAAGCGACCCCCACCCCCGCCCTCCCCCCTCCCAGGGGGAGGGAGCAAGACGGTCGCCGACCCTTCTTGTCCCCTCCCCCCTTGGGGGGGAGGGTGAGGGTGGGGGGTGGAGACCTCACCCTTCAAGCGACCCCCACTCCTGCCCTCCCCCCTCCCAGGGGTTGGGGGAGGGGTTGTCTTTTGTCTTGAACGGTCAACCCTTGAGCCCCGCTGGATCGCGACGGTAGAATACCGGTTGAAGGATCGCCCCTCCCGGTTTCTCCCCACCCGGCCATCGGAGGATCTGCCGTGCTCGACATGACCCTGCCCGACACGTTCTGCGAACCCTGTACCGGCCGGCTCGTCATCGGCGGCGACTGGCTCCCCCCGCGGGACGACTTCGCCAGCACCAGCCCCGCGAACCCCGCCGACGTGATCGGCACGTTCCCGAACGCCAGTGCCCGCGAAGTCGCGGACGCGGTGGGTGCCGCCCGCGCCGCGTTCCCCGGCTGGAAGCGGCAGTCGCGTATCCTGCGGGCCGAGTGTTTCGACCGACTCGCGCAACTCATCAAGCGCGACCTCGACGGCCTTGCCACGCTGATGGCCCGCGAGTGCGGCAAGAACATCAACGAGTGCCGGGCCGAAGTCGTCGAAGGCTTGCACATGGTGCAGTACGTCTTCGGCAGCGCCCGGACGCCGACGGGCGAGGTGCTGGCCTCCGAAATCGCGGAGAAGGACACGTTCGTCCGCCGCAAACCGTGGGGCGTCGTCGCCGTCGTGACGCCGTGGAACTTCCCCTTCGCGGTGCCGCTGTGGATGCTCGGGCCGTCCCTCGTGGAAGGGAACACGGCCGTCTTCAAGCCGAGCGAGGACACCCCCGCCGTCGGCCAGAAGCTGGTCGAACTCTTCGAGGAAGCCGGGTTCCCGCCGGGAGTGCTGAACCTCGTCCACGGTGACGGCGGCGTCGGCGAACACCTCGTCCGCAACCCCGGCGTGAACGTCGTCCTCTTCACCGGCAGCTACGAAGTCGGCAAGCGCATCCAGCAACTCTCCGCCGAGTTCCCGGACCGCATCGTCGCCGCCGAGATGGGGAGCAAGTCCGCGGTCATCGTCTGCGAGGACGCCCGCTTCGACCTGGCCGTCAGTGCCGGCATCCTGTCCGCGTTCAAAACCACCGGCCAGCGGTGCGTGTCCGCCGGGCGAATCCTCGTCCACGAGTCGCTGATCGAGCGGTACGCCGACGAGTTCGCCGAGACCGCGAAGCGCCTGAAGTTCGGCGACCCGCTCGACCCGACCAACTTCGCCGGCCCGCTGATCCACCGCGGGGCGGTCGAAAAGGTGCTGAAATACAACGAAATCGCGGCCAAAGAAGGGGCCGAGATCCTCCTCGACGGCGGCGAAGTCGACGGCCCCGGCTGTTTCGTCAGCCCGTTCGTCTACCGCATCGAGGCGAAGCCCGGCGTGCGGTGCGTCCGCGAAGAAGTCTTCGGCCCGCACGTGGCTCTGATCCCCTTTCGCACGGATGAAGAGGCGGTGCGAATCTACAACGACACCGAATACGGCCTGAGCATGGGCGTCATCACGGAGAGCTACCGCCGAATGCGTTACTTCCGCGACGAGTGCGAGTACGGCATGGGCTACGCGAACCTGCCGTGCATCGGTGCGGAAGTCCACCTCCCCTTCGGCGGCGTGAAGAAGAGCGGCAACGGCCACCCCAGCGCGGCGGGCCTGATCGAGGCGGTGACGCACAAGACGGCGTGGACGGTCAACCACGGCACCGAGATTCGCATGGCCCAGGGGCTGACGGCGGAGGTGTAAAAATTCTTGTAGGTCGGGCCGAGTCTTCGAGGCCCGACGTGGCGACTAAAACCGTACTGATATATAGCGTGTCGCAATGTTTGCAGAAGTCGTATGGTTGGGCTATGTCTTTCGGGGCGTATTGTATTTCTGGTTTGGATGCTACCTGATCGCACTGCCTGTGTTTCTGATTGTTGACGCGCGAAACAACTGGGACCACGGGAACACGGGACTTTTCGGATACGTTCATACGTTGACCCGTACGCCAACGTTGTTCATTGTGGCACCCGCGTACGCGGGAGTAATATTGATGGGCGTTGTCGTCACGATTGCGAACGTACTCGGGTTCTGGCGAGATGAACTCACAATGTCGGGCCTCGAAGACTCGGCCCGACCTACAAGAAAGAAGCCATGACAACCACCACCCTCGAAGAACTGACCCGCGTCGTCGCGGCGATGCCGGCGGACGCGGCGAAGCAAGTGCTCGACTTCGCCCGGTTCCTGGAGCAGCAACGGAACCGCCCGATCGAATACGCCGACTGGGACGACGAGTCCATGCGGGCCGCGACGCTCGAATCCATGCGCCGTTACAACGAAGAAAACCCGGAGGACGAAGGCTATGACGATCTGGCACCCCGGTGACGTGGTCGTCGCCCCGTTCGGGGGTGCCGAAGGAATCAAGATGCGGCCGGCGGTTGTGGTTACAACTGACTTGTATCACATGACGCGCCCCGATGTTTTGTTGGGAATCATCACGAGTCAGGTCGCGAAGGCGACCCAACCGACCGACTACGTTTTGCAAGACTGGCAAGCCGCAAGCCTGCGGTTTCCATCGGCGTTTTTTCGCGCGTACTTCACGATGGTTCACTCGCGCGTTCCGCGTCCGATCGGCCGACTCTCCGACCGCGATTGGGCGGAGGTCCAGGCCCGCTTGCGGCTCGCGATCGCGGTGTGACCCTCGGGCCTCCCAGCCCGTCCCGCGGGGGACCGCGCGCCCCGGGACGATCCCCTTCCAAGCCGCCGCCCGCCCCGGTCGCTATCATTTCCCGATCGGCTTTTCGTCCCAGAGGGTCTCCACCGTGGGCGTCGTGGTGCAAAAGTTCGGCGGGACCAGCGTGGCCACCGCCCAGCGGATCGTCGAGGCGGCGCGGAAGGCCATCCGGGCCAAGAACGCGGGCAACAAGGTCGTCGTCGTCGTCTCCGCGCGGGGGGACACGACCGACGGCCTCATCGAGATGGCGAACGAGATCTCGGAGAAGCCGCCCGCCCGCGAGATGGACATGCTCCTGTCCACCGGGGAGCAGATCAGCATCGCCCTCACCGCGATGGCCGTCCACGAACTCGGCGAAAAGGCCCTCAGCTTCACCGGCCCGCAGATCGGCATCGTCACGGACAGCACGCACACCAAGGCCCGCATCAAGAAGATCGACACGACGCGCATCCGCGAGGCCCTCGACGCCGGGCACATCGTCATCGTCGCGGGCTTCCAGGGGATGGACGAGGGGTTCTCCATCACCACCCTCGGCCGCGGCGGTTCGGACACGACGGCCGTGGCCCTGGCTGCCGCCATCAAGACGGACCTGATCGCGCGGGGAACCCCCGATAAAGTCGAGTGCGAGATCTACACGGACGTCGACGGCATCTTCACGACCGACCCGCGGGTCGTGCCCGAAGCCCGCAAGATGGACGCCATCTCCTACGACGAAATGCTGGAAATGGCGAGCATGGGCGCGGGGGTGATGCACTCCCGCAGCATCGAGTTCGCGAAGAAGTTCGACGTGCCGCTGATGGTGCGGAACTCCTTCTCGGACGCCGTCGGGACGTGGATCGTCGAGGAAGCGGACTGGATGGCCGAGGTGCCCGTCTGCGGCGCGGCCCTGGCCCGCGACGAGGCCCGGATCGTGCTCGACGGCGTCCCCGACCGCCCCGGCGTCAGCCACCGCGTGTTCTCGGCCGTCGCGAACGCCAGCATCGCCGTGGACATGATCGCGCAGTCCGTCGGCGAGGGGGGCAAGGCGACGATCGGGTTCACCGTGCTGCGGACGGAACTGACCAACGCCCTCGCCACGCTGCAACCCATCGCGGAAGAACTCGGGGCGACGCTCCGGGGCGTCGAGGACGTGTCAAAAGTGTCCGTCGTCGGGGCCGGGATGCGGTCCGTCACGGGCGTCGCCGAGACGATGTTCGCGGCCCTGTCCGCCGCGGGCGTGAACATCAAGATGATCACCACCGGGGACATCAAGATCTCGGTCCTGGTGGACAAGAACGACGGCGTGAAGGCGCTGAAGGCGGTCCACACCGCGTTCCAGCTCGAAGCGGCCCGGAAGGGGGCGGGGCTCGCCGTCACGGACACGGGGTCCGGCACGTTCCACTTCAAGCCGCGGCCGGCCCCGCTGGTCGACGACGACCACACGCCGGACCTGCCGAGCGTGGCCGCGAAACTGGCGGGGATGGAAGACATTCTCGTGTCCGACGTGCAGCTGAACCCGGACCAGAGCCGGATCACGGTGTTCGACCTGCCCGACCGCCCCGGCGCGTGCAGCACCGTCTTCAACGCGGTCGCCACCGGCGGGGTCATCGTCGACACGATCGTCCAGAACCTGACCGGCCCGGGCCGGGCGGAACTGTCCTTCACCGTCCCGAACGCGGACCTGACCCGCGCCCTGAAGCGCACGCAAGACGTGGTCCGCGGCATCGACCCGACGTGCCGGGTGGTCGGCGACGCGGACATCGCGGTGCTGTTCGTCCTCGGCGTCGGGATGCGGACCCACACCGGCGTCGCGCGTGCCATGTTCGGGGCACTGGCGAAGCGCGGCATCAACATCCTGATGATCAACACGTCCGAGGTCTGCATCGGCGTGGTCGTCGAACGCACCCGCGGGGCGGAAGCCCTGGCGTGCCTGCGGGAAGCGTTTAACATCACCGGGTAAGGTCACCGGCGTGCGGTGCAGCACACCAACCCGAAGCGCAAGCGAGGGAACTCGGCCGCATCTGAACCCGAAGCGCAAGCGAGGTGGCAAGGGAGTCCTCGCTTGCGGTTCGGGCTGGTGTCGGCCGCGAGATCACTGCTCCGCCCGCCCAACGAAACCTTGTCCGCTCCCAAATCTGAGACGCCCCCGCCGAACCGTTCCCGGCCGTAGGAATCTTGCGGGCGCTGGTTGCCGACCCGCGGGGGTCGCCGGTAAGTCATGCGTGGGAAGAACTCCGCAACCACCCGAACGGCGACACGGGAACTGAAATGGCCGACCATCCGCCGCCCACGATTCCGCCCCCGCCGGGCTGCACGCCGGCCACCGCGACGACCCGCCGCGGGCTGGCGACGGCGTCGTTCTGCCTGGGGTTCTGGGGCACGATCACGTTCTGGTGGTATCCGTTCGGGCTGATGATCGCCACCGTCGGCTTGGTTCTCGGCCTCGTCACGCTGGCCATGGGCATCCGGGCCGGCAAGGACGGCGAGAACCTCGGGGCGCTCGGCGTGTTCTTCAGCGCGACCGCCATCACGATGGCCATCGGGGCGTACCGGTTCATGCAGTTCGCGTTCGAGGGCATCGTCCCGACTTCGTTCCCGTGACCCGCCCCCTCCCCACGGGCGGGGCGTGCGGCGCGACGAGTGCGACCAGAGGAGGCTGACGGCGATGGCCCAGGTGTTCCCGAAGAGTTTGAACGTGTTCGCCCGCCTGCTCCTGCTCGGGCTGCCGCTCGTCGGCGCGACGGGGGGCGTGGCCCTGGCCGCGTTCTTCCGGTCCGACTACACGACCGGCACGCGGGAAGTCGTCGAGCAGCCGGTCCCGTTCAGCCACAAGCACCACGTGGCGCAGCTCGGCATCGACTGCCGGTACTGCCACACGGCGGTGGAGAAGTCGGCCCAGGCCGGCCTGCCGCCGACCAAGACGTGCATGAACTGCCACCAGCAGATGTGGACCGGGGCGGACCTGCTGGAGCCGGTCCGCCAGGGGTACGCGAAGGGCGTCCCGATCGCGTGGACCAAGGTCCACAACGTGCCGCACTACACGTACTTCAACCACTCGATCCACGTGGCCAAGGGCGTCGGCTGCTACTCGTGCCACGGCCGGATCGACGACATGAACCTCGTCTTCCAGACGAAGACGCTGCTGATGGAGTGGTGCCTGGACTGCCACCGGAAGCCGGAAAACCACCTGCGGCCGCGGGAAGAGGTGTACAACCTCGGCTGGAAGCCGGCGGACCTCGGCGTCAACCCGGACACCGGCCGGCCGTTCACCCAGCTCGAAATCGGGAAGCAGAAGAAGGCCGAGTATCAGGTCCGCGAGCCGGACGTGCTGACGAACTGTTCGATGTGCCACCGGTAATTGTCCGTCTGCGACTGCGAGCCGCGGACGCGAGTCCGCGGGTGGAGTCGCAAAACCCGCCCACTCGCGTGGGCGGCTCGCCGACCGAGTGAGACGAGGACCGACGAATGCCCGCCGACGCGACGACCCCGGAGCCCGAGTTCTTCCAGTCCGTCGAGGAGTGGATGAACACGGACGGCTTCCGGAAGATGATGCAGGACGAGTTCCCCGAGGACGCGGCCGAGTGGCTCGACCCGGTCTCGCGCCGCCGGTTCCTCACGCTGATGGGCGCGTCCGCGGCCCTCGCCGGGGCGGTCGGGTGCAACTACTCCCTGCGGCCGATGTCGCAGCGGAAGGTCGTCCCGTACGTCCGCCAGCCGGAACAGCTGCTCCCCGGCGTGCCGCTGTTCTTCGCCACCGCGGTCCCGCAGGCCGGCGGCGTCGGGCTCGGGCTCATCGCCAAGAGCGTCGAGGGCCGGCCGATCAAGGTCGAGGGGAACCCCAACCACCCGACCAGCCTCGGGGCCACCAACGTCGCCGCCCAGGGCTCGACCCTGAGCATGTACGACCCGGAC
>ERZ1066123.504-NODE-504-length-29173-cov-6.951370_pt1 | contig 29173 bp, 21 predicted proteins | sample MGYA00382770_ERZ1066123 | MGnify/ENA primary metagenome ERZ1066123 (study PRJEB33369, sample SAMEA5778353) | biofilm metagenome | biome: Industrial cooling water; feature: Water cooling tower basin; material: Biofilm | place: United Arab Emirates | collected...
GGGGAGTTGACGCCACCGGGCATCAGGGCCTGGGCGCGGGCGAAGAGGTCGTGCGAGCGTGCGTGGGTCCTGGCGTGGGGCCTTCGAAGCAGGTGAGGTAGCCGCGTTCGGCGGCGAGCGGGTCGGGCGGTACAGCTTCGTCGGGTCCGGGCCGTTCCGGCTGTTCGAGGCCAGCGGCACGACCGTCCGGGAACGCGGGGCGGCCGGGGACTGGACCGAATCGACCCACCCGGACCCGCTGCGGACGCTCGAAGACCTGATCGCGAAAGGGTCCGCCCCGCACGTCCCCGGCCTGCCCCGGTTCTGCGGAGGGGCCGTCGGGTACGCCGGGTACGACACCGTCCGGTACGTCGAACGGCTGCCGAACGCCCCGCCGGACGACCGGCACATCCCGGACCTCAGCTTCGCCTTCTACGACCGGATGGCGATCTTCGACCACATCACGAAGACCATCTCCGCGGTGGTCCACGCCCACGTCACCGGCGAATCCGAGGCCGAACTCCGGGCGGCCTACGACGACGCCAGCCGGCGGGTGGACGAGCTCGTCGCCCGGCTCCAGCGCGGCCCCGCCGACCTGCGGCTGACGGACATCGACCCGACCGCGGGCGTCCGCCGGGAGACGGGGAAGGAAGTCGGCCTGCCGGCGCGGTACCGCTCGAACTTCACGAAGGAGGGCTTCGAAGCCGCGGTGGGAAAGGCGAAGGAGTACATCCTCGCCGGGGACGCCTTCCAGGTCGTGCTCAGCCAGCGGTTTCGGACCGAGACCGCGGCCGAGCCGTTCGACGTGTACCGGGCCCTGCGGGTGGTGAACCCGAGCCCGTTCATGTTCTTCGTGCAGAACGGCCCGGTCACGCTCGTCGGGGCGAGCCCGGAAATCATGTGCCGGGTGGAGAACGGCGAGATGACCGTCCGCCCGCTGGCCGGCACCCGCCGCCGCGGCGCGACCCCGGACGAGGACAAGGCCCTCGCGGACGAACTGCTCGCGGACCCGAAGGAGCGGGCCGAGCACATCATGCTCGTCGACCTCGGCCGGAACGACGTGGGCCGGGTGTGCGAGCTCGGCAGCGTCAAGATTTCCGACCTGCTCGCGGTCGAGCGGTACAGCCACGTCATGCACCTGTCGAGCACCGTGACCGGCACCCTCGCGGCCGGCAAGACCGCCTTCGACGCGATGCGGTCCGCCCTGCCCGCCGGAACTCTGAGCGGGGCCCCGAAGGTGCGGGCGATGGAGATCATCGACGAGCTCGAACCCCACCGCCGCGGCCCCTACGGCGGCGCGGTCGGGTACGTCGACTTCAGCGGGAACATGGACATGTGCATCGCCCTGCGGACGATGGTGCTCGTCGGCCGGACCGCGGACGTGCAAGCCGGCGCGGGCCTCGTCGCCGACAGCGACCCGGCCAGCGAGTACCAGGAAACCGTGAACAAGGCGATGAGCCTGCTCCGGGCGTTAGAAGTGGCCGAGACGCAGCTGTGAGTAGCAGAGAAGATTTCACCACAAAGGCACAAAGGTCACACAAAGGGTCACAAAGAAGATGAAACCCGTACTGGACTTCGCTTCTCTGTGTTCCTTTGTGGAGCTTTGTGCCGTTGCGGTGAAATCTTCTCTTCTCTGACCTCCGACCCGACGGTATAGCCCGCCGCATGAGGAACCGTCGCGCGGCGTGGGCGATTTCCGGCGGGTTGCACGCGGCCGCGGTCGGCGGGCTGTGGGCGGTCACGCGGCCCGTCCCGGAGACGCCGCGGCCGGACCCGGTGCGGGAGTGTGTCGTCGAGATGCCGGCGGAACGGGAACTTCCGAGTGAGATCACCCATCCGACCAAGCTCATCGAAGAACCGACGCCCCGGCCGTCCCGGACCGATTCCCCGCCGTCGGGCCGGCCGCCGGTGATCGTGGGACCGCCGTCGCCGCTGTCGAAGTCCGTCGCGCAGTTCGTGCGGGACTTCGGGGGCCGCCCGGTGGCGGAAGCCGTTCAGGATCTGGTGGACATTCAATCGCCGCCGATGCGCGACCCGGCCGTCACGCCGGTGGGTGGGGTCTCAACCCCTCCCCCCAACCCCCTCCCCGAACCGGTGAGGGGGAGGAAAACCCAATCCCTCCATGCCGCCGGGTTCGCCGCCCGGTCCGTGGTCTACGTCCTCGACTGCTCCGGGACGATGGGCCTCGGCGGGCGGCTCGACCGCGCCTGCGATTCCCTGCGGGCCACGCTCGCCGCCCTGCCGGGCGGGGTGAAGGTGCAGGTCGTCGCGTACTCGGCCCGCGCGGTGCCGGTGACGGCCGACGGGCTGACCGCCGACCGCGACCGCATCGCCGCCGCACTCGGGAAACTGGAAGCCGCCGGGGCCAGCCGGCACGCCGAGGGGCTTCGGGTCGCGCTGCTCCTCAACCCGGACGCGGTCGTGATCCTGACCGACGCGGGGGCGGACGAGTTGGCCGCCCTCCGGCCGCTGATCGCCGGGGCGAAGAAGGGGGTGACGGTGTCCGTCGCCCGCGTCGCGGCTACACGATCGCTAGTCCAGCCAACTCAGCGGGTAGTTCGCGTCGTCCATCGCCACCGCTTGTTTCGTCAGGAACAGCGGCCGAAACGTGTCGACCATCACCGCGAGTTCGTCCGTCCGGGTCATGTCCTTGCTGGCGACGATCGTGCCGGGGTGCGGGCCGTGCGGGATGCCGTGCGGGTGCAGCGTGAACGACCCCTCCTCCACGCCGCGACGGCTGCCGAACTTGCCGCGGACGTAGTACAGCACCTCGTCGGACTCCACGTTGCTGTGCGCGTAGGGCACCTTGATCGCGTCCGGGTGCGTGTCGAGCATCCGCGGGGCGAAGGTGCAGAGGACGAACCCCTCCGACTGGAACGTCTGGTGGATCGGCGGCGGCTGGTGGATCGTGCCGGTGATCGGCTCGAAGTCGTCCGCGCTGAACGTGAACGGGTAGACCATGCCGTCCCAGCCGACCACGTCGAACGGGTGGTGCGCCAGGGTGTACCGGCTGAGTTTGTCGCCGTCCTTGATGAGCACCGGCACGTCGGCGTCCGAGTCGATCGCGTCCACGCCCGTCGGCCCGTGCAAGTCGCGCTCGGCGAACGGGGCCCCGAGGCGGAACTGGCCGTCCGGGTTCAAGTACCGCGGCGGGAAGGTGATGCTGCCGTGGGTTTCGACGACCAGCAGGTTCGGGTCGCCGCCGGCCTTGTCGAACTCGAAGCGGTACGTCGTCGTCTTCGGGATCACGACGTAATCGAACGGCTTGAACGGCAGCGGGCCGAACATCGTGTGCAGCACGCCGCGGCCGCCGTGGACGAACACGACCTCGTCGGACGTGGCGTTGCGGTACAGTTCCGCCTGCGGGGTCGCGGGCCGGCACCGCCAGATCGTCACGTCCTTGTTCGTAAACAGCGGCACCCGACCGGTGACGGCGTCCCCGCCCGCCGGCATCCCGCCCGATTTCAGGTGGTGGTGCCGCAGCACCGGCTGGTCCGCGACCTCGACCGGCACCCGCCCCGCCGGCTCCACCTTGCGAACGCGGGTCGGCGGGCGGAGGTGGTACGCGATGCTGTACGCCCGCGAGAACCCCTGCGTGGTGATGACTTCCTCGTAGAGCAGCCCTTCGTTCTTGTAGCCGCCTTCGGTTCGTAGCGCCGTGTGTCGCTTCGGCGGGATGCGGCCGAGTTGCAGGTACGGGGGCATCGCGGAGTCCTCGCGAGGGGGGATGCCCGTATTGTACGCCCCGCGGTAGACTCTCCGGATGGGGTGGCCTGCTGCCGGGCGGAATTGACACGGCCCGGCGTCGCCGGGACAATGCCCCGCCGCGGTGCCGCACGGGTCCGCGACGTTCGCACGGAGGTCGGCGTGAGCAAGTCCGCGATGAAGGGGGCGATCAAGTACGCGATCGCCGTCGTGCTGCTGGTGTTCGTCGTCGCGATGAACTGGACCGGGCTGAAGGACATGTTCAGCCGGGAGCCGAACCTGCCCCCGTTCTTCGCGGCGTTCGCGATCGCCGTGGGCTGTGCCGCGATCCAGTTCTACCGCTGGTACCTGCTCGTCACCGCGCTCGGCCTGCCATTCACGATGCGGAACGCGATCCGGCTCGGGCTCGTCGGCACGTTCTACAACACGTTCCTCCCCGGCTCCGTCGGCGGGGACTTCGTGAAGGCGTACTTCATCGCGAAGGGGCAGCCCGAGCGCAAGGCGGCGGCCGTGGCGACCGTCGTCGCGGACCGGCTGGTCGGGCTGTTCGGGCTGATCCTGTTCGCGGCGGCGGTCGGCGGCGGGTGCTGGGCGATGGGCTCGGAGCAGATCGCGAACAACCCGAAGCTCCAAGGCATCGTGTGGGTCTGCATCGGCCTCGCGACCGCGGCCGTGGTCGGCTACGTCGGGCTCGGGGTGCTGTCGCAGGAGCGGGCGGACCGGTTCGCCGGCCGGTTGAAGGGGCTGAAGAAGGTCGGGCCGACGCTCGCGGAGTTGTGGTACACCGTGTGGACGTACCGCCAGCGGCCCGGCACCATCGCGGCGGTGGTGGCGATGTCCGCGGTGGTCCACACCGGGTTCGTGACGATCTTCCACCTGTGCGTGCAGGTGTTCCCGCCCGAAGACCCGACGCTGATCGGCAGCCTGCCGGAGCACTTCGTCATCATCCCGATCGGGTACATCGTCCAGGCGCTGATCCCCGTCCCCGGCGGGCTCGGCGGCGGCGAGTTCACGTTCGGCGGGCTGTACAAGCTCATCCGCGGGCCGGGCGGCGAGGCCGTCGGCGTCGCGGGCCGGCTGACGATGCGCGTCATCGAGTGGACGATCGGCCTGATCGGGTACATCGCGTACCTGCGGATGAAGGACGAACTCCCCGCGGAGGCAGTGGAGGAGAAGCCGGACGCGGAACCCGTCACGGTTTGACGGTTAGCCGCGAGGCGACGCCGAGCGGGGGACTCCAGCCCACAAATTGGAACGTCACCGGGCGGGAAGCCCTCGCTCGGCGTCGCCTCGCGGCTAACCGGTGCGTTAAAACGGGTGCTGCACCCCGAACCAGAACTGGAACGGGGACGCCGCGTTGATGGTCTTGCCCACGTCGAACCGCATCGTCACCCGCTCGATGAAGCTGAACAGCGCGACGTCCGCCCGCAACCCGGCCCCGACCGCGTGGGCGACGCCGTTCACGCTGCGGCCGTTCACGAACGCCTCGCCCACGTCGTAGAACGGGGCGACGTACAGGTTCCGCAACCCGACCGTGTGGTCGAGCACGTCCTCGTCCGACCGGCGGATCACGGGTAAGCGGATTTCGGTGTTCGCGACCCAGAGGAAGCTCCCCTGGCGCTCGGCGAGGTCGAAGCCGCGGAAGAGCGTGCCGCCGCCCAGGGCGAAGAACTGGCCGCGGTCCGGGGCCGCCCCCATGACGACGCCGCGAGCCGCAACTTTCACGTCCGACCAGTAGCCGAGCCCCTCCGGTAACGCCCGGGCGGCGGCAAGTTCGGCCTTCACCTGGTGCGTGCCGACCTGCTTGTCCAGGTTCGCGACGCCGCTGCCCCAGAACAGGTCGACCCAGACGCCGCGCTCGGGGTCCCAGTACGGCGTGTACAGGTTCAGCCGCCAGTGCAGCCCGGTCAGCCACACGGCGTCGGGCCGCACCGCGCCGGGGGACTGCTCCCGCGCGATCGGCAGGAAGTTGTCCTGGTACGTCGTGTACAGGTCCAGGTAGTGCATCGGCGGCAGGTACATGCTGCTGCCGTACTGGAAGACGTACCGGCCGAAGAGGACGGCCCGGAACGCGGTGTCGTCGCCGTTCTGCCCGCCGTCGAGCCACGGCCCGGCGACCCGCTGCTCGACGTTGAACCCCACCTGCGTCCGGGGGTGCGGCCAGTGGTCGACGAGCCCGTCCGCCCCGACGACGAGGTCGCGGTAGTCGCTGCGGACGGCGGCGTAGGCCCCGCCGGCGAACGTCTGCGTGCGGAACGCCCCGGCCCGGACGCCGAGCATGCTCGACCGGGTGTACCACGGGTCCGGGTAGAGGGCCCCGCCGACCCACGGCCCGGCGGTGAAGTTCCAGCGGTCGTAGTCGGTCGTCAGGTCCGTTTCGTTCAGCATGGAATAGACCGGCGTCACCGTCACCCGCGGCGGGTTCTTCCACTTGTTGTCGCCGGGCGTGGCGTCGAGCAGGACCTTGTCCGGGTCGACGGCCACCTGCACCGGTTCCCTCGGCAGCGTGGCACGCACGACGGCCCGGCCGTCGCCCAGCGGTTCGACTTCCGCCTCGTACTCGGCCAGCTTGATGCGGTGTGCGGTCGGCCCGACGGGAATCCGCACCGGGAACCCGTCGCCGTCCGCGAACTGGAAGCCGACGGTGGTCGGCTCGTCGTGCTCGCCACGCTGCCGGACGACGACCTCGACGCGCCGCCCCCCGCCCGCCCCGGCCCGCGGCCCGGAGGACGCATTCGTCGAAACGGATTCGACGGACCAGTCGGTGAGCCCCTTGCCGTAGACCCACTTCTGGAAGAAGTCGTCCCACGGCTGGCCCGTGTACGCTTCGAGTTCCGCCTTGAACTTCGCCGCCGTCAGCACCTCGAAACTGTACTTCTTGACGATCCCGCGGATGAAGTCGAGGAACGCCGCCTCGCCGAGGCGGTTCTCGATCATGCCGAAGACCTTGGACCCGCGGTCGTAGGCCCCGCTGAAGAGGCCGTACAGGTGCCCGAAGTTCGGCAAGTCCCCGGCGGCGGCGTGGGCCTCGTCGCGCCGGACGGCCCCGTACCAGGAGGCGTACCGGTAGTTCTCCCGCTCGATGTTCGGCAGCCAGGTGATGCCGCCCGGCCAGTCGATGAACTTGTTGTTCTTCCCGAGCTTCTGGTCGACGAACCGGTGCGTGAAGTACGTCGCCAGGCCCTCGTCCATGAACGTCTCGGAGAACCCGTTCGTGCCGACCACGTTGTACCACCACTGGTGGCACACCTCGTGCGCGGCGAGGTACTCGACGTACCCCTGCAGCAGGTGCGGCATCGAGAAGATGCGCTGGTCGATCAGGATCATCCCGGACAGTTCGTTGCCGTTCCACCCGAAGTACGACTCGGCGATCGTGAACTGGTCGTAGGGGTACGGCCCGAGCCACTTGCTGTAGACCTCGATCGCCTGTCGCGCGATGTCGAGCAGCACTTTTGCGTAGTGGTCGTGCTGCTCGAAGGCGTAGCACTTCAGCGCGACCTCGCGGCCGTCCGGGAGCTTGGCCGTCGACCGGAACTCCTTGAACTTGTTGCTGCACACGAGCGAGAAGTCGCGGCCGACGAACGGCTCGATGGTGACGGTCTTGGTGCCTTGCCCGACCGTCTCGGACTTCACCGACGCGGAGCACGCCAGGGAGTGATCGGCCGGGAGGGTGACGGTTCCGGTGTAGACGCCGGCCTCGTTCCAGAACGGCTGGTGCCACGGGACGAACGGCGTGTCGTGCCAGCCCTCGGCGTCGTGGTACGCGACCAGCGGCAGGGCGTTCGTGAAGTAGCTGACGCCGTCCCACTGGCCCCACCGGCCCTGCTTCGGCGGCAGCGTCACGGACCCGGTCAGTTCCAGCGTGACGGACTGCCCCTTCTCCACGCGGAACGGCAGGTCCACCCGCAACGTCGTCGCGTTCTCGGTGCGGTACGAGTACGCGACAGGGGTGGGGTCTTTCCCGCCGGGCTTGTGCAGCAGGATGCGGTCGACGGTCCCGTGCCGGCCCTTGCGGTCGATGCCGGATCGCGGGTTCATCCGCAGCAGTTCCAGCGTCTTCGCGAGGAGGAACTCTTCGCCGTCCGGGATCTGGTAGTGCGGGTAGAAGTTGAACAGGATCACGTCCGTCGGCCCGCCGCGGCGGTTGGTCCACGTCACCGTCTGGCGGAAGTGGACGACGGATTCGGCGGGGCGGACGTCGAGCGCGAGCCGGTACTGCGGCAGCCCGGCGGGCGGGTCCGCCGGCGCGGCCGACGCGGGCCGCTCCGCCCCGAGCAGCCAGGCGCAGGCGACGAACGTCACGGCTCGGACCGGCCCACGCATACGCATTCCCACGGCCACGGACTGTGCTGCGGCGCGAGAGATACCGGCGACCGCCGGCGAATGCCAGACCGATCGGACCGGATTGAAGGGATACCCAGAAACTGGGCTACCGGGAGAACGGGTCCGGGTTGTCGTCGAATTTTTCCAGGTCGCGGTCGGTCCAGCCGAAGTGGTGGGCGATTTCGTGGACCACCGTTTTGCGGATCTCGACGAGCAACTCGGTCGGGTCCGGGAAGTCCTCTTCCAGCGGGTTCTTGAAGATCAGGATGCGGTTCGGGTTCTCGAGCATTTCCGTCGCGGACACCCCGTCGAACGGCATGAAGTACCCGTACAGCGTGTCGCCGGCGTCGATCTCCTCGTCGGTGAACCCCGCGTCGCGCAGGAACTCGACGGACGGCTCGTCCTCCACGTCGATGACGACGTTGTCGAGGTGCCGCCGAATCTCTTCCGGAAGGGTGTCGACCGCCTGCCGCACGACCTTCGCGAACTGCGACATCTTCATGCCGGAATTGTAGCACCCCGGGAAACTGTCGACGGAACCGACCATTCCACCGCCCCCGGGCCTACACTACAGGTTGGCGTCACCGTCCCCCGCTGGCAGACCGGCCGATGCACACCCGGATCCTCATCGTCGGCCGGGGGGCGAGCCGGCTCGGGCCGGTGGCGTGTCCCGTGACGTGGGAGGCGTGGGACGTGCGGACCGCGGACCCGGCGACGGCCGTCGGCGACCTCGCGAACCCGAAGGCGGCCGCCTTCGTGGGGCTGGACCTCACCGGCGAGGCGTTCCCGGCGGAGCTCGCCGCGCTGCTGGCCGCTTCGGACCGCTGCCCGCGGTTGGCCTTCGTCCCCCCGGCCGCGCCGGCCCCGGTCGGAGTGCCCGAGGACGACGTCTGCCCGGTGCCTCCGCCGCCGGGTGCGGCCATTTTCGCCCGGCTGGAACGGTGCCGGGTGGACGAGCGGGTCGCGTGGCTGGAACGGGTGGGCGGGGCGAAGTTCGTGCAAGACCTGACCGAACTCGTGCGGTCGGAGATCCCGAAGGCCGTGGGCGAGATCGCCGCCGCCGCGGCCGCCGGGGACTCCGCGGCCGCGACCCGGACCGCCCACCGGCTGCGGTCGAGCGCGAGCAACATCGGGGCGCGGAGCGTGTCCGCCGTCGCGGCGATCGTCGAGGCGGGGCCGCCCGCGCGGGACTTGCCCGGCCTCGCGGCCGAGATGCGGGCCGCCTGGGACCGGGTCGCCGGTCGGGTCGAATTCCACCGCCGGAGGGCCGGGGCGTGAAGCGGATCGCCGTCGTCGAGGACAACCCGGACAACCGGCTGCTGGTCCGCGCCCTGCTGTCGGACCTGTTCGCGCTGACCGAGTACGAGACCGGCCCGGACGCTCTCGCCGGCATCCGGGCGGACCGGCCGGACCTCGTGCTGCTCGACGTGTCGCTGCCGGGGATGGACGGCCCGGACGTGCTCGACCACATCCGGGCAGACCCGGTCACTGCGGCCCTCCCGGTCGTCGCCCTGACGGCCCACGCAATGGCCGGGGACGAGGCCCGGTTCCTCGGCCTGGGCTTCGACGGGTACGTCTCCAAGCCCATCGTGGACGAAGCCCAGCTCCTCGCGGCGATCCGCCGGCACCTCCCCTGACGAGTCCGCGATGACACCGCTGAAGGCCCGCGTCGGCGTGGGGTTGATTCTGACGGCGATCCTGGGATTCGCGGCGGCCGGGTACGCCCTGAACCAGCAGTTGAACGCCGAGATCGAGCAGATCAACCTGTCCCGCAGCGTGCAGATCAAGCTCGCGGAAGTGCTCGCCCACACGACGGACGCGGAGACGGGCCAGCGGGGCTACCTGCTCACCGGGAAGCCCGAGTTCCTCGACCCGTACTGGCAGGCCGTCCGCATCCTCGACGGGGACATGCGGTCCCTGGCGGACTCGACCGCCGGGGACGCCGAGCAGACGGCCCGGTTGCGGTCGCTCGACGAGCACCTGAAGAAGAAGCTCATCGAGCTCTCGGTCACGGTGGAGATGCGGCAGGCCGGCAAGGGGGACGAGGCCGTCGACCGGGTCCGCGGCGGGTACGGCCGGACGCTCATGGACCGGATCCGCGGCGACGTCCGGGCGATGGCCGACCGCGAAGAGGAGCGGGTCGAGGCCCTGCGGGTCCGGCACGTCGAAACGGTGCGGCTGATCCGGGGGCTGACCGTCGCCGGGTCCGCGTTCGGGGTCGGCGTCACCCTGGTGCTGGCCAGCCTCGCGGGCCGGTCCGTCGGCCGGGCGGTTCACTCCCCGGCCCCGCTGCGGCAGTTCACGGCGAAGTACACCGCCGCCCTCGCGTCGATCGCCGCCCTCGCGCTGGCCGGGCAGATGGTCGTCCAGTTCGCCCTGCTGCGGATCGCCAACGCCGCCGCCGTGATGAACGTGAGCGGCCGCCAGCGGATGCTCAGCCAGCAGGTCAGCAAGGTGTCGCTGCGGCTGATGGTGGAGCAGGACGACCCCGGCACGCAGCGGGCGTGCCTGGCGGACCTGCGGCGGGAGATCGACGAGTTCCGGACCGCCCACCGCGGGCTCGAACACGGGGACGCCGACCTCGGCCTGGACGCCGACACCAGCCCGGAGGTCCGGCGGCGGTTCGAGGCCTTGCGGCCGCACTACGAGGCGGTGCTCGCGGCCGCCGAGGCGATCCTGGCGGCCCCGGCCGCGCCGAACGGGGTGCCGCCGCCCGACCGGATCCGCCCCCACGTCCGCGCCCTGCTCCTCGCCGAGCCGGCGTTCGTGGAGAAGATGCACGACCTCGTCGGGGAGTTCGAGCGGGACGCGAAGCGGCGGGTCGTCACCGTCCAGGCGGTCGAGACGGCCGTCCTCCTCGGGCTGCTCGGGCTGCTCGCCGCCGAAGGGGTGTTCGTCTTCCGCCCGGCGGTCCGGTCGCTGACCCACGCCTACGCGGAACTCGCCGGGGTGACGAACCGCCTGCAAGCGGTGCTCGACGCGGCCACGGAGGTCGCCGTGATCGCCACGGACATCGTCGGCCGCGTCGTCGTGTTCAACCCGGGGGCCGAGAAAATGTTCGGCACGCCCGCCGGCGGGATGATCGGCAACGACGCGGCCCCGCTGTTTTGCGGACACGTCACCGGGAGAACGAACGGCCCGCCCGCCCGGTTCGCGGACCTCATCGGCGGGGAACGCGCCCCGAACCCGCTGGAGGTCGAGGCGACCGCGGTCCGGGCCGACGGCTCGACGTTCCCCGTCCGCGTCGTGACGACCGCCATCCGCGAGGCGGACGGCACCATCGGCGGGTACCTGCTACTGGCCCGCGACGTGACCGGCGACCGGAAGGCGGAAGCCGCGCTCCGGGAGGCCCGCGCGGCGGCCGAGGCCGCGAGCCGGTCGAAGTCCGAGTTCCTCGCGAACATGAGCCACGAGCTCCGCACCCCGCTGAACTCCGTCATCGGGTTCTCGAACATCCTGCTGAAGAACAAGGCCGGCAACCTGACGCCGGAGGACGCGACCTACCTCGCGCGGATCCTGGACAACGGCAAGCACCTGCTCGGGCTGATCAACACGATCCTGGACCTGTCCAAAGTGGAAGCCGGCCGGATGGAGGTCCACCGCGAGCCGACGGACGTGGCGACGCTCGTGCGGGACACGCTCGCCCAGCTTCAGTCGCAGGTCGGGGACAGGGACGTGACGCTGATCGCCGAGGTGCCCGCCGGGCTGCCGCCGCTGGACGCGGACCCGAGCAAGCTCAGGCAGGTGCTCATCAACCTCGTCGGGAACGCGCTGCGGTTCACGGACCGGGGGAGCATCCGCGTCGTCGTCGGGGCGGACCCGGTCACCCGGGCCGTCGCCCGGATCGACGTGCGGGACACCGGCATCGGCATCCCCGCCGACAAGCAGCGGGACATCTTCGAGGCGTTCAAGCAGGTCGAGTCCGGGAGCGACCGCAAGTACGGCGGCACCGGGCTGGGGCTGACCATCTCCCGGTCCCTGTGCGAACTCATGGGGTACCGGTTGGTCCTGGTCGAGAGCGAACCGGGGAGGGGGTCGTGCTTCCGGGTCGAGGTTCGGCCCGAGTCCGCGGGGGAGAGCGGGTCGCCGAAACCGGGGGCACTGGACCGCCCCGTCGCCGCACCCCCGCGGGCCGCGCCGCCGTCCAGCCGAATCCGGGCCGGCCGGCTCCGCGGGCTCGTCATCGACGACGAGCCCGACGCCCGGCACGTGCTGGTGCGGTTGCTCGAAGACCTCGGAATGGAGGCGTTCGCCGCCGCCGACGGCCCGTCGGGTTTGGAGATGGCCCACACCCACCGGCCGGACGTGATCCTCCTCGACCTGATGATGCCGGGGATGACCGGCTGGGAAGTGATGACCCGCCTCCGCGCCGACGACCGGGTGCGGGACATCCCCGTCGTGGTCGTCAGCATTGTGGGGCGGGACTCGCGCACGTCGCTGCCCGACGCCGCGGACTACGTCGACAAGCCGGCGTCGCGCGAAGACCTCGCCCGGGTGCTGGGGCGGACGTTCCCGCTGCCGGCCGGGAAGATCTTGGTGGTGGAGAACGACCTGGGGCTGGCGGCGGCGCTCGCCGAGGCCGGGCCGGACGTGCGGGCCTGCGGCCGCGGCGACGAGACCGAGGTGTTGCGGATCGTCGACGAGTTCCAGCCGGACATGGTCCTGGTCGACGTCCGCGGCGGCGAGGCGGCCGGGGCCGCGTTCCTGGCGGCGCTCCGGACCCGGCCGGGCCGGCCGCCGGTGCCGGTCGTGGTGGTGTCCGACGGCGGTCCCGGTGCCCCGGCCGGGGACGACCTGCCGTCCGAGGTGGTGCTGCTGATCCTGCCGACGGACACGCCCGTCGCGCAGGTCCTCCGCGAGATGTTGCCGCGGATTCTGACGCACCGGGTCACTTCAACGGCTTGATGTCCAGCGACGGCGGGCTGACGAGGTCGGGCGGCTTGACCCCCGGAATCTTCACCGGCGGCGGGGACGGCGAGACCGACGGCCGGTCCGGGATCGTTTCCGGCGGCGGGTCCGGCTGCCGCTGCGGCGGGGGCGTCCCCCGCGGGCCGCCGCGGACGCCTTCGATGACGGCTTGCGGCGTGTCCAGGTCGATCACGACTTCCTTCTCGTACACGTGCTCGCCCTGGTTCGACGCCTTGTCGATGGCCTTGGCCCGGACGTGGAACTTCCAGACGTTCTTGTCCTCCACCTGCCAGACGTACCGGCCGGTGTTCGCGATCTTCGTGGCGATCGGCTTCCACTCCGCGGCGGTTCGCTCCTCGGCGTACTCCAGCACGATCGGCTCGGGCATCAGGTTCTTGTCCACCGCCTCCCACTCGATCTCGACCTTCGGCCCGATCGAGCCGCCGGGGGACACCCGCACGGACTTCACCTTCACGTGCGGGATTTCGGTGTCGACTTCCACGAGGATCTGGGCGGTATCGCTGGCCCGCGGGTCGTCCTGCTTGCCGCCGGCCCCGTTGACCGGGATGACGATGAACCCGTACAGCCCGTCTTTCGTCGCGGCGTAGGGGATGCGCAGCGTCGTGTCCGGCGAGTTCGGCGTAATGTTGACCGGGACTTCCTTGTCCTTCCGCCAGCCGGCTTTGTCGTCCTTCACCCACAGGTGCGCGGCCTTCACGCCGGACCGGGTCACGCGGGTGAGCTTCGATTCGACGGTGAGGTTGCGGGTGTTGACGTAATCGATCGTGGGCCGGAAGTCGTCGGCCGGGGCGGGGGCCGGGCGCTCGTTCCCGACGAAGGTACCGCCGACTCCCGAGGTCGGCAGCGTGACGACTCGCGACGCCATTTCGAGGCCGGCGCGGTCCTTCGCCAGCACGCGGACTTCCAGCGGCTGGACGAGGTCGGCCCGGTTCCAGGTGTACGAGTCGCGGGCGCGGAACTCGCGCGGGGTGCGGTTCGTCCACTCCCGGCCGCCCTGCCAGCGGACTTGCAGCGTGACCGCGTCCGGGCCGAGGTTCTCGTCCTCGACGACCCAATCGACCCCTGTCCCCGAGGCGGTCACGCGGACGGCGGGGGGCCGGGTGTCGAACACGACGCGGTACTGTGCGGTGAGTTCGGCCTCCCGGGGGTTCACGTCGCCGTCCGGGTACACGAACTGGAGGGCGAAGTCGTACTCGCCGTCGGACGGGCTGGCGTACTTGAACCCGCGGCGGCTCTTGTCCGCGTCGATCACGTCGAGGTCGTTGATGCCGCGCTCGGCGACGAGCTTGAACTGCCCCCGGCTGGCGGCGGCGAAGAACCGGAGCTTGCTCGGCTTCGGGTTCTCGGCCTGGATCTTGTCGACGGGGACGGGGAAGTTGATCTCGCGGAGCGGCCAGTACCGGACGTCGGACGCCTGCGCCGCGGCCCGCGGGGCGGACCACGCCGCCGCGAGCACCGCGAGTGCCAGGAGTCCGTTCCGGAGCCGCATCACGCCCCCCCGCGAGCCGAGTATCCCCACGGAGGGTTATCGAATGTGCGGGCGGCGCGGCTTGAACGGAAAAGTCACCCGCTATCGAGGGCCATTCTGTTCCGTGTCGAAGTGTCGCGGCCGCTCCGCGGTCTTCGCCCCGTAGGGGCCGTTCGAGTGTAGCCCCACGCGGGAGCGTGGGGTCTTTCGGCGCGAAAGATTCGAGCCCCGTAGGTGCGTGTGTCGGGGAACGAACGCCCCCTACGGGGCTCGGTTCATGGCTGGGCCGATGGTCCCCACGCTTCCGCGTGGGGCTACGTACGAACGCCGCTTCGCGGCTACAGTCAAGCATTCAACTTGGCAGCCCTGTCGACAACACCCCTTCTGCAGTCGAGGATTCGTCACCGTTCCGTTTCACGCTGGGTGGAACCGCATCCCCGGTGGGGTGTGCGGCTTGGCTTCCGGCTTCGCCGACGCGAACGCCCCGGCGACGATCGCTTCCAGCAGGGACAGGTATTCGAGGAACCGCGCCTTCCCCTCGGCCGTCAGGCGGACCAGCGTCTGCGGCCGCTTGCCCTTGAACCCCTTCCAGATCTCGACGAGTCCCGCTTCTTGAAGGGTCGTGAGGTGCCGGCTCAGGTTGCCGTCGGTCAGGCCGCAGAGTTCGCGGAGGTCGCCGAACACGAGCCCGTCGTGGTGGGACAGCAGCGACGTGAGGATGCCGAGCCGGGCCTTCTCGTGGAGGACGCGGTCGAGCCCGTCGAAGGCGAACCGGCCGGGTTCGGCGGCCGGGTCAGGAGTGGTCGGCATCGTTCCGCTCCAGGTTCCAGTAGAGGATCGCCGCGACGCAGAGTTGGCCGACGCCGAACGGGACGCCCATGACCCACGGGGAGAACGCCGCCTCGCCGGGGCCGTGGGTCAGGTTGAACGCCCCGGCCAGCAGGTAGAACGCCCCGACCCCGACGATCGCCCGCGGCAGCAGCCGGCACGACGCGAACACGCCGAGGCTGAACAGCACCTGCCACAGCCCCGGCAGCACCCAGCCGACGTCCGGGGCGTGGCGGACGATCACGAGCGTGACGAGCGCCCCCGCGGCGACGCACGGGGCGAACTGCCCGACGGCCAGCCGGGTGAGGTCCCGCGCGAGCGGCGAGTCGGCCCCGGCGCGGTAGCGGAGGAGAATCCCGGACGCGGACGCCGCCGCCCCGAGGACCGCCGCCGCCACCCACAGCCCGAGGTAGCCGGGCAGGTTGTCGCCGGGCTTCGCGAGAACCCACGGCTGGGCCGCGGCCGCGATCACCGCCAGCACCCCGGACGTGGCGACCGGGACGGCCCGGTAGCCGCGGAACCGCTGGGTCGCCGCCACCCGCGTGCGGATCTCGGCGATGTGCGACAGGGCTTCGTGCAACTCCACGGCGGTCCCCCCGAAGGTCGACTTGTGGCACCGGCCTCTGGCCGGTGTTGACTCGCACCGGCCAGAGGCCGGTGCCACAAGCAAGGAGGCCGAACCGACCCGGCGCACCCGTGTCGCTTTGCGGGATAAAGTACCCGAACCCCCCGGCCGGTCAAGCGGAATCGGGTACGATACCCGGCATGAGCCGCATCGCCGTTTACGCCGGGGCGTTCGACCCGCCCGCGATCCACCACCGGCAGATCGCCGAGCGGATCGCCGAACGCTTCGACCGCGTCGTCGTGTTCCCGTCCGGCCCCCGCCCGGACCGCCCGTCCGCCGACAGCCTGCCCCTGCACCGCGCGGTGATGGCCGACCTCAACTTCCGCGGGCTGCACCGGGTCATCGTCGAGCTGTCGGACCTGGAGCAGAGCCGGTTCACCGGGAACCACGAGTTCGACCGGGTCTTCGGCGGCGAGGGCAAGGAGGTCTGGCACGTCGTCCCCCTCGCGGCGACGACCGGCGGGGCGGCCGGCGTGGCCCGGATTCAGCGCGAGTGGACCCACGGCCCCGAGTTGTGGCGGACGGCGCGGTTCGTCGTCCTCCGGGAACGCAACGAGGAACTCGACCCCGACGACCTGCCCCCCCGGCACGAGGTCGTCGAAGTCCCGCCGCACGGCACCACGGAGGCGATCCGGTCCCTGCTGTTCGACGGCAACCCGGCGGACGGCTGGCTGTACCCGGAGGTCGGCGGGTACATCTGCCGGCACGGGCTGTTCCGCCCCACCCCGCCGGCCCGCGAGTGCGTGTTCCGCGCCACCGGCCCCCGCATCAAGCTGTTCATCGACAAGCGGAACGCCGGGTCCGTCGCCGTCGCGGACCGGCTCAAGCCGTACGAACACCCCGACCCGGAACTGATCGTCGTCGTCGGCGGGGACGGCACGATGCTGCACGCCATCCGCACCCACTGGCGCGAGCGGCGGCCGTTCTTCGGCATCAACACCGGGCACGTCGGGTTCCTGCTGAACTCGAACAAGCAGGAACGCTTCTGGGACGAAACCCTGCGGCTCTACCAGCTGCCCCTGCTGTGGGTGGAAACCGTCGGCCTCGACGGGATCACCCGCGGCGAACTCGCGTTCAACGACTGCTGGGTCGAGCGCGAGACCGGCCAGACCGCGTGGGTCGAAGTGTCCGTCAACGACCGGGTGCAGATGCCCAAGGTGGTCGCGGACGGGATGCTGGTGTCCACCGCGGCCGGGTCGACGAGCTACGCCCGCGCGATGGGGGCGACCCCGATGCCGTTCAACGCCCCGCTGCTGACGCTGGCCGGGTCGAACGTGCTCAAGCCCGAGTTCTGGCACCCCGCCGTGCTGACGACCGACTCCGAGGTCCGGGTCCGCAGCCTGGACCCGAAGAAGCGGCCGCTGCGGGGGTTCATCGACGGCGTCGGCCAGGGCCGGGTGACGCAGATGACCGCGCGGGTGAGCAACATCGCCGCCGTCGAACTGCTGTTCACGCGGGAACACGACCCCGTCGCGAAGCTGGCCCTCCTGCAATTCCCGCAACTGGGGTGACGACGATGCCGCGGCAGATGCGCGTGACCGAACTGAAAGCGATGCTCGACGCCGGCGAGCCGGTCTACCTGCTGGACGTCCGCCAGCCGGAAGAGTACGCGATCTGCCGGCTCCCCGGCGGCGTGCTGATCCCGCTCGGCGAGTTGCCGCGGCGGGTGGACGAAGTGACCCCGCCCGAGGGCGCGGCCGTGGTGGTGTACTGCCACCACGGCGTCCGCAGCCTGAGCGGGGCGGTGATGCTCGAACGCGCCGGCTTCGCCGACGTGGCCAACCTCAGCGGCGGCATCGACGCCTGGAGCCTCCACGTCGACCCCGCGGTGCCGCGGTACTGAATCTTTACTCGGCGGCGGACACGTCTCGACGCGCATCGTCGGGCGTGGGGGCCGGTTGTGAGGCGTTGAACCGTCTCGCTACGAACACGAATACGATCGTAACCAGAATCATCGCGAGGGTTAGTGCCAGGAAGTAGGCCGACGCATCCGTGAACTTGGGCAGCTCCACGATTTTCAACCCGAATACCGCGAATACCGCCGGCTTGTCGCTCGGGTACATCTGCGTGACCGGCGTATTCACGAAGAGGTTCGCGAACCCGACGAACAAGAGCCAGATGGCTGTCACGAAGCTCTTCATCGACTTCGGGGCGGCGGTGAACGCCAGTTCGAGGCCCGTTACCGAAATCAGAATCTCTGCAAACGTGATGACGACGAAGGCGAACACCTGCCACAAGATGGAGACTTTTTGGATGGTCCCGTCTGGGCGGATGGCGATGTACCCGGCACCGGCGTGAATAGCCATGCAGAACGCCGTCAACAGGAACCCGGCGATCATTTTGTCCGTGGGCCGCACCGCGATGCCCCGTGCCGCCAGCCGCGCGAAGAACCAATTCACAATCGGAACGAACAGCACGATGAAGATGGGGTTGAGTGCCTGGATCGAGTCCGGCGCGATGCGATAGCCCGCGACATTGAGATCGAGGTAGTCGTTGGCGAAGTAGATCCAGGTCGAGGCGTGTTGGTCGAAAATCGCCCAGAAGAACATGACGAGGAAAAACAGGCCGCCCACGCGCCGGAGGACTGACCACCGTTCGGCTCGCGCCTCCGGGGAAAGATCGCCTGGGGGTGTGATGGTCTCGACGGCGTAGTATCGCTTTCCCGCGGCGAAACAACCCAGCGCCACCGCCATCAGAATGGCCGGGAACATGAAGGCGTACATGTACCCCGTCTGCGGATCCGCCGGGACGCCGGTCTCGGGGTCCGCGTTCCCGAAATAGTCTCGCAGTTTCGGGCACACAATCGTCGACAAGGCGGACCCGATGTTGATCGACACATAGAACCAGGCGAAAGCTTGACTGCGAAGTTGCTCCTGTCCGGGGCGCTGCTGGTCGTACGTCAGACCCATTAACGTCGAAATGTTGGGCTTGATGATCCCGCTGCCGAAGGCAAGGAGACCGAGCGCACCCAGAGCAAGGTATTCGTTCGAGAGCCCGACGATGAACTGGCCAACGATGTACGGAATCGAGAATCCGACGATAGTCCAATACTTTCCAAAATATCGGTCCGCCAAGAACCCGCCGATCAACGGTGTGAAGTAACAGGCTGCAACGTACAAGTGTACAACCTTGCTCGCCTCGTCGCGAGAGTACGCGAACGAGTGAACGAGGTACATCGTGAGGATGGCCTTCATCCCGTAGAAGGACGCTCGCTCGGCGAGTTCCCCGGAGAAGATGAACCAGAACCCGATCGGGTGCGAGGTCGCGACGCCGGCGGCGGTCGTCGGAGCTGCTTCGGTGGCCACTTCGGTATCCTCGAAGATCAGTTCATAATCGGATGAGAGGGAGTGAAGCGAATGATAACCACCGACCCCACCGCAGGCACGGGGTTTTTCCCGCCGGGCGAAATCGCTTGAGCCGCGCCCGCCCGGCGGTAGCATGACGGTGCCCCTTCTCCCACCTCCCCGGAGACCCGCATGACCGCCCGCATCCTTCTCGCCGCCGTGGCCGCCGCCGTCGGCGTCGCCGCGTTCGCCGAGGACAAGAAGCCGGCCGAACCGAAGAAGGTCGAAACGCTCGGCACCGTCGAGCGGCTCGACCCGAAGCTCGACGACCTGATCCCGAAGGACGCCGTCATCGAGGTGCTGGCCGACGGGTTCAAGTGGGCGGAAGGGCCCGTCTGGGACAAGAAGGAGAAGGCCGTCCTGTTCACGGACATCCCGAACAACCGCGTCATGAAGTGGTCCGAGAAGGACGGACTGAAGGAACACATCAAGCCCAGCGGGTACACCGGCACCAGCGAGTTCAAGGGCAAGGAACCGGGCGCGAACGGCCTCGCGTTCGACAAGGACGGGAACCTGATCCTCTGCCAGCACGGCGACCGCCGCGTGTCCCGCCTGGAGAAAGACGGCAAGTTCACGCCGCTCGTCGAGAAGTACGAGGGCAAGCGGCTCAACTCGCCGAACGACCTCGCGTTCAAGTCCAACGGCGACCTGTACTTCACGGACCCGCCCTACGGCCTGCCGGGGCAGATGAAAGACCCGGCGAAGGAACTCGACTTCCAGGGCGTCTACCGGCTCACGCCGAAGGGGGAACTGACGCTCTTGAACGCGGTCATCACCCGGCCGAACGGCATCGCGTTCTCCCCGGACGAGAAGACGCTGTACGTCGCGAACTCCGACCCCGACCACGCCCACTGGATGGCCTACCCCGTGCGGGACGACGGCACCATCGGGCCGGGCCGCGTCTTCTTCGACGTGGTCGACCTCGTCAAGAAAAAGAAGCCGGGCCTGCCGGACGGCCTGAAGGTGGACGCGAAGGGGAACCTGTTCGCGACCGGGCCGGGCGGGGTGTTCGTGTTCACGCCCGAGGGCAAGCACCTCGGCACCCTGGCGACCGGCGTCCCGACCGCCAACTGCGGCTGGGGCGACGACGGCAGCACGCTGTACATCACCGCGAACGACAAGCTCGTCCGCGTGAAGACGACGACGAAAGGGCTCGGGTTCTGACCGGAGGAGTTTCGATGACGGCCGTCCGCACGCTGCTGCTCCTCGGGGCGGCGGCCGGGGTTTGCGCCCCGGCCCCCGCCGCCGACCAGGGGAAGGTCGACGCCGCGATCCGCAAGGGCGCGGACTGGCTGAAGAAGGATGTCGCGGCGGGCAAGCCCGACCAGGACCCGACCCACGGGGCGGCCCGGGCGGCCCTCGCCGGGTTCGCCCTGCTCGAAGCCGGGGTGAAGCCCGACGACCCGACGATTCTGACCCTCGCGAACGGCGTCCGCGAGGCGGCCCTGTCGACGAACCGGACCTACACCGCCGCGCTGGGCATTCTCTTCCTCGAACGCCTCGGCGACCCGCGGGACGTGCCGCTCGTCCAGGTGCTCGGCGTACGGCTGTACGCGGGGCTGAACGTAGCCGGCGGCTGGTCGTACACGACGTGCGGCGAGATCCCGGCGCAAGAAGCCCAGCGGCTCGCGGGGGTGCTCTACGCGGGCGCACCCCGCGCCCCGAAGGGGGACGCCAAGCCCGCCCCGAAACTCCACCCGGAAGCGGCGGTCCAGTTGAACGCCGTCCGCGCCGCGATCCTGACCCGCGGCCGCCGGGGGATGGGCGAGGACAACTCGAACACGCAGTTCGGCGTCGTCGGGCTCTGGGTCGCGAGCCGGGCCGGGCTGCCGGTCGACGACGCCTTCGCGCTCGTCGAGGCGGGGTTCGTCCGCACCCAGAACCGCGCGGACGCCGGCTGGGGCTACTCCGGGGCCGACAAGTCCACGACCGCCATGACCTGCGCCGGGCTGCTCGGGCTGACGGCCGGGAAGGCGAAGCGGGCCGCCGCGGCCGCGCCGAAGGCGTCGGACGTCTCGCCCGACGACCCCTTCCTGACCCCGAAGAAGCCCGCCGGGAGCGGCGACGCCCCGGCCGCCCCCGCGGCCCCGAACACGCCCGAAGCCGCCCGGGACGCCGCCATCAAGGCCGCGCTGCAGTCCGTCGGGGCCGTCCTCGCCGGCACGAAGCCCGAGGCCGGGCTCGACAACCTGATCGGCCAGGGGAACCTCTACTACGTGCTGTGGTCCCTGGAACGGGTCGCCGTCGCGCTCGGCCTCGACACCATCGGCGACGTCGACTGGTACGACTGGGGCGCGACCCGGCTGCTGGCCGCCCAGAAGGAGGACGGCTCCTGGCCGCTGGACCGGTACGAGGCCCAGGTGAACACGTCGCTGGCGCTGCTGTTTCTATGCAAGGCGAACGTGTTCCGCGACGTGTCCGGGAAGGTCAAAGTCAAGGACCCCGGCATCAAGGAACTGCGGGCCGGGGCGAACCCGATCTTCACCGCGCCGAAGCAGGACGCGCCGCCGGTGCGGCCCGGGTCCGGCGAGCCGATCGCGGTCACCCCGACCCCGACGCTCCCGCCGGTCGCCGACCACCCGGACGCCGACCGCCTCGCCGCCGCACTCGCGGGTGCGACCGACGACCAGTGGACGGCGGTCCTCGCCGGCGAGCGCGACGCCAAGGGCGTCCAGCACACCGCGGCGATCGTCCGGGCCATCGGCAAGCTCGACGGCGGCCGGAAGAAACAGGCCCGGGACGCCCTCGCCGACCGCCTCACCCGGATGACCGCCGCCACCCTCCGCCGGATGCTCGCCGACCCTGACCCGGAACTCCGCCGCGCCGCGTGCCTGGCGTGTGCGATGAAGGAGGAGAAGGCCCACGTCGCCGACCTGATCGACCGCGTGACGGACCCGTCCGACCTCGTCGTCCGCGCCGCCCGCGCCGGGCTGAAGAGCCTGACCGGAAAAGACTACGGCCCCGACCCCGGAGCCCCGGACGAGAAGAAGGTCGACGCCGCCGCCGAGTGGCGGGCGTGGTATCTGTCGCAGAAGTAGTGCGAAGGTTAGTAGGTCACTCGCTCCGCGAGTGACCTCGCTTCAACCCTCGAATAGGAGTGTTGCGTCCACGGGACATGAGCCCGCAACTCGCGGAGCGAGTTGCCGACCTTCACCCACGGCGTCACCCTGGCCCAAGCCCCTCCCAACTCGACGCACCCGAAGTCGCGTGCCGAGTGGCGGGCGTGGTACCTGTCGCAGAAGCAGGGGACGAAGAGCCGCGAACGCGAGTGAGCGGTTCGGTTCCGCCCTCGATGACCGTGTCGATTCCCAGGAAGTCAGCCGCTCACTCGCGTTCGCGGCTCTTGGCTCTGGCAGGCTACAGCGACGGGTGCGGCACCGGTTCGCCGTTGATCGCGGCGAGGGCGTTGAGGGCGGCCTTCAGTTCGGCTTCCTTCTTGTTCTTGCCCCAGGCCGGGGGGAACCGGCAGTCGTTGATCTCGGCCGCCACTTTGAAGCACTTGTTGTGGTCCGGCCCCTGCTCGTCGAGGATGAGATACCGCGGGGTGCCGCCGTACTCCCGCTGGGCGACCTGCTGGAGGATCGACTTCGAGTTGCTGCCGACCGCCTCGGCGGCGACCCGCTCGATCTCGGGTTCGACGAAGTCGAGGACGAACTCCTTCGCCGCGTCCCACCCGCCGTCGAGGAAGATGGCCGCCACCAGGGACTCGAACACGTCGGCGAGCAGGTTGGACGGCACTTCCGCGTGGCCGTTCATCCCCTTCCCGAGGAACAGGAAGTCCCCCAGGCCGAGTTCCTGGCTGAACGCGGCGCACGTCTTCCGGCTGACGACCACCGACTTGATCTTGGTCAGTTCGCCTTCCTGGTACTCCGGGAACCGGAGGTAGAGCTGCTCGCAGGTGATGAGCCCGAGGACGCTGTCGCCGAGGAACTCCATCCGCTCGTTGGACGCGAGCCGGGTGTTCGCGCCGGAGGTGTGCGTGAGCGCGGCCTTCAGGAGCTCGGGCTTGCCGAAGCGATACCCGATCGCCTCCTGGCACTCGTCGAGGACCATCTGCTCGCGGGTGGGCTTCGCTTCCGGCATGGCCAACTGGGGAAGATGGAACGGCGATCCGCACGGTCAAAGGTAGCACGGGCTCGGACCCGCGTCAACGAGCCGAATCGTTCATGCCGGCGGGGCCCCGCGCCCGATCATAGACCGTGGCGAGTCCGCTCCCCCGTCGGACCCGGCCCGTCGCGAGGTTCCCCCATGCCCGGATTCCGCTTCCGCGCCGGCCTCCTGTCGTCCGCCGTCGCCGCCGGCTGGCTGGCCCCCGCGACCCCCGCCGCCGACGCCCGCCCGTTCCTCCGGAAGCCGGCCACCCAGCCCGCGGCCCCGACCCTGGTGGACGTGGTGTCGCCCGCGTTCAAGGACGCCGTCGCCCAGGTGGTGAAGGCCCCGACCCTGTCCGCGAAGGCGACCGAAGACGGCTTCGCCGCCCACCCGAAGGTATACGACTGGCTCGTCGAGCACCCGGACCGGACCGCCGCGGCATGGAAGCGGCGGCAGTTCCCGTGCATCGACATCGCGGACCTCGGGAACGGCAAGTTCGGCTGGACCGACGAGGGCGGCAGCGAACTGACGTGGGAGCCGGTCGGCCAGTTCCAGGACGGCGTCGTCTGGTACGCGACCGGGAAGGTGAAGGCGGCCGCGCTGATGCCGATGATCCCGGTGAAGGCGGTGGCCGTCCTGTCCGCCCCCCGCGTCGCGGACGACAAGGGCGCGGCGACGATCAAGCCGTCCTTGAACGTCTACATCCTCACGGACAGCCGGGCGGCGAACGCGATCCTCCGGATGGCCGGCCCCGCCGCCCCCCGCGCCGCCGAACAGGGGGCCGAGCAACTCCTCATGTTCTTCAGCGGCATCGCCCGGCACCTGCACCAGCACCCGGACGAGATCGAGAAGCTGCTCGGGCCGGCGAAGAAGTAAGGCGTGAAGAAGGCTCACACCAAGCCGCAAAGGCACGAAGAAGACCAGACCCAAATCTGAGGTTTGGTCTTCGTCGTGCCTTTGCGGCTTGGTGTGAGATGGGTTCTTCCAGACATTTCCGCGCGAATCCACCTCTTCCTTGCCGGGTCCGCGCGGCCGCCCTACGTTGACCCCGGTTTCCACGCAAAGCCGGGGCGACCCGGAGCGAATCACCGGTAGCCACCCGCAGGGGTGGGCCGTCCACCGTCCCGCGAGAACCCCCGATGTCCACCGTGCCGCCTTCCGTCCCGTCCGGCGTCGCCGCCACCCCGGCCCGGCCGAACGAGGTCAAGCTCATCAGCCACTCGAACCTCTTCTACTGGTGGCCGGTCTGGGCGCTCGCGTTCTTCATGGCCATCTGGACGTGGGTCGAGGACCACCGCCTCGCGATCGTCCCGAGCGACGGCCGGGTGAGGGTGGACGGGCCGGGTGCCTACTCCATGAACTTCGGTGCCAAGCCGGAAACGAATTCCCTGGAGTACGCCGTCCGCGCGTCGACGTCCGGCAGCACCGAGCCCGCGTTCAAGCCGCGGGTCTCCCAGCAGGCGTGGCTCGGGGCGGTGTTCGTCATCGGGCTGGTGCTGACCATCGCGATCACGAACGTCCCGCTCCGGGGGCTGTGGTCGTTCGTCGCGATCATCCTGATCGTGGTGCTCGCCCTGCTGATCTCGCTGCTGAAGGAGTGGGACCGCATCTTCGACGCGCTCGGGAACCTGCACATCTACATCAACATGGCCGGCTACCTGTTCATCGGCACGGCGGTGTTCATCCTGTGGGCGCTCGCCACGTTCGTCTTCGACCGGCGGTCGTACATCATCTTCACCCCCGGCCAGATCCGCGTGTGCGAGCACATCGGGGCCGCGGTCAAGGTGTACGACACGGTCGGCATTCACATGGAGAAGCAGCGCGACGACCTGTTCCGCCACCTGATCCTCGGGTTCGGGTCCGGCGACCTGATCGTCCGGACCTCCGGGGCGGAACGGAACGAGATCAAGCTGCCGAACGTCCTGGGCATCGGCTGGCGGATTCAAACGGTCGAGAACATGCTGCGGGAGCGGACCGCGAACCTGACGCCGTGAGAGGTCCCCAACATCTCACGCCAAGCCGCAAAGCCGCGAAGAAATCAGAAGCAGGATTGATTTGTCTCTTCTTGGCGAGCTTGGCGGCTTGGCGTGAGAATTGTCTTTCGTCGCGTTCTGGAGGCTGCCGTGCTCGCGACCGAGTCCCGCTACCGCAGCAGCCTGCTCGGGGCGTTGCTGGCCGTCAACCTCGGCGACGACGCGGACACGACGGGGGCGGTCTACGGACAAATCGCGGGGGCGTTCTACGGCGAGGACGGCATCCCCGCGGAGTGGCGGGCGAAGCTCGCGATGCGGGACAAGATCGAGGCACTGGCGGACGGGCTGTACGAAATCCAATCTCACACAAAGCCACAAAGTCGCAAAGAAGACCAAACCTGATTTTGGGTTTGATCCACTTGGTGGCTTTGTGACTTTGTGTGAGCCTCGTCTTCGCTTCTACTTCGCCGCGGGCGGCGTGACGAACCCGGCGCTCAGGTTCGCGCACTCGTCCACGGTCATTTCGCCTTCCTGAATCCACACGCGGTACCGCACCTTCAACGGCTTCTCCGGCGTCACGTCCGTCGCGAAGTAGTTCCCGAACCGGCCGTAGTCGCGCTCGCTGAACCGGGCCTCCTTCGGGTTCTCCGGGTGGTCGAGGTACACGACCGTGTACCGCTTGCCGCCGACGACGATGCTCATCGCGTTCCACGGCAGGTTGACGTGCTCCTTCTGGGCCGGCCAGTTCCGCGTCGAGCCGGGCTTGTCCTTGCCGTCCGGGCGGAGGAAGTACGTCTCCTTGGCGGTGCTCTTCGCCACTTCCGTGGTGGCGCGGAAGTGGAACCCGGCGTGCTGCGGGTCGCCGTCGAGCTTGATCGTGCCGGCGCGGGGGACCAGCACGGACGTGAAGTCGACGACCGTCGCCGGGGTGCGGGCCGGCATCTTGTACGCCGTCACCTCGCGGGTCTCCTCGGCGAACGGCTTGCCGTCCTTGCCGTTCCACGAGATCAGGGTCCGCTGCCGGCCGACGACCTCGCCTTCCTCGGTGGCGAGCGTCTTCTCGTGCTGCTGGAAGGCGTCCTTGCCGTGCCAGATGTCGACGTTGATCTTGTCGCCGTAGGTCACCTTGTTCCACCCGTAGAACAGCCCGCGGTGGTGCAAGAACAGCTTGCCGTCCGGGACTTCGTGCGCGCCGTTCGTCAGCAGCGTGTCCCCCTTCACCGGGTCGAACACGTGGTGGAACACCTTGAACGTCTTGTAGTGGTGCTTCTCGTCGTGCGGGGCGTTGACGTACCGCAGCACCGGCTTCGCGTCGTACTCCAGGTCGACGCCGTCCTTCGTCTCCTTGAACTGGAACTTCGGCGACCGCAGCTTCCGGTCCCGGCCCGCGAGTTCCAGCTTCAGTTCCTTCCCGGCCGGCAGCTTCGGCACGACGAAGACGAGGTCTTTTTCCTTGCCCTCGGCGTCGAGCAGGCTCGGGGCGACGACCTGGGCGGGGATTTCGAGCCCGCCCTCGCCGAGCAGCACGAGCCGGCCTTCGGGAGGGCTCGCGACTTTCGCGGCGACGACCGCGTTCGCGAGGTCGGTCTTCCCGCCGGTGACGGTGATCTGGGCGGACGCGGGGGCGGCGATCGCCCCGAGCAGCAAGACGGCAGCAAGTCTTCGCATGGCAGCCAGGGATAAAGGGAAAGGGGTGGGTCGGACGAGGTCCGTCCCGTTCGTGCTATCCGGAACCGGCAACGGCTTCAACGGGCCGGAGACGGAACAACGCTGTTGCCTTGTCGACAGGTGTGGTACACTGCACGTCCCACCGCCTCATGCACTTCCCCGGAAGCCGCCATGCTCCCGCTCGCGATCGCCCTGCTACTCGCCGCCGACCCCGTACCGGACCGTCTGGTCGTGTCGCCCGGCGAAGTGGTGTTCGTGGGGCCGCGCGACCGGCAAAACCTGCTCGTGTCCGCGACGTTCGGCAAGGCGGGCGACGCCGACGTGACGGCTTCCGCGAAGTTCGCCAGCGGGAATCCCGCCGTCGCGGACGTGTCCCCGGACGGCGTCGTCACCCCCCGCGGGGACGGGGAGACGGCCGTGACCGTGTCCGCGAACGGGAAGGAGGCCCGCGTCCGGGTCGTGGTGAAGCGGTTCGCCGAGCCGATCCCGACCGACTTCCGCACGGACGTGCAGGCGGCCCTCTCCCGCAACGGCTGCAACCAGGGCGCGTGCCACGGGTCGCCGCAGGGGAAGGGCGGGTTCAAGCTGTCGCTCCGTGGGGAGAACGCGGACTTCGACTTCCGCGTGCTCACCCGCGAACAGGGCGGCCGGCGGATGAACCTGCTCACCCCGGACGACAGCCTGCTGCTCCAGAAGGGGAGCGGTCGGCTGCCGCACCAGGGGGGAGCCCTGTTTTCCAGGGGCGATCCCGCGTACCAGGCCATCGCCCGCTGGGTCGCCGAAGGCTGCCTCGACGCGCGGCCGAGTCCGCTCGCCCGCCTCGAAGTGCTCCCCGGCGACCGGCGGCTGCACTCGTCGTCCCCGCGCCAAAAGCTCGTCGTCCGCGCCCACATCCGGGACGGGACCGCCCGCGACGTGACCGGCTTCGCCGTATTGACGACCAGCGACCGCGACCTCGCCCCCATCGGGCGGGACGGGATTGTCACGTTCGCGAAGACCGGCGAGGTGTCGATTCTCGTGCGGTATCTCGACGCGATCACCAGCGTCCGCCTGACCTACGTGAAGGCCGACGACACGTTCGCGTTCCGCGCCCCGCCGCCGGCCAACTTCATCGACGACCTCGTCTTCGCGAAGCAGCGGGAACTGCAACTGCTGCCCGCGCCCGCGGCGACGGACGAGGTCTTCCTCCGCCGCGTATACCTCGACACGATCGGCGTGCTGCCGACAGCGGATGAAGCGCGGGAATTCCTCGACTCGAAGGACGAGCAGAAGCGGGCGAAGCTCATCGACAAGCTGCTGGACCGCGACGAGTTCGCCCTGTTCTGGGCGTTAAAGTGGGCGGACGTGCTCCGCGGCTCCCCCACGACGATCAGCGAGCGCGGCGTCCACAGCTTCCACCGCTACCTCGTCCGCACGGTCGCGGAGGACAAGCCCGTCACCGAGTTCGCGAGGGACTTGCTGACCGGCACCGGCAACACGCTGAACAAACCGGCCGCGAACTTCTACCGCGTCGCCCGCACCCCGGAAGAGGCGGCGGAGGCGGCGGCGCAGCTGTTCATGGGCGTCCGCGTGCAGTGTGCGAAGTGCCACAACCACCCGTTCGAGAACATCACGCAAACCGACTACTACGGCCTCGCCGCGTACTTCGCCCGGGTGCAGTACAAGGGGGCACAGTTCGGGCTCGACGACGAAATCGTGTACCTCCAGCCGAACCGCGAGATCAACAACCCGCTGACGAAGAAGCCGCAACCGCCGGTCGCGTTCGGGGCCGTGCCGCCGCGGATGGGGCCGGACGACGACCGCCGCGTGAAGTTCGCGGACTGGCTGACGAATCCCGGCAACAAGTACTTCGCTCCGTCCGTGGCGAACCGCGTCTGGTTCCACCTGCTGGGGAAGGGGATCGTCGACCCCGTCGACGACTTCCGCGACACGAACCCGCCCTCGAACCCGCAACTGCTGGCCGCGCTCGCGGAGCACTTCACGCAGAACGGCAGCCGACTGAAGCCGCTGGTTCGTGTGATACTCAACTCGCGGACGTACCAGCTTTCGTCCGAGTCCCCGAAACAATCTGCGGAAGCCGCAAACCCCGGTGCCTACTTCACGAAGGCCGCCGTGCGGATGCTCTCCGCGGAACAGACGCTCGACGCCGTGTCGTCCGCCACCGGCGTGCCCGAGAAGTTCAAGGGCTTCCCGCTCGGCACCCGCGCCCTCGACCTGCCCGAAGGCGGCATCGGCCACC
>ERZ1066123.507-NODE-507-length-29101-cov-47.993631_pt1 | contig 29101 bp, 29 predicted proteins | sample MGYA00382770_ERZ1066123 | MGnify/ENA primary metagenome ERZ1066123 (study PRJEB33369, sample SAMEA5778353) | biofilm metagenome | biome: Industrial cooling water; feature: Water cooling tower basin; material: Biofilm | place: United Arab Emirates | collected...
GCCCTTCATCACGCGGTACTGCTTACCGCCGGTGACGACGACTGCGTACATGTTGGACCTCGTTGCTTTCTGTAGTTCTTCTTGGGATTTAAGCGGGCGGTGACCGCCCGCCGCCCCCGTCGTATGGCGCCAGTGGTGATCGGGCCGGACGTAGGGAGTCGCGAAGTATGGGACAGGAGCGGGAGCCTGCGCAAGTTGGCGGGCGACGACGACCGGGGCGTGCCGGCTGGCGTTCAGGCTTCCGGTGCGGGACGCGCGGCAGCGGAAACGCGGCAGCGGGCGCGCGCCGGGCGAGCCCGTCGGCGGGCGGAACGCCCGGCCACGCGGCGGTCACGGCCGCGACGGGTGCGCGGGCTACACTGAGCGATTGCCCCGATCGGCCCCCAGCGCCCTGCCCCTCATGGACCAGATCCGCATCCGCGGCGCCCGCACCCACAACCTCAAGAACGTCGATCTCGACCTCCCGCGAGACCAGCTCATCGTCATCACCGGCCTGTCGGGCTCCGGCAAGAGCTCGCTGGCCTTCGACACGATCTACGCCGAAGGGCAGCGCCGCTACGTCGAATCCCTGTCGGCCTATGCCCGGCAGTTCCTGTCGGTGATGGAGAAGCCGGACCTCGACCACATCGAGGGCCTCTCCCCGGCCATCTCGATCGAGCAGAAGTCGACCTCGCACAACCCGCGCTCGACGGTCGGCACGATCACCGAGATCCACGACTACCTGCGCCTGCTGTACGCCCGCGTGGGCACGCCGCGCTGCCCCGACCACGACGCGCCGCTGGAGGCGCAGACGATCGGCCAGATGGTCGACACCGTGCTGGCCATGCCGGAAGACAAGCGCCTGATGCTGCTGGCGCCGGTAGTGCGGGACCGCAAGGGCGAACACGCACAGGTGTTCGATGCGCTGCGCGCGCAGGGCTACGTGCGCGTGCGCGTGGACGGCGTGGTGCACGAGATCGACGCCGTGCCGAAGCTCGAGCTGCGCGTGAAACACACGATCGAAGCCGTGGTCGATCGCTTCAAACCGCGCGCCGATCTGAAGCAGCGCCTCGCCGAGAGCTTCGAGACGACGCTGAAGCTGGCCGACGGCGTCGCGCTGATCGCCGACATGGACGATGAGAAAGCGCCGGCGCAGATGTTCAGCAGCAAGTACGGCTGCCCGCACTGCGACTATTCGCTGCCGGAGCTCGAGCCGCGGCTGTTCTCGTTCAACTCGCCGGTGGGTGCCTGCCCGACCTGCGACGGCCTCGGCCTCACGCAGGTGTTTGATGCGGCCAAGGTGGTCGGGCATCCCGAGCTGAGCCTCGCCAACGGCGCAGCGCGCGGCTGGGACCGCCGCAACATCTACTACTTCCAGCTCGTCGCAGCACTCGCGAAGCACTACGGCTTCAGCGTCGACACGCCCTGGCAGGATCTGCCGAAGAAGGCCCGCGACGCCGTGCTGCACGGCTCGGGCGGCGAGCTCATCAGCTTCACCTACATCACCGAGAACGGCGGCCGCAGCCAGCGCAAGCACGCCTTCGAAGGCATCCTGCCGAACCTGCAGCGCCGCTACCGCGAGACCGAATCGCAGACGGTGCGCGAGGAGCTGGCGAAGTACATCAGCGACCAGCCCTGCCCCGACTGCGGCGGCGCTCGCCTGAACCGCATGGCGCGGCACGTGTTCGTCGCCGGCCGCAACCTGCCCGAGGTGGCGCACCTGCCGGTCGACGCCTGCATGGCCTTCTTCAGCGACCTCGTGCTGCCGGGCTGGCGCGGCGAAATCGCGGTGAAGATCGTCAAGGAGATCCGCGAGCGGCTGCGCTTCCTCGTCGACGTCGGGCTCGACTACCTGACGCTGGACCGCCAAGCCGATTCGCTCTCCGGCGGCGAAGCGCAGCGCATCCGGCTGGCCTCCCAGATCGGCGCCGGCCTCGTCGGTGTGATGTACGTGCTCGACGAACCGTCGATTGGCCTGCACCAGCGCGACAACGAGCGCCTGCTGGCCACGCTGACGCGCCTGCGCGATCTCGGCAACACGGTGATCGTGGTCGAGCACGACGAGGACGCGATCCGCTTGGCCGACCACGTGGTCGACATCGGCCCCGGCGCCGGCGTGCACGGCGGCGAAGTGGTCGGCCAAGGCACGGTCGAAGAGATCATGGCCTCACCGCGCTCGATCACCGGCCAGTACCTGAGCGGCGAACGGCGCATCGAGGTGCCGACGAGGCGCCACCCGCCGCGCAAGAACGAGTGGCTGAAGCTGCTCGGCGCCAGCGGCAACAACCTGAAGGACGTCGACCTGGAGATCCCGGCGGGGCTGTTCGTCGCGGTGACGGGCGTGTCCGGCTCGGGCAAGTCGACGCTGATCAACGACACGCTGTTCGCGCTGGCCTCGCGCGAGCTCAACGGCGCCGGCGCGACGCCCGCGCCGCACCGCGAGGTGGTCGGCCTCGACCTGTTCGACAAGGTGGTCGACATTGACCAGACGCCGATCGGCCGCACGCCGCGCTCGAACCCGGCGACCTACACGGGCCTGTTCACGCCGCTGCGCGAACTGTATGCGCAGGTGCCGGAAGCGCGCGCCCGCGGCTACGCGCCGGGCCGCTTCAGCTTCAACGTGCGCGGCGGCCGCTGCGAGGCCTGCCAGGGCGATGGCCTCATCAAGGTGGAAATGCACTTCCTGCCGGACGTGTACGTGCCCTGCGACGTCTGCCACGGCAAGCGCTACAACCGCGAGACACTGGAGATCCTCTACAAGGGCTACAGCATCCACGACGTGCTGGAGATGACCGTCGAGGACGCCCTGAAGCTGTTCGAGCCGGTGCCGTCGATCGCCCGCAAGCTCGAGACGCTGATGGACGTGGGCCTGAGCTACATCAAGCTCGGTCAGAGCGCGACCACGCTCTCCGGCGGCGAGGCGCAGCGCGTGAAGCTGTCGAAGGAACTCTCGCGGCGCGACACCGGCCGCACGCTGTACATCCTCGACGAGCCGACCACCGGCCTGCACTTCGCCGACATCGAGCACCTGCTCGCCGTGCTGCACAAGCTGCGCGACGACGGCAACACGGTGGTCGTGATCGAGCACAACCTCGACGTGGTCAAGACCGCGGACTGGGTGATCGACCTCGGCCCGGAGGGCGGCCATCGCGGCGGGCAGATCATCGCGACCGGCACGCCGGAAGCCATCGCCGCCAACCCGGCCTCGCACACCGGCCGCTTCCTCGCGAAGCTGCTGGAGGCGGCGCCGGCCAGTGCGCCGAAGGCCCCGGCGCCGCGGCGCATGAAGTCCGCTCCGCCGCCGCCCGTGCGGCTGACGGAAGAGGAGAAGGCCGCCGCGAAGAAAGCGGCGAAGAAGGCCGCGAAGGCCGCGAGCGCCGCGACGGCACCCTCCGAAAAGACCAAGGCCCGCGCATGAAGACCGTGTTCGAGATCGCGATGGACGTGCGCTGGGGCGACATGGACGCCTTCAACCACGTCAACAACGCCAGCTACCTGCGCTACATCGAGGAGGCCCGCGTGGCGTGGTTCCGCGCGCTGGTGCCGAACGCTTGGGCCGACGTCGACTGCGCGCCGATCCTCGCCGCCGCGACGGTGAACTACCGCCGCCCGATCGGCTGGCCGGAGCGGCTGCGCATCACGCTGCACGCCGAGAAGCTCGGCACGAAGAGCCTGACCTTGGGCCACCGCATCGAGAGCGCCACGCAGGACGGCGTGCTCTACGCCGACGGCCACACGGTGATGGTGTGGGTGGACAAGGGCGGCGCGTCGATCGCGTTGCCGCCCTTCATCCGCGCGGCCTGCGAGGCGTGACGCGCCCCGCGGGGCATCGCCGCGGATCGCCGGGTGCCGGCGACGCCAACTCCGGCTGAACAACGGGCCCAACGCCGACCCCGGGGCTTGGCCTCATCCGTTTCCGCGCTCACGATCCTTCCACCCCGCCGGAGCCGACCGATGCCGCGATCCAACCGCCCTCTGCCCCTCGTCGCCGCCCTCACCTTCGCCCTTGGAGCTTCCATGACCGCGTCCGCCGCCGAACCCGAGCGTCTTTCCGTCTACAGCGGCGGCTTCGAGGCCGTCAGCCAAGCTCGCGGCGGCAGCGCGCGGGGCGGCTACGCGCTGGTTCAACGCCCGGTGCGCGTGACGGACGGCGAATGGTCGATCGACGACCTGCCGCTGGCGCTCGATCCGTCGACGGTCCAGCTCAGCGGCGACGGCGTCGTGGTGCGCAGCCAGCGCTACGACTTCGCCGCCGCCGACCAGGCGGAACTGCTGCAGCGCGCGATCGGCCGCGAGATCACGGTCGAGCAGCTGACCCCGAACGGCGCCCGCGAGTTTCGCGGCACCCTGGTCGCCGCGGGCGATGGCCTGACCTTGCGCGAGCCCGACGGATCGCTGCGCGTACTGGCGACGTACAGCGGCTTCACGGTGGCGGGGCCGGCGAGTGGTTTCGTCACGCGACCGACGCTGCGCTTCCTGCTCGACACGGGCGGTCGTGCGCGCGACGCGCGGCTCGACTACGCAACCGCGGGACTCGCCTGGCGCGCCGAGTACCGCGCGGTGCTGCGCGGCAGCGCCACCGATTGCCGGATGACGCTCGAAGGCCACGCGATGGTCGCCAACCGCTCCGGCTTCGACTTCAAGGGCGTCTCGCTCGACCTCGTGGCGGGAGAGCCCGAGCGACGCATCGATCGTCTGCCGATGATGGATGCCATGGTCGTCCGAGCGGCAGCCAGCGAGTCGAACATGATGGCCGCCGACGACGCGCCGCAAGCCGTCGCGTCCGGGGAAAACCACCGCTACCGCCTGCCGGGCACCGGCGATCTGCCCAACGGCTCGCTGCAGCGGCTGCCGCTGATCGCTGCGGCAAGCGGGGTGCCCTGCGAGCGCCGCCTCGTCGCCGAACGCGACGACGGCGACTGGATGCCGCCTCGACCGATCCTCCGTCGCGACCTTGGCGGCGATGGCGCGGTTGAGGTGAGGGTGCGCCTCGGGTTCAAGAACGAGCGCGGCGCCGGGCTCGGCGTTCCGCTGCCGGCCGGTCGCCTGCGGGTCTTCGACGGCGCGGAACTCCTGGGCGAGACCGATATCGGCCACACCGCGGCGGGACGCACGCTGGACGTCGAACTGGGCAGCGCGTTCGACGTCACCGCCGAACGCAAGACCATCGACTTCCGGCTCGACGCCGGCGGCCGCACGATCACCGAGACGGTGGCGTGGACGCTGCGCAACGCCAAGGCCACCGAGACCACCGTGCGCGTCGGCGACCGCCTGCCGCGCTGGACGGACTGGCAGCTCGTCGAAGGCGACGACCTGTTCGCCAAGACGGGCGCGCAGCGCATCGCCGCCGACGTGCGCGTGCCGGCGAACGGCGAGACCGTCGTGCGCTACGCCGTACGCTATCGTTGGACGGCCGACACCACCCTCGATTGAGCACCCCATGCTGGAACGCATCGCGCACGACACTTTCCTCGAGATCCGCCTCGCCCGGCCGCCCGTGAACGCGCTCGATCCGGCCCTGCTGGCCGCGATCGCCGAGGCCTTCGCGCCGGCGCAGCTGCGCGGCGCGGACGGCGTGGTGCTCTCGGGCGGACCGAAGGTGTTCTCGGGCGGGCTCGACGTTCCGCACCTGATGTCGCTCGACCGCGCCGGCCTCACCGCCGCGTGGGGCCGCTTCTTCGCCGCGGCGCGCGCCGTCGCGAACTGCCCCGTGCCGGTTGCCGCGGCGATCGCGGGCCACAGCCCGGCCGGCGGCTGCGTGCTGGCCCTGTGCTGCGACTACCGCGTGATGGCGCGCGGCGCTTTCCGCATCGGCCTCAACGAGACGCAGGTGGGGCTGGCCGTCCCCGACGCGATCCAGGCGCTGATGCGCCGGGTGGTCGGCGCGCACCGCGCCGAGAAGCTGCTGGTGGCGGGCGCAATGGTCGAGGCCGACGAGGCGCTGCGCATCGGTCTCGTGGATGAACTCACCGATCTCGAGCACGTGCCGGCTCGCGCGCTGAACTGGCTGCGCGAGCTTTCGGCGCTGCCGCGCGAGGCCCTGCTGAAGACGCGGTCGATCGCCCGCGCCGACCTGCACGCCGCGCTGGCGGCATTCGGCGACGACGATCTCGACGGCTTCGTCGACGGCTGGTTCCACAAGGGCACGCAGGACGCCCTGCGGGCCCTCGTCGCGAAGCTCGGCAAGTAGTCGAAGCGACGCCACGCGGAGTTCCGCGGGCGGTCCGCGGCGACGCCGCAGGCGTTCAGGGCTGGCCGGTGCCCGTGGCGGCGACATCCGCGCGCGCGGTGGCCTCGACGCGCGGTCGGATCCACACCTCGACGCGCCGGTTCCGCAGCCGCCCCTCGGCGCTGTCGTTGCTCGCCACCGGCGCGATCTGGCCAAGGCCGCGCTGGCGCGCCACCCGGAGCCCCGCCTCGCGCAGCGCGGCAGCGACGAGGTCGACGCGGTCATTGCTCAGCGAGAGCGCCAGGTAGGGCGTCAGCTCCGAGCGGTCGGCGAAGCCGATCAACAGCAGCTCGTGCCCGGCCTGCTCGGGGCGGCGCATGAAGCGGGCGATCCGTTCGATATCGGCCAGCGCCTTGGTGTCGAGCACGGCCGCGCCCTCGCCGAACCGGAAGTTCACGTTCAGGCGACGGGCGCCCGCGACCAGGGCGCGGTAGTCGGCGTTGTCGGGCGCGGGCTGCGCCAGCGCGCGGACGTCCTGCGGCACGAACCCCACCGCCTCGACCACGGCCTGCCCCCCGGGCCCCAGCGCGAAGTCGACGAAGGCGCGGGCTTCGGCGCGGGGGCGAGCGGCGCTGTAGAGGAAAAGCCGCCGCGCCAGCACGTAGTCCTCGGTGGCCACCGCCAGCGGCGTCGGCGCCATCGGTCGGGTTTCCCGCTCAGACAGAGGCAGGGCGCGCGTTCGCCCTACGCCGGCAAGTCCGACGAAGCCAATGGCGCGGGGATCGGCCGCCACCTCGGCGGAGAGCGCATCGGTGGATTCGTAGCGTGCGGCGCTCGCCGACAGCGGCGCGTCGCCCATCACCAGCGCGCGGAACGTGTCGTACGTGCCCGAGCGGTCGTCGCGCGCGTGCAGCGCGATGAGGCCCGGCGCACCGCCGAGGCGTGACCAGTCGCGGATGCGCCCGGCGAACACGTCGCGGACCTCGGCGACCGACAGGGCCGCGACGGGGTTCTGCGGGTGGACGATCAACGCGAGCCCATCGAGCGCCAGCACGTGCGCCTGGCCTTCTTCGTACAGCGGACCGATCGCGGCGGCGGCGCGGACCTCGTCTGCGCGCACCGCGCGCGACGCCATCCACAGGTCGCAGCGGCCGTCGCGCAATGCGGCGAATCCGGTGCTGGTGCCGTGCGCGAGGACGTCGACGACGAGGGGACCGCGCGGGGTGTCGAGCGTGAGGCGGGTTTCGTCGACGGCGGGCTGTCCCTCCCGCTGCACCGTCCAGCCCTGCGCGGCCGCCCAGGCGCGAACGAGGGCCGGCGCGAGCTTCTGGCCCACGGTGTTGGATCCCGAAAGGCACAGCGCAGCGCCCGACGGCTGCGCGAAAGTCCCTCCGGAGACCAGTGCCGCGGCCAGCAGCATCCACTGGGCCCCGCGCCGATTGACCATGACCTCGCTCCATCGATCGAAAGCGCGCGAGCGTGGGCGCCGCGCGTGACAGCCCGGCGGCAGGGCGATGACGGCTGACGGAACTGTGCGTACCGTCGCGTGGCGTCAGTCGCCGACTGCGACCGGGCGGGCGGGATCGGCGCACCAGCCCGACCAGGACGCCGGATAGAGCGCCGGCAGGGGCCAGCCGGCGTGCACCAGCGCCAGCGCATGGTGGCAGGCGGTGACACCCGACCCGCAGGCGAGCAGCGGCCGCGTTCCGTTGGGGAGCAGCGCGCGCCACTCGGCTCGCAGCGCCGCCGCGGGCTTGAAGCGCCCGTCTTCGAGATTCAGCGTGAAGGGGCGGCTGCGCGCGCCCGGGATATGTCCGGCCACCGGATCGATCGGCTCGACCTCGCCGCGAAACCGCTCGCTCGCGCGGGCGTCCACGAGCACGTCACCCGGGCCACGGCCCGCCACGGCGTCGGCATCAACGGTCGGCGCACTGCCGGGACGCCAGCCATCGGCCAAGGCATCGCGCCGCCGCGGACCCGGCGTCGAAGGCGCGCCTCGCGGCGGCGACGCCTCCAGAGGCCCCTGCGCGGCCTGCCAGGCCGCCAAGCCGCCGTCGAGCACGCGGACGTCGCGATGCCCCATCCAGCGCAGCAGCCACCACGCCCGCGCCGCGGCCAGGGCGCCACTGCCCGCGTCGTAGACGACCACCGGCGTCGATGGGGCGATCCGCCAGCGCGCAAGCGCGGCCGCAAAGCCATCCGGGTGCGGCAGCGGATGTCGCCCCTCCGTGGCGGGTCGAGCGTGGTCCGAGAGGTCGTGATCGAGATGCGCATAGACCGCCCCGGGAAGATGGCCAGCGGCAAACGCGCGTCGACCGGCATCGGTGTCGGCCAACTCGAAGCGGGCGTCGATCAGGCGGATCTCCCCGGCCGACAGGCGCTCTCGCAGCGCGGCCGCATCGATCAGCGGCGAAGGCCCGGCGGCCGCATGCGGCTGTCCGGGCGCGGCGCCGCGGGACGGAGGATCAGGCGGCGTCATCGTGGCGCGAGGCGTCTGCGGGAGCGCCAGTATTCAGCGGCCTCACGCCACCTGCAAACGGTCGCGCAGGTTCACGAGCATGGCTGCGGTGGCGCCCCAGATGCGGTGCTCGCGCCAGCGGTACTCGACGAGCGCGCGGCGCCGTCCGCGCCACTCCACTTCGACGTCGTGGGCGTTGGCCGGGTCGAGCACGAAGTCCAAGGGCACCTCGAAGGCCTCGGCCACCTCGTCGGCGTTCGGGGTGAGCGGATGGTCGGGGTCGATGCGAGCGACGAGCGGATACACGTGGAAGCCGGTGATCGTCGCGTAGGCGTCGAGCCAACCCAGCGGCTCGATCGCATCCCGGGGAAGCCCGACTTCCTCGTCGGTCTCGCGCAGTGCGGCGGCAAGCGGCCCTGCGTCGTCGGCGTCGATGCGCCCGCCGGGAAAGCTGATCTGCCCAGCGTGGTGGCGGAGCGCGTCCTGGCGCCGGGTGAGCAGCACGGTCGTACCGCCCGCATGCTCGCGCAGGCCCACCAGCACGGCGGCGGGCCGGAGCGGTTCGGGCGGCAGCAGGTCGGCCAGCTGCGGCAGATTCCACGGCTCGCCGGCCGGCACCGGATGCAGCGCATGCAGCGCGCGCTCGAAGGCGTGGCTCGGCGGCATCGGACGTCAGCCCCCGAGGCGCGTCTCGCGCTCCGGCAGCACGGCGTCCATCAGGTGTTGGCGCTCGGCATCCGCCATCAGCGACCAGCGGGCGATCTCGTCGCCGGTGCGGAAGCAGCCTTCGCAGTAGCCATCGGCGTCGAGGCTGCACAGGCCGATGCAGGGCGTGAGGATCGGGGCGTTCATGCGGAGGGGAAGGGGCCGGGAGCGCACTTCATTCGGGCCGGCCGGTGGGACGCGAGCGCCCCCGGAAACGACGCAGGGCGCCGCCGAGGCGACGCCCTGCCGGATACCGCCGGCGCGCGGTTACTTGACGCTGACGAGCTTGAGGTCGAACACCAGCGCCTGGCCCGGACCGACCGGCGAGCGCGGGTCGTTGCCGAAGGCCTTGTCCGGCGGCAGGAAGATCTCCCAGCGCGCGCCCACGCCCATCAGCGGGAGGATCTCGCGGATGCCGGTGAGCGGGAACTGGTTGACGCGGAAGGTCGCGGGCTGCGCGTTCGGCGCGGCGTAGGTGTTGGCGAGCTCCTGGCCGGTGTGCAGCGAATAGCGGAAGTGCATCTGCACCTCGCTGTTCGCGGTCGGCTTGGCACCCGTGCCGGCGTCGATGATGCGGTACTGGATACCCGACGGCAGCACCACCACGCCCTGCTTGGCGCGGTTGGCGGCGAGGAACGCGTCCGACTTGGCCTTGTTGTCGCGGGCAGCCGCCTCGAACTCGGCGCGGGCTTCGGTCTGCAGCTTCTGCTGCAGCCACGCCACGGCGCGGGCCATGTTCTCTTCCGGGAGGGCCGCCTGACGCTTGTTGTAGGCGTCCTGCAGGCCGCGGATGACCTGGTTCATGTCGACGTCGGCCTTGGCGTTCACGATCGACAGGCCGGCGTCGTAGCCGAGCGCGTAGCTGAGGGTGTTCTTGTCGGGCTGCGGCAGCGGCTGCGGCGCCGCGGGCGCGGCCTGCGGGCGCGCCTGCGCGGGCTGGGCGGGGGCCTGGGCGGTCGCGGAGGTCGCGACGGCGGCGGCAAGGGCAACGGCGAGGACGCGCACGATCATCAAGGTCTCCGACTCGAAAAAGAATCGAGGCCGCGGGACGGCCTCGAGGGCGACGTAGAATACCGGCCGATCCCCTGAATCGCCACTGACATTCCGCGGCGAAACGCCTTCACATCCGCTCCTTAGGGCCTGCGCGCATGCACTTCGACTTCCTGCTCATCGAGGACCGCGGCGCGGTCCGCGTCGTGAGCGTCAACCGACCCGACAAGCTCAACGCGCTGAACCGCGCCACGCTCGGAGAACTGCATGCGGCCTTCGCCGCGGCCGCCGAAGACGACAGCGTGCGCGCGGTGGTGCTGACCGGTGCGGGGCCCAAGGCCTTCGTCGCCGGCGCCGACATCGCCGAGATGAGCGGCCTGAGCCCGGTGCAGTCGCGCGATTTCTCGCGACACGGGCAGGCGCTGATGACCCGCATCGAGCGCCTCGGCAAGCCGGTCATCGGCATGTTGAACGGCTTCGCGCTGGGCGGCGGGCTCGAGCTCGCCATGGCCTGCCACCTGCGCATCGCCGCCGACACCGCCAAGATCGGCCAGCCCGAGATCAACCTCGGCCTGATCCCCGGCTTCGGCGGCACCCAGCGCCTGCTTCGGCTGGCCGGCCGTGCCGCGACGCTCGAGCTGTGCCTGCTGGGCGCGCCGATCACCGCGGAGCGCGCGTTCCAGCTCGGCATCGTCAACCGCGTCGTGCCGGCGGCCGAACTCGAGGCCGCCACCTTCGCGATCGCCGAGCAGCTCGCCAGCGCCGCGCCGCAGGCGCTGCGCGGCATCCTCGACGCGGTGCTGGTCGGCGGCGAAGCGCCGATCGACGTCGGCCTCGACTACGAGACGCAGGGCTTCGCCATCGCGTTCTCCACCGACGACATGAAGGAGGGCACCGGCGCTTTCCTCGGCAAGCGCAAGCCCACCTTCAGCGGGCGCTGAGCGACCATGGCGCCGCCATCGCCGGGCGCGAACGCGGCGGTGATCGTCGGATCCTTCTCGGGCGGCCTCCGGCTTCCGGCGCTCAAGCCGGCGCCCGCACCGGTACGCCGACTGCCGATCCCGCCGCTGCTGCGCGTGCCGCTGCTCCAGCACGCGGGGGCCGCGTGCCTCCCCTGCGTCGCGATCGGCGATCGGGTCCGGCGCTTCCAGCCCATCGGGCGGCGCGCCGAGGATGCACTCGGAGCGAACGTCCACGCGCCGGCGTCCGGCGTGGTCGTCGGCCTCGAGTCCGGACCGGTCGCCCTGCCCGGGATCCCCGAGGCGCTCCACGTGGTCATCGAGGTCGACCCGTCGGCGGCCGAAGCGTGGCGTCGCGGCGACGAGGCGATGGCCGACGAACAGCGCCTGCCCCCGCTCGATGCCGCCGATGCGCCGATCGACGCCCTGCTCGCGCGCATGGCCGACGCCGGCGTGGTGGGCCTTGGCGGCGCGGGCTTCCCGACGGTCGAGAAGCTCGTGGTCCCCCGCCGTCTGCTGATCCTCAACGGGGCCGAGTGCGAACCCGTGGTGGCCTCGGACGAGGCGCTGCTGCGCGAACGCGCGGCCGAGGTTCTCGCCGGCGGCCGGCTCCTGGCGCACCTTTGCGGCGCGACCCGCATCGTGATCGCGCTGGAGCAGCGCACGGATTCCGCGCTGCCGGCGCTGCGCGCCGCGCTCGCCGCCGACGCCGCATCGCTGGAGGCGCCTGCACCCCCCGCAGAGGCCGCGGCTTCGGCGACGGCCGCGCGCCAGCCCGCGGCAATCGAACTCGCGATCCTTCCCGATCGCTACCCTGCCGGCGGCGAACGGCAGCTGATCGAGGCGATCGCCGGGATCGAGGTGCCGGACCGCGGCTTGCCGCGCGACGTCGGCGTGCTGGTGCACAACGTCGCGACGGCCGCGGCGGCGTGGCGTGCAGCGGTTCGCGGCGAGCCGCTGGTGTCGCGCTTCGTCACGGTGGGCGGCGATGGGCTCGACGGCTCGGCGACGTTCGAGGTGGCGCTGGGCACGCCCGCGGTCGCGCTGGGCGACGCGCTGGGCGGCTGGCGCGCCGACGCCGCGGTGCTGCGCGCCGGGGGACCGATGATGGGCGTGGCGCTGCCGCACGATGAGATTGCCGTCGGCAAGACCACGATTGCGCTCACGGCCTGGCTTGCGGCCGACACCGCGGCCCTGCCCTGCATTCGCTGCGGCGACTGCGCCGGCGTCTGCCCGTCGCGGCTGCAGCCGCAGCTGATCCACGCGCGCCTCGCCGCGGGCGACGCGGCAGGCGCCGACGCCCTGGGGCTGTCGGCGTGCATCGAGTGCGGCGCCTGCGACGCCGTCTGCCCCAGCGCCATCCCGCTGACCGCCGGCTTCCAGACCGCGCGCGCGGCGTCGCGCCGCTTCGCGCACCAGCGCCGGCAAGCTGAGGCCGCGATGCGGCGCTTCGAGGCGCGCGTCGAGCGCCTGCGGCGCGAAGCCGACGAAGCCGCCGCGGCGCAGGCGCAGCGGATCCGGCGCCTGTCGGGGGCCGCCGCCGCGGCGCTCGCGAAGGCGCGCGCGAAGCGCGACGCGGAGTCGCCCTGATGCGTCGCTTCCGCGATCCCGGCACGCCGTCGATGCGCGCTGCGCGCAGCGTGCCGGAGACCATGGGTCTGGTACTGCTGGCCCTGCTGCCCGGCGTTGCGGCCATGACGCTGTTCTTCGGCCCGGGCGTGCTGCGGCAGATCGCGCTCGCGGTGGGCTTCGCGCTGGCGCTCGAGGCGATGATGCTGCGGCTGCGCGGAGCGCCGCTGAGGCCGGCGCTGGGTGACCTGTCCGCGCCGCTGGCGGCGATGCTGTTCGCGCTCGCGCTGCCGCCCACCGCGCCGTGGTGGATGAACCTCGTGGGCGTCGCGGCGGCGATCGTCGTTGCCAAGCACCTCTTCGGCGGGCTCGGGCACAACCCGTTCAATCCCGCCATGGTGGGCGTGGCCGTGGTCGTGGTGGCCTTTCCGTACGAATACACGCGATGGATCGCGCCGGGGCAATGGGACACGCTTGCCCAGGCGACGCCGCTCGACCTGGTGCGCCAGCAGGTGCGCCAGGGCTTCACGCTGGCCGAGATCCGAACCGACCCGGCGTTCGGCGCGTTCGGTGGGCGCGGCTGGGCCTGGGTGGCCGGCGCCTACGCCCTCGGCGGCGCGTTCCTGCTCTGGAAGCGGGTGATCCCGTGGCAGACCCCCGCCGCGGTGCTGGGCACGACCGTGCTGCTCAGCCTGCCGCTGTGGCTCTACGATCCCGGCCTCCACCCGAGCCCGGTCGCGCACCTGCTGTCGGGCGCGCTGGTGATGGCGGCGTTTTTCATCGCCACCGACCCGGTGTCCGGATGCACGACACCTCGAGGTCGGCTGGCCTTCGGCGCCGGCGTGGCCGTGCTGACGCTCGCCATCCGCCGCTGGGGCGGCTACCCCGACGGCGTGGCGTTCGCCGTGCTGCTGATGAATTCGGCGGCGCCGCTGATCGATCGTCTTGCGCGGCCGCGCTGGCACGGCGAGGCAAAGCGGGAGCGCAGCGATGGCTGAGGTCACCCGGAACGCGCTCCGCGGCGCGCTGACGCTGGCGCTGGTCGTCGCCGTGGGCTTCGGCATCCTGCTCGGCCTGCGGGCCCTTGGCGCCGAACGCATCGCGGCGCACGAGCGCGACGCCGCGCGGCGCGCGCTGGCCGCGCTGCTCCCCGCGGGCGTCGACAACGACGTGGAGGCCGACCGCGTCGCCGTCACCGCCCCGGCCTGGCTCGGCACGGCGGCGCCGATGGCGGTGCGTCGCGCGCGCGGCGCCGGCGCGCTGCGCGGCCTGCTCGTGGAGGCGGTGGCGCCGGACGGCTACAGCGGCGACATCCGGCTGCTGGTCGGCGTCGATGCCGCCGGGACGGTGCTCGGCGTGCGCGTGCTCGAGCACCGCGAAACGCCGGGGCTCGGCGACGCGATCGACGGGGCGCGCAGCGGATGGATCACCCAGTTCGCGGGTCGATCCTTGGGCGATCCCGCGCCGTCGCGCTGGCGCGTCGAGCGCGAGGGCGGCGACTTCGACCAGCTGGCCGGCGCGACCGTGAGCGCGCGCGCCGTGATCGACGCGGTGCGGCGCACGCTCCAGTTCATCGAGGCGCACGGCGCCGCGCTCGCGGCCGCGGAGCCCGGCGAGCGCCTGCACTTCAGCGACGCGCCGCCGCCGGCGGACGGGGGGATGCCATGACGACGCCGCCCGATGCGCGCGGCATCCTCGAGCACGGCCTGTGGAGCGGCAACCCCGCTCTCGTGCAGCTGCTCGGGCTGTGCCCGCTGCTCGCGGTCAGCGGCACGCTCGTTTCGGCGCTCGGCCTCGGGCTGGCGACGGTCCTTGCGCTGACCTGCACCAATGCCGCCGTGGCCGCACTGCGTCGCGCGACCGGCCGCGACGTGCGGATCCCGGTGTTCATCACCGTCATCGCCTGTGTCGTCACCGCGATCGAGCTCGCGATGCGCGCCTTCCTGCCGGCCCTGCACGCCGGGCTGGGGCTCTTCATCCCGCTCATCGTCACCAACTGCGCCCTGCTCGCGCGCGCGGAGGCCTTCGCCTCGCGGCACGACCCCGCACGCGCCGCCCTCGACGGCTTCGCAGTGGGACTGGGCTTCCTGCTCGTGCTGCTGACGCTCGGGGGCCTGCGCGAGGCGGTCGGCCACGGCACCGTGTTCGCCGGCGCCGGCGCCCTGCTCGGCCTGCCCCAGCTCGAATGGACGCTGCTGCCCGGCTACCGCGGCTTCCTGCTGGCGAGCCTGCCGGTCGGAGCGTTCTTCCTGCTGGCGCTGCTGGTGGCCGCGCGCCAGCGCTGGCAGGCCCGTCGCGCCGCGGCCTCGGCGCGGTCGCGCCGCGCCGAGTCGAGTGGGGAGACGGAATGGCCGCAATGAAGCCGGCCGCGCGGGTCGAGTTCTTCCGCCGCCTGCGCGAGCTGAATCCGCATCCGACCACGGAGCTCGAGTACGCGACGCCGTTCGAACTGCTGGCCGCCGTGCTGCTCTCGGCGCAGGCCACCGATGTCAGCGTCAACCGGGCCACGCGGAAACTCTTTCCGGCCGCCAACACCCCGGCCGCCGTCCTGGCGCTCGGGGAAGCCCGGCTGAAGCGCTACATCAGCACCATCGGCCTGTACAACGCGAAGGCCGCGAACCTCATCGCCACCTGCCGCATCCTCGTCGAGCGGCACGGCGGCGAGGTGCCGCGCGACCGCGAGTCGCTGGAGGCGCTGCCCGGCGTTGGCCGCAAGACCGCGAACGTGGTGCTGAACACCGCCTTCGGCGAGCCGACGATCGCCGTCGACACGCACATCTTCCGGGTCTCGAACCGCACCGGCCTCGCGGCGGGCAAGACCGTCGACGCGGTCGAGCAGAAGCTGCTGAAGGTCGTGCCCGCCGAATTCAAGCAGGACGCCCACCACTGGCTGATCCTGCACGGCCGCTACGTCTGCAAGGCCCGCAAGCCGCTCTGCGGGGCGTGCCCGGTGCGCGACCTCTGCCGCTTCAAGGACAAGACCGACGCCGCGCACTAGCGGCGCCGGTCCGCGCTCAGGCGAGCCCGCGCTCGCCCATCCACACCGGCACGGCCGCGGCGGCCATCGGCGCCCCGTAGTGGTACCCCTGGCAGATGTCGCAGCCGAGCTGGGCCAGCTTGATCACCTGCGCCTGCGTCTCGACGCCCTCGGCCACCACCTTCAGGCCGAAGCCGTGCGCCAGCGCGACCACCGCGCGCACGATGGCGGCGTCGCCCGGATCGCGGACGATCTGGCGGACGAACAGCTGGTCGATCTTGATCACGTCGACCGGAAGCCGCTTGAGCTGCGACAGGTTCGAGTAGCCGGTGCCGAAATCATCGAGCGCGAGCACGACGCCAAGGCGGCGCAGGCTGGCCATCAGCGCGATCGCGCGCTCCGGATCGTGGAGCGCGACGCTCTCGGTGATCTCGAGCTCGAGCGAACCCTGGGGCAGGCAGGCTTCGTCGAGCGCGGCCCAGACGCCGGCCACCAGCCCGGGATCCTCGAACTGCCGCGGCGACAGGTTCACCGCGATGCGCTCGATCGGCAGCCCCGCGCCCCGCCACGCGCGAAGCTGCCTCAGCGATTCGCGCAGCACCCAGCTGCCGATCGGGAGGATCTGGCCCGACTCCTCGGCGAGGGGAATGAACTCGCTGGGCGCGACCTGGCCGAACTCCGGGTGCTGCCAGCGCAGCAGGGCCTCGAAGCCCACGAGTCGTTCGCCGACGAGCGCCAGCTGAGGCTGGTACGCGATCGCGAACTCGCCGCGGTCGAGGGCCACGCGCAGGTCTTGCAGCAGGCGCACCTGCCGCCCTCGCGCGGCGCTGTTCTCGGCCGAGTAGAACGCGACGGTGCCGCCGGGCGCGGTGGCCGGCTCGGCGGTCTCGGCGTGGTCGAGCAGCGCATCGGCGCTGGCGCCGTCGCGCGGGAACACCGAAACGCCCACCGACGCGTCGAAGAACAGGCGCCGTCCGTCGATGGCCATCGGTTCGGCCAGCGGCGCCAGGACGTCGCGGAGCAGGGTCTCGACGGCCGACTCCTCCACGCCTTCGACGGCGAGGGCAAAGCGGTGCTCGCCCGATCGCGCCAGCACCGCGCTGGGTCCGAGGCGCGAGCGGGCGCTGTCGAGCAGGCGGTTGGCGCCTTCCCGCATGACCTCGTCGGCGGGCCCTTGGCCCAGCGTCTGCCGGAGCGCCGGCAGTTGGCCGAGCGCAAGGCTCGCCACCACCGGCTCGCCGCCGGCGGCCAGGCCGCGCGAGAGCCGGTCGACGAAGGTGCCGCGGTTCGGCAGGCCGGTGACCGAGTCGAACTCGCGGAGCTGGCGCGCCTCGGCCTCGAGGCGGAGGCGCTGCTCGCTGCGTCGCGCGAAGCGCTGCAGCTGCGCGCGGACCAGCGACAGCAGCTCGGTGGGACGGAACGGCTTGGTCAGGTAGTCGTCCGCGCCGAGGTTCATCCCTGCGCGCACCGCCTCGCGCTCGTCCAGCCCGGTCAGGAAGACGAACGGCAGGTCGGCGGTGCGCGGATCGGCGCGGAGGGCGGCCAGCAGCTCCTGGCCGCTGCCGCCCGGCATCATCACGTCAGACAGCACCAGCGTGGGCGGCTCGGCCACCGCCAGCGCGAAGGCGTCGACGCCGTTCGAGGCCTCGACGACCCGGTATCCGGCGGAGCGGAGCGTCGCCTTCAGCACCACCCGGATGCTGCCGTCGTCCTCGGCGACGAGGATGGTGGCGATGCCCCCTTCGTTGTGCTCCATGCAACCCCCGACGCCAGAGCGGATCCCCGCCGTCGAGTGTAGCGGAGCGCCTCAGAAGACGTATTGGGCGCGCAGCGCGAGCTGGGAAGGATCGTCGCCGGTGGCGCGGTCCTCGCCGACGGTCCAGTTCAGCATGAACCGCACGTCGTCGCTGGCGTACCAGTTCACGCCCAGCACGTAGCGCAGCACCTCGATGCCGGGCGCGTCGACGAGGCGCGCGTGGTCGATCCGCGCCACGGCTTCCCAGAGCCCGGCCCCGACGTCGGCCGGCGAGCCGAACGCGCCCTCGCCCGGATCGTACTCGCGGACGCCGCCGAACAGGTAGCCGGCCTGCAGGTAGCTGGCCTCGATCCGGCCATCGCCGGCGGCACCGGCCAGCGTCGCCCGAGTCCACTCGCCCTGCCAATGGAAGCCGCCCAGCGTGCCCGCGAACTCGATGGCCGCGGCGCGCTGCTCGAAGGCGCTGCCCGCGACGCTCTCGAACAGCAGGGCTTCGGCGCCGCGACGACCGCCGTAGGCCACCTCGACGGCGGTCGCCGGCGTGTTGCGCCCGCCGTCCTCGAGGCTGTACCACGCGCCGAGGTGCACCAGGCGATCGCCATCGCGCAGCGGGGTCCAGGTGCCGCGCGCGGCCGCGCCCCAGCCCTCGTTGCGGCGCGTGTTGTCCTCGCGCAGGGTGAAGGCCGAAACGCCCAGCGTGCCCTGCGCATATTCGGTGAGCAGGCCCACGCCCTGCTGCCACTGGCGACCGTCGAACAGCGCGGCAGCCGAGCCGAAGCCGCGCTCCAGCGTCGAGAGGTCGTTCGAGCTGACGAGCTCCTCCATCGAGCGGAAGGGCTTGAACTGGCCGATGTAAAGGGTCGAATCGCCCAAGCCGCGCGTGAGGTAGACGTCGCGCAGGTCGGCGATGCCGCCCGAGGTCTCGACCTGCAGCACGTAGCCCCAGTCGGCGGCCTCGCCCTCGATCTGGAAGCGCGCGCGGCGGAACTCGGTGCCGCTGGTGGTCGGCACTTGGTCGTCGCGGTTGGCGTAGGCATCGAAATGGATTCGCCCGCCGATCTCGAAGCCGCGCGCCCCGTCGTCCTCGGCCACGGCAAGTCCGGGCCCACCCGTCACCGCCGCGGCGGCCGGCTCCGGCTCCGGCGCCGGTGCCGGGGTGGGCGCCGGCTCGGGCGCTGCCGCGGCGCGCGCCTCCAGCGCCGCCAGGCGCGCCTGCAGGCGGACGAGCTCGGCGCGCAGCGCCTCGACCTCGGCCGCCGGTACGACCGCCGGCTCATTGGCCGCCGGCTGGGCGGCGAGCGGCGATGCCGCCGCCAGCGCGAGCACCAGCGCGGTCGCGATCGGGTGGCGGCGTTGCGGCGGGACGGTCGGCATCGTGAAGGGCTCCAAGACGAGGGGGGCGAATGATAGTCGGAAGGCCCGCGGCGCGGGCCGGGATCACGGCGGCGGGTCGAGGCGATAGCCCATGCCGCGAACGGTCGTGATCCACGAGGGCTTGCCCGGCGCATCGAGCTTCGCCCGCAGCCGCCGGATGTAGACATCGACGACGTTGGTGAGCGGGTCGGTGTCGACCCCCCACACGTTCGACAGGATGCGCTCGCGGCTGAACATGCGCCCCGTCGCGCTCATCAGCAGCTCGAGCAGGGCGAGCTCCTTGGCCGTCAGCGCGAGCGGCTCGCCGTCGCGGCGAACTTCCATCCGCGCGCGGTCGAACACCAGTCCGCCCACCGAAAGCTCCGCATCGCGCTGGACCAGCTGCGGCGGCCGCCTCAGCAGCGCCTCGACCCGGGCGATGAGCTCGTCGAACGCGAAGGGCTTGGTCAGGTAGTCATCGGCGCCGCAGCGCAGGCCCGCCACGCGCTCCTGCACGCTGCCCATGGCCGTGAGCATCAGCACCGGAACGGCGATGCACTCGGCGCGGATCTGCTGGCAAAGCTCCATGCCGGACTTGCCGGGCAGCATCACGTCGAACAGCGCGAGGCTGAAGCCGCCGGAGCGGAGCAGCGGCAGGGCCTCCTCCGCGCTGCCCACCGCGCTGGGCGCATAGCCCTCGGCGCGCAGCCCGCGCTGCAGGAAATCGGCCACGCGCGGGTCGTCCTCGACGATCAGCAGCTTCATACGGGCACCCCACCCTCGACGACCGCGGGCGCCAGCGGCATCGCGAAGCTGGCCCGCAGGCCGCCGGCGGCGCGCGGCGACAGCTCGACGCTGCCGCGCTGCGCCTCGACGATCCGGCGGGCGATGGCCAGCCCGACGCCCATGCCCTGCGGATCGACGCGGCGCCCGACCTCGCCCCGGTAGTGCGGCTCGAAGGCCTGCTCGAGTTCGTCGGCCGCCATGCCCGGCCCTTCGTCGTCGACGTGCACCAGCACCGTGTCGTCGTCGCGCTCGATGGCCACCCGCACGCCGCTGCCGGCGGGCGAATAGCGCAGCGCGTTGTCGAGCACCACGACCAGCGCCTGCTGCAGGCGCTCGCGGTCGGCCTCGACCTCCAGGACCGGCGCGCCCTCGTCGAGCCGCAGCGCCACGCCGCGGTGCGAGGCCACGGCCTGCATCTGCTCCACCGCGGACCGGACGACGTCGGTCATCGACCAGCGCCGGAAGTTGAACGCGTATTCGAGCGATCCGCCGCGCGCCGCGTCGAGCAGGTCCTGCACGCGCCCGCCGAGCTCGCTCGCGGCCTCGCTGATGCGGCGCAGCGCGTCGCGCTGCAGCGCGGGGTCCTCGCGGCCGCGCAGGGCGAGGTCGGCCTCGCCGCGGATGACGGTCACCGGCGTGCGCAGCTCGTGGCTGAGCTCGGCGAAGAACTGGCGCCGGCGCGCCTCGATGCCGAGCAGGGATTCATAGGCCTGGGTCAGCGCGCGGGTGCGCTCGCCGACCAGCTCGTCGAGCTGACGGCGCAGGGTCGCGCCGCGCGCCTGCGATTCGGCGATGCGCGACGCCAGCGAGTCCATCAGGCTGCCGATGCGGGCGAACTCGTCGCGGCCGGCCAATCCGCTGCGCGCGGCGTAGTCGCCCGCGGCCAGGGCCTCGGTCAGGGCGGCAAGGCGGGCAAACGGGCGATCGAGGCGGCGCACGAAATAGGCGACGGCGAACACGGCAAGCAGCAGCACGCCGAGCGACAGCCCGAGGTTGGCCCAGCGCGAGCGCGTCAAGGCCTCCGCGAGCAGGGCCGATTCCCGCAGGCTCGCCTCCTCGTGGCGCTGCACCGCCTTCCGCAGCAGGTCGCGCATGTCGCGACCGGACAGTTCATCGAAGGCGAGAATCACCGAGCGCCACTGCGCGTCGGGTGTTGCGGTCGAGGTCGGGCGCTCCGCCTCGCGGACGGCGCGCTCGAGCGTGGCGACGTTCAGCGCCACGAGCTCCACGTCCTCGCGTTCGGCCGGGGCGTCAAGCGCGGGCTTGCGCGGCGCCAGCGCGCGCAGCTCCTCGACGCTCGCCCACATCGCCGCCGTCAGGCGATCGCGGGTGGCAGGGTCGGCCTCGCCGACCAGCATGCGCTCGGCGAACCACACCTTGAGGCGCTGCTTGTTGCCCGCGATCTCGAGGTACTCGGCAAGCATCCGGGTCGCGATGACGCTGCGCTCGGCGTGGTGGGCGGCGGATGCGGCCGCCCACCACGCGAACACCGACTGCGCCAGGGCCAGCAGGGCCACCAGCGCGAAGGCGACGGCGAGCCGCGTGCGGATCACGCGCGACCCCCCTCGGACTCACCGGCGCCGTGCCGCATCAGCCCGCCTTGTAGGGCAGCGAGCTGTGGTGCAGCACGATGCGCAGCGTGCCGTCGTCGCCCTTCTTGAACTGCCACGTCTTGTCGACCGTCGTGGTCGTGCCGTCGGCGTTGTTGATGGTCACGTTGCCCATCGTCGTGGCCGTGTCGCCGTGGATCTGGATCGCGACGTTCTCGGCGCGGCACGCGGTCCAGCCCTTCAGCGCGAAGCCGGTGTCGTTCGGGAACGCCTCGTTGCCGCCGACGAAATACGCCAGCGCGCCCTCGCGGGTCGTGCGGAAGGTCTGCGGGGCCTCGGTCAGGGTCGGCTTGAAGAGCACGGGGCCCATGTTGTAGCCGTAGGCGGCGTCGAGCACGTTGCCCGCCAGCGTCGCCGCGGCCTCGCGGCCCTGCTCGCGGAAGGTGGTGCTGATGCTCACCAGGGCGTTGCACCACGCGGTCTGCGCGGCGAGGACTTCGGCCTCGGTGATGTTGCTGTTGACTACCGGCGCCTGCTTGGCGAACGCGGGGGCGGAAAGGAGGCTGGCGGCGGCCAGGGCGATCAGGGTCTTGCGCATCGTCGGGATCCTCGTGGGCATCGGGTGGCCGGGGTCGCTCCCCGGTGCCGTCATTCCACCGCCGGGACGGTGATGCGACCGTCCCCCGCCCATGACACGCCGCGGGGCGGCGGATGAAAAAACGATGAATCCGGCCCGGCCGGCGCGGCCGTCATGGAATTGTTACACGGCTGACACATACTTTCCGGCCCGCGGCACCCCGCGCGGGCCCGGCGCCGGGCCCACCCGCGGCGCCCAAGCGCCTTCCACCGCATCATCCGACGACGGAGCCCACGATGACCCCGATCCTGCTTCGCACCACCCTCGCCCTCGGCGCGGCCGGCCTGCTCGCCGCCTGCGGCGGACCGTCGAGCGCACCCGCCGGCGACACCGCCGCGACCGGTGCCGCCGCGCCGGCTCCCGCGCAGACCCTCGACGTCACCGGCGCCGGGGCGTCGTTCGTGTTCCCGCTGCTGTCGAAGTGGTCGGGCGAGTACGCCACCGCCACCGGCAACCGCATCAACTACCAGTCGATCGGATCGGGCGGCGGCATCGCGCAGGCCAAGGCCGGCACCGTCGACTTCGGCTCGACCGATGCCCCGCTGAAGCCCGAGGAGCTCGCCGAAGCCAACCTCGGCCAGTTCCCGTCGGTCATCGGCGGCGTGGTGCCGGTGGTGAACATCGAGGGCGTGGCGGCCAACCAGCTGCGCCTCACCGGCCCGCTGCTGGCCGACATCTACCTCGGCAAGGTCACGCGCTGGAACGATCCGGCGATCGTCGGGATCAACCCCGGCGTCACGCTGCCGGAAATGGACATCAAGGTCGTCTACCGCTCCGACGGTTCGGGAACGACCTTCAACTTCGTCAACTTCCTGGGCCAGGTCAGCCCGGCGTGGAAGGACACCGTCGGCGAGGCCGCCACGGCGGTGAAGTGGCCCACCGGCGTGGGTGGTCGCGGCAACGAGGGCGTGGCCGCCTTCACCAAGCAGCTCGCCGGCTCGATCGGCTACGTCGAGCTTTCGTACGCGCTGCAGAACAACCTCACCACGGTGAGCCTGCAGAACGCCGCCGGCAACTGGGTCACGCCGAGCATCGCCAGCTTCCAGGCCGCCGCCGCCAGCGCCGACTGGACCAACGCGCAGGACTTCAACCTGCTGATCACCAACGCGCCGGGCGCCGACGCCTGGCCGATCGCCGCGACCAACTTCATCCTCGTCAGCAAGGCGCCGGGCAACCCGGCCCGCGCGCGCGCCGCGCTGGACTTCTTCAAGTGGGGCTATGCCAACGGCGATGCCCGCGCCGAGGAGCTGGGCTACGTGCCGCTCCCGGACGCCCTGGTCGCGCAGGTCGAGGCCTACTGGGCCGAGAACTTCCGCTTCTGAAGCCGCGTACACTTCGTCCTCCGCGCGCCCGGGGCCGACGCCCCGGGTGCGCGTTCACCGTTACCGGCCCGACGTCCATGGCGGCAGCCACCACCCAACTCGACCATCTCGCGCGCAGCGACGCGCGCGCCGACCGCCTGTTCCGCCTGAGCGTCGGCGCGGCTGGCCTGTTCGTGCTCGTCGGCCTCGTCGGCGCCGCGCTGACCATGGCCTGGGGCGGGCGCGAAGCGTTCGCCACCTTCGGCCTCGATTTCCTGACCTCCGACAACTGGGACCCCGGCAACCTCGTCTTCGGCGGACTCGCCCCGATCGTCGGCACGCTGATCACCGCGGGCATCGCCCTGCTGATCGCGGTGCCCGTGAGCTTCGGCATCGCGCTGTTCCTGACCGAGGTCGCGCCGGCGTGGCTCCGCGGCCCGGTGGCGACCGCCATCGAGCTGCTGGCCGGCATCCCGTCGATCATCTACGGCATGTGGGGTCTGTTCGTGCTGGTGCCGCTGCTGGCCGAGCACGTCTATCCGTTCCTGAGCGGCACCGTGTCGCAGTGGCCTCTGGTGGGCTGGATGTTCCGGGGGCCGCCGATCGGCATCGGCATGCTGACCGCGGGCCTCGTGCTGTCGATCATGATCATCCCGTTCATCGCGTCGGTGATGCGCGAGGTGTTCCTTACCGTGCCAACGCGCCTGAAGGAGTCGGCGTACGCGCTGGGTTCCACGACGTTCGAGGTGGTGTGGGACATCGTCCTGCCCTACACGAAGTCGGCCGTGATCGGCGGCATCTTCCTCGGGCTCGGCCGCGCGCTGGGCGAGACCATGGCGGTGACCTTCGTGCTGGGCAACGCCAACCGGCTGGCCACGCTGCTGGAGCCTTCGAGCTCCATCGCCGCGACCATCGCCAACGAGTTCGGCGAGGCCTTCGCCGACCTGCACCGCGGCTCGCTGCTCGCGCTCGGCTTCGTGCTGTTCATGGTCACCTTCATCGTGCTGTCGATCGCCAAGCTGATGCTGATGAGCCTGCAGCGCCGGGAGGGCAAGTGATGGACAGCGTGCTCGCCGAGCGCCTCTACGTCCGCCGGCGCCTGCTCAACGCGACGGCACTGGTGCTGTCGGGCGCGGCCGCGCTCGTCGGTCTGTTCTTCCTCGGCTGGATCCTGTTCACCACGCTGTCGCGCGGCATCGACGGCATGAGCCTCGCGATGTTCACCGAGATGACGCCGCCGCCGGGCGCGCCGATCGGCGTCGGTGGCCTGCTCAACGCCATCGTCGGTAGCATCGTCATGTGCGTGCTGGCGGTGCTGATGGCCGCGCCGATCGGCATCGCCGCGGGCACCTACCTCGCCGAATACGCCAACTACCGGCGCATCGGCACGGTGATCCGCTTCGTCAACGACATCCTGCTGTCGGCGCCCTCGATCGTGCTCGGCCTGTTCGTCTACGTGGTGCTGATCGGCGCCCCGATGCAGGTCTCGCAGGCGATCCGCACCACCGAGGCCGGGCAGGCCGGCGGCTGGCTCGCCGGACTCGCCGACTGGCTGCAGGGGATTTCCGGCTTCTCGGCGGTCGCCGGCGCGGTGGCGCTGGGCTTCATCGTGCTCCCCGTGGTCGTCCGCACCACCGACGAGATGCTCCGCCTCGTGCCCACGCAGATGCGCGAGGCCGCGCTCTCGCTCGGCATCCCGCAGTGGAAGGTCACGACCCACGTGCTCTACCGCGCGGCGCTGTCCGGCATCCTGACCGGCGTGATGCTGGGCCTGGCGCGCATTTCGGGCGAGACCGCGCCGCTGCTGTTCACCGCGTTCAACAACAGCTTCTGGAACCTCGACCTCGGCGAGCCGATGGCGAACCTGCCGGTCACCGTGTACCAGTTCGCGATGAGCCCGTTCGACAACTGGCAGCAGCTCGCCTGGGCCGGCGCATTCCTGATCACCTGCTTCGTCCTGACGGTCAGCGTGCTGGCCCGAACCCTCCTGCTGCGCAAGAAGATGGCCCATGACTAACGCCCCGATCGCCCTGCAGACCAGCGTCGCCGCGGCCGAGCCCGCCGCCGCGTCGCCGGCCAAGCTGACGGCCCGCGACCTCAACTTCTTCTACGGCGACTTCCGCGCGCTCAAGGACATCAACCTCGTCGTGCCCGAGAAGCGCGTCACGGCGCTGATCGGCCCGTCGGGCTGCGGAAAATCGACGCTGCTGCGCATCTTCAACAAGATCTATTCGATCTATCCGGGCCAGCGCGCCGAGGGCGAGATCCTCCTCGACGGCCAGAACCTGCTCGATCCGAAGTACCCGATCAACCGGCTGCGCAGCAAGATCGGCATGGTGTTCCAGAAGCCGGTGCCGTTCCCGATGTCGATCTACGACAACGTGGCCTACGGCATCGGGCACTACGAGAAGCTCAAGAAGGCCGCCATGGACGAGCGCGTCGAGCAGGCGCTGCGGCAGGGCGCGCTGTGGGACGAGGTCAAGGACAAGCTCAAGCAGAGCGCGCTGGGCCTCTCCGGCGGCCAGCAGCAGCGCCTGTGCATCGCCCGCGCGGTCGCGCTGAAGCCCGAGGTGATCCTGTTCGACGAGCCGACCTCGGCGCTCGATCCGATCGCCACCGGCAAGATCGAACAGCTGATCGCCGAGCTGAAGCAGCAGTTCACGATCCTGATCGTGACCCACAACATGCAGCAGGCCGCGCGCTGCTCCGACTTCACCGCCTTCATGTACCTCGGCGAGCTGGTCGAGCACGGCGTGACCCAGCAGATCTTCACCAAACCCTCGAAGCAGCAGACCGAGGACTACATCACCGGGAGGTTCGGCTGATGGCCACCGAACACATCGTCAAGAGCTTCGACGCCGAGCTGGAGCGCATCAACGGCGAGATCACCCGGATGGGCGAGATGGCCCTCGGCCAGATCCAGGCTGCGGTCGACGTGCTGCAGCGCCGCGACAGCAAGGCCGCCGAGCGCGTGACCATCAACGACGACGCCATCGACGAGCTCGAGCGCACCGTTTCCAACGACGTGCTGCGCGTGCTGGCCCTGCGCCAGCCGATGGCGCGCGACCTGCGCGAGGTGTACGCGGCGCTGCGCATCGCCGCCGACATCGAGCGCATCGGCGACTACGCCTCGAACGTGGCCAAGCGCTCGATGGTGCTGAACCAGAGCGCGCCGGTGGCGCCGGCCCGCGGCCTGCCGGCGCTGGCCGAACTCGCCAGCGAGCTGCTGGCCGAGGCGCTGGAAGCCTACCGCCTGCGCGACGCCGACCGCGCCGCGGCGATGCGCGATCGCGACGCCGAGCTGGACGCCGCCTACACCAGCCTGTTCCGCGAGCTGCTGACCTACATGGCGGAGGATCCGAAGCAGATCACGCCGTGCACGCACCTGCTGTTCATGGCGAAGAACATCGAGCGCATCGGCGACCACGCGACGAACATCGCCGAGAACACGTGGTTCCTCGTGCACGGCGAGGCGATGAGCGGCGACCGCGAGAAGGCCGACAAGACCAGCGAATGACGGCGGCGCCACGCGCCGCGGCAGCGGAGGACCCGGGATGCCCCGTTTCGCACCCCACGGGCGGATCACGGCCCACGTCGACGGCCCGATCGTGTGCTTCGAGGCCTGCGGCCCGTTCAACGCCGAGGCCGTCGAAGGGCTGCTGCGCGCTTACCAGCCGCTGATCGCGCGACTGTCCGGCGTCGGGCCATTCGGCCACATCACGGTGTTCCACGACAGCATGCTCGCCACGCCCGACGGCATGGAGGCCTTCGACCTGCTGCTGCGGGACTGGCGTCAGCAGGGCATCCTGCCCTGCGCGAACGCGTACGTGGCCGGGCCGGACGTGGTCGGTCGTGCGGTGATGATGCCGCTGTTCTCCCGGCTGTTCACGGGTCCCGGCCCCTTCCGGGATTTCGTCGCCGTGGACGAGGCGGAGGCCTGGATCCGCGAAGTGCTCGCCGCGCGGCGCTGATGGCCCGCGGCGCGCGCCGCAAGCGCACCGGGCGCGGCGACGGCGACTGCTATCCTCGCGCCATGGACACGCATGACGAACAGGGGCCGCGCGGCGCCACGGCCGCTCCCGACGCGCCGCCGATGGCGCTGCGCTTCCGCGGATTCCTGCCCGTGGTCGTCGACGTCGAGACCGGCGGCTTCGAGTCGGCGCGCCATGCGCTGCTGGAGATCGCCGCCGTGCCGATCGAGATGGACGACGAGGGCTTCCTGTTCCCCGGCGAGACCGTGAGCGTGCACGTGGAGCCCGCGCCCGGCCTCGACATCGATCCGAAGTCGCTCGAGATCACCGGCATCCAGCTCGACCACCCGTTCCGCGACGCGCAGCCCGAGAAGATCGCGCTCGACCGCATCTTCACCCCCGTGCGCGCCGCGGCGAAGCGCAACGGCTGCCAGCGCGCCATCCTCGTGGGCCACAACGCGCACTTCGACCTGGGCTTCCTCAACGCCGCGATCGCGCGCGTGGGGCACAAGCGCAGCCCGTTCCACCCGTTCAGCACGATGGACACGGTGACGCTCGCCGCTCTCGCCTACGGTCAGACCGTGCTGGCAAAAGCGTGCCAGGCCGCGGGCCTGCCGTGGGACGGCAACGAGGCCCATTCGGCCGTCTACGACACCGAACGCACGGCGCAGCTGTTCTGCGCGGTGATGAACCGCTGGAAGCAATTCAACGACCTCGACCTGCTGCGCGCCGCGCAGGACTGACGTGGAGTGCCGCGATGGCCACCGACACCGACTTCGCCGACTACGTGCGCGAGCAGGCCGTCAAGGCCGGCGACGTCGCGCTGAAAAAGATGTTCGGCGAGTACGCCGTCTACGTCGACGGCGTTGTCGTCGCGCTGGCCTGCGACAACCAGCTGTTCCTCAAAGCCACGCCAGCAACAGCGGCGTGGCTGGCGAACGCCGCGATGGCCGCGCCCTACCCGGGCGCGAAGCCGCACGCCGTCATCGACGAGTGGCTGGACGACCCGGAAGCGCTGGCAGCGCTGCTGCGCGACACGGCCAAAGCGCTGCCGCCGCCGAAGCCGAAGGCCGCGAAGAAGGCGCCGACCAAGAAGGCTCCGGCCAAGAAAGCGCCCGCGAAGAAGGGCGCGGCGAAAGAGCCGCCCGCGACGAAACCAACCGCGAAGAAACCGCCGCCCAAGCCGAAGCGTTGAACGTCCGCTCGGGCTAGGCCGATCAGGCGCCTGTCTTCGGCGCGCGGAACTTCGCCGCGCGATCCTTCAGCCCGCGCCACAGCCCGTAGCAGCTGATCGCGATCCACGCGAGCTGCATCAGGAACGGCGTCAGCACGTCGGTGATCGGCGCCGGCGAGCCGAAGATCGACACCAGGATGAAGATCGAGCCGAACAGGTTGGCGAGCTGGTAGCCGATCGAGCTGCCCTGCAGCTTGCCGGCCTGCAGCAGCGCGTAGGCCAGCAGCACGAAACCGATGCCGGCCATGCCGACGAAGTCGAACCATTGCAGGCTCATGCGGCACCCCGCTGGCGCACGGCCTCGAACAGCGCCACACCGGTGGCGACCGAGACGTTGAGGCTCTCCATGTCGCCGGGCATCGGGATGCGGACGAGCTGGTCGCAGGTCTCGGCCGTGAGGCGACGCAGGCCATCGCCCTCGCCGCCGAGCACGAGGCCGACATTGCCCTTGAGATCCAGCGAATAGAACGAGGCCTTCGCTTCGCCGGCGAAGCCGTACAGCCACACGCCGAGGTCCTTCAGCTCGCGCAGTGCGCGGGCGAGGTTGGTGACCTGCACCAGCGCGATGCGGTCCGCCGCGCCGGCGGCGGTCTTGCGCACCGTGGCCGTCACGCCCACCGCCTTGTCCTTCGGGATCACGACGCAGGTGACGGCCGCCGCGGCCGCGCTGCGCAGGCAGGCGCCGAGGTTGTGCGGGTCCTGCACGC
>ERZ1066123.512-NODE-512-length-28904-cov-10.249610_pt1 | contig 28904 bp, 25 predicted proteins | sample MGYA00382770_ERZ1066123 | MGnify/ENA primary metagenome ERZ1066123 (study PRJEB33369, sample SAMEA5778353) | biofilm metagenome | biome: Industrial cooling water; feature: Water cooling tower basin; material: Biofilm | place: United Arab Emirates | collected...
ACGCCGGGACCAGCGCGTTCGTGTCGGCGTTTCGCCGAGAGACGGGGGTTACACCGGGACGCTGGATGCGCTCAGGATAGCGCGGCGCAGCGGCGCAGCCGACTACCGATTCCACCCGAACGCAGATCGCAGCGCCGCCCAGTCCAGTTCGCGCAGCAACGGCACGCCGTAGCCGCATCGTCCCCCCGCCGCATAGGCGGTCACGCCGGCGAGCATCTCGCCGCAGTTGCTGCCGCGAAACGTGACGATGAACAACTGGACCTCCGTGAGCGGTCGCGTGGGATCGATGAGGTCCTCACGCACGCGCATCATTGGCACACACGCGTCGCGCGTCCCGACCACGGCGTAACGCACCGCGTCGCTGCGATCGGTCTCGCCCTGCGTCCATCCGCAGGCCGGGCGCGTGCGCCCCTCGGGCCCGAGCGAATCGGCGAGCGCGCGCGCGGCATCGAGGGCGAGCCTGGGACCCCAGTAGCGATGCAACGGATCGGGCGTGGCCGGGATGGCGAACTGCCGCCGCGTCTCCTCGACGCTGGCGACATCGCTGCGATGCGCGGCGTCGAGCCGCTGCGTGAGCACGGCGGGGTCGGGCGTCTCCCGGCGCCAGACGGAATCGCGCTTCGCGCGACGTTCCGCCACCGCGTCGGGAGCGAGACTGGCTTCGGCCTCGCGAATGCGTTCCGCGCTGGCGCGCTCGGCGTCGCTCACGATCACCTGCAGTCGCGGAATCTCGACGTCTAGCAGCGGACCGATGGGCGCCGGTTCGAGCGGTGACCGACCATCGCGCGTAAAGACCAGCAGATCGGCGTAGACGAACCCACCGGCGAGGGTGTCGAGCAGCCGCGGCGCCGCGAACACCCCGCCCATCGTGCGAGGCTGCACGCCGCGTGAAAAATCACCGGCCGTGGCGCGATCGACGAACTGATCGGCGGTCGGCACGGTGTTCAGCACGAAGTAGACGAGGTCATGCGCGCCGCCGAGCTTCGGTGCGAGCACGCCGTTCGCAAGGCGACGCGCATCACGCGGTACGGTGAAATAGGCGGTGATGTCCTGCCGCAGCACGGGACGGCGATCGCTGGGCGTGGCGGCCTCGATGCCCGCATCGCTCGTGACGAGATGCGCCCGATCGACCGGGGTGCGAAAACTCAGCGCGGCCGCGAACGCGGCGTGCGCACCGGCGGCGCGTTGCTGCGCGAGGCGGAGTTCGGCGGGCGTGAGGCGACGTAGGCCCACCGGTCCTGGCCCGTGCGGTTCCCACGCCACACCGGTGCTCCATTCGGCGCCGATCGGTGCCGACGCCGCTTGCGTCTGCGCACCGGCCGAGGCCGCGACGCACGTGAGCAGCAGCGCGGCCGCACGCCGTACGCGGGCATATCCGCGCCGCGACAAAGCGGTTGGAAGCAAGAGTGAACGCATACCGAATCAATAGGCGACCCACGGCGCTCGTGCCATATTCCACACGCCCACCAATGTGCTCGAACACCACCCGCCATGTCCGCACAGAGTTTCTGGAACGACCGGTACGCCGACGACGAGTTTCTCTACGGTACGGAACCCAACGGCTTCCTCGTGGAGCAGCACGGTCTGCTGCGGGGACCCGTGCTGTCGATCGCCGAAGGTGAAGGGCGAAACGCGGTCTACATCGCGTCGCTCGGATGGGATGTATTGGGGGTTGACAGCTCATCCGTCGGACTCGCCAAGGCCCAGCGCCTCGCGGCGATGCGTGGCGTGTCCATCCGCACCGAGTGCGCCGATCTGGCGACCTGGACGCCCTCGGCTGCTTCGTTCGGTGCCGTCATTTCGATCTTCGCGCATCTCCCGCGCGCGGTGCGGGCGCGCTTGTATCCGCGACTCGAAGCGGCGTTGCTGCCAGGCGGTGTGCTTGTGCTCGAGGCGTATCACGTGCGTCAGCTCGCGCGCGCGACGGGAGGGCCACGGGATGCCGAGCTCCTCATGACGGCGGAGGATGTTGCGCGCGAGTTCCCGTCGCTCGAGCCTGTCCTGCTGCGCGAGGTGACGCGTGAGGTCGTCGAGGGCACCGGCCACACCGGCGTGGCCGAGGTGGTGCAGTTCGTTGGGCGGCGACCGCGCTGAGGCGGTCGCGTGCGCGATCACGCCGCCCGTGTACGGTCAGCCACCACGCAACGATTGCGTCCCGTCCGCTTGGCCTCGTAGAGCGCACTGTCCGCGCTGTCGAAGAGGCGCTTGCAGCCGGGATCCGGTGACGTGAGGACACTCACGCCCACACTGACCGTGATCGGAATGCGCGCGCCGTCGGGACCGAACAGCTGCAGGTCGGCCACGGCTTGTCGCACCTGCTCGCCAATGGCGACGCCCTCGGACCGATTGGTCGCCGGCAGCAGCACCGCGAACTCTTCCCCGCCGTAGCGGGCGAAGAGATCCGTCGGACGCATGAGCGTCTCGCAGACCTCGGCGATTGCGACGAGGACGCGATCCCCGGTGGCGTGTCCCCACGTGTCGTTGATGTGCTTGAAGTGATCCGCGTCCACCATGAGCAGCGTGAGCGGATCACCCGTTCGGAAATGACGACCCGCTTCCGCCTCGAGTCGCTGCATGAGAATCGCACGATTCGCCGCACCCGTCAGCGCATCGCGCGTGGCCATATACGCGATCGCGCTCTGTGCACGATCGAGATCGAGCACGAGCCCGATGGTGATGTGCCCCACGATGGGCGCAATCACCCCGGGCACCGCAGCGGCCAGCACCATGGTCTGCCAGAACTCGGCGTCGGTCATGACGAACAGCGACCGCGTGGCGACCGCGGTGATCACCATCGACACGATGATCGAGAACGCGGCGATCAGCACCACCGATCGGAGGTGACCGAGGCGCAGGATGAGGGCGCGCCAGTATGAGCGCGCTTCGGGAGCGACGGGACGGGACATGCGGGCGGGAATAGTGTGAACCTGTGCCAAGGGACGAACGGCGGGGGCAGGAGGTCATCCACAAGCGCCCGTCCACCATCACCCCTGGCCCGGCGCGGTACTGCGCGCGACAACAGTGGCGAGACCGCTGGCGCGCGAACCGTTGACAGGCGCACACCGTGGTGCGTGGATTCACTCACGTCGGTCGCCTGCGACCGCGCGGCCACCACGCCCACTCCCAGGTTCGTGTCTACTCCCAGGTGGTTGTTCCCTGACGTGAGGCATCCGCTGCGCTCGATGCGCTGGCCGCTCGTCGCCGCGATCCTCGCGCCGAGCGCCATGGCCGCCCAACCCACCCTCTCCCGTCGCGATTCGATCGAGATTGCGCGGGTCGTCTGGCAGGTCGCCGCGCGTTCGCCCGGCCGACCGGCCGAACAGGCCGTTCGGCTGTGGATCCCGATGGCTTCCGACAGCACGCGCGAAGTCCGCTTCTCCCCCGAGGCGCGCGACGCGTTGCAGCGGGCGGGGCTGCCGGTGGTCGCCACGCCGCCGTCGGGACGCGACACCACCGTGGTGACGTTCGCCGATCTGCGGCCCGCCGCTGGCACGCAGGGTACGCGCACGCTGAGTGTTCGCTTGCGCTCCACGTGGCGGCACGGCACCGCATGCGTCGTGCAGTCCACGAATCTCGAACTCTTCACGGTGCGTCGCCGCGCGACGGGGTGGGTCGCCGAACGTGATCCGAGCGTGATTCACGGCGACACGGAGTGTCTGCGCACGCCGTGAGATATCTGCGGTCCGTCACGGGCGCACGCGTCGCGCCTCGACGGCGTTGCCCGCTGCGCCCCAGCGAATCCCGGTGACGCGACGATCCGCGTCGCGTGTGGGCCAGATGAACAGTTCTGCGTCGAAGAAGAACCCGAGCGAATCACCGGCCACGGCGTGCAGACGCTGCGGAGCGCGGCCCGCTGGCGCCGCCCAGAGTGAACCATCGCGCCAGGTGATCTCGTACGCGCGCTGTGGTGTCGCCTCGTAGCGACCCACCAGCGGTGCGGCGGCAACACTGTCGAGCGCGACCGCCGTGCGAATCGCGGGACGCATGTCGTTCCAGCCGTACTCCTCGGCAATGGCGCGCACGATCTCGTTCATGAGTTCGCTGCCGTTGTCGCCGTTCGTCAGCACGACGGCACCGCGCGGCGCGTCGAGATAGCCGAGCATGATCGCCTTGTAACCGACGTTCGAACCAGTGTGGCTGAAGCGGAATGGCACCGGTGTGCCCTTGAGTCCGACGCCGATGCCCTGTTCGCGCGCCTGTAGCGTCATCATCTCGCGCACGAGCGAAGCGTCCAGCGGCGACGACACACCGCGCGCCGCGCGTTGCATGCCGAGGATGGCCTGCGCGTAGTCGCATGACGTCGTCCACAGCGACGCGGCGGCGTGTTCCGGATGCGTGCGCCAGCCGCCGACCAGCGGTTGTCCCGATCCGTGATGGCCACGCGCGATATCATCGACGGCCTCGGGGGAGAGCGATTCGTAGGTGCTGCGCGTCATGCCCAGTGGCGCCAGCACCTCACGCGTGAGAAACGCTGGAAAGGACTGGCCGCTGACGTCCTCGAGCACCTGTTCCATCACCGTGTAGCCGCCGCCCGAATAGCGGTTGTCGCGCCCCGGCACTGCGTCGACCAGGAGCGCGGGATGATTGGCGGGCTTCGCGCCCGCGATGATCTGCGCGAGCGTCGGGACGGGCTCGCCCTGCGGGTAGCCAAGGAAGCCGCTGACCGCGACACCGGCGCGGTGGCTCAGCAGGAGACGCGGCGTCACCGTCCCCGAGTCGAGGAACGGCGTCGGCGCGAGCGTCACCGACCGCAGATGACGGCGCACATCATCATCGAGTCCGAGTCGTCCTTGCGCCACCAGTCGCAGGACACCGAGCGTCGCGATGGGCTTCGACAGCGACGCGGCCTGAAAGCGCGTCTGCGTCGTCACCGGCGCGCCACTCGCATCACGCGCGCCAAAGCCGCGACTCCAGGCGATACGATCACCATCGATGACGGTGATCTGCACCCCCGGCACGTTGAGCGCGCGCATGCGGTCGGCGAGTGTGCGCGATGTCGTATCGCTCCGGAGCAGCACGCTGGGAAAGAGGCGCGCGATGATTCGCGCGACGCGCGCGTCCGCGTCGGACGCCTCGCTGGCGCACACGCTGGTCGCGGGCGACTGGGCGGCCGACACGCTCGCGCACGTCAGCAGCGCTGCCGCGACTCGGTGCAGGTGGTTGTAGGTCCTCAGACGGAACGTCGAGGATGAGACACCGCGTGTCGTTGGCATGCGCCGAGGGAGCCGGAGGGTGGAACCGCATCGGGACCAGCTGCAATGTGCCACCGAACCCGTCCGCGTGGAGGCTCGGCACGGATCGACTGGCACCGCCCGCGACGATCGCGTATGCTCTCGCCCTCGTGACTCCCACTCTCGCCGCCCTCGCGGGCTACCTCCTGCTGCAGTTCGGGATCGGCGCCTACGTCGCACGACGTCTGCGCTCCGAGGACGATTATCTCGTGGCTGGCCGCTCGCTTGGCTGGGGGCTGGGTCCGTTCACGATCTTCGCCACCTGGTTTGGCGCCGAAACGGTGATCGGCGCGGCGGGCACCGTGTACAGCGAGGGGGTGGGGGCGACGAGCGCGGAGCCGTTCGGCTACGCGCTCTGCCTGCTGCTCATGGGACTCTTCTTCGCCGCGCCACTGTGGCGCCGTGGGTTGACGACCCTCGCCGATCTGTACGCGCAACGCTATTCGGCGCGCGTGGCACAGCTCGCGGCCATCGTGCTCATCCCGGGCTCACTGCTCTGGGCCGCCGCGCAAGTGCGTGCGTTCGGACAGGTGCTCACCGTGGCCGCACCCGAACTGGATCTTGGCATCGGGATCGGCGTCGCGGCGCTGCTCACGATCGCGTACACGTCGCTCGGTGGCATGCTGGCCGACGCGATCACCGATCTGCTGCAGGGGGCCGTGCTGATGCTCTCGCTCGGCGTGCTTGCATGGGCCGTCACGCGCGACAGCGGGGGCGTCGTCGCCATGCTCGACGCCGCACGCCTCGCGCACTCCGCCCGACCGGCCGCCGAGCCCGTGTCGTGGCTGGCGCTCGCGGAGACGTGGGCGATTCCCGTGTGCGGCTCGGTCGTGGCGACGGAACTCGTCACACGCGTCATCAGCACGCGATCGGCTGGTGTGGCGCGTGGCAGTGCGTTGCTGGCGGCGGGACTCTACTTGCTGGTGGGGCTCATCCCCGTCGCGCTCGGTCTCGCCGGTCCGACGCTGCTGCCGGGGCTCGCTGATGGCGAACAGTTGCTCCCGGCCCTCGCCGCCCAACACCTGCCGGGCGTGCTGTTCGTCCTCTTTGCGGGCGGACTCGTTTCGGCGATTCTGAGCACTGTGGATACGACGCTGCTCACCGCCGGCGGCCTGCTCACGCACAACGTGCTCGCACCCACGTTCCGCATCACCGAGGAGCGCACGCGCCTGCGTCTTGCTCGTGGTGGTGTCATCGCATGCGGGTGTGTAGCGTGGGCGATCGCGCGCTCGGCCGACGGCGTGTTCGCTCTGGTCGAGGAAGCGTCGAGCTTCGGCACGGCGGGCGCGCTCGTTACCGTGACGTTCGGCCTCTTCACGCGCATCGGCGGCGCGTGGGCCGCCGGCACGACGATGATCGGCGCGCTCGTCGTGTATCTCGCCGCCACCTACGGCGGCGCAGCGACGCCGTTCCTGGCGTCGCTCGCGAGTGCGTTCGTGCTCTACGTCGGCGTCAGCGCCATCGAGCACGCCCGCGCCGCGCCGCGCGGTGCGACGGACTGAGCGGCGACGTTAGTTGCCCTCGGGGCGACAGGTGCGCAACACCGTGCTGCGCATGCGTCCGGGATCGTCGATGGTTTCCCAGAACTCCGACAGATAGCGTTGTACCTGCTGCGCACGACGCGGCGCAATGCCGGGAATGCTGGTCCACGACGCTTCGATGGCGGATCGCTGCTCGCGGAACTTCGTCAACGTGGGCGCCCACTGCGCGAGCGTGAGGCACGGTCCCATGTAGTGCCGTTCCGTCACGCGCTTGATGGGCAACCGATAATCGGGGCGCGAGTAGCTCGTATTCACGATCCCCGACCAGTCCCAATCGTAGGCCACGGGATAGATGGTGCCCATCGTGTCCTGCAGCAGGTAGATGTTGTGCAAGCCACCGAGTGACCAGTCGGTGTTGCCCACCATGTACTCGAAGAGCGAGATCGAGTGCAACGACGTGGAGTCCACGTCGGCGAAACGCGCGCCCTTCAACTGATCACGCAGCTTGACGCTCGTCTCGCGCGCGACCTCTTCGTCCATCTCGATGAAGAACGCGACGCTCGTGACCGGCTGCTGACGATTGGCCGAGTCGCGATAGGTGACGTTGGCGAGTCGCGTGCGCGGGGCGTTGCTGTGGAGCGTGCGATAGGCCCGGTAGACGCCGTACTCGGCGAGAATGTACTGCGTGAACTCGTCGTTGTTGGGGCGACACGACGTCGTGAGCTTGAGGCGCGGATTCCCCTGCAGCAGCGTGCCGCGCGCGGAATCGCGGGGCAGCTTGATGGAGATGGGCGGGAAGTCGCAGTTGCCGCGCTGTCGCCGGAAGTGACCGCGCGCCCGCACTTCGACCGCGATGCGCCGCACGCTGTCGCCTTCGGCGTAGGCGAGCTCAGCGTTGTGCCAGCGCAGCTTGGTGGAATCACGCTCCCGCAGCAGATCGCGGAGATTGGTGGTGAGCGTGAGCGAAAGCACCGTGTCGCTGCGGAAGAGCGGTTGCGCCGAGAGAGAACGTGCGCTCAGGGCCAGCGTGCTGCAGCACAGCGCGAGCAGCAGGAACGCCCGGGACGCCGGCGTGCGACGTGACAGTCTCTTCGTCATTTGAACTCCACCTTGCGAACGAGTTGATCCGGCAGCCCACGTAGTTCGTCACTCACGACACCCTTCGTGACCGTGTCGGCAAAGGTGATCCCGTATTCGAGCACACGGTCCTCGCCGTCGCGTACACTCCCCATGTACTTCCAGCGCGCGAGCAGTCCACCAAAGCGTCCCTCCACGGTGGCCCGTGCGAGTTCGGGCTCGCTGACGTGCAGCCGCATGAGATGCTCGAAACTCGCGGGCGCATCCGCCGGCTCCTCGAGATCGCTCTCGGCGGTGGCCTTGCGGCGACGGCGCCAGGCGCGATCGGCAAGCGCTTCGAGCTGTTCCGGTGCCAGCGACTTGAGCACTTCCTCGTCGAGCTTGGCCACGAACATGCCCGTGCGGTTGGCCACCGACAGTGCCTGCTTGAGGCGTTTCTCGGCCATCTTGCCTTCGAGCGCCGACGGACGACCGAAATCGGTGTACCAGAGCAGCAGCATGAGCAGGTTGAACGCCACCGAGATCACCCACGCGACGCTGGGATTCACGGCGGCCGCCATGCCGAGCGCCGTCACCACGAAGATGCCGGTGGCGTCCTTGCTGTCATCGAGCGTGGTGCGGAAGCGGACGGCGGCCACGATGCCGCCGAGGGCAAAGGCGAGCGCCACCGAGTACTTCACCAGCACCACGATCCCCGCCACGATGACCGGCAGAATGACGTACGTCTGCACGATCGACTGCTGGTAGCCCTTCTTGCGGCGCGTCAACGTGTAGATCCACGCCACCGGGACGGCCGTGAGGAAGGCCGTGAGCATCGCGATCGCGGTGACGAGCGGCCCCGGGCCCTTGATGTTCACCCCCTGGGCGGGCGCGCTCGCGGCCTGCATGAGGTCGGCGAGCGACTCCCCGCGCAGCGCGTCCCACGTGGTGGGGTAGCGCTGCTGCACCAGAAAGGCGAGCGCGCCGACGACGGCGTAGAAGAGGACGGTGCGCAACACGATGTTGCGCCACCAGACCTGCGCGAGGAGACGTTCCATGACGCGCGAAGATGCGGTGCGCGCCGCCGGACCACAACGGCGGCGGCGGGGTCTGAACGGTATGTTGTCGCGTATGCGTCTCTCCGTCCCTCGTCCCGTCCGACGTGCACTTGGCGCCCTTCCTGCGCTCCTCGTGACGTCCACCCGTCCGCTGGCCGCGCAGGCGCCCGCCGAGCGGCCGGCCTTGGTGTTGGTGATCAGCGTCGATCAGTTCACACCGGCGTACCTCGAGCGGTGGCGCGGCCAGTTCACGGGCGGCTTCGCCCGCCTGCTCACCGACGGGCGAACGTTCACGAAGGCCTATCAGGATCACGCCATTACGGAGACAGCTCCGGGTCACGCGTCCATCCTGTCCGGGCGATTCCCGTACAGCACGGGGATCGCGATGAACGCGGTCGGCGTGAATACAAACGACGCCCCGCTGCTCGGGACGCACCAGACCGGCGCCAGCCCGGCCCGTTTCCGCGGCACCACACTGGCCGATTGGCTCGTCGCGGCCGACCCAGCCGCCCGCGTGCTGTCGGTCTCCCGCAAGGACCGCGGGGCCATCCTGCCGGTGGGTCGCGGGCGTCATGCCGTGTACTGGTACGCGCAGTCGACGGGGCGCTTCACCACGAGCACGTGGTACGCCGACTCGCTGCCCACGTGGGTGCAGGCCTTCGGCGACGAACGCCGGCCGTTCACGACCTACGCCGGGCAGACCTGGTCACCCCTGCTCCCCGACAGTGCGTACGCCGAACCCGACAGCGTGCCCGGCGAGAGCTTCGGGCGCGAGTTCACGTTCCCGTACGTCATGCCGAGCGATTCGCTGCGTGCGGCGAATCTGCTCATCGCGTTTCCGTTCATGGACGCCTTCACGCTCGACTTCGCATGGCGTGGTGTGCAGGCGCTCGAACTCGGCACCCGGGGACACACCGACCTGCTCGCGGTCTCGCTCTCCACGACGGACGCGGTGGGGCATCGTTGGGGCCCCGACTCGCGCGAGATGCACGATCATGTGCTGCGACTCGATCGCATGCTCGGCATGTTCCTCGATTCGCTCACGCAGCGGGTAGGCGCCGAGCGGCTGCTCGTGGCGCTGACGGCCGATCACGGCATCGGGCCCAGTCCGGAAGTGCGTTCGACACACTATGCGAATCGTGGTGTCCGGCGCGTCTACATGGAGGAGTTCCAGCCCGCGATCAGTGCAGCGGCAGCGGAAGCACAGCGCGCGGGCGTTCCGCTCGAATCACTGGGCTTTGACGGCTTCACGCTCACCGTCGATTCCACGCTCGCGCAGCGCAAGGCGCGTGATGTGCGCCGCGTGGGCGAGGCCTTCGCCCGCGAGGCGCGCAAGATCGGCGGCGTGGCGCGTGTCGATCTGCTGGAACAGTTGGCGCGTGCCGATACGGTCAACGATGCGATTGCTCGCCGCTGGCTGCACATGTTCCGGCCCGGCGGCGAAGTGCTCGCCACCGTGACGCTCGCGCCGTTCCACCTCCTCGGCGACGGCAATCCCGCCACGCACGGCAGTCCGCACGACTACGACGCGCAGGTCCCGCTGCTGCTGTTCGGACCGTGGATCACGCCCGGGACGGACGAGACGTTCACCCGCGTGGTGGATCTCGCACCGACGCTGGCGCGTGTGCTCGGCCTCACGCCGGCCGAACCGCTCGATGGCGTGGTGCTGGAGCGAGCGCTGCGGCGACCGTGACGCGGGCGCGGTAGTGAACGCGCGTGCGCGGGGCTACGTTGGCAAGCGTGTTTACTTCACGCCTACAAGAGGAGCTCCGTCATGTACACCGTCCGGGTTGATTCACGCGTCGTCACCGGCCTCGCCATCACATTCGCATGCGCTCTTGCCGCCTGTGGCGGCGGGGACGCACCGGCCGACACCACGGCCGAGAACGCGTCCACGCCGGCGGCCGAGTCGAACGCGCCGGCCTCGGCAGGCATGGCACCGACCGGCACCGCCACGCTGCGTCTGATCGCCAGCGGCGAATCGGGCACGTTTGCGGGTGCGCCGTCGTGCATGACGTCGCTGCTGGTGGAGAACCTCAGCGACAAGCCGCTCGTGGTGTTCTCGGCGCCGTTCACGCCCACCGATTCGGAGTCGGGGAACGCGTTGGAGCGCGTCGGCGTGCAGGATGTCGGTGCGCGCGACCTCCCATTGGCACCTGGCGCCACCACGTCGCAGCCGTGGAAGATCAACGTCACGGGTGCGACGTGCGAGCGTGTCATGTACGCCATGGGCGAGGCGATGTGTGCGCTTGAGGGCGCGCCGTGCGGCCCGATCGCGGTGGAGCAGACGGGATTGGCGGGCATGATGCCCGTCACACAGAAGGCACGCTGAGCGCGCGCCCGGACGGGCGCCGCCCGTGAAGCGGTGGGACCCTGCGCGCGGCCGAATCGGCTAGATTGCGGGGTTCCCCCTCTTCCCGTTTCTGCCGTGACCGAACCCAGCAGCTCGCCCTCCGAATCCGCGCCGCGGCGCGACTTCATTCGTGAACTCGTCGCCGACGATGTCGCCACCGGCCGCTTCGGCCGTGGACCGGCCACCCGGTTTCCGCCCGAGCCCAACGGGTTCCTGCATCTGGGCCACGCGAAGTCGATCTGCCTGAACTTCGGCATCGCGCGCGAGTTCGGCGGCACCTGCAACCTGCGCTTCGACGACACGAACCCGGCCACCGAAGACGTGAAGTACGTCGAGGCCATCAAGCGCGATGTGCAGTGGCTCGGCTTCACCTGGGACGGCGAGTACTACGCGTCGGACTACTTCGAGCAGCTGTACGACATCGCCGAATCGCTCGTGCTGAAGGGGCTCGCGTACGTGGACTCGCAGAGCGAGGAGGCAATCCGCACCAACCGCGGGACGGTGACGTCGCCCGGCGTGCCGGGGCCGTACCGCGATCGCTTGGTGGAAGAGAATCTGAATCTGCTTCGCCGCATGAAGGCGGGCGAGTTCGCCGACGGCACGCACGTGCTGCGCGCGAAGATCGATCTCGCGCACCCCAACATGATCATGCGCGACCCGGTGCTCGTGCGCATCCGCCACGCGCATCACTACCGGCGCGGCGATGCCTGGTGCATCTACCCGCTTTACGACTTCGCGCACGGCCTCAGCGACGCCATCGAAGGGATCACGCGCTCGCTCTGCACGCTCGAGTTCAAGGACAACCGCGACATCTACGACTGGCTCGTCGAGCACGCGGGGTTCACGAATCCGCCCACGCAGATCGAGTTCGCGCGCCTCGAGCTCGACTACACGGTACTGAGCAAGCGCAAGCTGCTGCGGCTCGTGAACGAGGGGCACGTGCGCGGCTGGGACGATCCGCGCATGCCCACCATTGCCGGCCTGCGTCGTCGCGGCGTGCGCCCCGAGGCGATTCGCACCTTCGCCGAGACGATCGGTGTGGCGCGCAAGGACGCGCGCATCGAGCTGTCGATCTTCGAGCACGCGGTGCGCGACGATCTCAACATGGAAGTGCCGCGCGTGCTGTGCGTGCTCGAGCCGCTCAAGGTGACGCTCACCAACTGGCCAGAAGGGCACGTGGAAATGCTCGATGCGTCGAGCTATCCGCACGATGTACCGAAGACGGGGTCGCGTCCCATGCCGATGTCGCGCGAGCTGTACATCGATCGCAACGACTTCATGGAGGACCCGCCGAAGAAGTTCCACCGCCTCTCGCCGGGCGCCGAGGTGCGGCTGCGCTTCGGCTACATCATCAAGTGCGAAGAGGTCGTGAAGGATGCGGAGGGCAACGTGATCGAGTTGCGCTGCACCTACGACGCCGAGACGAAGAGCGGCGGCGGCAGCGACCGCAAGGTGAAGGGCACGATTCATTGGGTGAGTGCGGCGCACGCGGTGCCGTGTGAAGTGCGCCTGTATGATCGTCTGTTCAGTGTGCCCGATCCCGATGATCTCCCCGAAGGGCAGGACTTCATCAGCGTGCTCAACCCCGAGTCGCTCGTCGTGCACGCCGACGCGGTGATCGAGCCGAGTGTGGCGCAGGACGCCCTCGGCAGCCGGTATCAGTTCGAGCGCACGGGCTACTTCATCAGCGATGCGGAGGACAGCACGCCGGAGCGGCTGGTGTTCAATCGCATCATCAGTCTGCGCGACGGGTGGGCGAAGGAGTTGAAGAAGGGGTGAGGTGCGTGCGGGCGGCTGGCGGTCTCGTCAGAGTACGACGGGACACGCCGGCAGCGACCGACGCGACGGTGGTGCCGCGCTTCGCGGCACGATGCGCTGTGGCGCGGACGTCGGCGACGAATCGCTGATCGCTTCGCGCGCGAACACTTCGATGGCGTACGCCGTCGCACAGTGCGGCAGTACGACATCGAGCAGCGTGCGGCCGGCTCGCCGCGGTTCGAGCCGACCGTTGTGCAGTACCGCAATCGTCGTGTCCCGCACTGTGGCACGCACGTCAAGTTCCGTGATCGGCGCACGATCCACGCCGACGGCCTCGAACGCGACCGAGACGGGCGGTCCACCAACGAACAGGCGCGCGAGAACGAGCGGGCGCAGCCCCGCGACCGGGCGACAACGCACGGTCAACCGAGCCCGTGCGTCGCCCCGTGACACATCCACGAGTCCGTCGCCGGCGCCTCTGCAATGCACGGTGCCGTCGGCCGAAAGCGTGAACGGCGCATCGCCCACCATCTGCCAGTAGGCATCACGCACGCGGGCGCCGCGTCCCTCGCCGTCTTCCGCGCGCAGGGCGAGGCGCGTGGGTTCGGGCGCGTTGACGAGCAGGGTGTCGCCGTACGCGCCGGTGAGGCGAGTTGCTGGGCGCTCGCGGCACCCGAGGAGCGCGAGCGCACTGGCCAGCGTGAGGAGGCGTCGCGCGCGACGCGTGCAACCGCCCCGGTCGGCGTCCGCACCGTGGCGCCATGCTGTGGCCCACGCGAGTGCGCGCACCGTGGACGTTCGGGCGGTCGGCATGCCCGAACGTACCACGCGCACGTCAGCAACGACACCGGCGCGAGCGTCTCGTGCAGATGCCGACGCCGCCCAGCAGCAGTAACGCGATGGTCGTCGGCTCGGGTACGGGCGTCGGACCACCCCCACGTCGCCGCACCTCGAAGGCGCCCGCAGCGAAGGACAGATCGCCAGCCTCCGGCACTTCGAAGTAGTCGAGGGAGGCGGTCCCCCAGAAGTCGGCGTACTCATTCCCCGACGCGCGCGCGGTGAATCGCATCACGAACGCGTACTCGGCGCCCGCTTCGACGTCGAACCCGAACGTGTACGGCGTCACCCCGATCGTCTCCAGGCGGAGATCGCCGCCTGCCACCCAGTCCCAGCCCCAATACGCCGAGTTGTACTGCTGCTCCTCCCACATGGTGCCGTAGAAGGTCCATCCGGTTCCACACGCATCCACTCCCCATCCGCCCGGGCATTGAGGCGGCGGCACGAGATTGGGCGGCTTGCGGAACAGACCGAACTCGAGGGAGCCACTGCCGAGATCGAGTTGTTCGGGAAGGATCGGATTGTTGATGCGTCGTTCGTGCATCTCGACACCAAACCGTGCCTCGACATATCCGGTGAATCCCGACCGAATCTCCGTGCTCCACTGGCCTTCCGCGCGTGCGGTAGGATCGAAGCGGTACGTGGCCTCGACCTCGTCGAACTCGTCTGGGGTCGAGGTATCCGGAAGACGACGGGTTGTGGAGAATCCGCCGCGCGCTTCGGCGTGCGCGCGAATACGTCCGAACTCTGCCTCCGCCGCTGCGCCTGCGGTCGTCTGACAGCCGTCGAACAGCAGGTTGACCGAGGCACAGTTCCTGGCGTCCACATACGGGATGCGCCCCGTGCGCGCGGTCACCGGCTGCCCGGTTGCGGACTGTGCACCGTCAGAGCCGAATCGCGGGCTCGGGCGACACGCCGGCCACGTCCAGAGTTGCGGCATCCCCTCCGGGCACTCCGGGACGACGTCCGGTAGTCTGGCGGTGTATCTGGCATTCACCTCACTGCGGCGGTGCGGGCCATTCAGCACGGACCGGTAGAGCTCCACGGCAAGGCCCGGTGGTTCCCCACCCGGCGGGAACTCCGGCCAGTCCTGCGCGCCAAGCGCGAGCGACGGAACAGCCAGCGAGAGCGACAACGCAAGCGGGGCAGCCGCACGTAGCACCATAACACGCATCGGGATCACCTCCTGAACGACGGATTGCGCACGAGCCTTGTGCCCGAGTGCGGGGCGGCACGGCGCCACCCGATCAGAAGGCGTCCGATGGATCATGAAGCGGACACGCCGTCGCCGAGTGGCATCCGGCCGCGTGTCCATGCAGGTTCCGTCAGTTCACACGATCCCTCCATCGTCCGCCCGTGTCTCACCCGCTGCCCCCACCACCTCGCCCCATCGGACGCGTCGCCGCGCGGGCGGGATCGCGGGCGACCGGCGCGCCTCCCAGCCTGCGGCGCACACTCAGCCGCGTCGCCTTTCACGGACACCTGTGGCTCGGGGTGCTCTCCACGGTGGCGCTGCTCGTCATTGCGATCACCGGTATTCTGCTCAACCACAAGCGGGGCCTCGGCCTCATGCCCGAGGTCGAGCACTCGCCGAGCGGGGCGTTCACCGAGAGCGTCTCGCTCGAGCAACTCGCGCGCACGGCCCTCGAGGCCGTCCCGGCGGCGGCGCGCCAGGATTGGCAGCCCGGGCAGCCGGTCGATGTCGGCCTCATCGATCGCATGGACGCGCGGCCGCGCAACGGCTTCGTGAAGGTGCGGCTGCGCGATCCGGCGTCCACCGAAGTCACCGTCGATCTGCACACCGGTCGCGTACTGCACGTGGGTGAACGCGGCGATGTCTTCTTCGAGAAGCTGCACTCGGGGGAGATCTTTGGCGGACAGCCCTACGTGCTGCTCTCCGACATCGCTGCGATCGCGCTCGTGATCACGCTCATCAGTGGCTACTGGCTCTGGCTGGCGCCGAAGATGTCGCGACGCGGTGGCGGGGAGGACGGCGCATGACGCTCGGTGTCTTCGCGTGTCTGGTGGGGCTCTACGTCATGCCCCTCGTGCTGCTCGCCTGGGGACACGGCCTGCGCCGACGCTCGCCCCGTTGGCAACGCGCGTTCTGGGGCGCGATTGGCGGCCACCTCGTGGCCATGCTGCTCGCCCTCGGGGCCGCGCTGTATCTCCCCGTCGTGTGGACCGGTGATGAGACCGTGCGCGGCTTTCTCGGGTTGTGGACGCTGCTGCTGCTACCGATCGCCGGAGCGGCATTCGGCGCCGCGACGGCTCGCCGCAGTGTCACATCGTAGCGCCCACCGACGCGTGGTCGCCGGCAGCACGGGCGACACGCGACGCTCGCCGTCCGTTCAATACCCGACCGTGCGCAGATAGCGCGCGTTCGCGCGCGCACTCGCGAGCGGATCGGGCGAGCCCTCCTGCTCGACGAACGCCGGCTTGCCGGTGAAGTCGCCCACCTCGCGCACGAAGCGCGCGAAATCGAAGATCCCCTGCCCCAGATCGCAGTCGCGCGTGCGATCGGCGATCACATCCTTGAGATGAAACGACCAGTAGCGCGCCTTGTGGCGGGCGAGGTACGCAAACGGATCGCCCCCGCCCATGAGCATGTTGCCGGTATCGAGTTGCAGCCGCACGACGGAAGGATCGGTACGCTCGAGAAAGACATCGTACGGAATGACGCCGTCGATCGCCTTGTGGTGATTGGGCTCGTTGTGCAGTGCGAGCCAGAGGCCGGCGGCACGCGCCTCGGCCCCGGCACGATTGAAGTGATCGGCCCAGCGCTTCCACGCGTCGATCGATGTGTTGGTCTCCGCCGGCAATGAGGGGACGATCAGGTACTGCTGCCCGATCTCATGCGCCATCGCGAGGGACCTGGGCCACTCGGTGAGCAGCGCTTCGGGCGCGAGGTGACAGGCGGGCGCCTTGAGCCCGGTGGCGTCGAGCGCGGCGCGCACTTGCGCGGCCGTTCGTCCGAAGTTGCCAAACGACCAGAGCAGTTCGACCTCGTCGTAGCCCATCGCGCGCACCTGCGCGAGCGTGCCTTCAGGATCGGCCCGCATGGCGGTGCGCACGGAGTAGAGCTCGAGGCCGAGCGGAAACGCCCGCGGCGTCGCGGCGAGCGCCGTTGGGACGGAAGCGGTGGCCGCCGCAGCGGCGAGCGTGTGCAGAAAGTCGCGACGCAGCATGGCGTGAGCTGGTGGTGGGATGACGGGGTTGGCTGTAGCATCGCGCGCCGACCAGCAACTCGCCAGTTGGCAAACGGCCGGTAGATTCTTCGCGAACACGCCCGACCACATCGCTCTCTCCCTTCGCCAACGAGTTCTCGTGCTGGATGCCCTGCGCGCCGCGCTCGCGGATCGCTACGAGCTGCGCTCCGAGCTGGGAGCCGGCGGCATGGCCACCGTGTGGCTGGCGCGGGATCTGCGACACGATCGCGCCGTGGCGATCAAGGTGCTGCACCCCGACTTGGCGGCGGTGATCGGCCCCGAGCGCTTTCTGCGCGAAATCCGACTGACGGCGTCGTTGCAGCATCCGAATGTGTTGCCGCTGTTCGACTCGGGTGCCGCGGACGGCCTGCTCTACTATGTCATGCCCTTCGTGGACGGCCCCACGTTGCGCGGTCGCCTGGCGCGTGATCGTGTGCTGCCGGTGGAGGACGCGCTGCAGATCGCGCGCGAACTCGCGGCCGCCCTGCAGTACGCGCACTCCCGCGGCATCGTACACCGCGACGTCAAGCCGGAAAACGTGCTGTTGCAGGATGGACGCCCGCTGCTCGCCGACTTCGGCATTGCCCTGGCGGCGGAGCAGGCGAGCGGCGCGCGCATGACGCAGTCCGGGCTTTCGCTCGGTACCCCGCAGTACATGGCCCCGGAGCAGGCGATGGGGGAGCGCGACATCGACGCGCGCGCCGACATCTTTGCACTCGGCGCGGTGACGTACGAGATGCTGACCGGCGAGCCCCCCTTCACCGGCGCCACGGCGCAGGCGGTCATGGCGCGGATGCTCACCGTCGATCCGGCGCCCATCGCCGAGACCCGGTCGGTCGTAGCACCCGCGATCGATGAGGTGGTGCGCCGGGCACTGCGCCGGCTACCAGCCGATCGGTACCAGTCGATGCTCGCGTTCGCGCAGGCGCTCGACGCGGCCGTTCGCGGGGAGGGTGCGGCGCGCGTCACGCGCGCCGGCGTCGGCCCAGCCGGGGACGCGCCATCCGCGGCCGCGTCGTTCGGTACCGATCCGACACCATTGTCATTGGCCGCCACCAGTCGCTGGCGGTCGCTGGCGGCCACCGCCGTCGCGGGCGCAACGGTTGGTGCACTTGCGCTATGGTTCGTCGGCAAACAAGAGCCGATCGAAGCAGGCAGCTCGGAAGTGCAGCTGCTGGTGGCCGGCAATGATTCGCTGGAGATCCGCGCCGCCTGCTGCGGGCGCATGGCCGCGCTGTCGCCCGACGGCCGAACACTGGTGTTCCAGGGCGCCGCGCGTACGCCCGGCGACACGGCGGCGGGCGCCACCCTGCTCTACGTGCGCGCGTTGGACCGCATCGAACCGCGCGTCCTGCCCGGAACGGAGAACGCGACCTCGCTGAGCTTTTCGCGCGATGGCCGTGAGTTGGCGTTCGTCAGCGGTCGCCGCCTGTTCCGGGTACCGCTGCTGGGCGGTACCCCGCAGGTCGTCGCGACGCTGCCGGCCGGGTTCATCAATGGCACCGATTGGATCGACGCCGACCGACTGCTCGTGAGCGTGGGGAGCATGCTGTACGACGTACCACTCGCCACCGGCACGCCGCAGCCTCGCATGCGAGCCGACTCCCTGGGCCGGCAGCCGAGCGCGCCGGTCTGGATCGCCGAGGGGCGTAGCATCGCGTTCAGCTATGCGTCCCTCGATCTCCCGCCCGAGGTGCATTGGCTGCCGGACGGGGACTCGGTGCCGCGTCCGCTCATGCGGGGCAGTTCACCGCTCTGGGTGGCGGCGTGGCGAGCGCTCGTCGTCAACCGCGACGGCACGTTGCTGGCCTACCCGTTCGACCCCGAACGAGGTGATACGCTGGGACCTCCGCGTCGCCTGGCCGATCGTGTACCGTTGCGCTCGCCGGTGCTCGCGTTCTCCGAGCACGACCTCTCCCCGAGCGGTGCGCTGGTGATCACGCGGCGTGGCGAACGCGGCGAGGAGAACTGGCGCATGAACGGCTCGGTGCGGCTGCACGAGGGGGAGCGCGTCACGCCCGTCGAACTCCCCGACGAAACAGCGGTCGTCACCTTCGCGCGATTCTCGCCCGATGGCTCCAGGCTCGCGTTGACCGCTCGGGGACTCGACTGGTTCGGTCGCCTCTATCTCTGGGATCGCGCGCGGCAGACCGCCGTTCGACTGTCGGCGCCGCCAGACGCCTACGCACTCGCCTGGACGGCTGGTGGCGATTCACTCCTCTTCGCCGCGCGCGGCACCGCCGCCCTGTATTCGCGCGCGGCGGACGGCAGCGGAGACGCGATCGCGCTCCCGGGAGTGCGCGACTGGGCAACGATCGACCATCTCTCGGTCCGCGACACCACGCTGCTGCTCAGCGGGACCGGGACGCGCGGGGCGGTGACCCGCGATATCGCCTGGATCGACCGCCGAGCGGGGGGCCGACCCACGCCATTCCTCGCCACGCCGTTTGACGAGCTCGACGCCGAGCTGTCGCCCGACGGTCGGTGGGTGGCCTTCGCGTCCGACCAGTCCGGCCGACTGGAGGTGTACCTCAGCCCCTTCCCGATTCCGTCGCGTCGCGTGCAGGTCTCGACCGACGGCGGGCGCCGACCGGAGTGGAGCGCCGACGGCCGTACGCTCGTGTTCGCCGGCGCGTCGGGCGGCAGCTTCTGGGAGGTGCCGCTGACGTTCGCCGGTGAACAATTGCCTGCCGTAGGAGCGGCACGACAGCTACACAGTGCCGCTACCCGCTGGACGCGCGAACCCAACGGACCGGCGTTTCTCAGCATGGCCAACATCCGGTTGCTGCGCCTGGTCGGCTTCGAGTGGCAGATCGGCGGACCGTCGCCGCTGGCGGCGCCGCGCTGATTGCGTGGGCCGTTGATGTCAGAGGGTCCGGCGAGATTCACGATGTCCCGAACGGCGCTCTTCGCGCCCGCCGTCCACCTCGACGGTGTTCTCTCCTGCCTCCAGCGCATGACATCTGCTCCCCTCGCCACGTCGGACGGCCACCTCTCCGACCGACTCGCCGCCGCGATCACACTCGCCACGCAGCTCCACGGGCGAGACGCGCGCAAAGGGTCGAATACGCCGGTGCTGACGCACCTGTTCGCCGTGTGCCTCCTCGTACAGCGCGACGGCGGCTCCGAAGACGAGGCCATCGCCGCGCTCCTGCACGATGCGCTGGAAGACCACCCGGAACAGCTCTCGGCTGACGCACTCGAAGCGCAGTTCGGGGCGCGCGTGCGGCACCTCGTCGAGTTGAGCACGGATACACCCCCCGGCTTTGCCGGCGGTGTGAAGCCACCGTGGCGCGAGCGGAAGGAGCGGTATCTGGCCCACGCGCGGACCGCCGACCCGGCCGACCTGCGCGTGACGATCGCTGACAAGATCGACAACCTCCGAGCCATCCTCGCGGATTACGCGGCGGTCGGGGAGGCGCTGTGGTCCCGCTTCAACGCCGGACGGAACGAGCAGCTCTGGTACTACCGGGCGACGCTCGCGGCCTATCGAGCGGCGGGGTGCGAGGGGGCGCTGATGAGCGAACTGGCGCGCCTGGTCGATCTGCTTCCGTCCGAGTCCGCAGGCGGCGCCGCATCATGACGCCAGCATCCGGTCGCCCGACGTAACGACCCGCGCCACGGATCGTCCTCGAGGGACCCCCGTCATGTGCCCGCGCGTCGCCGCGCGCGGCCATCGCGCTCGCGCGCCGAGCCCGCCTCGCGCGCCGCTTCGTTGACCGTCCCGCATGGCCGCCACCACGCCCATTCCGTTCCCCGATCGCCGCCGCCCGACATCGCCAGGTGGCTCATTATGGCGTCGTACCATACGGAAAATGGCGTCTTTCTGTCGCCTCTTCACCCCCTATACGGCCGACGAAGCCGACGCTGCCCGCTTCCGAGCGCGGCAGATCCAGGCGGTCCTGCGGCTGTCTCCGGTCGCGACCGTGATCAATGTGGCGAACGCGAGTGTGGTCCTCGCGGTCCTCTGGCGCCAGGCCCCGCTCGGTTTCCTCATCCCCTGGTCGTCCACGATTGTCCTCTTTGCGCTGCTCGGCTTTCGCGGCTGGTGGCGCGGGCGGCGCCGGCGTACCACGACGGCCTCGCCACGTGCCCTGCGCGCGATGGCCTGGCAAGCCGGGCTCTTCAGCGCCGTCTGGGGACTGCTGCCGGCCGTCCTCCTCCCGCAGGTCGACAGCACCGCGCAGTTCTTCGTCGGCATGGTGACCGTTGGCATGATCTGCGGCGGTGGCTTCATTCTGGCGACGGTCCCCCTGGCGGGCACCGTCTGGCCGCTCGTGCAGGGACTGGGGGCGCTCTACGGCGTCCTGGCCTCCGAGCTGCCGGCCACGGGTGGCATGGCCGCGTTGCTCGGCCTCTACCTGCTGACGGTGGTGTACTCGGTGATCCAGATCGCGCGGACGTTCGGCGCGCAGCTGATGGCCGAAGCGCGCGCCGACCATCAGCACGAGGTGATCGGGCTGCTCCTGCGCGATTACGAGGACCATGCGAGCGACCTGCTTTGGGAAGTCGACGCGCGCGGCCGCTTTGTGCACGCGTCGCAACGACTGCGCGAACAGCTGGGCGTGGGTCAGGACACCTTGCAGACGACGCCCGCCGTCGAGCTGCTGCACGCCCTTGTACCAACCACGCCGGACGCGCGGCGTGCCTGGCGTGGCATGCGACTCCGGCTGCGTCGCACGGGGACGCTGCGCGACGAAATCATCGCGCTGCGCGTCGGGCGCGAGACGCGGTGGTGGGCCATCACTGCCCGTCGCCTCGACGATGACGCGGGCCGTACGGTCGGGTGGCGCGGTGTCGCGTCCGACCACACCGAGCGCCACCTGGCGCATCGTCGGCTTGCCTGGCTCGCGCACAACGACGCGCTCACCGGGCTCGTCAATCGCGCACAGTTCCGCGATGTCCTGCAGGCCGCCCTCGAGGATACGACCACGGATGACGGCCATCTGGCCGTCGTGTACGCCGACCTCGACGGCTTCAAGCAGATCAATGACGAACACGGCCATGCCGCCGGCGACGCGCTGTTGCGGACGGCGGGCGAGCGACTGCTGGCGTCGGCCCGACGCACCGACGTCGTGGCGCGACTCGGTGGCGACGAGTTCGCCATGCTGCTGCGCGGCGTGCGCGATGCGCACGAGGCACAGTCGCTCGTCGATCGCGCACTGCGACTGCTCGACGCCCCGGTGGTGATCGGCGAGCGATCCGTTCGCCTGCGCGCGTCGCTCGGCGTCGCACTCGCGCCGCAGCACGGTCGCGACCTCGACACCCTCATGAACCGCGCCGATCTCGCGCTCTACACGGCCAAGAACGGTGGCGGCCAGCGCTCGTGCGTGTTCGACGAATCGCTGGTGGAGCGCAATCGGCGCCGGACGCAGCTCGAAGACACCCTGCGCGACGCCATCACGCGTGGCGAGTTGCACCTCAAGTTCCAGCCACTGCTCGACTCCTCGACGTGGCGCCTCGTCGGCTTCGAGGCACTGCTGCGCTGGACGCATCCGACACTCGGCCGCATCGCGCCCAGCGAGTTTGTGCCCATCGCGGAGTCGATCGGACTGATGCCCGCGATCGGTCAGTGGGTCGTTCGCGAAGCGTGTCGTGCGGCGTCGGCGTGGCCGCACGATCTTTCAGTATCGATCAATGTGTCCCCGCTCCAGCTCGGTGACGAAGGCTTCGTGCCATCGCTGCTCGAGGCCACGCGCGACCTCGACCGCCATCGGGTTACGCTCGAAGTCACGGAGTCGGCGCTGCTCGACGATGTCTCGCGCACCCTCGCGCTGCTCGCCACGTTGCGTGCGCAGGGCTTCCGCATCGCGCTCGATGACTTCGGGACGGGCTATTCCGCCCTCGGCTATCTCCGCCGTTTCTCGTTCGACGTGCTCAAGATCGACCGCAGCTTCGTGCGCGATCTGACGACCAATCCCGAAGCGCGCATTCTCGTGGAGACGATCCTCGCGATGGCACGCTCGCTCGGCATGTCCACCGTGGCGGAGGGAGTGGAGACCGAGGAGGAGGCCGCGCTGCTGCGTGACCGCGGCTGCACGGTGCTGCAGGGCTACTACGTGAGTCGTCCCATGCAGCCGAAGGCCGTGGCTGCGTTCGCGCGGTCGTGGACGGCGATGACGCCAGCCTTCGGCATGGAAGCGATGCCGGATGTGCTCGCGATGGCCACCGGTCACGCCCGACCGCTGGCGGGTGACACCACGGAGGTGTCGTCCGACAGCGCGACTCGCGCGGCTGAGGCCGCCGCTACACGTTGACGGCGACGGTGAGCGCGGCCGTCAAGCCGCTGCTCACATCACCCGTGATCGTGGCCAGCTGCAGGTTGGCGCCGTCGCGAAAGACGTTGTCGCTGGCCAGCGACACGCGACTCAGGTTCGAGACGCTCGCCGCGTAGCCCGTCGTGGCGTAGACCAGATCGCACGTCGCCTTCGGCAGCGCGATCTGCGATGTGGCCACCTTGTTTGCCACGTTGCTCGCCGCGGCCAGCGAGTTGAAGACTTCGAAGTGGATGTGCGGCCAGCGCCCGTCGTAGCAGCCGGGAAAGATCGTGGTGAACGCGAGGCGACCGTTCTCATCAGCCGCTTGCACACCACGCAGGTAGTTCTGATTGGTGACACCGGACGAGTAGAGCGAGTACCGGCCTTCGCGGTCCGCGTGCCAGAGATAGACCGCACGCCCGGCCAACGGGGCACATGTGCTCGAAGACACGATCGTCAACGCAATCGTGAGCGGTACGCCCGCGGCCGTCCCGCTCAGGCCGGCAAAGCTCGAGCGCAGATCGCTGCGCACCACGCCGGATTGATTGAGCACGTTGGCGCCATTCGATCCGTCGCCTGGATACGGTCCGGCGGTCTCCTCCGGGATGCGTGTGCACACACCGGTGGACGGATTGATGCCACCGGTGAAGGTGTCGTCGGTGGACGGATCGAGTACACCGCTGTCAGCACAGCCAAGGATGGGTGCCAAACCGAACGCGGCACCCGCGCTGCCGACGAGCGAGAGCCAGCGTCGTCGACCGAGTCGCGCGCGGGTCCCGGCCAGATCGCGATGCAGCCCGCCGTGGTCGTCATGGTCGTCGTCGGGGGCGTGCGGAAGGCGGGACATGGGGGATCTCCAGCGTCGGGGATGGTGGACGTCGTGTCCGAGACTACCCGCGAGCGCGGTCACGCCCTACGTCGTCACGCGTGGCTGGTGCCGTTCGCCATGACCGACGTCATCCATCGACGGGAGCCGCCAGCACCAGCCGCTCGCGCGACGAGACCACCACACCACCCGGTCGTTCGAGCGTGATGGCGAAGAGCGTGGGACGTTCCACCGGCAGCCGAGGCGTGATGAGTACGAGCACCTCACCGGTCTCGGTCACGTCGAAGACGCCACCGTCCACCGGATAGCGGGCATCGCGACTCGCGTCGACGATCCAGAGTTGGTACTGCGCGACGCGCGGATCGTTCGGGACGAGTCCGGTGAAGCGCATCACGCCACGTTGTTGCGCCGCGTTCCAGACGAGATCGCCGCCGGCCGAGCGTGCGGCCGGATCGGTGCTGGGCGCCCAGGTGCGGCGCAGCGACGTGCTGTCGGCCAGCAACGTCGTGCGCAAGGCGACCAGCGCACGCGCATCGGTCAGCGCACGCGCCTCGGTCAGCGCAGCGCTGGACGAGGCGGGAGTGACGTCCACGGTCGCGCCGGACGCTGATGGCGCGTCCGCCTCGCGAGAACCGGACGCCCACACGGCGAGCGACGCGGCTGCGGCAAGCCAGCCCGCCACGGCGGTGACGCGCCAGGCCCGCGACGCCGTCGCGGAGATCGCGGGTCGATCGAGGCGACGCGCGGCGTCACGCGCGGCGTGTGCGCGGAGCTGCGCCTCGCCGTCGGCGATGATGCGGGCGGCCAGTGCTGGTGGCAGCGGTGTGAGGTCGTCACGGGTGGACTGCAGCGCATCGGTGAGTGCGGCGGCCGCGTGATCGAGGGGATGCTGGGTGTTCATGGGTGTTCCTCCGGTCCGATGAGACGTCCTGCCAGCAGCGCGCGGGCGCGCATCAGGCCGCGTCGGATGTGTGACTTCACGGTGCCCAGCGGGAGCGCCGTTTCGTGCGCGAGTTCGTCGTGTGTCTTGCCGTCGAGCAGATGGCGTTCGAGCAGCTGTCGCTGGATCGGCGAGAGGCCCTCGAGCAGCGTGGCGGCATCGACGGCGTCGCCGATGCGGTCGTCGTCGCGCGCTGGATCGGCGACATCGAAGTCGTCGGGCCACGCCATGGTGTCGAGCTGCCGCGAGCGCTTGCGCAGGCGATCGATGAGGCGACGTCGCGCCACCATGACCACGAAGCTGCGCTCCGTGGCGCGCTCTGCATCAAAACGTGCCGCCGACTTCCAGAGATCGAAGAAGATCTCCTGCACGGCATCTTCGGCGTCGGCGTGATCGGAGGCCCAGCGGCGTGCGAGTGACCACAGCAACGGGCCGTACTCGGTCACGCACGTGGCAACCGCAGATTGATCACCCGCCGCGATACGCGGGAGCAGCGAAGACGGCGCGGACACCGAGGGGTCAGAGGGGTGGAGTGCGAGGCTCATCGCCAAGGCATTCGACGGCGCCACGGATTCGGATGCAGTGCATCCAACGGCGTCCACGGGAGCGAAGGCTGGCGTGTTCCTGCTCGTTCCCAACCTTGTTGCCTCGGAGTGGTCATGCGTCGTTTCTCCACCCTGCTGCTGTCGGCCACCATCGGCCTGAGCACCCCCCTGCTGCTGTCCGCGCAGCAGGATATCGTTCGCACCGCGCGCGGCGCGGGGCAGTTCGCCACGCTGCTCGCCGCCGTCGAGGCCGCGGGCCTGACGAGCACGCTGCAGGGACGCGGCCCGTTCACGGTGTTCGCCCCCACTGATGAGGCCTTCCGCAAGCTGCCCAACGGCACGGTGGAATCACTCCTCAAGCCGGAGAATCGGGAGCAGCTCAAGGCGCTCCTGCTCTACCACGTGGTGCCGGGACGTGTCTCGGCGGCGACCGCGCGCACGCTGGACGGCGCCGCGACCGTGGAAGGGCGACGGATCCGCATTCGGACGTCGGGCGCGTCGCTGCGCATCAACGAATCCACGGTCATCACCGCCGACGTGAACGCCAGCAATGGGGTCATTCACGTGATCGATCAGGTGCTCATGCCGCCCGCGTCGAGCGGCGACGGGATGACGACGACGCGCACGGGTGCCTCGGCGGCGAGTCGCGGCCGAGAGTTGGTGGATCTCGCGATTCGCCGCGGCGCGCCGCTGTACAACGACGGGGCACCGCAGGCGACGGCGGCCCTGTACGACCTGACCGCGCGCGCCGTGCTGGCGCTCGATGGCCTGTCGAGCGACGTGGTGCAGCCGCTCGAGCGCGGTCTGCGTGAGGCCGCGCGAACGCGGTCGGCGAGCGACGAGGCATGGCGTTTGCGCGAAGCACTCGATGAGGCCGGCCGTGCCCTCGATGTGCTGGTGGTCGCGGAGCAGCGCGCCACGTCGCGCACCATGACGGCGTCGCGGCGTCGCCACTGAGCTCGGCACAGCGGGATCGGGGCCGTTCGACTCGGCGCCCGGTCCCGCGTGCATGGCGCGCGGCAGCGCCGGACGCCATTGTTCGCACGGTCGCGCGAGGGCGCGGCTGTGCGTTCTCCGTTGATTTCCGCGCCGTCGATGTCCGCTGCTGCTCCCGCCCGTCGTCCGCGTGCCCAGTGGGGCATCATGCCATGGGCGCCCACCACGTACGGGCACTCCGTGCTCGGTATACCGCTCGAGGTGTGGCGGCCGTCGGCGCGCTGTGAACTGCTGCTCTTCGCCGCCATCCATGGCGAGGAACCGGAGACCACCTGGGCGCTCTCGCGCGCGCTGCGTCAACTCGCTGCGCCACCGGAGCACGCGGCCGTCGTGCTCGCCGCCAATCCGGATGGATTGATTCGTGGCACGCGTGGCAACGCACACGGTGTCGACCTGAATCGCAACTTCCCGGCGAGCAACTGGCAGCCCGGCGAAGTGTTGAGTCGTGCCACCGTCGACGCACCGCGTGATGTGGTGCTGCGTACCGGCACGGCTCCGGGTTCGGAGCCGGAGACGCAAGCGCTGCTCGCGCTCATCGACGAGTTGCGGCCGTCGCTGGTGATTGCGCTGCACGCACCGCTCGCGTGCATTGATGATCCTGCCGACAGCGCGCTGGGCCGTCGCCTTGCGGAACGTACCGGTATGCCGCTCGTGCCCGATGTGGGCTACGCGACGCCGGGCTCCTTTGGCTCCTGGTGTGCCGAACACGGACTTCCGGTGATCACGTACGAGTTGCCCGTCATCGCCCCCGAAGCGACCATGGCTGTGCACGTGCCGGTGTTCGTCGATCTCCTCACTGGCACCCTTCGCTGAGTCCGAGGCTCCCGTGACGCTCAACTACATCTGGCTGGCGTTCTTTCTGATCTCGTTGGTGGTTGGCCTCGCGAAGCTGATTGGCGGCGACACGGCCGTGTTCTCGGCGATGACGCAGGCGACGTTCGATTCGGCCAAGACCGGCTTCGAAATTTCGATCGGCCTCACCGGGGTGCTGACGTTGTGGTTGGGCCTCATGAAGGTGGGAGAGGCGGGCGGTGCGATCGGCGTGCTGGCGCGTGTGGTGAGCCCGTTCTTCCAGCGCCTCTTTCCGGAAATCCCCAAGGATCATCCGGCGCTGGGTTCGATCATCATGAACTTCTCGGCCAACATGCTCGGGCTCGACAACGCGGCCACGCCGCTCGGGCTCAAGGCCATGAACGAACTGCAGACGCTCAATCCCGAAAAGGATACCGCGACCAACGCGCAGATCATGTTCCTGGTGCTGAACACGTCGGGGCTCACGCTCATCCCGATCAGCATCATGGTGTACCGCGCGCAGCTCGGTGCGGCAAACCCGGCCGATGTCTTTCTGCCGATTCTGCTCACGACGTACTTCGCCACACTCACGGCGCTGATTGGCGTGGCGCTCGTGCAGCGCATCAATCTGTTCGACCCGGTGCTGCTGGGGTGGTTGCTCGGTGTAACGGGGCTCGTGGGCGCCGTGGTGTGGGCGTTCTCCGGCATGGAGCAGGAACGCGTGCAGGCCATCTCCAACGTCGTGGCGAACGTCGTGTTGTACGGCGTGATCAGCGCGTTCCTGCTCATGGCGCTCGTGCGCAAGGTCAACGCGTACGAGGCCTTCATCGAGGGCGCCAAGGAAGGGTTTCAGGTCGCGATTCGCATCATTCCGTATCTCGTGGCGCTGCTGGTGGCCATTGGTGTCTTTCGGGCGTCCGGCACACTCGACCTGCTGACGCAAGGGCTGAGCGCGCTCTTCGCGGCCGTCGGCCTCGATGAGCGCATGATTCCCGCGCTCCCCACGGCCATGATGAAGCCGCTCTCGGGCAGCGGCGCACGCGGCATGATGGTGGATGCCATGGAGACATACGGTGCCGATTCGTTCGTCGGTCGTCTCGCATCGACCTTCCAGGGCGCGACCGACACGACGTTCTACATCCTCGCGCTGTACTTCGGATCGGTCGGTGTCCGCAAGACGCGGCACGCGGTGAGCATGGGCCTGCTGGCCGACGTCGCCGGCGTGATCGCCGCCATTGTGATCGCCTACATTTTCTGGGGGTGACGGCTGCCGTCGTGACCTCTCGTCGATTCTCCGTGAGTGTGACTCATGCCGGCCCTGTTTGACACGATTCGCCTGCGCGAACTGACGCTGCGCAACCGCATTGTCGTGTCGCCGATGTGCCAGTACTCCGCGGTCGAAGGTGTCGCAAACGACTGGCATCTCGTGCACCTCGGTGGCTTCGCCACGGGCGGTGCCGGACTGATTCTGGCCGAAGCGACAGCAGTCGTTCCTGAAGGGCGCATCAGCCCGTGGGATCTTGGCTTGTGGGACGACGCCCAGATACCGGCCCTGCGACGGATCA
>ERZ1066123.516-NODE-516-length-28738-cov-10.069588_pt1 | contig 28738 bp, 26 predicted proteins | sample MGYA00382770_ERZ1066123 | MGnify/ENA primary metagenome ERZ1066123 (study PRJEB33369, sample SAMEA5778353) | biofilm metagenome | biome: Industrial cooling water; feature: Water cooling tower basin; material: Biofilm | place: United Arab Emirates | collected...
GTGCTGTCGGCGGCGACCACCGTGTCCAGCGTCCCGGCGACGGCGTGGTAGCCGTAGCGCTGGAAGCACCGTCCACTGCAGGGGTCGATGGCGTTCGGATGGTCGAGGCGGGTGCGACGACCCGCGAGGTCATACGTGTACTCGAGACCGTACACGTGCCCCGCAAACGCAGATGCCACCGGCGTCGCCGTGACGCCACTCGGCGGCGCCGTCTCGCACCCCGCGTTGCTCGCCACCCACCACGCACGTGTGCGCTGCGAGTCGGCCTTGACGAGGCCGGCCGGCGTGTTGATGCGGCGGATGCGCGACCAGCGGTTGTTGGCCTCAACGAGTCGGCCGGCGGCGTCGTAGCGGAACCGCGCCGTGTCGGCCGGAATGCACACACTCGATCCGTGCGTCGGGAACGAGTACATGCACGACGGATTCTGTGCGGGCAGCGTGGAGCAGTGCCGGCTCGAGTAGGTCACCTCGGGGCTGATCCGACGCGTCGGTCGTCCCAGCGCGTCGTACTGCGTGGTGATGTTGAACCCGCGGCCGGTCGTGCGCTGCGTCTGGTTGCCGGCCAGATCGTAGGTGTAGCTCTGGTTCGACGCGGAAGGCGACGTGTACGTCGTGACGCGCGCCAGCTTGTCCCACACCCAGTACGTGTAGAGCGTCGTGTTGAAGCCCGCCTGGCGATACGTGCGCGCCGTGCCGGTCCGGTTGCCCTCGCTGTCGTACGTGTGGGTGAGCGTGACCGAATCCCTGGGGTGCGAGATGCTCCGAGCCGCGGTGCGCGGCGGCCCAACGGTCAGTTCGGTCGTCGGTCGGCCCATGGCGTCGTAGCGCACCACCGACCGCACGCCGTGCGTCACCACATTCGTACTGTCACGCCCCGTGAGACTGTCGATCGGCGAGAACGTGGTGGTATCTCGGCCCGCGCCGTCGCGGAGGACGATCGTGGTGAACCCGATGGCGCTACGCGTACGCGAGAGATTGCCGTTCGCGTCGTAGAACAGGCTGTCGGTCGCGTTCGACGGTGGCCGAACGATGCTGCGCACCAGGCCGGCCGTGATGCCGGAGCTGCCATAGGTGAAGGAAACGCGACGACCGCCGGCCGATCCTCGCTGCTGGAACGTCACGGTGCCGTGCGTCGCGTCGTATGCGCTCGTGTCCTTGAGGCCCACGGGATCGGTCACGCGGATCGGCGACCGCCACTTGCTGTGCCAGACGAAGCGGGTGCGCGACGTATCCGCGCCACCCAGCATGCCGATCACGAGCGTCGAATCGGTCAGGCCGCGGTTGTTGTAGAACGCGAGCGTCTGCAGTCGCAACGGATTCTGCGTTGACTTCGCGAGCAGCGGCCAGGTGCCATCGTAGGTGACCCGCGATTCGTTGCCCTGCGGATCGCGCACGCGCACGGCCGCACCGTAGCCGTTGATCCAGATGCGCGTTCGATCATCCACATCGCTGCGCGGACCGTTGATCTCGGTGTACGCGGAATCGAGCGACGCGCCGGGACCGGTTCCCGCGCCGGCGAGTTCGGCCGGCGTCACGGCAGTCGCCGCGTGCAGACCACCGGCGTCCTGGACGAAGCCGGTCAGCCGAGCATTCGTCCAGGCGAAGGTCGTCGGCGAGCTCCGCTTGTCGGTCCGGCTGGAGACCCGGTTGGTGCCGCTGGCGTAGGCGAAGCCGACCACGGTGTTGTCGGGATCCGTGATACCGGTGACCTGGTAGCCGGAACGAGCGATCGTGACGCGCCGCACACTGCCGCCGATCGCCGCCGGTGCGACGATCGAATCGAGGACGGACGCGCTGCGGTGGAGCGTGTAGGTCGCATCCATGGTCCAGGCGCTGCAGAAGCCGTCGCTGGCCATGCTCGTGCACTGGTCGACCGTCTGTCCGTACGTGGATTCGGTGCGGCTGTAGTATCCGGTCGTCGGATTGAAGTACGTGGTGTAGCGATCGTTGTCGTGCCGCCGATACAGCGTACTCGCCGAACTGTTGAAGAAGATGGTATCCGGTCGGTCGAGCGAGCGAGCCACGAAGCGCTTGATGCCTCCGAGCGTGCCGATGCTGCCGAAGGAACGCGTGCTTCCGTCAGCGCCCACCCAGAGTAGCGTGTCGGCGGTCGACGGGGTGCCGACGACCTGATCGATGCCACTCAGCCACCACCCGGCCCCGTAGGGGCTCTGATGGCGGTTGACAACGGACAGTGTGCCTGACCTCGTGCTCGACGCACGCACGCCACTCGTCACCGTCGCGACTTCGACCACGTACGGATAGCGCCCCGTGGCCTGCGACGTCCAACCGGTCAGCAGTCTCGTGTAGCGTCGCGTGGTGCCGGCGGCTGGCGGCGTGCTGTACTGGCACGTGACCAGGGAGATGCTCGCGACGCTCACGCAGATCTGGAGCGAGTCCGGCGTCGGCGTGCCGGTGGCCCGCGTGAAGTCGATGCTGATCGCCGGTGCCGGCGACGCCGTGTGGCTGCTGTACAGCAACGCGGGCGTTCGCGTCCGGTTGCGTCGAGTCGTCGACGGCAACGGATGCACGATGCGCAGGTCGCCGCATTCGTACGACGCCATGCTGCCCGCGCCCACCACGACGCAGGCCCCGCGATCGACGTCGTCGGTCATCGTGGCGATCGTGAAGCCGGCTGCCGGCAACGCTTCGATGGCCAGCTCGCTCCACGTCGAATCCTTCACGGTGGCCGCGCTCGACGCCACGGCCCGAACCACCGCGATGGACTTGTTCCCCACGGTCGCTCCCGCCGTGCCGGTCAACGTCACCACGCCCGTTCCACCTTGCGCGAGCACGAGACTGGTCGGGGAAACGCTGCAGCTGCCGCTCACGGCCGCGCCCGTGCACGTCGTGCTGACGGTGAACGTGTCCGTCGCCTCACCGACGTTGACGATGGTGAACGGCACACTGATGAGCCCGCTCGGACGGAGCGTCTTCAGCTGGGTCGATGCCTCGACGCGAACGTCGCGTGGTGCGCGCGCGACGTCGTAGTAGGCAACTGCGTTGTAGAGGTAGCCGCCGACCGTGTATCGCCCTTCCACCGTCGCAGGCAGCGAGACCGTGATGTCGGCCTGCTCCATGTAGTCGCAGCCAGGCGCCGGCGTGATGGAGTACACGGAGGCGCTGCTCGTCTGGTCGACGCTGTTCACCCGCACCACCGGCGGCCCGTAGCCGGTGGCATCGGTGTAGCAGTACTGGACCGAGACGTTGACGGTACCGACGCCCACGAACGTCATGTTTCCGGGCGCGACCGTGACGTACGGCGGGGTCTGCGCCCGGAGCGTCACGGGAAGGAGCAGGGCCAGCGCGCAAAGCGCGAGACGTGCCAGCGTCATGCAGGTACCTCGGCGGAAGGGTTCGCCAACCGAGTGAGGCAGCATCGGTGCCACCACGGCGAACCGGCCAAGTGACACTGGCACAAGCGGTTGAGAGACCGCACGCCGGATGCGGGCCGGGCGCATTCGCGCGAATTCGCAGGCGGCGACCGCGAACCGGTGCGAACGCTGCGGCACGCCGGTGCGAAGCGGCTTCAGCGATGCGGCGTCGTGGCCCGGAGCGTCTCACCACTGAAGCATGATCCGCGAAACACCACCAGGGGCCCGCCGTACGTCACGTGGCGGAACTCGGGGCGCTCGTGCGCCTGAGTTCGTGTGAGTACATTGTCACGTTCGTGACGTTATCCCACCATCATCCCCCCTCTCCATGACCAAGCAGCTCCGCTCGCTCGCTCTCGGCCTTGCGGCCGCCGTCCTCGTCCCGGTCGTGTCGGCGTCCGCGCAGGGTGCGGCGCCCGCCTTCGGCAAGGGCTCGAAGATCGTGGACCTCGGCATCGTGACCGATCCCACCGGCTTCGGCGGCGGTCTCGAAGTCGGCCTGCTCGAACTGGCCCCCAACCTCACGCTCGGCGTTGGTGGTGCGGCGTCGTACCAGAGTGAGTCGGTGCTCGGCGCCGACTTCTCGACGACGTGGATCGCCGGCCTCGCCAACGTGCACTACTCGCTCCCCGACCTCCCGGCGCTCGACCTGTTTGCTGGTGCCGCGCTCGGCATCATCCGCTTCAGCGGCGACGGCATCCTCGGCGAGAGCGTGTCGAACTCGGACACCGGCTTCGGCATCAACCTCGGCGCCCGCTACATGTTCACGCCGAAGCTCGGCGGCGTCGTCCGCCTCGGCATCGAAGACGTGCCGGACCTGTTCCTCGGCGTCTCGATCAAGTTCTGATCCGATCGCTCGCGGTACCCTGACGTCACGAGGGGCGTCGGCCACATGGCCGGCGCCCCTCGTTCGATGACCGCCTGATCGTTGCGCGCCACCGCAGCCGCGTCGGGCTAGAACCGCACCCCGATCAGCAGCGGCGCAAACGTGAGCCCGTTCCCCCGCCCCAGCGTCTCGCCGCTGAACAGGTGCTGCACACGCGTTTCGATGAAACCCTCTAAGCCGAGCACCGGCACGAGCATGCCGAGACTGCCGGTCACGCCGAGCGCGGTGCGCGTGGCGGAGCCTTCGGCGCCGTGGCGATAGACACCCACGCCGGCCGAGCCGTAGCCACCGAGCCAGTCGAAGAAGAGCCGCTGCCGTCCCTTCGACGTGAGCCGCACCGACGCACCGGCAATCTGGTAGCGCCCCGGCAACGGTTCATCGGTGCTCTTTCCGAACGTCGCGTACGAGGCTTCCACACCGGGCTCGATCAGCCACGCGCCGAGTTCGGCGCTGAGCCCAAGTCCCGTCAGTTCACCGAGCCGCCCCAGCGGCGACGCGGGGCCGATCGCGAGATACGGGTGCCACCCCGGCGCGAGGAAGATGCCGGCGCGTGTGCGGCGATCGGTGTCGGCATCGCGGCCAGCGCCCTGCGCCAAGGCGGTGCGCGATACCAGCATGGCGGTGCACAACGTGAGCAGTGTGGCACCACGCATCACGAACCGCGTCAATGAATGTGTCATGTGGTCTTCTCTTCGAGAATGCACTGCGCGGCCGCTACACCACCACGCGCCGCACCTTCCAACGAACTCGAGTGCAACACTTCACTCGCGCGCACGAGCCCAGGGAGCGCAGTGGACGCGGTCGATGCGGATGCGTCGCCGACGTCCACGGGCTGAGCAAACTGGGCCAGCGGCACGCGCCAGATGGCCACGCGCTCAAGTGCGAGCGGTGCCGACTGCGTGGCCATGCGCGCGAGATCGGAGCGCACGGCCCGATCGAGTGGCTCATCCGGGAGATCGGCCGCCGCTCCCAGCACCGTCGCCGACACGACGTGCGTGCCCGATGGCGCATACGACGGCGCCACTTCGGTGATCGTGATGGCGTGGCTCACCGTCGCATCGGACCGCGCATTCAGATAGAGCGCACGTCCGGGCAACACCGCGCGATCCGCGCGATACGTGACGGTCGTACAACCGAGCGCGGCGGTCGGCCCGTCGAGCGTGACACCAACAGTGGACGCCAGCGTGCGCGCCGTCATGAAGTCGGTGGCGAGCACGACGTGCGACCCGTGCAGCGTCTGACCGTCGGCCAGGTGAACACCGGTCACGCGGCCGTCGTGCGCGAGCAACGCCTCCACCGGCGTATCGACGCGTACGCAGCCTGGTGGCAGCTGCGCGGCGAGCTGGCGCGGAATCGCCCCCATACCCGCCGCCGGCACCGCCGTGCGCCCTTCGGCAAGCATCTTGAAGGTGAACAGCAGCACACTCGCCCGTGTCGTGAGCGACCGATCGAGCAGGATCCCGCCGTAGAAGGGCGCAAAGAACCCGTCGATGGTGCGTGCCGCGAAACCCCACGCGCGCAGGAACTCGCGCGTCGAGACCCGCCGAAAGCGCGGCGCGAAACACTCGTCGATGGACAGGCGCGTGGCCGCGGAGCGCAGTTGCAGCAGGCGCCACAGATCGCGCCACGGCACCGCGCCACCTGTGATCGAGGGCAGCAGCAACGACGGATCGGCGATCGCGTCGCCAACCAGCTTGTGCACGCCGTGATCACGCACGATGTGCGCGGCGGGTCGGAAGGACTTGAGATCGAGGGCCGCGTGATCGAGGTACTGATTGAGCACCGGATAGCCGGTGAACAGCACCTGGAACCCATGATCGAGCAGCACCCCGTCACGCACCGAGGTGCGGACGCGCCCCCCCGGTTCAGGGGCCGCGTCGATGAGCTGCACCACGCGCCCGGCGCGATGCAGCTCGATCGCCGCAATGAGGCCGGCAATGCCGGCACCTACGATGACAACGGGTGCGTGATCCGCGGACATATCCGGTGAACGCATCAGCGGTCGCCCGCGCTCCCGCGCTCGGGCCTTAGAAGCGCACGCCGAAGGTGATCGGCACCCAGCTGGAGCTGCCGTCCGAGAACACGTTCACGAAGCGCGCTTCGGCAAACGTGGTGAAGCCCGAGAGCTTGAACTCCACACCACCGCCGACATTGATGCCGAGATCCGTGCTCGACACGGAGCGGGACACGCCCAGCAGCTCGATTTCGCTGCTGCCGCGGTACAGGCCGGCACCGCCAAGGACGTACGGACAAATACCACCGGCACTCGCTTCCTGGCCGAGCGGCAGCACCACGTTGCCCACGAACGAGAGCACGTTGAACGTGCCGTCCACGACACTGGCAATCCCCTTGGCCGCGAAGCTCTCGTAGCCGATATCGCCACGCAGCCGCAGCTTGCCGCTCAGCGGGGCGTGCACACTGCCCGTGATGTTGAAGCCGCTGTCGTAGCCATCGCCGAGGTCACCCATCGGCATCGACAGGCCGCCCATCACGCCAAATGACACCTTCTTCGCATCCTGCGCGTCCGCCGTGGCGGGCGCGATAGCGAGGGCACCGGCGAGGCCGGCGAGCGTGAGCAAGCGCATGCGCTTCATGTGACGTCTCCTGTGAAGTTGTGAATCACACACCGAACTCCGCGCAACTTAGGGAGTCGCCCCCACCCCACGCACCCCGCGCACGAAATACTTCGTCTCACCAAAGCAGGTCGTGGGCAGCCACGGCTTCTCGTCGTACTCGAGCACCACACGCTGACCATTCGTCGCCTCGATCGCGGCGGCAATCGAATCGTCGCGCACACTGAAGGCCCACAGTTGCGGCATGCTCCCGGGAACGGTCGAGATCGCCATCTCGCCTTCCCACGTCTTGCAGAGCCACCCCTTCTTCGAAATCTTCTGCACGAAGCCGGCGCGCTCACCCGTGGAGTACACGAACGCCGAGCCGATCGCGACCCACACGGCGAAGACCAGCGCCGGCGCCCCGATGAGCGCGAGCAGCGTGAGCTTGCCCCAGTGCCGCCGGGCGAGCGATTTCCGGGGCGCCGACACCGTCGGCGAGGCAGATCCGCTCCCCGGCAACGAGGTGGCAGGGGCCAGCGGGTCGGACACGGGATCGGTCGGCTCAGTCATGCGTTCAACTAACCGGACCATCGCCGTTCACGGAAGGGTGCGAAGCGCCCCCGGGAACGGCTACTTTTGGGGGGCTCCACTGACCCTCTGCTTCCGACCGCTTCGATCGTGACGTTCCGTCCTCGCCGCCAGACTCCCACCGTGCTCGTGCGCGGTGTTCCCGTGGGCGCCGGCCACCCGGTGGTCGTGCAGTCCATGACCAATACCGACACCGCCGACGCTGCCGCCACCGCCGATCAGGTGGCCGCGCTCTTCGAGGCCGGGTCGCAGAAGGTCCGCATCACGGTCAACAACGACGAAGCGGCGCAGGCCGTCCCCGAAATCCGGCAGCGCCTCGATGACCGGGGCCTCGACGTCCCGCTCATCGGCGACTTCCACTACAACGGCCACCTGCTGCTCACGAAGTATCCGCAGGCCGCCGCAGCGCTCGACAAGTACCGTATCAACCCCGGCAACGTCGGCACGAAGCACCGCGACACCAACTTCACCACCATCGTGCAGGCCGCCATCGACCACGGCAAGCCGGTGCGCATCGGCGTGAACTGGGGCTCGCTCGATCAGCAGCTGCTCACCGACATGATGGACGCCAACGCCACGAGCGCCGAACCGCGCGACGCGAAGGATGTCTACATGGACGCGATGCTCGAGAGCGCGTTGCGTTCCGCCGCGCTCGCCGAAGAGGTGGGGCTGCCGCACGATCGCATCATCGTGAGCGCGAAGATCTCGGTCGTCCCCGATCTCGTGGAGTGCTATCGCCGCCTTGCCGCGCGCTGCGACTACCCGCTGCACCTCGGCCTGACCGAAGCGGGCATGGGGAACAAGGGCGTCATCGCGAGCGCCACCGCCCTCGGCATTCTGCTCGCCGAAGGGATCGGCGACACCATTCGCGTGTCGCTCACCCCCAAGCCCAACGGCGATCGCCGCGAGGAAGTGTTCGTCGCACAGCAGATCCTGCAGTCGCTCGGGCTGCGCTCGTTCGCGCCGCAGGTGACCGCGTGCCCCGGCTGCGGACGCACCACGAGCACCTTCTTCCAGCACATGGCCGAGGATATTCAGGGGTACCTGCGCGAGCAGATGCCCGTGTGGCGCGAATCGCGTCCCGGCGTGGTGGACATGAAGGTCGCCGTGATGGGATGTGTCGTGAACGGCCCCGGTGAGAGCAAGCACGCCAACATCGGGATTTCGCTGCCGGGCACCTTCGAGGAACCGAAGGCACCGGTCTATGTCGATGGGCAGCTCTTCACCACCCTCAAGGGTGACGGCATCGTGCCCGAGTTCCTGCGCATTCTCGAAGACTACGTCGCGCGCACGTACTGACGCGTCACCACGCACGCGGTGAGGTGGGGTGGCGCTTACGCGCCCTCCAGCCGCCGCGTCGCCTCTTCGAGTTCCGCCACGATCGGCGCGTCGAAGCCCACGGCGCGCAGCCGGTCGCACACCTGCCGATACCAGCGCACCGTGCCGTCGCGCCCCGCACTGAAGCGTCCCCACACCGTTTCGGGGAACGTCGTGCGCGCGAGGTCATGCACGAGCGTCCACGCGCCGTGCACCTTGTCGGCCGCGCACACCCAGCGCGCGGCGTCACTCGCCGTCGCCAGCCGCAGCAACACATCGGCCTTGCGATCATCGGGCGCAAGTTCGACACCGTCATCGTCCACCCGACGCTCCACCACCGACAGCAGCAGCGCGAGCGCTTCGTCGCCGAACTTGTGTCCGATACGCTCGCGAATCATCTCGCTCGACCAACCGTCGCGCACGACGTCCGCGACGGTGTCGTGGAGAATGCCGGCCACCACCGTATCCTCGTCGCGTCCGTAGCGCGTGAGAATCACCGCAACGTTCGCGGGCTGCGTCAGATACGGCAGGCGCGTACCCTTGCGCACCTGTTGATCGTGATGCTTGGCCGCGAAGGCGAACGCATGATTGATGCGATCCGAGTAGCCGGTCACCGTCGTGTCACCGTCGAAAGGAATGCCGCACCGCGCGCGCGTCGCTGACGCACGTTGGGATCGGCGAAACTTGCGGCCAAACACGCGCGAGCGCCACACATCGCGCTGCAGTGCTCAACGCCGCGTCGCGCGGAACCAGGCCACGAGCCGCTCCAGCCCTGCCGCATCCTCGTCGTCGAACCGCGCGGGCTGATCGCTGTCAATGTCGAGCACGGCCAGCAGCGCGCCGTCGGCGTCGAACACCGGCACCACGATTTCGCTCTGCGAGCGGCCGTCACACGCAATGTGTCCGGGGAAGGCGTGTACGTCCGGCACCACGACCGTACGACGCTCCGCCGCGGCCGTACCGCAGACACCACGGCCGAAGGCGATGTCGAGACAGCCGAGCGACCCCTGATACGGCCCCACACGCAGCAGCGTGTCCGGCTCCACCACGCGATAGAACCCCGTCCACAAGTGACCGAAGGCGTGATGCAGCAGCGCGCTCGTCGTGGCCATGCCGGCCAGCGCATCCGTGTGCCCGTCGAGCAGCAGCGTCTGCATCTCGACGAGGCGATCGTAGGCCTCGGTCTTGGGTGTCCTGCGCAGATCGGGGATGACCGGTTCCATGAGGGTCGTGCGAAGAAGTGATCAGGCGGTGCGGGCCGCCGCGATTTCGGCGATCAGGCGCAGATCGAGGAGCGCGAGCGCCAGTCCCTGGACGATCACGCCGACGCCTGCCCCCACGCCGCCGAGTCGCGGGCCAAGGCGCCACGCCGCGAGGGCGAGCGTGAGTCCAACCCCGATGTACCCCACGTCGAGGCCGACGTTGAGCCACAGGAAGTTCACGAGCGACGTCTGCCCCTCGAAATCGCGCAAGGCGAGCCCGCGCTGCGCCCACGCGCAGATGGCGAGATCGACCGCGCCCCACGCAAGGGTCTGGATGCCGAAGTGCTGCAGGAGCGGCGAGCGCACGCGTCGCCAGGCCAGCCACGCCAGAACACCGCTGCCGGCCACGACACTCCCCACGCCCCAGAGCGTGAGGAGCTGCAGGTGCGTTCGTTCCAGCGACAACAGCACGTCGGCCCACATGACGCGCATCGTATCGGCCGCGCGGCGTCGCGCCAAGCCCCGCGCGCGCGATTCGTCCCGCGCTTGCCACGCGCTGCGGTGGCGCGCCTATCTTGTGCGCATGGACTCTCCTGCGCCGTCTCGTTCGCTCGCGCCGTCCTCCCAGGAGCGCGAAGCGGTCATCTCCGCGCTCGGTGACGCGTACGCGGCCGACCGCCTCGAACTCGACGAACTCGAACGTCGCATGGCCCGCGTCTATCGGGCCACGACGCGTGAGTCGCTCGCCGAGGTGCTCGCCGATTTGCAGCCGTCGCGGCCCGCGGCGGCCGCGTCCACGGGCTTCACCGCCGCGCGTCCCGCCCCGGTGACGCTCGCCGGTCTCGAATACGGCTTGGCCACCCTCGCTCGCCCGGAGGCGGTCCCACCGCGACAGGCGCTCATGGCTGTGATGGGCGGTGTCGAACGCAAGGGCGGTTGGGTGGTGCCGCGCCAGCTCCGCATCATCTGCGTCATGGGCGGGGTCGAACTCGACTTTCGTGAAGCACAGTTTGCCGAGGGGGTGACCGAGATCGAGATCACGGCCATCATGGGTGGCGTCGAGATGCTGCTTCCCGCCGGCGTACGCGTGGAGACGGTGGGCGTAGGCTTCATGGGTGGCTTCTCGGTCAAGAATCCGGAGGCCGATCCCGGCCCGGGCGCACCACTGCTGCGCATCAGCGGGCTCGCCGCGCTCGGCGGCGTGGAAGGCAGCATGAAGAAGCTGCGCAAGAAGTAGTCGCGTTCGCGCGCGATCAGGGCCGAAACGCACGAAGGCCGGCGCAGTGAGCGCCGGCCTTCGTTCTCTCACACCTGGCGGACGACGTCCGCCACATCACTTACTGCGTGACCGTGACCTTGCCCTTCATGCCCATGGCGAGGTGCGGCGTGCAGTAGTACTCGTACGTGCCCGGCGTCACGCCAGCGAACGAGATCGTGTACTCCTGATTCTCGGTGAGCATCATCGGGCCGATGAGCTCCGACGACTGCTCCGGCATGTTCGCGATCAGCTGCGCCTTCACGTCGGCCGGCAGGAGCGTCGGGTCGAACGCAACGTTGTGCGGGCCACCGCTGACCATCACGAACTTGATGCCGTCGCCCTGCTTGATCGTGATATCGGTCGGGCTGAACTTGTACACGTTGTTTTCCATCACCATGTTCACGGTGTGGATCGTGCCCGTGATCGCCGACGACGCACCAGCCGCCGGAGCCTCGGTCGCAGCGGGCGTCTCAGCCGCCGGCGCCTCGGTCGCCGGGGCGTCGGCCGCCGGCGTCGTCTCACCACCACCGCACGCGCCGAGCAGGATCGCAGCGCCCGTCACCACAGCAAAGCCAAGAAACCGCATTTCGGAAAGGCCTCCAAAGCCAGTTCACGGAGTAGATACTGCGCACGTCTGCGGACTGTCCGCGACGCCGGCACGGGGTCCGGGCCGGACGGTGAATCTAGTGGAGAGCGCCCACGGTCTCCAAGTGGTTCCCGATGCACGCGGTCGGGCTGCGCTCGATCCCACCCGCTTGACCTCGGCGACCTCCGCCGCTACCCTGTCTGGCATGTCGCGTATCACCTCCCAGCACCATCATGCGCATCATGGCCACGGCCCGACGGGTCGCGGAATGGCGCGCGTGCGCTCGGGAGTCTGACCGCTCCACTTCACGCTGCTGCTGCTTCCCGGCCCGTCCTGCCCCAGGACGGGCCGTTTTGTTTTGGCCGGTCGGGGGCGTGACGCCACCGTTCGACCCTTCACCTCCGAGTTTCGCATGCTCCGCATCGCGCTGCCCAACAAGGGGCGGCTCAGTGACGACGCCCGTGCCCTCTTCAACGACGCCGGCCTCGAAGTGCGGGCCGCCGGCGATCGTGCCCTCACCGCCTCCCTCGGCGGTGAGTTCGAAGCGATCTTCGTGCGCGCCCAGGACATCCCCGAGTTCGTTGCCGATGGCGCGGCCGACGTCGGCATCACCGGGTGGGATCTGGTGTGCGAATCGGGACGCGACCTGCGCGAGCGCCTCGACCTTGGCTTCGGTCGCTGCCGCCTCGTCGTCGCCGCGCGCGAAGACGCTGGCATCACCCGCGTGGACCAGATCGGTGCGGATGGCCAGCGCGTCCGTGTTGCCTCCGTCTTTCCGCGCGTCACTGCCCGGTTCTTCGCCGAACGGCAGCGCCCCGTCGATGTCGTGCCGGTCTCCGGCGCCGCCGAAATCGCACCACACCTCGGGATTGCCGACATCGTCGTCGATCTCACCTCCACCGGGTCCACCCTCAAGACGAACGGGCTACGCGAAGTGGAGACGGTGCTCACCAGCACCGCACGCGTCTTCACGGCGCCCGATGGGCCACGCGCCGGTGACGCCGAGGCCGCGGCCGCCTTCGATGAACTGGTCACCGCGCTCGCTTCGGTGATTCGCGCGCGCGGCCAGCGCTATCTCATGGCCAACGTGCCGCGCACCGCCCTCGAGGCGGTGAAGCAGGTGCTGCCAGGGCTGAATGGGCCCACCGTCGTCGACATCATGAACGGCGGCGCGATGGTCGCCGTGCACGCGGTCGTACCGGCCGCATCCGTGTATCGCATCATCGGCCAGTTGCGCGCGCTCGGCGCCGAAGGACTGTTGGTGACGCGCATCGAGCGGCTCGTGCCATGAGCGCATCACCTCTGCAATGGCGCGCACGCGGCGCGCTGGCCTCACTCGACGATGCAACGCGCACGGCCTTGCTCCGACGCGACGGTGGGGACGCCGCACGCAGCGGCAGTGATGCGGACACCGTGCGCGCGCGCACGCGTGACATCATCGACGCCGTGCGCACACGTGGCGATGAGGCCCTGCGCGCGTTGGCGCAGCAGTTCGACGGCGTGACGCTGGACGCGATCGACGTGCCGCGTCGCGACTGGACGCGTGCCCTCGACGCGCTCGACCCGTCGCTGCGTCGTGCGCTCGAACGCTCGGCGACCAACATTGCCACCGTACACACCGCGTTCCGCCCCTCGGCGGTCGAGGTCTCGCCCGAACCAGGCATCGTCATCGGACGGCGTCCCGATCCACTTGCGCGCGTTGGTGTGTACGCGCCGGGCGGGCGCGCCGCCTATCCGAGCTCCCTGCTCATGGGAGCCGTACCAGCGCGTGTCGCGGGCGTCGGTGAGGTGATCGTGTGCTCGCCCCCGGCGTCGAACGGGCGCCCCACCGATGTCGTGCTCGCCGCCGCGGCACTCGCGCAGGTCGATCACGTCTTCGCCATTGGTGGCGCCGGTGCGATTGCGGCCATGGCTCTCGGGACGGCCACCGTCCCGCAGGTGGATCGCATCGTGGGCCCCGGCAACGCATACGTTGCGGAAGCCAAGCTGCAGCTTGTCACGCACGTCACGATCGATTCGCCGGCGGGGCCCAGTGAACTGCTCGTGCTCGCCGATGACAGTGCATCACCCGATGTCATTGCGCGCGAACTGCTCGCCCAGGCCGAACACGATCCGGACGCGGCGGTAATCGCGTTGCTCGTGGGCGATGACACGTTTGCCGCGGCTGTGCACGCGGCACTCGGGGAATGCCTGCACACAGCGCCGCGCGCGGCGATCGCTCGCACCGCACTCGCCGGTCGAAGCGCGCTGCTCACCTGCCGCTCGCTCGAGGAGGGCGTCGCATTCGCCAACGCATGGGCCGCCGAGCATCTGCTGCTCGCGGTGCGCGATGATGTGCGCGATGCGACGCTGGCCGCGTTGCAGCACGCGGGCACGATCTTTGTGGGCGAAAGCGCAAGCGTGGCCTACGGTGACTACATGACCGGCGCCAATCACGTGCTGCCGACCGCCGGACTCGCGCGCTGCTACTCCGGCCTCAGCACGCTCGACTTCGTGCGGTGGACCACGTGGCAACGCGTGACCCCCAGCGCGGCCGCCGCACTCGCCGATGATGTCGGCGTGTTCGCCGACGCGGAGGGGTTGCCCGCACACGCCGCCGCCGCACGCGCCTGGAGGATGTCCGCATGAGTCCGCACGATGTGGCACGGACGGCACGCCTCGCCGTGGCGCGCGCCGTCTACGCCGATGTCCCGCTCTACGATCCGAAACGGGCGCCGGTGGAGCTCGACCTCACCGACAATACCAACTTGTGGGGCGTTCCACCGACGGCCGAACGGGTGCTGCGCGAGGTCGCGCCGTCGGTGATCACGCGGTATCCGTCGTTGTATGCCGCCGATCTCAAGCAGGCACTCGCCGAGTGGCTTGGCGTGTCGCCCGACATGCTCGTGACGGGCGCAGGCTCCGACGACGTGCTCGATTCCGCGATGCGTGCATTCGGCGATCCGGGTGATCGCGTCGCCGCGTCGATCCCGACCTTCGCGATGGTCCCGATCTTCGCGCAGATGAACGGGCTCGCGTACACGGGAGTCCCCGAGACGGCGGATCACACGCTCGACGTGGAGGCGCTGCTCGCCACACAGCCGAAGATCCTGTACGTGTGCACACCCAACAACCCCACCGGCTGCGTCACGCCGCTCGCCACGCTGCGTGCGCTGGCCACGCGACACACCGGCGTCCTCATGATTGACGAAGCCTACGCCGAGTTCGCGGGCGTGAGCGCCGTGCAACTCGTGCGCGAATTCGATCGGGTGCTCGTGGTGCGCACCATGAGCAAGGCTTTCGGTCTGGCCGGATTGCGCATCGGCTACGCGATCGGACAGCCGGCGCTGGTGACCGAGGTGGAGAAGTCCCGCGGGCCATACAAGCTGACGTCGCTCGCCGAGCGCGTGGCGGTCGCGGCCGTGCGTGATGACATGGCGTGGGTGCAGGAGCACGTCGCGCTCGCGGTGTCGCTGCGCGAGCAGTTGGCCTACACTCTGCTAGCGCGTCGCTCTGCCCGGCCTCCGTCGGAGGCCAAGTTGGCGGCGGCCGCGGTGTCCGAGTGCGTCGCCGTCGGTCAGGCGATGCGGGCACGCGGCGTGGCCGTGCGTCCCTTCCCCGCGTTGCCCCACATCGGCGATGCCTTGCGCTTCTCGGTGGGACCGTGGCCGCTGCTCGAGCGGTGCCTCGCGGCGTTCGATGCCGCGGTGGCCGAGGTGCTGCCCGATCGTGCCGCCGTCGTCAACGCGGGGGCATCGGCATGAGCACGCCGCTGCGCATCACGGTGTTCGATTACGAAGCCGGCAACCTGCATTCGCTCGTGAAATCACTCGAGACCGACGGCACGCAGGTGCGCGTCGAGCGGAATGCCGCGGCCGCCGTTCGCGACACGGATGCGCTCGTGCTCCCGGGGGTGGGCGCCTTCACACCGGCCGCGGAGCGGCTCGGCAGCGGTCGTGCTGCCATGCGCGAGTCGCTGCAGCGCGGCTTGCCCTGTCTTGGCATCTGCCTCGGCATGCAACTGCTCTTCGACCACAGCGACGAAGGTCCGGGCGACGGGCTCGGCGTCCTGACTGGTCGCGTCACGCGACTGCAGGCCGCGCGCGTTCCACAGATCGGCTGGAATGTACTGGAGCCGAGTACACCGCTCGACCCGCTGCTGGTCGCGTCCGGCCTCGAGACCGTGTACTACGCCAACAGCTTCGTCTGTCGCCCCGCCGGCGATAGCGCACGCCACGTGATTGCGCACACGACGCACGAGACCGACCGCTTCCCCGCCGCGGTGCGCGTCGGCAATGTGGTGGGCGTGCAGTTCCACCCCGAAAAATCCAGCGCGGCTGGTGTGCGCTTCGTGCGCGCGTTCCTCACCGAAGCCGCCCGGTCGGCGCGCTCGCCGGAGATTTCCGCATGATTGTCATCCCCGCCGTGGATCTGCGTGACGGCAAGTGTGTGCAACTCGTGGGCGGCGAGTACGATCAGGAGTCCGTACGCCTCGATGATCCGCCCGCCGTGGCGCGCGATTGGGTGCGGCAGGGCTTCACGCGGCTGCACGTCGTGGATCTCGACGCCGCGACAGGTCGCGGCCGCAACACCGAGATCATTCGCGAGCTCGTGCGTGACGCCGGCGTGCCGGTGCAGGTGGGCGGCGGCGTGCGCGAGGCCGATCGCATCGAGGAGCTGCTCGATCAGGGCGCGTCGTGGGTGGTGGTGGGGACACGCGCCGTCGAGGATGTGGCGTGGCTCGAGGAGATGAGCGCGCGATTCCCGCAGCAACTCATCGTCGCCGCCGACGTGCGCGAGCGAAAGGTGGTCACGCGTGGGTGGGCGAAGACGCTGCCGCTGGATGTGGTGTCGTACGTCGAGGAGATCGCGGCGTTTCCGCTCGCCGGCGCGCTGGTGACTGCGGTCCACAAGGAAGGCCAGATGCAGGGCACCGATCTGCCGCTCATGGAGGACGTCGCCGAGGCGTCGCCGTGGCCGGTGTTCGCGAGCGGGGGCGTGACCACGCTCGACGATCTTCGCGCCCTCGACCACCGCGGCGTCACCGGGGCCGTGCTTGGCATGGCCCTCTACACCGGCGCGATCGAGCCGCGCCGCATTCTCGAGGAGTTCGCGAGCTGATGTCGCGCGTCCCATCGCTTTCTTCCGCTTCGGAGTTCACCGCATGACCACCGTGATTCGCGAAAGTCGCGAGACCCGCATTCGCTGCACACTCACTACCGGCACCGGCGTTGCCACCGTGCAAACCGGCGAACCGTTCCTCGACCACATGCTCGTGGCCTTTGCGCGCTACAGCGGCGTGGACGTGGCGCTCGAAGCCACGGGAGATCTGCGCCACCACCTCATCGAGGACGTTGCGATCACGCTTGGCGCCGCGGTCGCTGCGTTCGCGCCGGCGACGTGCGCGCGCTACGGTGATCGCACCGTTCCCATGGACGATGCGTTGGTGCACGTCGCGCTCGATCTCGGGGGCCGTCCGTTCTACGAAGGGCCGCTGCCGAGTGCATTGTACGATCACTTCCTGCGCTCGTTCGCGGACAACGCGAAGGCCACGCTGCATGTGCGCGTGCTGCGCGGCAAGGACCGGCACCATATTGTGGAAGCGGCGTTCAAGGCACTCGGCCTCGCGCTGCGCGATGCCCTTGTGGAGTCGGGCGGCGTGTTCAGCACGAAGGGGTCGGTGCGTCTCGAGATCACGGAGTGAGCCGGTGCTGACGCGACGGGTGATCGTCTGTCTCGATGTGAAGGGCGCACGCGTGGTGAAGGGCGTGCAGTTCGTGGGACTGCGCGACGTGGGGGATCCCGTCGCGCTGGCCACGCGCTACGAAACCGAAGGCGCCGACGAGATCACCTTTCTCGACATCTCCGCGAGCGCCGAAGAACGCGCAACCTTGCTCGACGTCGCGCGACGCACCGCCGAGCGATTGTTCATTCCGCTCACCATTGGTGGCGGCGTGCGCACCGCAGACGACGTCGCACGTGCGTTACGCGCCGGTGCCGACAAGGTGTCCCTCAACTCGGCCGCAGTGTCACGCCCCGAGGTGCTCACCGAATCGGCCGATCGCTTCGGCGCGCAGTGCGTGGTGGCCAGCATCGATGCGAAGCGAAACGCCGAGGGTGTGTGGAAGGTGTGGGTCAAAGGCGGTCGTGAGGAGACGCCACTCGAGGCGGTGGCGTGGGCGCAGGAGTGTGTGGCGCGCGGTGCCGGCGAGATTCTGCTCACGAGCATCGATCGCGACGGCGCACGCACGGGCTACGACCTCGCCCTCACACGCGCGGTCGCGGACGCCGTGGCCGTCCCGGTCATCGCGAGCGGTGGGGCGGGTACCGCGCACCATCTCGTGGACGCCGTGGTTGATGGCCACGCCGATGCCGTGCTCGTCGCGGGTATTCTGCACGATGGACTCACGACGGTCGCAGCGCTCAAGGACACCATGCGTGCGGCCGGCTTGCCCGTGCGCGCGTTGCCGGAGCTCGTCGCGTGACGTTCGCCCTTTTCACCTCGGCACGAGTCGCATGAGTCATTCGTCGTTACTCGAAGCGGTGGCGGACGTCGCCACCCTCACCGGTGACACCGCTCTGCAGTGGTTCGGGCGCGGCGTGGCGGTCGAGACCAAGGGTGACGGGTCGCCTGTCACCATTGCCGATCGCTCGGCGGAAGAAGCCGCCCGCGCGTGGATCAGTACGCACTTTCCTCAGGACGGCGTGCAAGGGGAGGAGTTTCCGCCCATCCGTCCCGAGGCGAAGCGGCAGTGGATCATCGACCCCATCGACGGCACGAAGGCGTTCGTGCGCGGCGTGCCGCTGTGGGGTGCGCTCGTCGCGGTGTGCGAAGGTGAGCACGTGCTCGCGGGGGCGGCGTATTTTCCCGCCGTGCGGGAGCTCGTGAACGCCGCGCCCGGTGAAGGGTGCTGGTGGAATGGCGCGCGCGCCCACGTGAGTGCCGTGGGTTCACTCGCACAGGCGACGGTGCTGGTGACCGACGAACGGTTCCCCGAGCGCCCAACGCGCGCGGCACGTTGGCGACAGCTGACCCGCGAGGCGGGCGTCGCGCGCACGTGGGGAGACTGTTACGGCTATCTGCTCGTGGCGACCGGTCGCGCCGAGGTGATGGTGGACGACATCGTGAATCCGTGGGACGCGGCCGCATTGTACCCCGTGATTACGGAGGCGGGTGGCGTGTTCACGAGTTGGCGCGGCGTCCGCACCGCGTTTGGTGGCGACATCATTGCCACCAATGGCGCGCTGGCCAGCGTTGTGCGTGAGCACTTGCAGGAGTATGACGCATGAATCGCTACAACGCGTCCGTGAGGAGTGTCGGCGCATGAACACATCACCCGGCGGACTGCGCATCACCGATGCAGCAGCCATCGACCAGCTCAACTTCACGAAGGGCGGTGGTCTGGTCACGGTCGTTGCGCAGGATCACGTGAGCGGCGCGGTGCTCATGGTGGCACACGCCGATCGTGAGGCGCTCACGCGCACCCTCGACACCGGTGAGATGCACTACACCTCGCGGTCGCGCGGCCTGTGGCACAAGGGTGGCACGAGTGGCAACGTGCAGCGCGTGGTGTCACTGACGGCCGATTGCGATGGCGACGCCGTGCTCGCGCGCGTGCGGCCGGCCGGCCCGGCGTGTCACGAGGGCACCACCAGCTGCTTCCGCGACGATGCCGTCGCCGCCGATGCGCTGGGCGCGCTCGATGTCACGCTGGGCGAGCGCGCCGCCTCGCTCGAGGCCGCGGTCGCGGCGGCCGGCGATCAGAAGCCCGCGAGCTGGACGCATCGCCTGCTCGCCGATCGCAATCTGCGGCACAAGAAGCTCGGCGAAGAGGCAGTGGAGCTCACGATGGCGTGTCTCGACGGCGATACCGAACGCATCGCGGAGGAAGGGGCCGATCTGGTGTATCACACGCTGGTCGCCATGCGCGCGGCTGGTGTGACGCTCGCAGACTTACGGCGCGTGCTGGACGCGCGGGTGCGGTAGGGGCGCTCGCGCGAGTCACCGCGCGAGCCAATCGGTAACCGGCCGCGCCAGGAACGTGTCGAGGGGAATGCCGTCACCGCCCACGAGCAGCGTGCGGTCCGTGCGAAACGCCGTCATGAATGCTTCGGTACCGGCGTGCGCCATCGGCGCGCGGCCACTCTTCACTTCGATCGCAACCAGACGCGGTCCGGCCTCGACCACGAAGTCCACCTCGTGGTGTCGCTCGCGCCAGTAAAAGACCCGGCAAACGCCGGCTGCCGCCGCATTGGCAAGGTGCGCACCCACCGCGGATTCGACGAGTCGCCCCCAGTGCTCACGGTCAGCGCGGGCCTCCTCGAACGACAGTGGCGCGAGCGCACTGACGAGTCCCGTGTTGTAGACCTGCAGCTTCGGACTCGAGCCACGGCGTCTCGCGACGTCACCGGCGTACTTCGACAGGCCTGTGACCATACCGGCACTGTCGAGCAGGTCGATGTAATGCGCGAGGGTCGTCGTATTGCCGGCGTCCTGCAGCTGGCCGAGCATCTTGGTGTAGGAGAGCACCTGGCCCGAATAGCGACAGGCCAGTTCGAAGAGACGGCGTAGCAGCGCGGGCTTGTCGACGCGTGTGAGCAAGAGGACATCCCGTGCGATCGCCGTTTCGATCAGACTCTCCTGCACGTAGCGTCGCCAGCGCGCGGCATCGTGGACGAGTGGTGCCGCCCCGGGATAGCCGCCGAAGTACACGTACTGCTCGACCGTCCATCCGAAGGCCTCTCGCATCTCGGTGAACGACCAGTGGCGCACCGGCAGGAGTTCGAACCGTCCGGCCAGACTCTCGGCGAGTCCTTGCGCAAGCAGCAGCGGCGCTGAACCGAGGAGCACGACCTGCAGCGGACGACGCGCCCGCGTGTCCTCATCCCACAGACGCTTCACGACGTCCGACCACGCTGGGATCTTCTGGATCTCGTCGAGCACCAGGACGCCCCCAGTGGACTCCGTCGCAAGTCGCGCGGCTTCCCACTGCTGGGCGATCCACGCCGCGCCCCTGAGCGTCGGTTCGTCGGCGCTCGCGTAGCGACTCGGGCGTGGCAGCTGGTCCAGCACCTGCTGGACGAGCGTCGACTTCCCGACCTGCCGAGGGCCCGCGACGACCTGCAGGAAGCGACGGGGCTCCCGCAAGCGGCTGGCGAGTTCGTGGACCTGTGTGCGCTGGAAGGTGATCGACATTACTCTACTTATTGAGTAAAAATACTCATCTCATTGAGTAATTTGTTCCACTCTGCGCCTGCGCGCAACGGCGACCCTCACCTCAGGACTTCCCTGATGTCGGCGGCCCCCGGTCGCATGCACCGTGGAGCATGACCCGCGCCTTGCGCCCTGTGGCCCCCTTGCTGCTCGGAGCCGTCGGCATGCTCGCCATTGGCTGCACTCCGCTCACCACGGCGTTCGACGACGCCGTCGCCACCGCCGCGGCGGCCCAGCCCGCAGCGGTCCCCACGCCGGTCACCGAGGCCGATCTCGCCGCCCTGCCCGCGCCCGCCGCCCGCTGGCTGCGTCGTGTCGGGGTGGTCGGACAGCCGCGCGTACACAACCTCGTCGTGGACATGCACGCCCAGCTCAATCGTGGTCCTGGGCAACCGTGGATGGAAACCCCGGTGCTGCAGGTGAGCTTCGTGGCCGACCCGACACGGCTCTTTCTGCTCAAGACGCGCATGAAAGGGCTGCCCGTCACCGGACTGCACGCGTACACACACGACGGAGCGCGCATGCAGATCCGCGTGGCTGGTGTCGTGGATATGGTGGATGAATCGGGGGACGCGTTCACGCGAGCCGAAACGGTCACCATGCTCAACGATCTCTGCATCATGGCACCGGCCGCGCTGCTCGACGAGCGCTTCACCTGGCAGCCCGTAAGCGACACCAGTGCGCGCGTGATGTTCACGACCGGACCGCACACCGTATCGGCCACCTTGTTCTTCGACGCGAACGACGATCTCGTGGACTTCGCGAGCGACGATCGGCACGCGCGCGACGACGACGGCGACCGCTGGACGACACCGCTGCGTGGCCACACGATCATGAATGGCCTGCGCCTCCCGGTCGAGGGTGACGCCATCTGGCACTACGCCGACGGTCGGCTCGCGTGGTTGTACGGGCGTTTTCGCATCCTGCAGCTGCGCTACAACGTCCCCACGGCCGAGCTGCCAACGGCCGCAGCGATCGGCCGCGCTGAGCGCTGAGCCGTCAGAACCGTTCGAAGGCCCGCCGATCGACGCGCAGGGCATCGCCGATGAACGCCCATCGCACGTTGCGGAAGTACTGCACCGCCGCGAGCCGAATGTCCTCCGGGGTCACGGCACGCAGATCGTCGGCAAACGCATTGGCCTTGCGCCAATCGCCCTGATAGAGCGCGGCACGCGCCAGCAGGTTCGCCTGATCGGCGTTGGTCTCGTTGTCGAGGAAATAGTTCACGATGAACTGCTGCACGAGACGATCGAGTCCATCCTGACTGATCGTGCCCTGCTGCAACGCCCGCATCTCACGCTGCATGATGGAGAGCACGAAGTCGGGCTGCGTGGTCGTGACGTACAACCCGCCCACCGCCACGGCGCGCTCACGGAACGGCGCATCGACCGCGTACGTGAGATTGAGCTTCTCGCGAATCTCCGCGAAGAGGCGTCCCGACAGGACGGCCGAGGCGAGTCGAAGCGCCGCGTAGTCGCGCGATGTCGCGGGCGGACCGGCGTAGTAGCCGAGCAGGTAGTTGGTGGGGAGCCGACGATTCACGAACGTCGCGCCACCGCGCGGAATCACCGGCACCGGCGGCGGTGACCAGGTGTACGCGCCCGCGGGGAGTGTGCCCAGCGTCCCGCGCACGAGGCGCTCGACCTGCGCCCGCGTGACATTGCCCACGATCACGAGGTACAGCCGCGACTTCACGACGTGCGCCTGATGATACGCGAGCAGCTCGGTGCGCGAGAGACCGGCGAGCGACGCCGGCGTGCCCACCGGCGACAACCCGTACGGATGCCCATCGAACGCCACCGAGTCGGCGAGGTGCTCCAGCAGCGCATCGGGACTCTCGTCGCGCTGCCCCACGGCGGTCGCGATCTGTGTGCGCACGCGTTCGAGATCGGCACTGTCGAGCCGGGGCGCCATGAGGCGATCGGCGAGAATGGCCCACGTGCTATCGAAATGCGCCACAGTACTGCGCAGGCCGAGGACGCTCCAATCGACACCCGGGCTCACCCCGATGGCGCTCCCCATCGCCGCCATGCGCGCTCGCAGTTGCTCGCGCGGGTACCGACGCGTTCCCTGCTCCGACGCCTCGAGCAGCAGCAGCTCGATCCCCTGCGATTCGCGCGACAGCTGCTGTGTGCCGCCAAGCAGGTACACGTTCGCGGCCACGACGTTGTTCGCCGTCACGCGACGCAGAATGACAGGAATCCCTTCGATCGTAAACTGCTCGGTGAGCGAATCGGCGTATGAGGCGATCGGACGCGATTCCACCCGCGACACCGACGGCGGGCGCGGCACGAACTGCGCTGCGGCCGGAGCGGCCGCCACCAGGAGCGCTGAAGCGCAGGCCACGACCACACGTCTCATCGTCCCGCTCCCGTCGTGGCGCGGAACGGCACGCGCCGCAACTCGTCTTCGGTCAGTCCGATTGCTCGCCGAGCGTCCGGTGAGATCAGGACGCCCGTCACCCGCGGCTTCCCTTGGATGTACGTGCGCACATACCGCTGCAGATCGGCCGGCGTCTGCGTCGCCATCGCGTCGTTGTAGCGCAGGAAATAGTCCACCCCCACCACGCTCCACCAGAAGCCGATGGTGTGCGCGATGCTGCTCGCCTTCTCGATGCCGAACGCACTGCTCGTCACGCGCTGGGCCTTCACATTCTCGAGTTCACGCCGCGTCACGTATCCCGCGTCGGCAAAGCGCGCGATCTCCGCATCGAGCGCGGCGAGCGCCGCACGCAGCTGCTCGGGTGTGGTCTGGCCGCTGATGGTGATCGGCCCCACGTGATTGAGCGTGTAGTAGTTGACGACGATATCCTGCCAGAGACCGCTGTCCACGAGGCGTGTACGGAAGCCGCTCCCGGGCGTGTTGAGCGCATCGCTGAACACGTCGGCCGCGAACGTGGCATCCGGGTCCTTCGAGGCGCTTGGTCCCTGCCACTGCAGCAGCACGCTGGCGACGCTCACCGGCGCCTCCTCGATGGCGGCCAGTGAACCGGTGAGCGCCGGGATGGCCGGAATGGGCGCCACCGCGAACGGATCGCGACCACGGGGCCAGTCGCCGAAGATCGCTTCGGCCAGCGCGAACACGCGCGCCGGGTTCACATCACCCGTGACAATGAGCGCGCAGTTGTTGGGCACGTAGTACAGCGCTTGAATGAACCGCATCTGCGCCGGTGTCACGTTGCGCAGGACCTCACGTGTGCCCAGCGCATCCTTGCGGCTCGCGTTGCCGGGATACAGCAGTGCCGTCATGCGCTGGTCGAGGGCGAAGAACGGACTCGACTCGGCTCGGTCGTACTCGCCGAGCACGACCTCCTTTTCGCGCGCCAGATCGTCTTCGTTGAAGAGCGGATCACGCAACGCGGCCGCGAGGAACCGCAGGCCACCCTCGAGCGAATCGGCCGGCAGCGTGAGGTAGTAGTTGACGCGCTCTTCCTGCGTGGTGCCGTTGTAGATCGCGCCCAGCTCGCTCGCGCGGTCGGCGAAGTCCTGCGGCGTGGGGTACGTCCGGTTGGCCTTGAAGAACATGTGCTCATACATGTGCGCCAGACCGGCGTAGTCGGGCGTCTGCGTGAACGCGCCGTTCTTCACATCGATCTCGAGGGTGGCGATGGGCACGCCGTGGTTCTCCACCACGATGACCTCGAGCCCGTTGGGGAGCACACGCCGCTGCACGATCCGCTCGAGCTCGGCGCGCGTCTGGGCGGCGACCGGCGCCGGCGCGAGCGCCGCAGCGGCCGACGCCACGAGCGTCAGCGCGAGCGCCGCGGTGGCACCACGAAACAACCTGAAGGGAGACGCTGGCATTCGCACGGGAGACACGGAATGTTTCTGCGATGACGGATGACCTGATGCGCACCGCCGTGAGCGCGCGCGCCCTCGACGCGCTGGCCGAACAACTCGACCCGGCCCATCTCCTGCGGCAGGCGCCGTTGGCTCCCTACACCACGTTCCGCATCGGGGGTCCGGCCGATCTCCTGTACAATGCCACGACAGCCGATGCTCTCGCTACGGCCATCACGGCGGCTCGCGCCTGTGGCGTCCCGTGGTTCGTGCTCGGTCTCGGCGCGAACATCCTCGTGGGCGACGGCGGCGTGCGCGGCCTGGTCATCCGGAACGTCGCGCGCGAACGCGCCCTGACGCCCGACGGACATCTGCATGCCGAGAGCGGCGCGATCATGCGCGACCTCGTGCTGGCCACGGTCGCCGAGGGGTGGTCGGGGCTCGAGCACTACGTGGGGATCCCGAGCACCGTAGGCGGCGCGCTCTGGCAGAACCTGCACTTCCTGTCGCCGGCCCCGGCGCGCGAACGCACGATGTTCATCTCGGAGGTCTTCGAGTCGTGCGAGATCCTCGGCGAGGACGGCATCCGTCGCACGGTGGACGCCGACTACGTGCGCTTCGGCTACGATGACAGCGTCTTTCATCACACGCGCGACGTGGTGCTGCGCGCGACCTTTCGCCTCGAACGCGGTGACCCGGCGGCGCTACAGCGCATTCTGCAGGAGAACCTCTCCTGGCGCGGCGCGCGACATCCGTGGCTCGAGATCCATCCAAGCGCGGGTTCGATCTTCAAGAAGATCGCCGACGTCGGGGCGGGCCGTCTGGTCGATCAGTGCGGCCTCAAGGGATTCCGGATTGGCGGTGCGGCCATTTCGCACCTGCACGCCAACATCATCGTGAACCTCGGCGGCGCGACAGCGCGCGACGTGCGCGCGATCATCGCGCACGCGCAGCAAGCGGTATTCGAACGGTTCGAGCAGCGCCTCGAACCGGAAATCGGGTTCGTCGGCGAGTTCTAGGCCGCCGCCGCGCTGGCGGACGCGCTGGGCGATCGCAGGATCTTGCGCACCGTATCGGCCAGCGCGCGCGGTGTGAACGGCTTGCCGATGAACCGGTGTCCCGCGTCGAGAATCTCGCGCTCGGCGAGATCGCGCTCGGCGTACGCCGACATGACCAGGACCGGCACCGTCGGCCACTGGAGGCGCAATCGCGAGACGAGCTCGGTCCCGTCCATGCCCGGCATCAACATGTCGGTGAGGATGAGATCCACGGTGTCGAGCGATTCGGCTCGGATCAGCGCCTCTTCCGGCGTGGGAGAGCTGATCACTTCGTAGCCGGCGCGCTTGAGCACTTCCTCGACGATCATGCGCACGGTGGAATCATCCTCCACCAGGAATACGCGGCCGGTGCCGCGGCTCAGACCGCCTTCCGCGGTGACGCCGCAGTCGGGGGTGATCACGTCGCTGCGACGCGTGGCCACGACGCGTGGCAGGTAGACGCGGAACGTGGTGCCCTCACCGGGAGTGCTCTCCACCCAGACGTGGCCACCGGATTGCTGTACGATGCCGTACACGGTGGGCAGGCCGAGTCCGGTGCCCTTGCCGTCCACCTTGGTCGTGAAGAAAGGCTCGAAGATGCGCGGCAGGATGTCGGCCGCGATCCCTTCGCCGGTATCGCTGACTTCGAGCGTGACCCAGTCGCCGGCAGGCACCACGCCGGCCGGCGATGTGAGGGGAGCAGACATCTGCACGGTGTCCACGCGCACCCGCACGTCGCCACCAGTTGGCATGGCGTCGCGCGCATTCATGACGAGGTTGAGCAGCACCTGCTGCAGCTGCACCGGATCAGCACGCACGACGGCGTCGCGCGAGTCCGTGATGGCGTGCAGCATGACCCGCGACCCGATGACGCGCGAGAGCATCAGCTCGGTCTCACGCACCGCCGCGCTCACATCGAGCAGCGTCGGATTGAGAATCTGCTTGCGGCTGAAGGCGAGCAGCTGCGTGGTGAGCTGGCTTGCGCGTTCGGCCGCGCGTCGAATCTCGAGGGCGTGGGCGTGCGCCGCCGCATCGTGCGGCAGTTGATCGAGCAGCAACGACGCGTGGCCAACCACGACGGTGATGAGGTTGTTGAAGTCGTGCGCGATGCCGCCGGCCAGTTGTCCAACGGCCTCCATCTTCTGCGCCTGACGCAACTGCGCCTCGAGCAGTCGTCGATCGAGCTCCGACGCGAGAATGTCGCAGGCCGTACGGAGCGCACGCACATCATCGTCGTGCCAGCTGCGCGTCCGTCGTACATCGTCGAAGCCCATGAAGCCCAGCAATCCCTGCTCTCGGCTCATGATGGGCACCGCGAGCAGCGACTTGATGTCCTGCATGGACAGCAGCTCGCGCTCGGCTTCCGCGTCGGCAGGCAGCGCGGAGAGGTCGGGGATCACGACCTGACGCCCCTCGCGCATCTGCCCCATCCACCAGACGAGCGGTGAGGTGTCCGTGCCCTGCAGATATTCGATCTGCGGCTCGACACCCTCGGCGCACCACTCGTGTGTATTGTCGCACGTGATGCCATCGGGTCGGAAGCGAAAGATGTACGTCCGATGCACATCCACCGCACGCCCGAGCTCACCGAGTACGTGCGTGAGATCGAGCAGGCCGGGAGCCGTGAGACTCGCGGCAATGCGTGCGATGGCCGTTTCGAGTCGCAGTCGCTGCTGCATCGCTTCGTCGGCGGCGCATTGCGAGGCGACGTGCGTCGTGTCGCTTTCACCGCTCGACGCGGCGTCACGATGCGGCGATGGCGTGGACAGCGCGGAATGAGGCGCAGCGGAAGCGACAGGCATGACCGGGCTGGGCGAGAGCGCCGCACGGCGGGCGCGGTGGCGAGGCGACGTGCCACGGTGCATCGTCGCTGCCCGGAAGGTAACGCTCATGCCGGCGACGGTAGTCACAACGCCGGCATGACCGTCACAGCACGTGCATTCTGTTCACAATTGCTGTCCGAACGTGAGCAACCAGCGCCACTTTTCGCCCCGCTCAAGCGGACGCGCGGCGCCGAGAAACATGCTGCCGGAGAAGAATCGGAAGCCTGCATTCACACTCGAACGCCATCCGTCGGAGACACGTGACACCGGCACGAGTGCCCCGCTGCTGTCCGCGACCAGACCAAGTCGTCGCACGGCATCGAGCGCCGCGGTGCCAGGTGCGCGCGTGATGCCACTTTGCACACCCACACTGAAGCCTGGTGCGAACGCGGGCAGGATGAGCGCACGACCGAAGCGAATCGGTTCACGCCACACGGGCGCGGTGTAGAGCAGCAGGCCACGCACCGCGCCCGACTGCGTCCCGGCGAACGCTTTGTATTCGAAGCCCGGCAAGCCCTGGCTGCGTCCCAGTTCGAAGAGCTGCTGGGTGGGCGGCGTGTCGCCGAGCAGTGTGCCCACATCACCGCGCGCAATCGCCGTGAACGGCCCGACCTGCCGGCGCGCGGTCAGACGCGCTTCGAGGCGCACGAAGTCGAGGTCACCGATACCCTGCTCGGCGAACAACCGCGCACTCCATCCCGGCTTGAGAAACTCCGCGCTGCCATCGGGACGCCAGAGCAGCGTGAAGGCGTTGCGCCAGTAGGTGCCCGCATCGACGTGTCGATTGGCGCGAAAGGCGGTGTTGCCGATGGGTGATGCCGTGAGGCGCGCCGGTGTGTCGTCGTCACGCGACACACCGGTCTCGGCGCGCCAGATCCATTGCCGTGCACCGATGGTGCGCTGCACCACCGCCGTCGCGAACCGACGATCGACGTAGTCGTACTCGTCGAGGCCCGTCAGGGCAGCGAGCGCGGAGCCGGAGTCGAGCGGATTGCGAAAGTCGTTGGTGATATCGAGTCCGCGGCCGACGCGCAGCAGGCCGCGCCACGGACCGCGATCGCGCTGCACTTCGACCCGACCACGCAGGGTCCCCTCGCTCCACGCGTAGCCTGCCGTCGCACGCAGCACCGTGCCGGGCGA
>ERZ1066123.522-NODE-522-length-28588-cov-12.435846_pt1 | contig 28588 bp, 19 predicted proteins | sample MGYA00382770_ERZ1066123 | MGnify/ENA primary metagenome ERZ1066123 (study PRJEB33369, sample SAMEA5778353) | biofilm metagenome | biome: Industrial cooling water; feature: Water cooling tower basin; material: Biofilm | place: United Arab Emirates | collected...
GACGCGTGCAGTGCCCGGGGGCGCGCTGCCCCTTGGCTCCGTGGCGCCCGGGCCGCGTCCATTGGCGCCCCCCTTGCCGCGGCCGGGCGGCGCGGCGGCAAGTGCCGGCGCCGCGGCCGACATCCCACCCCGGCGCGTGACCTCCGTGGCCGGGGCGCGTGATGCGTTGCGGCGGGCGCTCGCCGGGGAGCCGCCCGCCAGTGGCCGCGACGCGCGACGCAGCGCCGGGGCGTCCCCGGCCGCGGCTGCGCTACCCGCATCGAGGCGCGACAGCGGGCACGTGATGGAGCATCAGGGCGCGAACGGCCCCCTCGCATCCTTCCTCTCCGGGCCGACGGTGCCGCGCCGCGCGCTGGAAGTCCTGGTGCGCGGCACCGAGGATGCCTCCACGGGACTCGCCGGCCCGATCGCTGCCGCGGACATCGCCCGGGCCCAGCCGCAATCGCCTGCCGCTCGCCTGGTCGAGGCGGAGCGAGCGGCCGAAACCCATCCCGCCACGCCGGCCGGCGCGGGTCGGGCGGATGTCTCCCGCCTCGCGTCCCGCGCGACCGGTCGTGGCGCGGCCTCGGCATCCGCCTCTGGAGCGGCCGGCATGGCCGCGGCTCCTGCGGCCTCCGCCACGGCGGCGACCGAATTCCTGCCCAGGCCCGCCCGCGCCCGCCCGTCGCTCGCGCGCCTCGATGACCGCGACACCGCCCTTGCGGAGGCTGCCTGGCGGCACGGGGTGGAGGCGCCATGACCGTCACGCCGATGCTCGGCGACTGGGAGGTGCCGCGCGTCGCCCGCCTGCGCACGGAGGAGGCGCGCAAGCTCGCCGAGCATCGCGTGCCCGGGCGCGCCGGCAGCGTCTGGCAGGATCTCGGCGCGGAGGCGGTGCGGGTGGAGATCGCCGGCTCCGTCTTCGAGGAGGAGGAGCGCAACGGCTTCCTCGACGCGGCGCGGGAGCGCTTCGCCGCCGCCGAGCCGCTGACCTTCGTCGCCGACATCCTGCGCGCCACCGACATCCAGTACGTGCTGATCGAGAGCCTCGTCGTCGAGGAGCGCGCCGACCGGCCCGGCGAGGTCGCCTGGGCGATGGTGCTGCGCGAAAGCCCGCCGCCCCCGCCGCCGCCCGACCCCTTCGGCGCCATCGACACCGGGCTGCTCGACGCGGCCGGCGACTTCGTGGACGGGGTGACAAGCGCGCTGGAAGCGGTTGCCGCGCTCGGCGACATTCCTGACTTCACCGATCCGTCTGCCCTGGTCGGCGGCGCGACCGGGGAAGCGGTGGCGCTGGTCGAGGGCATCGGCAGCGTCGCCCCGGCCATCCAGGCCCTGTTCGGGGGGCGCTGAGGTGCCGACCCTGCTCGAGCGGCTGGAGGGGGGGCTGGGAGGTGGCGGCTTCCAGGCGGCCCTGTCCGGCGAGGCCGGGCGGCTCGTCGGAATTGCCGGCCAGGCGGCGGCGCTGCGCGACAACCCGGCCGGGCTTGCGGGCTTTGCCGCGGCGATCGCCGGCCTCTCCGTTCCAGCGCTGCCGTCCGGCGGCGGGGTGACGGCGCGGATCGGCACGGCGCGCGCGGCCATCCCGGCAGTGACGGGCGGGGCGGCGCCCGCCGCGCTCGGCGACCTTGGCCGCTTCGGCACGCTGATCGCATCGCAGCTCGCGCCCGCGCTCACCCGCACCGTCGAGGCGGCACGGGCCATCGAGACGCTCGGGCGGGCGGAGTTCCGTTGCCCCCCCGGCGCGCCAAGTGGCGGCGGCCCGACCCCACCCGGTCCGCCGCCTGCCCCGCCGCCGCCAAGCGGCGCGGGGCGCCTGCAGGCGGCCGAGGCGCGCGCGGCGGAGGTGGAAGCGCGGCTGGCCCTGCTGCCCGACCCGCTGACCCCCGGTGGCCTCATCGAGTTCCTGGCCGGGCTCTTTGCCGGCGATCAGTCGCGGGCCCAGGCCTTCCCGATCCCGCTGCCGATCCTGGACGACGTGATCCAGCCGCTGCAGACGCTCGCGGTATGGTCGCAGGCGGACCCGGCGGCGCTCGGCGCCGAGGTCGCCGCGACGCTGACCCTGCTCCGCAACCGCATCCGTGCCGCAGGCCCGGAGCGTCTGGATGCTGCGCTGGCGGGCGCCGCGGGGCTTCAGGCGGCGCTGCGGCGGGCGGAGCTGGCGGGCTTCGCCACGGCCTACCTGGCGGCGGGCGAGGCGCTCGCCGCGGCGCTCAGGGCGGGGCAGGACCCTGCGGCGGCGGTGGCCGATCTAGACGCCGCGATCACGCAGTTCGAGGCGCTGCGTGCCGCGCAGGCGGCGGACTTCACCGCACTGGTGCCGGGCCTCGCCCGCGGGCTGCGCAGCGCGCCGGGGATGGTGCTGGACGGGCTGCTGCACCTCGCGGTGCAGCTCGAGCCGGTGAACCCCGCCGCCCTGCTCGCGGGCTTCCCGCGGCCGGAGCCCGCGGACGCCGCGGCGGCGCAGGCGCTGCGCGACCTGCTCGCGCCGATCACCGACCTGATCGAGGACCTGGCCGAGAAGCTCGACCTCTCCGCCATCGAGGGGGTGGTGGCGACCGTCGCCGGCGAGGCGCAGGCGATCGCGGGGGAGATCACCGGCGCGCTCGCCACCGTGGCGCAGGAGACGCGCGCAGCCTTCGCCGAGGTGCAGGCCGCGGTCGCGGCGCTGCCGCTCGACGAGCTCGCGGCGGAGATGCGCGCGGGCATCGGCAGCGCCGGGGACGCGCTGCGGGATGCGATGCTGCGCGCCTTCGCGCCGCTGCGCGACGCGCTCTCCACCGCGGTGCAGGCGATCGCGGACGCGGTGGACGGGCTCGACCCGCAGGCCGTTGCGGATGCGCTGGCCGCGGCTGTCGCCGAGATCGCCGGCATCCTGCAGGACCCGGCGGTGACGGGCGCCGTCGAGGAGATCCGCGCGACGCTCGACGGGGCGGCGCAGGCGGCCGGCTCGCTCTCCTTCGCCCCGGTCACCGACGAGGTGATCGCGCTGATCGAGCAGATGGCGAGCGGCCTGCGCGCGCTCGGCAACACCGAGCTGAACGATGCGATCAAGGGGCTGCTCTCCACCGCGCTGGCCGTGCTGCCGCCGGACCTCCGGCCCGTGACGACGCCGCTGATCGACGAGTTCGGCGTGGTGATCGACCAGGGGCCGGTGGCGCTGCTGGAGGTGGTGCGGTCGAAGCCGCAGGAGGTCATCGATCGCATCCGCGCCTTCGATCCCGGCGCCCTGGCGGGCGAGGCGCTCGGCGGGCCGTTCCGGGAGGCAATGGCGACGCTGGAGGCGGTGCGTCCGAGCGCGCTGATCGCGCCGCTGCGGCAGGAGCTGGCGCGCGAGCGGGCGCGGCTGAAGGCGGAGGCGGCGCCCTCGCGCGCCCTCGCGCCGCTCGCCGCGGCCTTCGATGGGCTGCTCGGCGAGATCGACCGGATCTCCCCCGACGCGCTGCTCGCGCCGATCGAAGCGGCGGTGGAGCAGGCGGTGAAGGACGTGGTGGAGGCCTCGCCGGTGGACGAGGTCTTCGCCGAGATCAACGGCGTCTTCGGCACCATCGAGGCGGTGCTCGGCACCGTGCAGCGCATCGGCGATGTGCTGGGCCGCGTGGCGACGGCGCTTGGTGCGCTTGCCGACCCGAATGCGGCGCTGGACGCCTGGCGCGACGGGGTGCTGGCGAAGCTGGGTGCCCTGCCGAACGCCGCCGCGCTCGATGGCCTGCTGGCGGAGATCGGCACGGCGGCGGACGGCGCCGCGCTGCCGGCGCTCCTGGCGCGCTGGGACGCGGCGCTGGGAACGCTGGCGACGGAGCTCGACTCGCTCGGCGCGGAGGCGACGCTTGCAGGCATGGTGGCACTGCATCAGCGGCTCCGGCCGCTGGTCCGCGCGCTGCCGTCCGGCGCCGCACGGACGGCGGTGGAGGCTGCGCTGGCGCGCTTCGATCCGCTCGATCCGGCGCAGGCCGGTGGGCTGCGGGCGGCCACGGACCTCGCCCGCGCACTGCGGGAGGGCCGCGCGGCGCTCGCCGCCCTGGCGCCCGATTTCGACGGGCTGCTGACCGGACCCGACGGCGCGCTGACGGCGCTGCGCCAGGGCGCGGCGGATGCGGGCCTGCTCGGCGGGGCCGTGGCGGCGGAGGCGGAGGCGGCGCTCGGCCCGGTCCGGTTCCTGTTCGGCCAGCTCGGCGCCGCTGCGGTGCCGGTCGGCGCCGTCGCCGGGGCCTTCGCTGATCTGCACGCGAGGGTAGCGCAGGCGGTCGCGAACATCCTCACCGGCCCGGCCTCGCTGCAGGCGATCTCGGCCGCGGTGCAGGGCGTGGTGGATGCGCTGCGCAACATCGACCTCGGTTTCCTGCGCGAGTCGCTGGAGGGCGTGTTCCGCGCCGTTCGGGGGGAGATCGAGGCCATCGGGCCGGCCCCGCTGCTCATCGCGCTCGACCGGGAGTTCGGCGAGGCGATCGACACGCTCGATCTCGACCTGATCCTGCCCGCCACCGAGCTCGCCGCGCTCGATGCCGCCGCCGCGGCGCTGGTCGGCAAGCTCCGTGCCTTCGACCCCGCCACCCTAATCGGCGACGCGGTGCGCCCCGCCTTCGAGGACTCGGTGCTGCCGCTGGTCGAGGCGCTCGACCTCACCCCGCTCTTCGACGCGCTCATCGAGGCGCTGCGCGGCCTGGAGGGGGAGCTGGAAACGGAGATGGGGCGCATCAACACCGCCTACCAGGCGCTGCTCGCCGCCCGGCCCCCCGGGCTGGGCGCCAGCGCAGGCGTGGGCCTGTGAGGGGCGCGGCAGCATGAGCCTCGGCGCCGCCCTGCTGCAGCCGCAGGTGCTCCGCCGTGGCGGCGCCTTCGACGGTGCGCTCGCGCTGGCCGAGGACGTGGCGCGCCTCGCGGCGCTGCTCATCGAGGACGCGGCGGCGGGCGGGGCGATGGCTGCCCAGGCGGAGGCCGCGCTGGCGGACCGTGCCGCGGCGCTGGCGGCCTCCTTCGCACCGCGCCTGCGCGCCGCCGAGGCGCGGCTGCGCGGGCTCGTCACCGGCCCGCGCCAAGTGCTCGAAGGTCTCGCCGCCGAGGCCGAGGCGCTGGCGCGGGATCCGGCCGCCGTGCTCGGCCTGATGCGGCGGCTGCTCGACCTTGCCAGGACGCTGGTGGACGGGGCGAGCCTCCCCGCGATCCGCGCCGCCCTCGGTGTCGCCAAGGCACTGGTCGAGGAGGATCTCGGCCTCTCGGCCGCGGCGCTGCGCGACATGGTGCTCGACTTCCTCGACGCCTGGTCGGCGCGCATCGCGGCGCTGCCGGAGCCGCTGGACGCCACCGCGCGGCGCCGCCGGCGGCTCGTCCGCACGCTGCTCGCCCGGCTGCGGGCACAGGGCGACCTGCTGACGCCGCCGGCCATCGAGGTCGAGCCGCTGGCGCGCGCGATCGACCGCCTGCTGACCGAGTCCGGCGCCCGGGCGGCGCTCCGCGACCTCGGCTGCGCGCTCGACGGCGTCTCCGCCGCGCTCGATGCGGCCATTGCCGCCGGGGGGGCGGTGCGCCAGGCGGCGCCGCTTCCGGTCGGCGCCGGCGTCGTGCCGCTCAGCAACAGCGCGGAGTATTCCTGGTACGCGAGCTGGCTGCTGAACGACGAGGATGTGCCGATGCTCGGCCTGTCCGACATCGACAAGCCGGCCGAGTTCCTGATCCAGCTCAAGTCCGGCGCGGGTCCGCTCGAGGCGCGGCTGCGCGAAGCCTTCCAGCCGGCGGAGCTTCAGGCGCTGAACGGCTTCGCGGGCTCGGGCGAGCCGCCGCGCGACCTGATGCTGACGGTGCTGGCGGCGGTCAACCGCCAGGTGCAGACCACGGAGCTGCTGTTCCGCGCCGGCGAGGACCAGATCCTGCCCGATTCCGCGCTCGACGAGCGCACGCGCGACCTGAAGGGGACCTTCCAGAAGGACCAGTCGCTGCACCTCTTCAACCGCCGCCTGCTGGAACACGTCTTCGGCGACAAGATCGACAGCTTCGGCAGCGGGTTCTTCCACGGCCTCGGTCAGTTCCTGCTCGGCGTCGTCGCCTATCCGCGCAACCAGGTCTTCGTCACCGGCGACCGGCGCTTCGTCCTGTGCGACGACAAGCCGATCCATTCGGGCGAGAATGTCGCGTGGTTCCAGGCGCCGATCTTCTCGCAGGCGACGCTCTACTCGACCTGGTTCAGCTTCGAGAAGTTCGGGCCGAAGGGCTGCGAGATCTTCGCCCAGGTGCTGTTCGCCGCCGCCGAGGCCGGCAAGGCGATCTGGCACCTGGTGGCGACCCAGCCCGGGCATGAGGCGCAGGCCGCGAGCGTCGGCGCCATCGAGATCGCCGACACCATCCAGATGATCCTCTTCGGCAAGCCGGTCAGCGGCTATTTCCTGGAGGGCGGGCCGCACCTGCGCCGCTGGGGCAAGTCGCTCGACAGCTTCGTCGGGCTGAAGGGCATCGCCACCTTCGCCTCCTCCTTCCAGGGCCTCCAGTCCGACGCGCCGAACGAGAAGTTCAGGTTCTGGATCACCGTGCTGATGGGCGACATCTTCCGCACCCTCGGCCCGATCCAGACGATCAATGCGCTGCGCGACCTCCTCCTCGGCGGCATGACGCTGCTCAACTTCGGCGGTCCGCAGGACGGGCCGAGCACCCTGCCCTCCAACCCGGCCCGCAACCACTTGAAGCAGGCGCCCGTCGTGGCGGTCTCCGACACGCTCTTCGCGATGCTGCTGATCTCGCTCTACCCGCAGGACAACTACTCGATCTTCCTCTTCGACCCCGGCGAGGAGGGCATCGGCGACCGCCGGCTGGAGGCCTTCCTCGGCCACTGGCTCGGCGGCTCGGCGGGGCTGGGACTGCTGGCGGGGCTGACCGGATCGCTGGTTGCGCAGATCCTCGCCTGGGCCGAGGACGTGCCGCGCTTCTTCCTCACCGGCGCCAAGTCGGCGGGCAAGATGTTCGGCCTCTATTGGCTGCTCTGGTACGCCTTCAAGGAGAACGCGACCGATGGCGGCCGCTACCGCCCGCTCGGCGGCAGCTTCCGCGGCTACCCGGACAAGGAGAGGGCGCCCTCGCCCTATCGCCTGCCCTTCCCGGGCGGCACGGCGCAGTACACGGGCCAGGCCAATCTCGGCCTGTTCAGCCACAACGCCATCACCAACACGGATTTCGTCACGCCCGCCAACAGCGCGACGCAGCAGACCTACGCCTATGATTTCGGCCATGACTTCCGCCAGGCCATCGCCTGCAGCCGTGCCGGCGTGGTGTGGTCCTTCAACGAGGGCGTGGCGGACAGCTCGACGGCCACGGCGAACCGGCTGATCATCCGGCACGCCACCATCGACCCGGAGCATGACGACTTCGGCCAGGGACCGGTGCAGACCTATGCGGTCTACCTGCATCTCGCGCAGAACGGCGTGACCGGGGCGCCGCGCTTCGGCGGCACCGCGCCCGTGCAGGAATCCGTCACGCCGGGCGGCGGCACGCCGGTCGCGCAGGGCGACCTGATCGCGCTTGCCGGCGACACCGGCATGAGCTTCCACAACCACCTGCACATGCACGTCCTGCCGGATGACGGCACCGGGCAACCGGACACCACCTTCGCCATCCCCTTCGTGTTCGAGGACGCGCCGGGCGACGGCAACCTGAAGAGCACCACCTGGTACCGCTCGGGGAACGCGTGATGCTGACGGGCCTCCTCGACCGGGCGACACGGACCGAGCCGGGGCTGACCCGGCCGACGGTGACGCTCACCTTCGGCGGCCCCGGCAGCGACGCGGGCGGGATCGGTGGCGCGCTCGGCGCGGCCGCTGCGGCGGTCGGGCTGGGCGGCGCGACCGGGCCGGGACTGGAGGCGGGGCTGGTGCGCCTGCGGCTCCGCCGCGGCGTGGCCCCGGCGGTGGATGTCGCGGAAATGCTCCTTGCACCCGTGCCGGGCGGGCCGGATCTGCCGGCGCCGAGCGATGCGGGCGAGATCGCGCTGACCGCCGGCGACGCGGCCGCCTCCTTCGCCTGCACGATCGACCTCAGGGAAGCCCGGAGCGACGGCCTGGTCCGGCTGACGGCGACCAATGGCGGGAGGACGCTGGCGCGCGCGCGCCTCGAGAAGAGCTTCGAATCCCAGACCCCGGGCGCCATCATCGATGCGCTCGCGGACGAGGCGGGGGTGACGGGGCGGGCCGGCAGCGGCACCGGTGACCGGCTGCCGCGGTACCTGGCGGACGAGGGGCGCTCCCTCCTCGACCACGTCGCCCGGCTCGCCGCGACGGCCGGCCGCCTCGCCGCCTTCGACGATGCCGGGGCGCTGATCCTCATCGACGATGCGGCGCAGGGCGGGGAGGCGGTGGCGCGGCTCGCGGCGGGCGAGACGCTGGTCGATTGGCGGATCGGCGCGCGCGAGGCTCCGGGCGGTTCGGTGACGGTCGATGGCGCCGGCGCGGCGGACAAGGGCGGCAATGCCTGGGCCTGGCTGCGGAAGGAGCCGGGCCCCTTCCGGGCCGAGGCCGGGTCGGGGCCGCCGGCGCGGCGGCTCCCGGCCTCCTGGGCGCGATCGGAGGCCGCCGTCGGCGACCTCGCCGCCGCCCGCGCCCGCGCGGTGGCGCGGGCGGCGGCGCAAGGCCGCTTCCTCGCCATCGCCGTCCCGCAGGCTGTCCCGGGCGCCGTGATCGAGATCGCCGGCACCGGGACGCAGGACGGGCTGTGGCTGGTGCTGTCGGTGGACCTCACCTTCGACCTCGCCGGGGGCATGCTGAGCGAGATCCGCGCCGCCCCGGCCGGCGCGGCGGGGGATGGACCGGGTCTTCCTGGGGGCCTGCCGTGACGATCGACACCCTGCACGACCTGCGCCGCATCGTGCGCGAGGAGCTGCGCGCGCTCCGCCTGGCCGAGCTCGCGCTGGTGCAGGAGATCCACCCCCACGCGGATGCCGGGGACGACGACAACTACGCCTGCACGGTGCGCCTGCGCGACACGGGCGCCGTGCTGGCGCGCGTGCCGGTCCTCGCCGCGCGCAAGGGCATGGCCTCGATTCCCGATGTCGGCGACCTCGTTCTCGTGCAGTTCCTCGGCGGCGATGCCAATGCGCCCGTCATCACCGGCACGCTCTACAACGACGAGGACCGGCCGCCCGCCAATGCGGAGGGCGAGGCGGTGCTGCGCCTGCCCTCGGACGCCGCGGAGGGGGAGGGGGTGGAGCTGCGGCTGAACGCGGTCGCCGAGACCAGCGCCGTGCTCAACCTCGGCGCCTCGCTGAAGCTCGAGCTCAAGGACGACGATCCGGTCGTGAAGATCGACATCGGCGATGGCTCCGCGGTGCTCACCATCGAGAGCGACGGGACGGTGACGATCAAGAGCGGCAAGGCGCTGGTGCTCGAAGGCGGCGAGGTGACGATCAAGGGCAGCAAGATCACCGCGGAGGCGCAGGGCGAGCTGACGCTCAAGGGCGCCGCGATCAAGCTGAACTAGCGAGGTACGACGATGGGCCAGCCGGCGGCGAAGCAGGGTGACAGGGTGGTGGCGACCGACATCCACATCGTGATGATCCCGTCGCCGGGTGGCCCGGTGCCGACCCCGCTGCCGCATCCCTTCCTGGGGCAGCTCGACGGAGGCCTCTCGCCGGATGTCGAGATCGAGGGCAAGGCCGCGGCGGTGCAGGGCAGCACGGCGACGAACTCGCCCGCGCATGTCCCGCAGGGCGGCCCGTTCCAGTCGCCTCCGAAGAACCGCGGCGAGGTGCTGATGGGCAGCGCCACCGTGCAGATCAACGGCAAGCCCGCCGCGCGCAACGCCGACCCCGCGACGACCTGCAACGACCCGGCGGACCTGCCGGCCGGGCAGGTGGTCGCGGTCGGCACCGTGCTGATCGGGGGCTGAGATGGCCATCGCCCCCCAGGCGAATCTCGGCATCGATCTCGCGCTGGACCTCGTCGACTCGCGCGCGCTCTCGATCTACCGGCTGCGCGAGACCACGGCGCGGCGCGTCGAGGGGGGCCGCGGCATCACCTTGCGCGACTTCGCGCTCGCCGAGGGGCGGGACAATCTCGGCCAGGCACTGACCGCGCGGCTGCTGACGCCGCGCGGCGAGTTGGCAGCCCTCGGCCATGCCGCCTACGGCTCGCGCCTGCTCGAGGTGATCGGGCAGCCGAACACGCCGACCACCCGCAACCTCGCGAAGCTCTTCGTCATCGAGGCGCTGAAGCAGGAGCGGCGGGTCGGGGCGATCGTCCTGGTCGAGGTCACGCCGCATCCGGCCAACCGCTTCCTGGTCCTGATCGCGGTCGAGGTGAAACCGGTGGGCACGGACGCCGTGCTGGCGCTCGCCTTCGGACTCGAGCTCTAGGGGAATGGGGCGATGAGCTTCCGGCGCCGCGACTACCCCGAATTGCTGGAGACGATGCTCACCTCGCTTGCCGGCGGCGTGGCGGCCGAGGCGCATCCCTTCCCGCCGCCACCCGGCGGCGACCCCGCGGCGCCGCGCATGGAGCTGACGCGCCCGCCGGTGCGCACGCTCGTCTCGGTGCATGGCGCGCGCAACGGCGCCTCCTTCCGCTTCCGCCAGGGCGCCGACGTGCAGCTCTCCCCGGACGGCGCCGCGCTGCTCTGGACCTCCGGTGGCGCACGCCCGGACGAGGGCACGCTCGTCGAGGTGAACTACCTCCGCCGGGACTCCTCGGCCCGTCTCACCGACTTCGAGATCGGGGGCGTCGCGCGCACCCTGGTCGAGGCCGTGGCGCTCGAAGCCGCGCGCGTGCATGCCGAGCTGCAGGCCGTGTACGAGGCGGCGTTCCTCGACACCGCGACCGGCCGCAGCCTCGACAACGTCGTCGCCCTCCTCGGCGTCGAGCGCGTGCCGGCAGGGCGCGCCCGCGCGGCGCTGACCTTCACCCGCGCCGGCGGCGCGACGGGCGCCATCACCATCCCGGCCGGCACCCGCGTGATCGATACGGAGGTGACCGTCGAGTACGAGACCGTCGAGACCGTCACCCTCTCGCCCGCCCAGACCCGTATCGGCGTCGAGGCGCGCGACGTGGAGCCGGGCAATGCGCCGGTCGCGGCCGAGGTGCTGACCGTGCTGCCGGTGCCGATCGCCGGCATCGCCGGCGTCACCAACCCCGCACCCGCCGGCCGCGCCGCGGTGGCGGAGCCCGACGCCGAGCTGCGCACCCGCACGCGCTCCATCCTGCAGGGCTCGGAGCGCGCGACGCTCGGCGCGCTGCGTGGCGCGCTCGCCCGCCAGGGCGTGCAGGGCGAGATATCGGAGCCGCCCGACCGGCCCGGAATCGTCGTCATCACCCCCGTCGCCGCCGACCTGACGCCGGAACGGCGCGAGCAGCTGCTCGCCGCCATCGAGGATGCGCGGCCGGCCGGGGTGCGCGTCGAGGTCGGCCTCGCCGCGGCACCGGCCGCGGTGGATGTCGCGCTGCGCATCGCCACGCGCGCGGGCCTGCCGGAACGGGACCGCCGCGCGGCGCACGAGGCCCTGCGCACGGCCCTCACGGAGTTCTTCGCGCAACTGCCGATCCGCGAGGACGCGCGCGTGAACCGCCTTGCCGGGCTCGCGCTGGCCGTGCCCGGGGTGGAGGACGTGACCATCCTCTCCGCCACGCTGCACCGGCCCGAGGGCGGGGTGGAGGATCGCCTGGATGCGGCCGCCGGGATCATCGCGCTCGCCGACGTGCCGACGCGTCTCGGCGACCTCTCCATCGCCGACCCGGGCCTGCCGACGCGGGCCGACCTGGCGATCCGCTTCCCGCTCGATGGGGCGGTGCCGGACCGCAACGCCGTCGTGGCGGCCGTGGAGGCCGCCTTCGCGACCCTCTCGGCGGCGGCGGCGACCTCGGGTGGCTCCCCGGACGCCCGCACGCTGTCCTACGGCAAGCTGCTGCGGGTGCTGCCCGCGCCGGTCGGCGGTGGCGCGACCCTCGCCGCCTATGACGCCGCGCCGGAGCCGAAGCCTGTCCTGCCCACCGATGCCGGGCCCTACGAGGTCGTGCTCTTCCTCGCCCAGGCCAACGGGCTGACGCGCGTGCTCCAGGCGGCGGCCGACTCCTACAGCCTCGCAGCCGAGGAACGGCTGGCGCTGGACGCCGTCACCGTGGAACCCTTGGACTGACATGGCGAGCGCCGACCGTATCCGCGAGCTTCTGCCCTCGCTCTGGCGCCCGGAGCCGGAGGGCGCCGACCTGCTCTCGGCGCTGATCGGCGCGGCGGGGCGCGTTCTCGACGGGGCGCGGGTGGAGGCGGGCGACGCCATGCAGGCGCACTGGGTCCGCTTCGCGGACAGCGCGCTGCTCTCGCCCCATGTCGCCGCCTTCCGCCGGGAGGCCGGCGCGCCGCCGCTGCTGCCCGGCGCGCCCGAGGTGGCGGCCCACCCCTATCTCGATGACCTTGCTCGGCTCGCCGCCCTGCTCGACCTGTCCCCCTTCACCGAGCCGCTCGATGGGCGGGAGCGGGTGGAGGATTTCCGGGCGCGCGTGTTCGGCACCGTCGCCCTCTGGAAGGAGGGGGTGGGGACGCGCGCGGCGATCCTGGGCGCCGCGCGGCTAGCCCTGTCCGGCCTGCCGGAACGCGCGGTGCAGGTGGAGGAATTCGCGCCGGCCGACGTGCTCAGCCTGCCGGTGGCCACGGCGGGGGCGCCGGAGGGGTTGGTCGGCCCGTTGATGCGCTGGCGCGTCGACAGCCGCGCCGTGCTGCCGACCGAGCCCGAGATCTACATCGAGGGCGTCGCACCCGTGCCGGGCGCGGTGGATGCCACCATCGACCCGGTCATCGAGCTGTTCGACCCGGCGACCGGAACCGGGCGCGGGCTGGCCTATGAGGGCACGGTGGCGCCGGGGCAGGTGCTGGCGCTGCTGCCCGGCCACGCCTCCTGGCTCGGCGGACCGAGTGGGGCGCTCGTCGCCACCTCGCTGCCCGCGGCCGACGGGACGCCCGCGGACCCGACGGCTGCCGGCCCCTGGGCGGCGGAGGGGGGGATGCCCGCCCTGCCGGTCCGGGGCTTCGCCGAGACGGCCGACGGGACGCTCTGGGCCGCCTTCGAGGAGGCCGGCGGTGGCGGGACGCTTGCACGGCTCGGAGCCGGCGGGTGGACGGTCGCGCTGTCCGGCCTCCCGGCGCTCTCCTGCCTGCTGGCCGATGGCATGGACCTCCTTCTCGGCCACGCAACGGGCGTGGCGCGGCTTGCGGCGCTCGACGCCGTGCCGGTGCCGCTGCCGGATCCGGCGGCCGGGGCGGGGCCCGCGGTGGCGGCGCTGGCGCGCGATGCCGCAGGCGGGTTCTGGGCGGCGACGTCACGCGGCGCGGCCAGGCTTGGCCCGGACGGCGCGCCTACCCTCCTCGGGCCGGGTGGGCGCCCCGAGACGGAGACGGCGCTCCTGGCGGTCGAGGCAGGGATCGGCGGAGAGCTGCATTTCGGCGGCGCGGCGGGACTGTTCCGCCTCGATCCGGCAAGTGGCCGCTGGCACGTCTTCCGCGGCGGCGCGACGGACGAGACCGTGCCGGACTGGATCCCTTGGGACCCAGGCGCGCACGCGCTGCCCGGTGACGCGGCGGTCTTCCTGCCGGAAGTGACGGCCCTGCTGCGCGGCCCGGATGCCGTGCTCTGGATCGGCACCGCGGCGGGCCTCGCGCGCTACCGGGCGCGCAGCCTCCGCGCCAGCTACGCGACGCGGCTGGAGGCCTTCCCGGAACTCGGCACCGGGCGCGTCCATTGCCTCGCCGTGGACGAGCGGCAGCGGCTCTGGGCCGGGACCGAGCGCGGGCTGCTCGTCCATGACGGCCTCGACTGGTTCCAGGCGCAGGGCGGCGTGCTCGTCCGGCTGCCGCGCCTGCCGGCCCGGCCGCCCGACCTCGACTGGCGCTTCGACCGCGGCGCGGGTGTCTGGCAGTCGGCCCGCGCCGGCGCGGCGGCAGGGTTCCAGGCACAGACGCCAGCCCCGATCACGGCGGCGGAACCCGCGGTCACCGCGATCCAGTGGAGCGACACGGTCGTGGCGCGGCTCGGCACGATGGGCGCGGATGGCGCCTTCGCCGCGGATCCCGGGGCGGCGACGGGGCCGCTGCGGGCGCGCCTGAAACCCGCGCCGGACCGCATCCTGGATGGGGCGCGGCCCGTCCTGCCGCGCCTGCCGCCGGGGCGCAGCGACTGGCGCTACCTGTCGCTCGAAGAAGCCGTCCCGCCCGTGCCGCGCAGCTTCCCCGCCTGGACGCGCGAGGGCCGCCTGCTGCCCCCGCCCGATGCGGCCGCAGCGCCGGCCGAGGGCCGCTACCTTGCCGCTGCGGCGCTGGCCGAGCGCGACCAGGTCTTCGCCTATGATCCGGCGGCGCGGGTCAGCGTCCGCTGGCGTCCGCGCGCGGCGCTCTCGGTCACGGTGCGGCTCGCCCGGCAGTCACCCGAGGAGATGCTGCCCGCGCCGGTGCTCGATCGGATCCATGCGGCCTTGCAGACGGTCCGTCCGGCAGGGGCGCGCGTCCGGCTGGCCCATGGCGAGGCAGTGGTGAGGGGAGGAGGCGGCAGCCATGGCTGAGATCGCGGACGCATTCGGCGGCAAGGTCAATGGCGAGCTGATCCGCGCGGCGGATTGGAACGGCCTCATCGACGCGATCGAGGCCCGCTTCGCCGCGCTCGAGACCGGACTCGGGCAGCGGATCGATGCGCTCGGCACCCGGCTCGACGGGGCGGAGGCGCGGCTCGGCGCGGCGGAGACGGCGCTCGGGCCGCTGCAGGCCCTTGCCTCGGTGCTCCTGTCCCGGCAGCGGCGCATCGATCTCACCTCCACGCGCGCGGTCTTCGCCATCGGCGAGCGCGCGGAGATCGTCGCGCGGGTCACGGACTTCCTCGGCCAGCCGCTGGACCTGACGAATGCCGCGGCGCGCCCCTGGGTGGACTTCGTCACGGTCTGGGGCACGCTGAAGGCGGCGCCCGGCTTCGTCAGCGTGGTGGGCACCGGCGGGCGGACGGTGACCGTGCAGGTGAACGGCGCGGGCGAGGCGCGCGCCCTGCTGCGCGCCGAGGCCGCCGAGGTGCTCGCCGAGGAGCAGGAGCTCGAGGTCGCGGCCGTGCTCGACACCACCATCGGCAGCGCGACCATCGCCTCGGCCTTCCTGGCCGCGAGCACGCCGGGCAACGCCAGCCTGCAGCCCGCCTTCGAGGCGGTCTCGCTGGCCTATGAGCGCCCCGAGACGCCGGTGATGCGCAATTACCTGGATTCCGTCTACCTCGCCCGCCCGTCCCGCTCCTACACGCAGATCACCCCCGCCTTCGTGCTGAACTGGCGGGACGAGCACGCCACCGTGCTGGCCTTCGTGAAGCCGGACGACAGCCCGAGCAGCGCGGATGCCGCGATGGCGGTGGGCAGCATCCGCGTCGCCTTCCGCGACTGGGTCTATCCCTGGATCACCGACCACTACCTGCCGCCGCGGCCGCTGCTGGTGGACGACTATCGCGGGCGTTTCTCCCTGTTGCTGCAGAACGGCTTCGAGCCGGCGGTCGGCGGCATCCTGGACCATGTGCAGACACGCACCCTGTCGCGCGGCCTGCTCGGCACGCAGAAGGAACTGGCGGCGGCGCAGGTGGCGATCTCGACGCTGCCGGTGACCAATCCGCCGGCCTATCTGCCAGGGGTCGTGCAGGCCGTCGCAGGCGGGCTGACCGTGCAGCAGGGGCTGCTCTACAGCCAGGCGGTTGCGCCCCTCGTCCCGGAGACCACGGCGCCGGCCAAGGCCATCGGCACCGCGACGGCGCGTGGGGAGGCGGTGGCGACCTCGGCCGCTGCCGCGGTTCGGGCCGAGACGGGGGCGAGCATCACCGCCTCGGAGGGGCGCGTCCTCGATGCCGTGCGCGCCGAGAATGTGCGCTTCTCGAACGACCTGCTGCGCGACGACGGGCCGGTGCGCCGTGCCGAGAGCCTGGCGCAGCAGGCCCGGAGCGAGGTGATCGCGGTGAAGGCCGATGTCGGGGCGAAGGCCGACTTCGCGCTGGTGAACCGGCTGCTGATCGCGCGCGGCGGAGGCGGCTGAGATGTCGGGCTCGGCCGGTCCCGGCCTGTTGCTGCCGGAGGAGATCGGCCCGGCCGACGCCGCGCGGGTCCTCGCCCATGTGAACGCCGCGGCCGATGCGGCGGTGCTGGCCGAGACGGTGGGCTTCCTGGAAGGCCGGGAGACCGGCCTCCGCATCGCCGAGGCGATCCTGGCGCGCCGTGCCGAGGCAGGACCCTTCGCGTCGCTCGACGCGCTGCTCGCGGTGACCGGGGTCAACCTGGCACGCTTCACCGAGATCGTGACGGCACTCTCCGGCGCGCGTCCGGGGCGGGCGGCGGGCGGCGTTCTGCGCCTGCTTCCCGCGTCGCCGGCGCCCTGGCTGGGGCAGAGCGTCGCGGTGATGGGTCAACTCCTCGACGCCGCGGGGCGCGGCGTGCCGGGTGCGCCCGTGACCTGCGTGGCGAGCGCCGGCGTGCTCACCGCGCGCATCGGGACGGAGGTGCAACGCGGCAGCTCCGTGGTGGTGGCCACGGAGCCGGGCGGCATCGTTCGATTCGCCTGGGAACCGGAGATCCTGCCGCCGCTCGACCCGGACGCGGCGGCGGCACTGCGGGCGGAGCTGTCGCAGATCGACCCGTCGTCGGGGACGATCGGCGCGGCGGGGAAGGCGCTGGCCGGTTTCGCCGCCGCCTACCGCTCGCCGGGTGCGGTCGCGTTGCGCTCGGCGGTGGACACGCTCGCCGCCGCAATGCCCGCCGAGCCGGCCAGCCCCTTCTCCGCCTGGCCGCTCATGCCGGTGACCCTGATTGCCCTTGCCGGGCCGGAGGGCCATGCGGAAACGGTCGCGGTGGCGGTGCTGCGGGTTCGCAACTGGCTCGGCGGCTTCCTTGCCGAGCTCGAGGCGGCCATCGCCGGCGATGCGCGCATGGGCGACGCGCTCAGGACCTTCGATGTCCGGACCGAGACCGGCGAGACGCTGGCCCGCGGCATCGCCGGCGTCGCCGAGGGCTATGCCGGCCTCGAGCGCGGCGCGATCGGCGAGCGCATCCGCGACCGCGTGTCCGGGCGCTCCATCGAGACCTATGTGGGGAGCGTGGTGGAGCGGGTGGAGCCGGCGGTGCTGGTGGACGTCGTCCGCGCCTCCGGCGCCTCGAGCGCGGCGATCGCCGGTGGCGGCTTCGCCGTCTATGAGGCGATCCGCACCGTGCAGGACGTGCAGGACACGATCGGCAATCGGGGCGTCCTGGACGGGCGCCTCGGCCGGCTGGAGGGCCGCTTCGATGCGCTGGAGGTGCGGGCCGTGGACCGCACCGCCTTCGACTCCCTCGCGGCGGAGGTCGCCGCGACGGATGCACGGTCTCGTGCCCTCGACACGCGAATCGGAAGGGTCGAAGCGGTGCAGGGCCCGACGCGCGCCGATCTCGCGGCTCTGGAGACACGCCTGGCAGAGCGGTTCCGCGCCGACCTGGCCAGTGCGGTCGGCGGCGTGCGGACAGATCTGGGCGCGCAGATCGGCGGCATGCGCACGGAGCTCGGGGCGTTGCGCACGGAGCTCGGCACGGTGCGGCGGGACCTGACGGCGCGCATCGATACCAAGGCCGATGCGGGCACGGTCACGACCGACATCGGTGGCCTCCGCCAGTCCGTCGATGCGCTGCGCGCGGAGAACCGCCAGCTCGGCACCCGTCTGGAGGGCGTGGACACGCGGCTGAGCACGCGCATCAGCGAGGTGGATACGCGGGTCAGCCGCATCGGCGCGACCCGCCCGCGCGGCCCCGGGGGATGAGCCGCGTCACACGCGCTGCGCTCGGGGCGGCCGCGGGGGCGATGGGGCTCGACATGCCGGCGTCCGGCGGGCGCTTTCGGCGCAGCCTGACGCTGGCGATCCGGACAGGCGGCGGGGCGCAGGCGGCGTCGGTCGCCACGGGCGCCGTGCTCGGCGTCGCCTTCGCGGCGCGCGAGGTCGATGCGCGCGCCGCCGGCGCACCGGAGCCCGCCGCGCTGACGGCCGGCGGCGATGGCCTGGTCCTCTCGCTGCCCGTGGCGCGCCGGCTCGCGCGGGTGCGGCTGCACTCGGCGCAGGCCGGCGACGGGGTTGCGGCCTTCCGCTTCGACGGGCAGGCCGTCTCGGAGGACCCCACCGCGGTCGGCACCCACGGGGCAGGCGGCGCGAGCCTTGAGGTGACGGACGCGCGGCTGATCCTGCGCCGGCGGCGGGCCGGGTCGGATCTCGGGCTTGGCGCGGGCGAGGTGGCTGCGGTGGTGCTGCGCTACGCGCCCATCAATCCACGGCTTGGCTTCTCCATCGCCGATGACGGCGAGGGCGAAACCTTCCTGCCGCCGGTCACGGATGCCGCGGGCCAGCCGATCTTCCCGGCCGTTGCCGACCGTGGCGCCGCCTTCGCGCAGGCCCTCTCCGACCGCCTGGCCCGGCGCAGCGGGGAGGCGCCGCTGCCCGACCCGCTCCTGCTGACGCTGATCCTGGAGGCGGACGAGCCCTGCTCCGCTGCGGTCAACGCGCTCGACCTGACGCTGGTGCTGGAGCGGCGGGGCTTTCTCGATGGGGCGGAGAAGCGCGTGCTCCGCTTTCCAGGTGGTCGGCGGCAGGTCCAGGCGCTTGCCCTGCCGCTGCCGCCAACCGGCGCGGCGATCCTCTCCGCCCGCCTCACGCTGAGCGCCGCGGTGCCGGTGGCCTCGCCCGGCAGCCTGGCCGGCGGCACCTCGGCGGCCGGACCGCCGGGGCAGCCCACGGCCTCCGCGGAGGGCGTGGCGCTGCTGCCCGCCAGCCCTGTCGCGACCCGGATAAGCCTCGACGCGGCGATCGCAGCGCTCGGGGCCGACGCGGTTCTCGCTGCGCCGGAAGGGCCCGCCGAGATCGCAGCGAGCCTCTGGGACGAGCGGGAGGGATTGCCGGGGACGCGGCTCACGGAGACGGCGCCATTTCGAGTTGCGGACCCGCGCCCGGTCCTGGTGCCCTTCGCCTTCCCGCAGGGAATTGCGCTTCCCGCGGGCGCGGTCTGGCTGGTGTTGACCGCGTCGCGGGGCCGAGCGGTCGTGCTGCTCTCGGCGCAGATGGTCCAAGGCGCCGTAGCGGTGGGCGGGACTGGCGGCTTCGCGCTTCTCGCCATTGCGGCGGGCCGTGGGGCGGCCGCGCTGCTGCGGCATTCACTTCCCTCGTCAGGTCCTGCGAGGAAAGCGCACCCCGGCCTCGACCTCTCCGTGGCCGGCACCGTTGTTCCGTTGCAGGCTGCCGATGGAGAGGGACGCCGCCTGGATGTTGAGCTCGCGGCGTTTCTGCCCCCGCTCGTGGCGCGGGCCGAGTCAGCAGTGGAGGTCGTGGTGGGGGCCAGTGCGCGTTCGCTGGTCACCGTGGATCCCCCGGTGCTGCGGTACATTCTGTCCTGACACGACACTATGCTCGTGGCGAAGGGCCCGGCATTCAACCTGCAGAAGTTCCGGCTTGATCGGACGGTGTGGTCTTTGGCGGGGAGAGAGGCCGGGGCGCCGAGCCATAGGCGAAGCGCAGCGCCCCGGCCGGCCCGATGGGAGAGCCCCATGACCCAGGCCGAACGCAAGGTGATCCGCGCCAAGGTTGGCCTGCTGGAGCTGGCCAGGCAGTTGGGCAACGTGACCCAGGCTTGCCGGGTGCTCGGCTACACCTGCCCCATCCCAGACCCTCGCAGCGCTACGCAGCTCGGGAGCGTCTCATATCAACGCGCGTTGATGTTGCCACATCAGCGTCCCTCAGACGCCGGGCGCCGCGCATCCGCGCGGCTTGGCTTCGCGCCATTGGGCGCGCCGCATGGGTCAACAACTCGGCGCGTTGGTATCAGGTGAGGAAACGGCTTCAGCTGAGGAACACTTCAAGCGAGGCAATGCGGCGAGTCGATGAGAATGGAAGGCACTCCCGCAGCGGGGAGGGGAGGGGACTCTACTGACGCCCGAACCGCTGGACCGCCTGCCGCGGCGTACAGCACAAGATGTCGTCAGCGCCGCAGCGTGTCGACGACGGCGTCGATACAGGCGGCGATGCGCCCATAGGTCTCGTGGAAGGTCGCGGCCGGACCGCCATAGGGATCCTCGATGTCACCGGGCTGCGCGGCGAAATCGCCCAACATCACCACCCGGGCATCGGCTGGCAGGCCGCGGCGGGCCAACTCGGCGAGGTTGTGGCCGTCGAACACCAGGATGGCGTCGGCCGCCACCACCTCGGCGTCATGGGCAAAGCGCGACCGGTGCGCCGAGAGGTCGATGCCGAAACCTGCCGCCTCCTCGATCGCGGTCGGCGGGCTAGGCCGGCCCTCCTTCGGCAGGAAGCCGGCCTGGGTGACGAGGATGTCGGGCCGTGTCTCGCGCAGCCGCTCGGCCAGCAGCGCCGCGGCGAAAGGGCTGCGGCAGATGTTCCCGAAGCACAGCACCAGCAGGCGTCGAACCTGGCCCTCGATCGGCCGAAGCTGCGCCGCGAATGCCCGGCGGTGCCGCGCGGCGGCCAGGCGTGGCATCAGCGGCACGCGGCGCGTGGCGCCGCCGGCGATCCAGGTGCCGATCTCACCCCACTCGCCAAGCCAGGGGCGCAGATCGTCGCCGGCGAAGGTGTCGTGCCGCTCGCGCCCCAGCAGCATGCGGCCAAGCCCCGTGGCAAACTCGCCGCCCACCCGGGCAAGCCGGGCCGGCAGCGACGTCGCGTGGTCGGAAAGCGCGCCCACGACGCGGTACGCGTCGTTGCCCAGGCTGCGGGCGTACTGGCCGACCCGGTAGCGGATGCGCGGGTGGCGCCGGCCCTCGACCAGCAAGTCGTAGAGCTGGGCCGGGAAGTCGATGCCGGCGGCGATCGCCAGCGGCAGCGAGCCCCAGAATCGGGCATTCACCTCCAGCAGCACGAACTGGCCGGTCGCCATGTTGCGGCGGAACTCGAACATCGCGACGCCATGCAGCGCCGCCGCCCGGGCCAGCGCGGCGGTGGCCTGCTCGAGCGCCGGGTCGAGGGCGGCGCTGACGCGGTAGGTGCTGCCCCCGGTAGGTCCCGACTCCAAGACCCGGTGATGCTGGAAGGCCTGCAGGATCTCGCCCTCTGCGGCCAGGATCGAGACGCCGACGCCGCTGCCCTCGAAGAAGCCTTCGACCAGATAGAGTTCCGGCCGGTCGAGGGCGGCCAGCGCCGCTGCCAGCGCCGCCTCGGTATGCAGAATGCTGACGGAGCGGCGCGAGGCGATCTGGTCGAGCTCGAAGGAATGCCGCGGCTTCAGGGCGAGCGGCAGGCCGTAGCGCTTGACCAGAGTCGAGGCGTCCGGCGGCGCGGCGCCGAACGCCTCCCCCGGCGCGACGGGCACCCCGGTGCCGGCGGCCAGCTCGCGCGTCGCCTGCTTGTCGAAGAAGGCGGCGAAGGCGGCCTCGTTGGGCAGCGCGATACGGGTGCCCCCCCAGGCCTCGCGGTGGCGCTGTAGCGGCAGGATGGAGCGGTCGTCGCAGGGCACCACCAGGGCGAAGCGATGCTGATCGAACAGCGTACGCACGGCCTCGACCCAGGCTGCCGGATCGAGATTGTAGGGCGGCAGCCGGTGGATGGCGGCAATGTGGCGAGAACGCAACGCAAAGGCGGCGTGGTCGAAAGGGCAGACGTGCACCGCCAGCCCACGTCGCCCCAGCGAGCGCACGACTGCCAGGAAAGCCCGCGAATCATCGCCCAGGACCAGGACCTTATCGGGTTCCATTCATGCTTCGCTGGCTGATTGGCGTCGATCGGATCGCAGGCCACAATGTTCCAAGGCCACCGGTATCCGCAAGGGACCGAGATTGCGAACGCCGTGCCGGGAGGAGACGCAGGCATGGGGTTGCCAAGCTTGACCCGGAACCTTGCCGCCGGAGCGCCGGCGACGAATTTTTACGCTGCCATCGCCACTACGCGGTATCTCTTTCTTTGCAGCATGGCATGAAGTTCCGGCAACGGTGCGCGTCCAGGTAGAACCCGTCACGGTCGGTTCCTTCGCAGAGCTGGGCCAGGCTTGGCGTAGGCTCGAGGCTGCGGCGCGGGAACCGTCCTTCTTCCAGTCCTGGACCTGGGTCGGCTGCCTGGCGGAGGAACGCTACGACCAGCCGGTGCTGCTGCGCGCCGAGGCGAATGGCGTACCGGTGGGTCTGGCCCTGTTCAACCGCCGGCGCGGGCGGCTCCACCTCGCCGAAAGCGGCCTGGAGTCGCTCGACTCGCCCTTCATTGAGCACAATGCCCCGCTGCTCGCCGCCGGGACCGAGGGAGTGGTGCTGCCAGCGCTGATGCAGGCCGCCTGGCGGCAGCGCGGGGTGCGGTGGCTGGTGCTGGGCGGGGTCCGGCCGGCGGTGCTGCAGGCAGCCGGCGGCCTGACCTTCCGCGAGCGCAGCCAGGTGGCACCCTTCATCGACCTTGCGGCGATCCGCGCCGATGGCCACGACTGGCTGGCCACGCTGAGCGCCAATACGCGCTACCAGCTGCGCCGCTCCGCCCGGCATTTCGCGCAGGCCGGGCCGCTCCGCGTCGACCGCGCGGCGAGCCTGGAGGAGGCGCTCCGCTGGTTCGACGCGCTGGTTGCCCTGCACGGGGCGACCTGGCGGCAGCGCGGGCAGCCCGGCGCCTTCGCGCACCCCTTCGCGCTGCGCTTCCATCGCGGCCTGATCGAGCGCGCGCAGCCGCGCGGCGAGCTCGATCTGCTACGGGTGAGCGCGGGCGGGGAGGTGCTGGGCTATCTCTACAACTTCCTGCTCGGCGGGCGGATCTACGCCTACCAGAGCGGCTTCGACTACGCCCATGCCGGCCGGCACGGCAAGCCGGGCCTGACCTGCCATGCCATCGCCGTGGAGCACGCCCTGGCCGAGGGGGCGGTGATCTACGACTTCCTGGCCGGCGCCGCGCGCTACAAGCTGAGCCTGTCCAACGCCTCGATGTTGCTGCTCTGGGCGGAGACGGTCAGGCCCTGGTCCATCCCCGGCCTGCTGGTGCGGGCGCGGGGCCTGGCGCGCGGACTGACCGGCGGGCTAGCAGGAGCACGGCTTGGTTGACAGCGAGTGCCGCGGCCGAGCGCAGGACGGCCTGGGCACAGGATCGTCTCAATGCATAGGCGAGCAGGCGTTGCGCACCGACACAGGGTCGGTCGGCACGCCGCCGAGCTCGGTCATGAAGATCCGCAGGAACCCGTCGAGCGCGCCGAGCAGGGAGTCGAGCTCCACAGCGCTGCGGACATAGGGCGTGTGGCCCGGCTCGATCGAGGGCGAGTGCAGGCTGAGCACGAAGAGCCGCTGACCCCGCCCGATCAGCCAGCGAACCAGCCGCGCCATGTCGGCGGCATCATGCCCCTCGGGGGAGAGCTGCAGGCGTTCCACCAGGCCGAGCCGGGCAAGGATGCCGGGCAGCCGCAGTGTCAGGGCGGGCGGGCGGCTCGCCAGGGCGTAGAGGCCGGGGCTCGGGGCGCGGCCGATCAGCGCGCCGGTACCGGGGATGGAGAGCACGCGCCGGTTCGGTCCCACCCATTCGGGGGCGAGGCCGCGGCGCGAGAAATCCGGCCCGCCGCCGAGCCGGTAATCGAAAGGGGGCGAGGGGGAGAGGTCGATCTCGAAGCCCAGCTCTTCGAGAATGGCGAAGCTGTTCGGCCCGATGCCATAGCGCCCGGCCTTGTAGATGCGCGGCGTCTCGCCGAAGGCGGCGGTGATCGCCTCCTGCAGACGGGCGAGCTTGGCGCGTTCCAGACCGGGCGGCAGGTTGCCGGGGTAGCTGTTGCGGGCGTTCACCGCCTCCTCGTGCGGCGGCGAGACCCAGGGGTGCAGATGCGCGCCGATCAGCGCGCGGCCCTCGCGCAGCAGCGGCGCCAGCGCCTCGATGCCCGGTGCCTGGGTGGCGATGGGGTAGTCCACCACGTAGGTCGGGCGCAGGCCCCAGGCCTCGCACACGGCCTGGAGCCGGCCGATCCGGCGCATGTGGCCGACGCCGGTGGCGGTGCGGTCGAAGGGGGCGGACCAGTCGAACTCCTCCTCGGTGTCGACGACGACGGCGAGGGAGGGAGGGGCGGTGCCAGCAGAGGCGGGAAGCGGTCCGTCCGGCATGCGTCCTCAGGCCGGCTGGCGCGCCGCCGCACGCAGGGCGGCGATCTCCTCCCGGCCGCGGGCGGCGAAGAAGCCCTCATCGAAGCGGAAGGAGCCGATGAAGTGGAAGAACTTCGCCTCCTTCCGCGGCCCGCCGGGGAAGAAGCTCGAATAGGCCGGGAAGGGCAGCACCACGGCGCCGGGCGAGTTGGCGACGGCGAAGTTGGAGGCGCACTGCTCCGTCCCCCACTCGCGCCAGCGCTTGGCGCCGACCAGCCCCTCCATGATGCCGTGGAACCGCTCCAGCTCCGATCGCGGGAAGCCGCCTGGCGAGAATCCGGCCAGGCCCGAGGAGCCGCGCACATAGAGCAGGCGGTCGCAATCCGGGTACTGGTCGAACATGCGTTCCGAGACGACGCCGATGTAGTCGCTCTCCATCCGCTTCGTCGCCTCCGCGGTCTCGCGCAGCGTTCGGATGCGGTTGTTGTTGTCGGCCAGGGTGAAGGCGCGGCCCCCCTCGATGCAGTCAACCACCTCCTGCAGGTCCCCGGTTGTCGGCAGGGTGTCGCAATCGATCTGCACCACGTACTCCGTCGCGGCCAGGTCGAGGATGTGCAGGATGCGTTCCCAGGTGCCGCCACGCTGGCAGGGACCGGTGTCGATGTCCTCGAGGATCTTGAAGGCGATGCCCGGGAAGTGCCGCCGCAGCGTGTCCAGCGCCGGGGCCGGCGTGTCGCGGTCGACGATCGCCAGCAGCTTGCCGCGGCCGATGCGTCGGTAGAACGCCTTCATGCTGAGCAGGTACATCGGCACGTCGGGCGGCGCGACCATGCTGACGATGGTCAGCGGCGCCTCCACGACTGGCATGGGCGGGGTGGAGAGCACCTCGGCGATGGCCCTGTCGAAGCCGCGTACCTGCATGCGGCGCCGGAGTCTGTAGAACATGGGTAATCCCAACTACGGGTGGTGCCCGCTTGTGTAGCAGGACTTCCTTGCGTGCAAGCTTACACACGGGGCGGGCACCGGGGCGCCGTCGGCCCGCCCGCCACATGGAATTCTAACCTCTCGCGTGATATCGGCGGCTACGCGGTGCGCGGCTGGTGGAGTTCCTGCGGGTGCGACGAATCTGTCTCGTGGGCGCGGGCTTCATCGCGCGGGTGCATGCGGATGCGCTGAGGTCCATCCCCGGGGTTGCCGTCACCGCGATCGTGGACCCGAACGGGGAGGCTGCGCGCCAGCTGGCCGCAGCCACCGGCGGTGCCGCGGTGCACGCCTCGGCCGAGGCGGCGCTGGCGGCGGGGGGGATCGATGCCGCCCATGTGCTGGTGCCGCCCGATATCCACCGCGACGCGGCGCTGCCCTTCCTCGAGGCCGGGGTGCCGGTGCTGCTCGAGAAGCCGCTGGCGGTCTCGGGCGAGCAGTGCCGGGCGCTGATCGCGGCGGCGGGGGCGTCCGGCACGCTGCTCGGGGTGAACCAGAATTTCGTCTTCCACCCGGCCTTCCAGGCACTCCGGCGCATGGTCGCCTCCGGCCGCTATGGGCGCCCGGGCTTCGTCGACTGCGTCTACAACGTACCGCTGGCCCAGCTGCAGACGCGCCAGTTCGGCCACTGGATGTTCGCCGCTCCGCTCAACATCCTGCTCGAGCAGGCGGTGCACCCGCTGTCGCAGATCGCCGCGCTGGCCGGCCCGGTGCGCGAGCTGCGCGCCCTGGCCGACGCGCCGATCGAGATCGCGCCCGGCCTGCCCTTCTTCCCGGCGACCAGCGTCACCATGGCCTGCGCGCGGCTGCCGGCGCAGCTGCGCTACGCGGTCGGCCAGCCCTTCCCCTTCTGGCGCATCTCGGTGGTCTGCGACGACGGGGTGGTGGTGGCCGACATCCTCGCCAACCGCACCTTCGCCCATGCCCGCACGCGCTGGCTGGAGGTGGTGGACGGCGCCGTCTCCGGCACCCGCACGGGGGCGGCGATCCTGGCGGCGGGTTGGCGCAACCTGGCCGATTACGGACTCTCGCAGCTCCGGCTGAAGCGGCGCAGCGACGGCTTCTTCCGCAGCATGCAGGACAGCCTGGCGGCCTTCCACGCCGCGCTCGACGGCGGCGCGGCGCTGGAGACGGACGGCGCCTTCGGCGCGGACCTGGTCGAGACCTGCGAGCGCATCCGCGACGACGCCTTCGGCACCTCGGCGCCTGCGCCGGCCCCGGCTCCTGCCGCACCGGCGATCCGCCCTGAATTCCGGCCCGATGTCGCCGTGCTCGGCGGCACCGGCTTCATCGGCGCCGAGACGGTGCGACGCCTGGTTGACGCGGGGCAGCGCGTGGCGGTGATGGCGCGCTCCGTGCGCAACCTGCCCCCGGTCTTCGCCGATCCGCTGGTCGCGGTGCACCGCGGCGACATCCGCGACGCGGCGGCGGTGGCCGGCGCCATCGCCGGCGCGCCGGTCGTGGTGAACCTCGCGCATGGCGGCGGCGGCGCCGATTTCGAGGCGGTGCGCCGAGCCCTGGTCGGCGGCGCCGAGAGGGTGGCGCGCGCCTGCCTTGCCGCCGGGGTGAGGCGGCTGGTGCATGTGGGCTCGATCGCCTCGCTCTATCTCGGCCCCGATGCCGGCACCGTCACCGGTGCCACCCCCTCCGATCCCCGGTTCGAGGAGCGGGCCGACTACAGCCGGGCCAAGGCGATGGCCGACGCGATGCTGCTGGAGATGCACGCGCGGGAGGGGCTGCCGGTGGTGATCCTGCGCCCCGGGCTGGTGGTGGGGGCGGGGAGCGCGCCGCTGCATGCCGGCCTCGGCTTCAGCAACAACGACCAGGACTGCATCGGCTGGAACGCCGGCCGCAACCCGCTGCCCTTCGTGCTGGTGGGCGACGTGGCGGAGGCCATCCGCCTCGCCTGCACGGCCGAGGGGGTGGAGGGGCGCTGCTACAACCTGGTGGGCGACGTGCAGCCCAATGCGCGGGACTACGTGGCCGACCTGGCGCGCGCCATGGGGCGGCCGCTGCGCTTCCACCCGCAGAGCGCAACCGGGCTCTGGCTGGAGGACCTCGGCAAGTGGGTGGTCAAGCGGGCCGGCGGCCGGGCGGTGCCGCTGCCCTCGCGGCGGGAACTGGTCTCGCGCGGGCTCGAGGCGCGCTTCGACTGCTCGGACGCCAAGCGCGATCTCGGCTGGCGGCCGGTGGCCGACGCGGCGGAGTTCGCCCGGCAGGCGGTCGCGGTGCACGGGCGCTAGGGTGTGACCGCCGAAGCCGGAAGCGCCGGAGGCGTGCATCACGCGACCGAAGATGCGCCGCGGACCATGCTCTCCACTCCCGCGGGCGGTGGGCATGGCCCGGGCGTGGCGCCGCTGGTTCTCTCGGTCTTCTCGACCTTCTCGGTGGGCGGGCCGCAGGTGCGCTTCGCCACCCTGGCAAACCGGCTGGGCCCGGCGTTTCGCCACGCCATCATCGCCATGGACGGCGATCGCGCTTGCGCCGAGCGGCTGCAGCCGGGTTTGGCGATCGAGTGGCCCCCAGTGCCGATCCGCAAGGGCGAGATCCTGGCCAACCTGCGCGCCTTCCGTGCCGCGCTACGGGCGATCCGCCCCGACGTGCTGGTGACCTACAATTGGGGCACCATCGAGTGGGCACTGGCCAACCTGCTGCCCGTGGTGCGGCACGTGCACATCGAGGACGGCTTCGGGCCGGAGGAGCAGGCGCGGCAGATCCCACGCCGGGTCTGGACGCGGCGCCTGGCACTGCGCCGCTGCACCGTGGTGGTGCCCTCGCAGACGCTGCGGCGGATCGCGACCAGGGCGTGGCGCCTGCCGGAGTCGCGGCTGCGCTACATCCCGAACGGCATCGACCTGGCGCGCTTCGCGCCAGGGGCGCGGGGAGAAGTTTCGCCGGCGGCACGGGGGGTGGAGCAGGGGGTGACGATCGGCACCGTCGCGGCGCTGCGGGCAGAGAAGAATCTCGGGCGGCTGCTGCGCGCCGTGGCGGAGGTGCCGGCGGTGCGCCTGGTGGTGGTGGGCGACGGGCCGGAGCGGCCCGGGCTGGAGACGCTGGCGGCGGAGCTCGGCCTGGCCGGGCGGGTGCGCTTCGCCGGGCACATGGCGGATCCGGCGCCGCTGCTGGCGGGATTCGACATCTTCGCGCTGTCCTCCGACACCGAGCAGATGCCGATCTCGGTGCTGGAGGCGATGGCGGCCGGGCTGCCGGTGGCGGCCACCGATGTCGGCGACGTGCGGGCAATGGTGGCGCCAGAGAACGCGGATTTCGTGGTGCCGAAGGAGAACGCGGCGGCACTGTCCGGGGCGCTGGCGAGGCTCGCGGGGGACGCGGCGCTGCGCCGGGCGCTGGGGGCGGCGAACCGCGCCAAGGCGGAGCGGGACTACGACGAGCGGGCGATGGTGGCGGCCTACGGAGCGCTGTTCGGGGGAGAGGCGGGGTGAACGGAAGCGACGCGGCGAGGCCGCTGCCCGAGCGACAGGGTCAAGACGAACCGGCGCGACGCGACGGCCCTGGCTCGGCTGCTCCATGCTGGCGAGCTGACCGCAGTGTAGGTACCGGACTGAACCGCCCCGGGTTTGCCGGAGGCTCCAACTCCTGAGAGTGTGGAGCG
>ERZ1066123.527-NODE-527-length-28319-cov-17.485742_pt1 | contig 28319 bp, 32 predicted proteins | sample MGYA00382770_ERZ1066123 | MGnify/ENA primary metagenome ERZ1066123 (study PRJEB33369, sample SAMEA5778353) | biofilm metagenome | biome: Industrial cooling water; feature: Water cooling tower basin; material: Biofilm | place: United Arab Emirates | collected...
CCGAAGTGCTGGCGCGGCGTGAAGTGGCCGAGATAGGCGCGGTAGAGGCACACGGCGAGGAAGATCGTGCCAACCAGCACGTGGAAGCCGTGGAAGCCGGTCGCCATGTAAAAGGCGCTCGAATAGGTGTTGCCGCCGAAGCCGAAGGGCGCAACGCTGTATTCGTAAGCCTGGATCGCGCTGAACAGCACGCCGAGTGCAATCGTCGCCCACAGGCCCTGCTTCAGCCCCACGCGATCACCATGGATCAGCGCGTGGTGCGCCCAGGTCACCGTCGTGCCCGAACACAGCAGGATCAGCGTGTTGAGCAGCGGCAGCGCGAAGGGATCGAGCACTTCCATGCCTTCGGGAATGAACGAGGCAATCGCCCCCGCTTCGCCAAACAGGCTGGTGGTCGCGTCCGAAGCCGCGTCATAGCTCAAGGCTGTCGGGAACAGCGCGAAGTCGAAGAAGCTCCAGAACCAGCCAACGAAGAACATCACTTCCGAAGCGATGAACAGGATCATCCCGTAGCGCATGTGCAGCTGCACCACCGGAGTGTGATCGCCGCGCTCGGCCTCGACCACGATGTTCTTGAACCACATGAAGAAGGTCGCGATCAGACCGGCGAGGCCTGCCCACATCACGAACGAGCTGGTCGCCCCGAAGATTTCGGGGTGGAAGCCCAGCACCATGCCGCTGGTGAAGGTGAGCGCCGACATCGAGCCGACCAGCGGCCAGATATCGGGTTCGAGAATGTGGTATTCGTGGTTTACTTTGCCAGCCATGTGGAAGTTCCCGTCCCTAGGATGTGCGGATCAATTGGTGCTGTCCAGAGCCGCCAGCTGCGGCTCTTTCGCGCGGTGGAAAGTGTAGCTCAGCGTAATCTGCTGAACCCCTGCCATGTTCGGATCATCGAGCATGGCCGGATCGACGTAATAAAGCACCGGCATGGTGATTTCCTGCCCCGGTGCGAGCGTCTGCTCGGTGAAACAGAAGCACTGGATCTTGTTGAAATACTTGCCCGCCTGCTCCGGCGTCACGTTGAAGGTCGCAACCCCGGTGATCGGCTCCGAACCATCATTGCGCGCGGTATAGGTGGCAATATCGCGCTGACCGATGGTGACCGTCTGGGTCGCATCGGTCGGCTTGAAAATCCATGGCATCCCGGCGGAGGTCGAGGCGTCAAAGCGCACCGAGATTTTCTGCCCGGTCGCCACCGCCGCGGCGCGCACCGCATCATCTTCGGTGGCTTTCATGGTGGTGCCGCCAAAGCCCGTCACCTGGCAGAACATCTGGTAAAGGGGGACTGCCGCATAGCCGAGGCCGAGCATTGCCAGCGCGCCCGCCGCCGCCATCAGGCCGACGCGCGCGTTGCGGCGGGTCATATCGTCATGCAGGGGCGCGGGTTGCGAAGCCATCGCTCAATCCCCCATCCGCACAATGGTGATGGCGTAGAACAGCACCACGAAGAACAGCAGCGTGCCAGCGACGACATAATTGCGCGCCTTGCGGCGGCGGGTGAATTCGGCCTGTTCTTCGGGCGTCATGCGATCCACCCCTGATAGGCCGCGACGCGATCGAGCACGAGCGCGGCAAACAGCGCGAACAGGTAATAGATGCTGAACTTGAAGAGCTTCTTTTCAGGCAGCATCGTGTCGACTTCGGCGCGCATCCGCTGGCCCACCGGCCAGGCGAGCCACATGAACAGCGCCGACAGCGTCACGGCAGTCATGCCGTAGATCCAGCTTGTCCCGCCAATCGCCCAAGGGGCAATCGCAATCGGGGTGAGACCCAGCGTGTACCACCAGATCTGGCGGCGGGTCGGCTTTTCGCCCGCGACCACCGGCAACATCGGAATGCCGACCTTGGCGTAATCCGACTGCACGAACAGCGCGAGCGCCCAGAAATGCGGCGGGGTCCAGAAGAAGATGATCGCGAACAGCAGGATCGGCATGGCGGTAACTTCGCCAGTCACCGCAATCCAGCCGATCATCGGCGGGAAGGCCCCTGCGCCCCCGCCGATCACGATGTTCTGCGGGGTGCGCGGCTTGAGCCACATGGTGTAGATGACAGCGTAATAGACAATCGCCAGCGCCAGCAGCGCCGCTGCCAGCCAGCCGATCGCAACGCCCATCAGCGCGACGGATACCGCCGAGAGGAAAATCCCGAAATCGCGCGCATCTTCACGCCGCATCCGCCCACCGGGCAGCGGGCGGTTCATGGTGCGCTTCATCCCGGCGTCAATATCGGCTTCCCACCACATGTTGAGCACCGCCGAACCGCCGGCCCCCATCGAGATCGCAAGGATCGCCGTAAAGCCCAGCACCGGGTGAATGCTCCCCGGCGCCGCGAGCACGCCGCAGATCGCGGTGAAGATCACCAGCGTCATCACCCGCGGCTTGGTCAGCGTGAAGAAATCACGCCACTCCGTCGGCATCGGGGTGCCGCTCGCCGTGCTGGTGGTGGTTGCGTCCATGCTCATTGGTGCATCTGCTTCATGTGTGAGAGAGCGCGACCCTTGGCCGCGCCCCCTTAGATGGTTTGCGTCCTTGTCCGGCGATCCCTTGCGGTCATCGCCGGACAGGCCCTGTCACATCACGCCGTTGCCGGACGATGATCGTGGTAGTCGTTGGCGTCGGTGATCACCGGCAGCGTTTCGAACTGGTGGAACGGCGGCGGGCTCGGCAGTGTCCACTCGAGCGTCGTTGCGCCTTCACCCCACGGATTGGCTTCCGCCTTGCGGCCCGCCATCAGCGCATAGGCGATGTTGACGAAGAAGAAGATCATCGAACCGGCCATGATGTAATAGCCGTAGGTGCTGATCTCGTGCCAGAACTGGAACACCTGCGGGTAGTCCGGATAGCGGCGCGGCATGCCCTGCATCCCGAGGAAGTGCTGCGGGAAGAAGATCACGTTCACACCGATGAAGAACGTCCAGAAGTGCAGGTGCGAGAGAAGCTCCGAATGCATCCGGCCGCTCATCTTCGGGAACCAGTAGTAGAACCCGGCGAACATCGAGAACACCGCGCCCATCGACAGCACGTAGTGGAAGTGCGCCACCACATAGTAGGTGTCGTGGAGGTTATCGTCGATCCCGCCATTGGCGAGCACAACGCCGGTCACACCGCCGACGGTGAACAGGAAGATGAAGCCCAGCGACCAGACCATCGGCGACTTGAAGGTAAGGCTGCCGCCCCACATCGTCGCGATCCAGCTGAAGATCTTCACACCCGTCGGCACCGCGATCAGCATGGTGGCAGCGGTGAAGTACATCTTCGTGTTCACGTCGAGGCCGACGGTGTACATGTGGTGCGCCCACACGATGAAGCCGACGACGCCGATCGCGACCATGGCGTAGGCCATCGCGAGGTAGCCGAACACCGGCTTACGGCTGAAGGTCGCCACGATCTGGCTGATCATGCCGAAGCCCGGCAGGATCATGATGTAGACTTCCGGGTGGCCGAAGAACCAGAACAGGTGCTGGTAGAGCACCGGATCGCCGCCGCCCGACGGATCAAAGAAGGTCGTGCCGAAGTTGCGGTCGGTCAGCAGCATGGTGATGGCCGCAGCCAGCACCGGCAGCGCCAGCAGCAGCAGGAAGGCGGTGACGAGCATCGACCACACGAACAGCGGCATCTTGTGCAGGGTCATGCCCGGCGCGCGCATGTTGAAGATGGTGGTGATGAAGTTGGTCGCGCCCAGGATCGAGCCGGCACCGGCAAGGTGCAGCGAGAAGATCGCGAAGTCGACCGCCGGGCCGACCGAACCGCTCGTCGAGAGCGGGGCATAGACCGTCCAGCCGGTGCCTGCGCCCGGACCCGTGCCGCCGGGCACGAAGAGCGAGAACAGCAGGCTGAAGAAGCCCGCGACCGTCAGCCAGAAGGAGACGTTGTTCATGCGCGGGAAGGCCATGTCCGGCGCGCCGATCATCAGCGGCACGAACCAGTTGCCGAAGCCGCCGATCATCGCCGGCATGACCATGAAGAACACCATGATCAGGCCGTGCGCGGTGATGAACACGTTCCACATGTGGAGCGCGGTGTTCAGATCATTGCCGCCACCCATGAACTGGGCCCACCAGTGGAGATACTGGATCCCCGGCTCGGCCAGTTCGAGACGCATGATCCCCGAAATCGCCCCACCGATGATCCCCGCGATAATCGCGAAGATCAGGTAAAGCGTGCCGATATCCTTGTGGTTCGTCGACATGAACCAGCGGGCGAAGAAGCCCGGCTTGTGATCGGCATGATCGTGGGCATGATCATCGTGATGGATGTCAAAGCCTTCTGCGGTGGTTGCCATGGTCTGATACTCTCAGGTGACTAAATCGTATGAAATTTGCGAATTACTGGGCCGAAGCAAGCTTGGCAGCAGGCTTTGCAGCTGCGGCCTGCGCCGGTGCTTCCGCTTCGCCTGGCATTGTTCCGCCCTGCGCGCGCACCCACTTGGCGAAATCTTCCGGCGGAAGCGCCTCGACCGTGATCGGCATATAGGCGTGGCGCGAGCCGCACAGTTCCGAACACTGGCCATAATACACGCCCGGCTCTTTGATCACGAGCAGCTTTTCGTTGAGGCGGCCCGGCACGGCGTCCATCTTGAACCACAGCGAGGGCACCGCGAAGGCGTGGATCACGTCCGAAGCGGTGGTCTGGATACGCAGCGGCACGCCAGCGGGCACGACCATGCGGTTGTCCACCGCAAGCTGGAACGGCTCACCACGCTTCACCGCTTCTTCTTCTGGCAGCATGTTCGAGACGATCTCGAAATCGCCGTGATCGGGATAGGCATAGCCCCAGTACCACTGGTAGCCGATCGCCTTCACCGTCACCGCATCTTCCGGCGGGGTTTCATATTGGCGCGCCAGCAGGGTCAGCGACGGATAGGCAATCGCCACGAGGATGAGCACCGGAATGATCGTCCAGATGAATTCCAGCTTGGTGTTGTGCGTCACCCGCGAGGCCACCGGGTTGGCCCGGCGGCTGAAGCGAAGGATCACGTAAAGCAGCAGACCCAGCACGAACAGGCTGATGATGGTGATCACCGGCAGCAGGATCGCATCATGCATCCACAGCGCATATTCGCCGTTGGCGGTGTATTGATCCTGGAAGCTCAGACTCTTGATCGCATCGTCCTCATAGGAGGTCGGCATGCCCTTGCCCTTGGTGGGCGCCATCGGGGCGTAATCCGAAGGCAGGGTCGATGCTTCGGTCACCGCTTCGACCTGAGCCTCGCTCGGCGGAGTTGCCTGCGTGACCATCGGATCGGCGGCAACCGCCGTGGCCGGAGCCGCAGCGGGCGCATCCTGCGCGGTGGCGGAAATCGGCGCGGCCAGCGCCAGACCTGCGGCGATCGCCGCGACAGTAGCCTGTTTGATACGGGTGTGCATATGACCCATCTTCATGTGCCTAAAGGTTTGTAAAACTGATCCCATGCTGTTTGCCACTCGCGCAGCGCACAGCGCAAAAGCCGGCACACGTGCCAACCCTCCACCTTTGGCCCTTAGCGATGCTTGCGGGGTGCCTCAAGCGCTTCTAGGGAGAAAATTATGCAAGCAGCCATGCCCCTCGCGCAAGAATGCGCCGGGCACACCCTACAAGACAAGGCCTCTCTATCATGCATAGCGCTCCTCTCAACACGATGAATTTCGACGATGTTCTGGGCGAATTTCGCGCCAGCGGCGCCTTGCTCGAAGGCCATTTCAAACTCTCCTCCGGGCGCCATAGCGGGCATTATCTGCAATGTGCGCGGGTGTTGATGAACCCGGCGCGCGCCGCCCGGATTGCCGAAGCCGTGGTTGCCGCGATCCCGGCCGATGTGCGCGCCGCGATCGATGTGGTGGTCTCGCCCGCAATGGGCGGCATCATCATCGGCCACGAAATCGGCCGCGTGCTTGGCAAGGATGCGCTGTTCCTCGAACGGCCCGAAGGCGTCTTTCACCTGCGGCGCGGTTTTGCGCTCGAAGCGGGGGCAAAGGTGCTGATGGTGGAAGATGTCGTCACCACCGGCCTTTCGAGCCGCGAGGCGATTGCCGCCGTCGGGCGCGAGGGCGGCGAAGTGATCGCCGAGTGCGCCATTATTGATCGCTCGGCGGGAACGGTTGACTTGGGCGTGCCGTTCTACCCGCTCGTCGCCTTTGATTTTCCCACCTACGCCGAGGACGAAGTGCCCGCCGCGCTCGCCGCGATTGCAGTCACCAAGCCCGGCAGCCGCAAAGCCTGAGCCCACGCATGAACCCCTCGCAAGCCCGTCCGCTCCGTCTGGGCGTCAACATTGATCACGTCGCCACCATCCGGAACGCGCGCGGGGGCGATCATCCTGATCCGGTGCGGGCGGCGGAAATCGTCGCCGCGGTGGGCGGCGATGGCATCACGGCCCATCTGCGCGAAGACCGCCGCCACATCCGTGACGAGGATCTGGCGCGCATCCAGGCGGCGACCAATCTGCCCTTGAACCTCGAAATGGCAGCGACGCGCGAAATGCTGGCGATTGCCCTGCGCCACAAGCCGCATGCCGCCTGCATTGTCCCTGAAAAGCGCGAGGAACGCACCACCGAAGGCGGGCTTGATGCGGCGGGGATGGACAACACGCTGGCGCCGATTGTCGAGGAATTGCGCGCGGCGGGCATCCGCGTCTCGCTGTTCATCGAGGCGGATGAACGCCAGCTCGATGCCGCCTTGCGGCTTGGCGCACCGGTGGTGGAATTCCACACCGGCGAATATGCCCACGCCTTTCTCGATGGTGACAGCGACAAGGTCACGCGCGAGTTGAAACGGATTGCCGATATGGCCGCATTGGCTGCGAAAAACGGGATCGAGCCGCATGCCGGCCACGGCCTCACCTTCGAGAATGTCCAGCCGATTGCCGCGATCCCCCAGATCGCGGAACTCAACATCGGCCATTATCTGATCGGCGAGGCCGTGTTCGTCGGTCTTGAAAACGCGATCCGCCGGATGCGCGAGCTGATGGATGCCGCACGCTGATCATGGCTGCGAATCCACCTCCCGAGCTGACACGTGAACAGAAGCGCTGGGCCTTTGGCGCGGCAGCGCTGTTCCTGCTGGCCTTGGGCTTCCTCGGCATGGCGCTCAATGCGCGCGGGATGCGGGTCTTCGCGGTGGGCTGGATCGCCTTGCAGATCTTTGGCTATGTCGGCGCTTTGAAAATGGCGAAGGGCGATTTCGCGCACCCGCTGTTCAAATCGCAGGTGATGCTGCACGTTGTTGCGGTCAGCCTGCTGGTGGCGGTGACGATAAGGGCGTTCCAATGAACCGGAGCATGACAAGCGGGACCCCGGATCATGTCCGGGGCGACGGCTTGGGAGAGCCGTCGTGATCATCGGGATGGGCAGCGACCTCTGCAACATCGAGCGCATCGGCCAATCGCTCGCCCGCTATGGCGAGCGGTTCGAGAACCGCGTCTTCACCGAGATCGAGATTGCCAAAGCGCGCGGCCGCCCCTTCACCATTGCGGGCACCTACGCCAAAAGGTTTGCCGCCAAAGAGGCGTTCTCCAAGGCGGTTGGCACCGGCTTCAGCCGCGGCGTCTTCATGAAGGATATCGGCGTCGTCAACGGACGCTCGGGCGCGCCAACCTTGGCGCTGACCGGCGGGGCGGCAAAGCGGCTTGAAGAAATGACGCCGACAGGCCATGAGGCGCGCATTCATCTTACCCTCACCGATGATCATCCATGGGCGCAGGCCTTCGTGATCATCGAAGCCATCCCACTCTGATCGGCTCCCCTGCCATGGCCACCACCGAAAGCCCGCAAGTGACGACACGCCCTGCATCCGAAACACCGGACAAGATCAACTGGTTTGCCGAGGTGCGCGGCCTTGCGCTGATGCTGCTGGCCGTGCTGGCGTTCCACAGCCTTGTCGCCAAGCCTTTCTACATTCCGTCAACCTCGATGATGCCGACCTTGCTGGTGGGTGATCGTCTGGTGGTGAGCAAATATCCCTATGGCTGGTCATGGGCCTCGGCGAGCTTCCACCTGCTGCCGCGCGCCGATTGGCGGATCTGGCCGGCGACGCCCGAATATGGCGATATCGTAATCCCGGTGCACCCGCTGCGCGATGAGGATTACATCAAGCGCGTGGTCGCACTGCCGGGCGACACCATCGAAGTGCAGGGCGGCGCGATCATCCTCAACGGCACGCCGATCAAGCGTGAAGTGGTGCCGCCGGTGCGCATCCCGTTCGAGCCCGATCTGCTCTGCCGCGGGCGCCCGTGCCTTGAAGCGCTCGACAATTACCGCGTGACAGATGCCGATGGCCGCATCTTCTTCGAACCGCCGACCTGGCGCGAAACGCTCCCCAATGGCGCGACCTATTTGGTGATCGACCATCGCGATCAGATGCTCGACAATTACGGGCCCTATGTGGTGCCGCAGGGCCATGTCTTCGTGATGGGCGACAACCGCGATGAAAGCGCCGACAGCCGGGCGCGCGCCATCGAAAGCGGATTGGGTGACGGGGTGCCGCTGGCCAATATCGGCGGGCGTGCCGAATTCATCACCTTCTCACTCGACGGGTCGACCACCTGGAACCCGATCAGCTGGTTCACCAGCCTGCGCCCCGAACGCGCATGGACGACCTTGCGCCCGCCGCTGGCTGAAACCGCGTCGAAACCCGCCGAATAAGGCCGCGCACGATGGCCAAGAAGTTCCTTTATTTTGTCGCGGCCTGCATCGTCATCGTGCTGGTGGCGGGCATCATCTACAAGCGGTTCGAGGCCGAAATCACGGCGCTGGCGCTGGTGCCGACGACCGAATTCGTCCCCACCACGCCGCTGGAAGACAATGCCTATGAAGACCCGGCGCTGTGGTATTCGCGGCCCGGTATCGGAGTGAATGATCCGGCACGCTGGCAGCCCGCCTGGGCCGAAGGCAGCACGCCGCCCGCCGCGCCTGCCGCCGCGCCGCCCCGCTTTGCGGTGTTCTTCGTCCATCCGACCAGCCTGATTGATCGCACCCGCTGGAATGCCTCGCTTGACGCGCCCGATGCCGAGGCCGAACGCATTGCGCGGGTCTATCTGCGCGGCATGGCCAGCCCCTTCAACGCGGCAAGCGAAATCTGGGCGCCGCGTTACCGGCAGGCAACTTTCGGTGCGTTCCTGACCGATGCGCCCGAAGGACGCCTTGCCATCGAGGCTGCCTATCAGGACGTGCGCGAAGCATGGCGCTATTTCCTCTCCTCGGTCGGCCCCGATACCCCGATTGTGATCGCTGGCCATTCGCAAGGTGCACTGCATCTCAAGCGGTTGCTGGCCGAAGAGGTGCGCGGTGCGCCCGTCGCGGAGCGGCTGGCGGCGGCCTACCTGATTGGCTGGCCTGTGTCGGTGCAGCACGATCTGCCGGGTCTGGGCTTCCCCGCCTGTGCAACAGCCGATCAGGCGGGCTGCATCCTCAGCTGGTCAAGCTTTGCCGAACCGGCTGATCCTTCCGCCGTGCTCAAGGCCTATGCCCAGATGCCCGCACTTGATGGTGCATCGCCGGGCACGACGCCGATGGTCTGCACCAACCCGCTCACCGGGGTGTTCGGGGCTGCGGCAGAGGCGCGCGCCAATCTCGGCACGCTGGTGCCCGAAGACAGCATGGAACAGGGCGAACTGGTGGCGGGCGCCGTCCCGGCACGCTGCGACACGCGCGGGCTGTTGCTGATCGGGCCGCCGCCCAAGATGGGTTCCTACGTGCTGCCCGGCAACAATTACCATGTCTATGACATCCCGCTGTTCTGGGCCAACACCAAGGCAGACGTGGCACGGCGCGTGGCGGCATGGGCGAGCCAGCGCTGATCTTCACCGATGCGCGCGGCTTTGCCACGGCCCTGCCCGCAGGGGGCGCGCTGCTCGGGCTCGACCTCGGCACCAAAACCATCGGCACCGCCACTTGCGATGCGGGCTGGCGCTTTGCCAGCAATGGCTCGACCATCACCCGCGCCAAATGGGGCCGCGACCGCGAACTGCTTGGCGAGATCATCAGGCAACGCCAGATCAAGGGCATCGTGCTGGGCCTGCCGCTCAACATGGACGGATCGGAAGGCCCGCGCGCGCAATCCTCGCGCGCCTATGCCCGCAACTGCGCCGAAGCCTTCGGTCTGCCAGTGCTGCTGTGGGACGAACGCTGGTCCACCCAGAGCGCCGAAGCGGCCATGATCGGTCAGGATATGAGCCGCGCCAAGCGCGCCGCCGCCATCGACAGCCATGCCGCTGCGGTGATCCTGCAAGGTGCAATTGATCGGCTGGCGGGCGGCATCCTCTAGGACGGACTGCGATTTAGCCCCTTGCGCCGCCTGTATCGGCGCTCCTAAACCGCGCGCCATGTCGAACACCCTCCCCCGCTTCGATGCGCGTGAAGCCTCGAAATATTTCTTCAGGCACGGCCACACCGGCTGGCTGGGGCTTCGCTTCCACGATCTGGGCGAAAACTGGGTCGAGCTCGAACTGCCATGGCGCGAGGATCTGCTGGGCGAACCTTCGCGCCCGGTGCTCGCTTCGGGCCCGATCATCAGCCTGATGGATATGGCAAGCGGCATGGCCATCTGGCAGACGACCGGCACCTTCACCCCCGTCGCCACGCTTGATTTGAGGGTCGATTACCAGCGCCCTGCCCGCGAAAGGGCAAGCGTGCTCGGCCGGGTCGAATGCTATCGCACCACGCGTTCGGCGGTCTTTGTGCGCGGCATCGCCCATGATGGCGATCCCGCTGATCCCGTGGCCCATGTCGCCGGCGTGTTCATGACCATCGCTGCCGACCCCCGCCAGAAAGACAATCCCGGAAGCGGAGGGCAGCCCTGATGGCGGATATCGAATTGCTGTCGGCCTATGCCCGCTCGCTCGGCATCACCGTGGTGGGCCAGGAAGGCGGCTTGCCGCTGCTGAGTGTGGATTTCGGGCCCAATGTCGAAGGCCGCCCGCAGCATTTCCATGGCGGGGCCACCGCCGGATTGCTCGAAACCGCAGGCTATGCGGCGCTGCGCACCGTGCTCCACAAGGAAGGGCGCGAGGTCGGGATGAAGCCGATCAACATCACGGTGCAATATCTCTCGGCGGGCAAATCGCGGCCGACCTTTGCGCTGGGCCGGATCACACGGCTCGGGCGGCGCAACGCCAATATCACCGTGGAAGCGTGGCAGGATGATCGGGAACGGCCGATCGCTTCGGCGGTCATGAATATCCTGATGGCCTGACGGGATTCCGGCGTCTCTCCGGCGCTGCCGCAGACCTCAGGGTTGCGGCGCTGGCGAAGAGGCAGGCGTTGGTGAAGCGGCGGGCGAAGGCTGGATCGCCACCCCGCCCTGATCGACCCGCACATCCACCGGCACGCCCTGCACCTGCCCGCTGATCGTAACCCCCTGCCCGTCGATCGTGATCTGGGTCGCCGGATCGCCGGTCGCCTCCGGCCCGTCGAGCGGCTGGACCGGGCCTTCGGGATCGGGCGTGTTCGTCGTCTTCGGCGTGGGCCGCAGGGTAAGCGCGCCGCTCATGAAGTTGCGCCAGATGCGCGCGGGCGTGCTGCCCCCCGTTACCCCGCGCATTGGCGTGTTATCATCATTGCCGACCCACACTCCGACCACCAGCCCGCCCGCATAGCCCACGAACAGCGCATCGCGGTAATCCTGGGTAGTGCCGGTCTTGCCGAAATTGGCCACCGGCAACACCGCGGCCCGCCCGGTTCCGCGGTTGATCGCGGCGCGCAGCATCTCTTCGAGATCGCTGTGAACATGGCGCGGCAGCGAGCGCTTGCGTGTGGTCAGCCATTCCCACCAGCTCGGCTCGGCGCGGGCAAGCGGGGTCGGCTGCACCGGAAAGGCATTGCCCGCCACCCCTGCATAGGCGGCGGTCAATTCGAGCAAGGTCATGGTCGATGTGCCAAGCGCAAGGCTCGGATCGCCTTCGGCGAGCGGCGAGGTGATGCCAAAGGCCCGGGCGGTATCGATCACCTTGCTGCTTCTGACCGCCTGCATCAGGCGCACAGCAGCAACATTGCTCGAAAAGGCAAAGGCATCCTCAAGCGTGATCCTGTCGGAATAGCGCCCATCAGCATTGCGCGGGCGATAGCTGCCCCGCGTGATCTCGGTGTTGGGGATGGTGTCTTCGGGCGTCCAGCCGCTCTGAAGCGCGGTGGCATAGACGAACAGCTTGAAGGTCGAACCCGGCTGGCGGCGCGCCTGTGTCGCGCGGTTGAACGGCGAACGCGCGTAGTCCTTGCCGCCCACCATCGCGACCACTTCGCCATTGGGCCGCATTGCTACCAGCGCAACCTGCGCGCCGCCGAGCCGCGCCCGCGAGGTCACCCGGCTGGCGAGCGCCTGCAAGCGCGCATCAAGCGTGGTGGTTAGCACTGATGCGCTGTAGGTGACATCAATCCCTTCGCGCACCAGCGGCAGCGCCCAGTCGGCGAAATAGGTGCCCGTCGGCACCCGATCATCTCGCCGCCGCACATCCAGCCGCGGATCGGGCAGACGCTTGGCCTCGGCGGGGGTGAGATAGCCTTCCTCGACCATCGCGGCGACCACCAGATCCATGCGCTTCCTTGCGCGCTCGTAATTGCGCGTCGGCGCATAGCGCGAGGGCGCTTGCAGCAATCCGGCGAGCATCGCCGCCTGTTCGGGGCGCAGCTTTTCGGGCTGGCGATAGAAGTAATGCAGCGATGCGGCGCGCAGGCCATATTGGTTATCGCCGAAATAGGCGTTGGACAGGTAGCTTTCGAGGATCTCATCCTTGCTCAGCCAGGCTTCCAGCCACAGCGCAATCACCGCCTCACGCGCCTTGCGCGAGAGGCTTTGTTCGGGCGTCAGGAAGGTGAACTTGGCAAGCTGCTGGGTGATGGTCGATCCGCCGCCCACCCCCTTGAACAGCGCGCGCGCAACCCCGCGCGGATCGATCCCCCAATGCGAATAGAAGCGCCGATCCTCGATCGCGAGGAAGGCCTGCACCACATGCGGCGGCAAGTCCGCAACTTTCACGGGTTCGGCCACCACGGCCCCGCTGCGGGCAATCGGGGTGCCATCGCTGGCGAGCAAGGTGACTTGCGGCGGCGCGATCGGCTCAAGGCTTTTGGATAGCGGCGCGGTGACAAGCAGCCAGGCGACGAGCAGCGCAAACACCGCCCCGCCCGCCATCGCGCCGCGCCCGGCCCACCAGATCCGGCTGCGCTTGCGCCAGTAATCGCGCTGCCACCACTTGGCGCGGCGGCGCACCTCGGCCTGCAAGGCCTCATCCACATCGGACAGGCGCGCATCCCATGCGGCGTAATCCGGCGCACCGCGCGGCGGGACAAAGCCCGCCCTGTCCGCCTCATCATCAGGATCGAGCGGGCGCCTGCTTTCATAGGTGGCATAGAATTCCGCAGAGTCATCATCGCGCCCCTTGTCGGGCGGCGGCGAGCGGCGGAATCGGTCAAATAGCCCCATGGCGCTGCTGTGTTAGCAGCCTAGAACAGTGCGCGGCAAGCGCTGCCTAGCGCTTCTTAGCCGCGCCTTCGGGCAGGTCTTCGTTGAACACGCGCTGGTAGTATTCCGCCACCAGCGTGCGCTCAGCCTCGTCACACTTGTTGAGGAAGCTCAAGCGGAAGGCAAAGCCGACCGATCCGAAGATCGCCGCATTCTGCGCCCAGGTGATCACCGTGCGCGGGCTCATCACCGTCGAGATATCGCCATTGATGAAGCCCTGCCGGGTCAGATCGGCAACCTTCACCATGTCGGCGATCAACTTGTCATCAGCCTCAGGCGTCTTGGACTTGACGATCCGCTGTTCGGTTTCGGCAGGCAGATAATTGAGCGCGACGACGATATTCCAGCGGTCCATCTGCGCCTGGTTGATCGCCTGCGTGCCATGATAAAGCCCGCTGGTATCACCCAGACCCACCGTGTTGCTGGTCGCAAACAGGCGGAACCATGGCGAAGGCGTGATCACGCGGTTCTGATCGAGCAGCGTCAGGCGCCCATCAAATTCGAGCACGCGCTGGATCACGAACATCACGTCCGGGCGGCCCGCATCATATTCGTCAAAGGTCAGCGCCACCGGGTGCTGCAAGGCCCACGGCAAGATGCCTTCCTTGAATTCGGTAACCTGCAAGCCATCCTTGAGCACGATGGCATCACGCCCGACCAGATCGATGCGGCTGATATGCGCATCAAGGTTCACACGGATGCTCGGCCAGTTGAGGCGCGCGGCGACCTGTTCGATGTGAGTCGATTTCCCGGTGCCGTGATAGCCCTGCACCATCACCCGGCGGTTATGGGCAAAGCCAGCAAGGATCGCGAGCGTCGTATCGTGATCGAATACATAAGACGGATCGAGTTCCGGCACGTGTTCATCCCGCTCTGAAAAGGCGGGCACTTGCCAGTCGACATCAATGCCGAAGGTATCGCGGACATCGACAGTGGTGTCGGGCGCGCTGGGCATGGCCTTGTCGCCGGCGAATTCTTTGCGGATCGGAGAAGTCATTGCGCCGGGAGGGTTAGAACGCATGGGGCTGGCCTGCAAGGTGTGCCGTTAGGGAAAGTGCGCGCAATTGTGTGAGGGCGCTTTCGCTGTGTGGCGCTTGGCCTATAGTGCCGCCATGCCCGATCCGATCGAATCCCTGCGTTTACGGCTGGTTGACCGGGTGCGCGGCGTCTTCAACGATGCCGCGGCGGGCCAGCAGCCCGTTCCGCTTTCCGACGAGGCTTTGTTCGAACGCGGTTCGCCGATCCGGCGTGTGCATGCCGATCTGGTCGGAATGATGAGCGGCGGCATCCGTGCGCTGCTGCTCCAGATGCTCCATCCCCACGCGCTGCAAGGGGTGCTCGATCATTCCAATTTCCGCGAGGACATGCACGGCCGCTTGCGGCGCACCGCGCGGTTCATTGCGATCACCACCTTTGCCCACCGCGACGAGGCGATGAAAGCGATTGACCGGGTCAACCGCATCCACGCCAAGGTGGGCGGCACCCTGCCTGATGGCACAACCTATTCAGCCACCAATCCGCGAACGCTCGCGTGGGTCCATGTGACCGAAGCGCAGAGCTTTCTGGCCGGTTATCTGCGCCATGTCCGCCCGGACATGCCGGGACATGAACAGGACGAATATTACCGCCAGTTCGCCCTGATTGCCCGCGCACTCGGGGCTGATCCCGTGCCCGAAACCCGCCGCGAGGCCGAAGCGATCTTCCGCACCTTGCGGGTCGATCTGGCGGGATCTCCCGCCGCGCGCGAGGTTGCCCAGCTCATGCTCAACCAGAGGCCCAAGGGCACACCGCCCGGATTGCAGACGATGCTTGGCGCGGATGCTGTCGCCATGTTGCCGCCATTTGCGCGCAGTATGCTTGGACTCAGCCATCCCGGTCTGGCCGCCATGCCTGCGCGCGCGGCGACCTGGGGGATGGGCCGCACGCTCAGATGGGCGTTCAAGCAGACGTAAAAGGCGCGCACCGGCGCGCCATCGGGAGGAGCATGGACCATGCGCTACGTTGACGGATTTGTGATCGCCGTTCCCAAGGCCAATCGCCAGAAGTTCATCGACCATGCCGCGCATGCCGATCAGCTGTTTCTTGAAATGGGGGCAACCCGCGTGATCGAATGCTGGGCCGATGATGTGCCCACTGGCGAGCACACCGATTTTCGCATGGCGGTGAAAGCCACCGAGGATGAAGACGTGGTGTTTTCGTGGATCGAATGGCCCGACAAGGCCACTCGTGATGCCGGCATGGCCCGCATGATGGCACCCGATTTTGCCGACCCGCGGATGGACCCGGTCAAGAATCCGATGCCGTTCGATGGCAAGCGCATGATCTTTGGCGGGTTTGCTCCGGTCGTGACGCTGGAGGCATGAGATGGCGGCTTTCACCTTCTACACGGTCGCGATGAGCCGCGGACAGATTTCGCGCGGGGCCCTGTATAAGGCCGCCGCATGAAGGTGCGCTCGGCAACCGCGGCAGATATCGGGCCGTGGTCACACCTGCGCGCCCAGCTTTGGCCCGATGACGATGCCGCCACCCATGCCGCAGACATTGCCGAGACCTTCCTATCCGGCAACCCCGATCAGATCGCCTTTGTCGCAGAGGATGATACGGGCCGGATGATCGGCTTTGTCGAGGCCAGCATCCGGCGCGATTATGTCGATGGCTGCGATACCTCGCCGGTCGCCTTCGGCGAAGGTGCCTTCATCCTGCCTGGGCTGCGCGGCACCGGCGTGGGCCGCGCGCTGGTCGAGGCGGTGGCGGAGTGGGGCCGCGCGAAGGGATGCACCGAACTCGCCTCCAATGCCTTGCTTGATAATGGCGCCAGCCATGCCTTCCATGAAGCGGTCGGCTTTGAGGAGACCGAGCGGGTTGTCTTCTTCCGCCGGATGCTGTGACGATCAGGCCAAGGCCGCGCTTTTCCTGAGCAATTGATAGGCTTCGACCACGGCGCCAAGCTGCGCCTCGTGCCGCCGGTCCCCGCCGTTGCGATCAGGGTGATAGCGCCGCACCAATTCAGAATAGCGCCGACGCAGGCGGGTGCGATCCGTGTCGGAGCCAAGCCCCATCACTTCAAGCGCGCGGGCTTCATCGGGGGTGAATCGGGCGCTGGCAGCGGCTGCGCGCGCATGGTCTGCCGCACGGGCCTTGATCCCGCGCGCCCGGGCGGAAATGGCATCGAGCGGATCGGCATAATCGGCCCAGCGCGGCATCCCGTCGACACCTGCATCAGGGCGAAAGGCGCGGGTTTCGGTCTGCCAGCCGGCAATCGGCGACTGTGCCGCGATGATTTCTTCCGCGCTCATGCCTTCGAACCAATCATAGCCCGCGTTGAACTCGCGGACATGATCAAGGCAGAACCAGCGCCATTCGCCCGGCCCGTCAAAGCCATGCGGACGACGTCCGGGCGCACGGAATTCGCCCGGCTCGCGGCAGCCGGGCGCCTCGCATTTGCGCCCAGTGCTCTCGACGCGGCCATGGAATCGTGGTGAAGGCATAAGCGCCAAGAATGGAGATCGGGGCTGCAAGTTCCAAGCCCGATCTCTCGCGTCCCGATTGCAAAGAAGGAAAGCCGTGATGAGTGTCGCCGAGGAAATGCACGATCTGCTGGAGCAAGCCTTCGCGCCGACCCGGCTCGCCATCATCAACGACAGCGCCAAGCACCACGGACACATGGGCGATGATGGCTCGGGCGAATCGCATTTCACCATCGAGATCGAGGCTGTGGCTTTTGCCACCATGAACCGCCTCGCCCGCCAGCGCGCGGTGATCGCGGCGCTCGGCGATATTGTCGGCAAGCGCGTTCACGCCGTGGCGATCAAGGCCAGCGTGCCCGCCACGTGACGCTCAACCCCAACCTGCGCCTGCGCCGGGCGGCGCGGATCATCGTGCTCGATCCCGAGGGGCGCGCGTTGATGTTCCGCTATGATGTGCCGGGCCGCCCGCCCTTCTGGGTAACAGCCGGCGGCGAATGCGAGCCGGGCGAAAGCTTCGATGCGGCAGCCCGGCGCGAATTGCTCGAGGAAACCGGCATCATCGCCGACCCCGGCGAGGAAATCGCGCGGCTCACACCCGAATTCATCACCGTCGAAGGCGAACCGGTGCAGGCCGACGAGCGATTTTACCTCGTCCGCGTTTCCGAGGCGCGCATCGATACCTCGCTACACACCGCGCTGGAGCAACGGCTCATGACGCAGCACCGCTGGTTTACCCGCGCAGAGCTTGCCGACTGGCCCGAAGCGGTGTTTCCTGAGAGCATCGTCAGCATGATTGAACAGCAGGAGCGCGCGCGATGATTACCCAGACGATCACCCCGGTGACACACGATCTCGGCGCGTTTCAGGTGCGCCGGGTGCTGCCTTCGAAAGCGCGCACGATGGTGGGGCCGTTCATCTTCGTCGACCAGTTCGGCCCGGCAAGCCTGACAGGCGATGGCATGGGCGTGCGCCCGCATCCGCATATCAACCTCGCCACCGTGACGTGGCTGTTTGACGGAGCGATCGAGCACCGCGACAGCTTGGGCAGCTTTGCCACGATCCGCCCCGGTCAGGTCAATCTGATGACGGCGGGCAGCGGGATCGTTCATTCCGAGCGCAGCCCCAAGGGTGAGCTCGCCGATAATCCCGGCCTGTTCGGGATGCAGACCTGGCTTGCCTTGCCCGACGGGCAGGAAGAAATTGCCCCGGCCTTCGAAGCCATGACCGATTTGCCGGTGATTACGGCCAAGGGCGCAAAGGCATGGGTGATCATGGGCGAATTGTGGGGCGCAAAAGCGCCCACCACGACCTATGCGCAGACGATCTATGCCGAAATCGTGCTTGAGGCGGGCGGCAGCGTGCCGCTCGATATCAGCGCCGATGAACGCGCGGTGATGCTGGTGAACGGCGATGCCCGCGTCGATGGAGTCGCGCTCGAGCAATATCAGCTTGCCGTGCTCGCGCCGGACACAGCGATGACGCTGACCAGCGCCGGCGGCGCACGGGTCATGTTGCTGGGCGGGGAAGCCTTCACCTCACAGCGCCATGTGTGGTGGAACTTTGTCAGCTCGCGGCCCGAACGCATCGCACAGGCCAAGGCCGATTGGGAAGGCGGGCGCTTTCCGCTGGTGCCGGGCGATAGTGATGAATTTATCCCCTTGCCTGCCCGGGCAAATCAGGCCAGCCATCCCCCGCAGGCCGACTGATCGGCCGACGGGAGAGAGCTATGGACTATGCGGGCAAGGTGGCGTGGATCACCGGCGCCTCGTCAGGGATTGGCGCCGCGCTGGCGCGGGACCTGGCGGCGCGGGGCGCACATGTGGTGCTGTCAGGCCGGGACGCCGCGCGGCTGGCCGAAGTCGCCGCCGATTGCGGCGAGACGCTGATCCTCTCCTTTGATGTACGCGATGAAGCGGCGCTGGCCGACGCCACCGCCAAGGCGATTGCTTGGAAAGGCGGCGTTGACATAGCCTTTGCCAATGCGGGCATCTCGCAGCGCAGCCGCGCTCTCAAGACCGATATGCAGGTCTACCGCGATATCATTGCGGTTGATCTCACGGCACAGATCGCTTTTGCGCAAGGGCTGATCGGGCACATGGCCGCGCGCGGCTCGGGCGCTCTCGGCTTTATCTCCTCGATTGCCGGCAAGGTCGGCGTGCCGATGCGCACCGCCTATTGCGCGGCGAAGTTCGGGCTGGCGGGCTACGCCGATGCGCTGCGCGGCGAATTGTCGCAGACGGGGGTGAGCGTCCACGTGATCTATCCCGGCTCGGTCGCCACCGGGGTGTCCCGCAACGCGCTGACGGCGGATGGCAGTAAGCGCGGCAAATCCGATCCCGCGATCGACAATGGCATTCCGGCGGATGTCGCGGCGCGCGAGATGCTTGACGGAATCGCACAAGGCGCGCGCGAGATCATCGTCGCCGAAGGCGGTGAACGCGCCATGGGCGAAATGCGTCGCACCCCCGATGCCCTGTTCGATCAGATCGCGGACATGGTCGCCAAGGGCTACATGGAAAAGCTGGAGGCGGCGGAATGAGCCAGTTCGAACAGAAGCGGGTACATCTGCCCAACGGCATTCATCTCGATGTGGTGGACGAAGGCCCGGTCGATGCCCCGGTGCTGATCTTCCTCCACGGCTTTCCTGAAAGCCACCGCACCTGGCGGCACCAGATCGCTCATTTTGCGGATCGCTTCCGCTGCATCGCCCCCGATCAGCGCGGCTATCGCGGATCATCCAAGCCGCAAGCGGTCGAGGCCTACACCCCCGACAAGCTGATCGGCGATATCTTCCTCCTCGCCGATACGCTCGGCATCGCGCGCTTCACCATTGTCGGCCACGACTGGGGCGGCGCGATTGCCTGGGGCGTGGCGCTGGCCGGGCAGCATGCGCGGGTCGAGCGTGCGGTGATCGCCAATGCGCCGCACCCGGCGATTTTCCAGCAGCTGCTCTACACCCATCCCGGCCAACGCGCGGCCAGCCAGTATATCCGCGGGTTCCGCGATCCGGCCAATGATGCGCTGGTCAAGGATCAGGGGCTCACCGGCCTGTTGCTCAAGGAGGTCAAATGGGATCGCCCTTCGGCGATGGAGCCGGAAGAGCGCGACGCACTGCTGCGCGATTGGCAGAACCGCGATGCGGCCTTCGGGATGCTCAATTACTATCGCGCCAGCCCGATCGATGTGCCGGATATGGACGCGCCCTTCGCCCTGCCCGAAGGCTATACCCCGCCCAATCTGCCCAAGCTCACGATCCCGACACTGGTGATCTGGGCGCTTGATGATCTGGCCTTGCCGCCCGAGAATATCGCAGGGCTGGAGACGATCATCGATCCCCTGACCATCGTGCGGGTGCCCGATTGCGGGCATTTCGTGCCGTGGGAAGCGCCGCAGGCGGTGAACGCGGCGATGGAGGCCTTTCTGGCAGGCTAGGCTAGCTGCCGAGCCACTCCACCCATGCGCCATGCGGGTGGGCATGGGACAGCAGGTGCTCCTCGCCCCTATGGCCCGCGCCGTCCCACAGACGCACCCGCAATTCGTGGCGGAAGGTTGCCGGGTCGGTTTCGAGCGCGATCCAGCCGAGCGGAGCCTCGCGGGTCGCCGCAGCGCCTGCCGCTGCAAAGGCCGCGGTGATCCGCGCCTGCGTGGCCGCGGGCAAATATTGCCACATGATCGAATGGAACATGACCCGTGCGGTACCCGGCTGGCTGGGCCGCGCCAGCATTGCGGCGGCAAAATCGCCCGCATCAGCGGCGACCAGATCGGGCGGTTGCCGAAGAGCCAGCGCAATCGCCGCATCGATCCGTGCCAGCCGTTCGGCTGCATCGGGCCAGACATAGGCTTTCAGCCGCAGCGCCGCATCGGGATCGGCAAGGTCGATCGGCGCAATATCGCAGCCCTTGACCGATAGGATTGCGAAATCGGCAGGCGGCTCAGGCGGCGACGGCCCACGCCAGTCAGGCACGATCCGCATCGGCGAGCCTTCCGGCCCCACCTCCGTCTTGCCCAGCCGAAAGACATAACGATCGATCATCGTGTTGACCCCGGCGCTCGCACCCAGTTCAAACAGGTCGAACTGCGGCCTCTGCACCCGCTGCGCCAGCCACAGCAGGCCCGCCATGATGCTTGCCGCGCGGCCCGCCTCGTTGGTCTGCGGCGGGCCATCGAGCCACGGGAGCAGGCGCACATCGAAGCGGTGCGTCAGGTCAAGCACGAGCGCATCGACTGCAGCCTGATCGGTGATATCACCGCTATAGACCGCCGCCAGCCGTTCATCTGCGCCGGTCAGCAGCAGATGGTGAAAGCCGCCCGCAATCCGTAGCGGCATCGCATCCTTGAGCGTGAGGCCGGGCCAATGGGCGATCCGCCGTCCGGTTGCCGTGTCGCTCGCCCGGACTCCGGCGAGCGCGCGGATCACGCGTGCCGTGGCAGGTGCACCATTTTCCTCGGCATGGCGGGCCTGCCATTCGAGCGCGGCGGCAAAGTCGTCAAGCGCCATGATCCCCGCCTCGCCCGTCGCCATCACCATTGCCCTTTTGCCGCACTGCAACTAAGTGCGCGCAGGATCATGAACCTGAATTCTGCGCACGACAATCCCGGCCAGCTGACATTTGCCATCCCCAAGGGGCGCATTCTCGACGAAGCGCTGCCGGTGATGGCGCGCGCCGGGGTTGAGCCTGAGGCCGCCTTCCACGATTCCAAGAGCCGCGCGCTGGCCTTTGGCACGACCCGCGCTGACATGCGCCTGATCAGGGTGCGCGCCTTCGATGTGGCGACCTTTGTGGCGCATGGCGCCGCCCAGATCGGCATTGTCGGCTCGGACGTGATCGAGGAATTCGACTATTCCGATCTCTACGCCCCCGTTGATCTCGGCATCGGCCATTGCCGCCTTTCGGTCGCCCGGCTGGCGGATGATCCGGGCGCGGATGCGCTCCACAGCCACCTGCGCGTTGCGACCAAGTATCCCTCGCTCACCCGCCGCCATTTCGAGGCCAAGGGTGTGCAGGCCGAATGCGTCAAGCTGAATGGCGCGATGGAGCTGGCGCCGTCGCTCGGCCTGGCGCGGCTGATCGTCGATCTGGTGTCGACCGGGCGGACCCTGCTCGAGAACGGGCTGGTGGAGACGGATCGCATTCTCGACATTTCAGCGCGGCTGATTGTCAACCGCGCGGCACTCAAAACCGATCCGCGCGTTGCCGACCTCGTTGCGGCGTTCCGCCGTGATGCCGAAGCCCGCACGAAAGCCGCCGCATGATCCCGATCCTTTCCACCACCCAGCCCGATTTCGAGGCAAAGTTCGCGCGCCTTGTCGATGCCCGCCGCGAGGCGGATCGCGATGTGGCGGGGCAGGTCGCCGATATTCTCCACACGGTGAAGCTGCGGGGCGATGCCGCGCTGGTCGATTACACCCAGCGCTTTGATGGCTATGCGCTGGCGAACGATGCCGACTGGCAGATTCCGCTCGAAGAGTGCGCGCGTGCCTATGCCGAACTGCCCGCCGACCTGCGCGAAGCGCTGGATCTCGCCGCGGCGCGCATCCGTGCCTATCACGAAGCACAGCTCCCCGAAGATCGCGACTATATCGACGCCAGCGGCGTGCGGCTTGGCGCGATCTGGCGCGCGGTTGACGCCGCCGGGCTCTATGTGCCGGGCGGGCGCGCGGCCTATCCTTCCAGCCTGCTGATGAACGCCATTCCCGCGCGCGTCGCAGGCGTCGGGCGGCTGGTGGTGACCACCCCCACCCCCAAGGGCGCGGCCAATGAACTGGTGCTCGCCGCTGCGCATATTGCCGGCGTTGATGAAATCTGGCGCGTTGGCGGGGCGCAGGCTGTGGGCGCGCTTGCCTACGGCACCGAACGCATCCAGCCCGTTGACGTCATCACCGGCCCGGGCAATGCCTGGGTGGCCGAAGCCAAGCGACAATTGTTCGGCGTGGTCGGCATCGACATGGTCGCCGGGCCTTCTGAAATCCTCGTGATTGCCGATGGCAAGAACGATCCGGACTGGATCGCGGCCGATCTGCTGTCGCAGGCCGAACATGATCCGACCTCGCAATCGATCCTGATCACCGATGATGCCAGCTTCGCCCGGCAGGTTGAAGATTGCATCGATTTGCAGATCAGCAAGCTCGCCACCGGCAAGACGGCCCGCACGTCGTGGGACACGCACGGCGTGATGATCGTGGTCGAAGACCTCGCCGCCGAAGCGCCCGCGCTCGCCAATCGGCTGGCAGCCGAACATGTCGAGCTGGCAGTCGATGATCCCGAACCGATGCTGCGCGCGATCCGCCATGCCGGCAGCGTGTTCCTGGGCCGGATGACCCCTGAGGCCGTGGGCGATTATGTCGCAGGCCCCAACCATGTCCTGCCAACCGGCAGGCGCGCCCGGTTCTCGAGCGGGCTGTCGGTGCTTGATTTCATGAAGCGCACCAGCTTCCTCGGGCTTGATGAAGCCTCCTTTGCCGCGATTGGCCCCGCCGCCGCGCGGCTTGCCCATGCCGAAGGCCTGCCCGCGCACGCCCAATCGGTCGAACTGAGATTGAAATGAACCACGCCCCCAAATCGCAGGCCCGTTCGGCCGCCCGTCTTGCCGCCGTTCAGGCGCTGTATCAGTTGCAGATGGAGCAGACCGCGCTCGCCAAGCTGCTCGACGAATTCCACCAGCACCGACTGGGCCGCGCCGTCGATGACGAAGGCGAGGGCGAGCCGGTCTATGCCGAGGCCGAAACCGCATTTTTCGATGATGTGGTGCGCGGGGTGGCGGCTCGCATCGACGAAATCGATGCGCTGGTGGCATCGAAACTCGCCGCGGGCTGGACCACGGCGCGGCTCGACAAGACCATGCTGCAAGTGCTGCGCGCGGGGACTTACGAATTGCTTGCCCGGCGCGATATTCCGGTGGCGGTGGCCATCAATGAATATGTCGAAGTCGCCAAGGCGTTCTTTGACGATACCGAAGCGCGCTTTGTGAACGGCGTGCTCGACGCGGTCGCGAAAGACGCGCGCTAGGCATCACGGATCGGCCTGATCCAAGAACCCCAGCGGGATATCAAGCCGCTGCGCCCAGGCATTTTCCTCATGCTCGGTGCCGAAAAAGCTGCGGCTTTCGTAATGCGGCAAGGCCCAGCCGCGCCGCGCCATCATCGCATCAAACGCCTTGAAGAAGGGCGGGTAAAAGGCATCGAGCGTGCCGGTGCCGTGATCGAGATAAAGCCGGTTCACCGCCGGATCGAGCCGGGTGGTGGCGAGATAGGCATCGAAAGCGGCGGCCACGGCGGCCGGACGATCCGCCATGTCGGGCGCTTCCACCCCGCCCATCGGCAAATGAGTCGACAAGCCCGCCGCTTGCCCGAACACCTCGGGATATTCCGCCATGGCATACAGGCTGATCAACCCGCCCATCGATGAGCCCATCACGGCTGTGTCGCGCGCCTCCGGCCGGGTGCGGTACTGCGCATCAATCGCGGGCTTCAATTCCTTCACCACAAAGGCGAGATAGGCATCCGCCATCAGCACCCGCGGGCGGGCCGTCCCGCCGAAATCGCCTGCGATCACCTCGCGGCGGAACGGCTCGGGCAGGTGCCGCCACACTTTTTGCGGGAACAGCGTGGCATAGCGTTCCTGCGGGCTTTCAATCCCGACGACAATCCATTGCCGCAGATCGCCGCGTGCCGCCAGACGGGTGATCGTTTCGTCGACCTGCCACTCCTTGTCGAAGTTCGAATGGCGGCGATCAAACAGGTTCTCTGTATCATGCATGTAGAGCACCGGAAAACGTGCAGCGCTGTCCGCCGCATAGCCGGGCGGGAGCCACACCCACACACGCGGCAGATCGGCAAGATAGGCGCTGCGGGTCACCGGCCCCGGCGCGATTGTCCCCGCGCTGACCTGCGGCGGGCCAAGCATCGTCCGGTCGCGCGCGCTGGCGGCGATGGTGAAAGCGCCCAGCAGCACAGCGCAGGCAAGCCTGAAGGCGCAAAAGCGTGGTGACATCGTCCCTCCCCCGTGCAAACTCGGCCCCGTGATACGGAATCAACACGAGCGGCGCAAAGCCCCATGAACGAAAGCCAGTTCATCGCCGCGCTCCAAAAGCTTGCGCTGCATCCCGGTGCGCGCGGTCTTGAGGATGATTGCGCGGTGATCGCCTTGGGCGGGGAACACCTGATCCTCACCACCGACATGATGGCCGAAGGCACCCATTATCGCCCGCAGGCCGACATGGCCGATGTCGCCTGGAAGCTGGTGGCGGTAAACCTCTCCGATCTCGCATCCAAGGGCGCTGAACCGATCGGGCTGCTGCTCGGCCATTCGCTCGGGCGCAGCGATGCCCGGTTCCTTGCCGGGCTGCGCGACGTGCTCGACGCCTTTGGCGTGACGCTGCTCGGCGGTGACACGATTGCGGCGACGGGGGCGAGCACCTTGTGCATCACCGCGCTCGGCCGGGCGACCCATGTGCCGGTGCCCTCGCGGCAAGGGGCGCAGGCCGGAGACAATCTCTATGTCACCGGCACGCTGGGCCGGGCGATGCTGGGTTTCGAAGGCGTGGAGGAGCATCTGCCCGCCTTCAACCGGCCCGTCCCGCGACTTGCCGTGGGCCGCGCGCTCGCGCCGGTGGTGAGCGCGATGATGGATATATCTGATGGCCTGCTGCTCGATTGCTGGCGGATAGCGCAGGCAAGCGGGGTGACGATCCAGCTGGAAACCACCGCGATCCCGGTGGCTGATCCGGCACGGCTTGATGCATGCGTGCGCTGGGGGGATGATTACGAACTGCTCTTCACCCTGCCCCCCGATGCGGATCTGCCTGTCGCCGCCACGCGCATCGGAACAGTGCTGGAACAGCGCCCTGCCCCGCTGATCTTCGGTGAAACCCCGATCCACCGGCCCGACAATCTCGGCTATCGCCACGGCTAATTCCGGCGCAAGGCTTGCCAGCTTCCCTAGCGTAAGTCATGCTCCCTCCAGTTGCTCTCACAAGACCGCAAGCGGCAGGGGCGCAGCACACCTTGGGGGAGGGACAAAATATGAGCCTGCTGCTCATTTCGATTGGTCTTGGTCTGCTGGCGATTGTCTATGGCATCGTCACCAGTTTTCAGGTGCTAGGCGCGAGCCCCGGCAATGCCCGGATGCAGGAAATTGCCAGCGCCATCCAGGAAGGGGCGCAGGCCTATCTCAACCGGCAATACACCACGATCGCGCTGGTCGGCGTAGCTGTGGCGGCGATTGTCGCCGTAGCGCTGGGCGCGGTGCCCGCCATCGGCTTTGTAGCGGGCGCGGTGCTGTCCGGGGCGGCAGGCTATATCGGCATGAACATCTCGGTGCGCGCCAATGTCCGCACCGCCGCCGCAGCCGAACAGGGCTTGCAGGCGGGCCTGACCCTCGCCTTCCGCGCGGGCGCGATCACGGGGATGCTGGTGGCTGGCCTCGCGCTGCTGGCGATAGCGGTGTTCTTCTACGCACTGATCGGCCCGATGGGCTATGCGCCGGGCAACCGCACCGTGATTGACGGGCTGGTTGGCCTTGCCTTTGGTGCATCGCTGATCTCGATCTTCGCGCGCCTTGGTGGCGGCATCTTCACCAAGGCGGCTGATGTTGGCGCGGACCTTGTCGGCAAGGTCGAGGCCGGGATCCCCGAAGATGATCCGCGTAACCCCGCCGTGATCGCCGATAATGTCGGCGACAACGTCGGCGATTGTGCCGGCATGGCGGCTGACCTGTTCGAAACCTACGTGGTGACAGTCGGTGCCACGATGGTGCTCACCGCGCTGCTGCTGACAGGCCTTGGCGATCTGTTGCTGCCGCTGATGGCACTGCCGCTGCTGATCGGCGGTGCGTGCATCGTCACCAGCATCATCGGCACCTATTTCGTGCGGCTCGGCGGCGGCACCAACGTGATGGGGGCCATGTACAAGGGCTTCATCGTCACGGCGGTCTTTTCGATCCCCTTGATCTACCTTGTGACCCAATATGCGCTCGGCACGGCGGGGGCGGATATGAACACGGTGCTGACCGAAGGCACCACCATCACGCCCTTTACCGGGATGGACCTGTTCGCCTGCGCCCTGCTGGGCCTTGTCATCACCGGGCTGATCATCTGGATTACGGAATATTACACCGGCACGGGTTATCGCCCGGTGCGCTCGATCGCCAAGGCCTCGGAAACCGGGCACGGCACGAATGTCATCCAGGGGCTCGCAATCAGTCTGGAATCGACCGCGCTGCCCACGCTGGTGATCGCAGCAGGGATCATCATCGCCTATCAACTCGCAGGTCTCATGGGGATTGCCTATGCCGCCACCGCCATGCTGGCGCTGGCGGGGATGGTGGTCGCACTCGACGCCTATGGCCCGGTCACCGACAATGCGGGCGGCATCGCCGAAATGGCGGGGCTGGACGATAGCGTGCGCGAGAAGACCGATCTGCTCGATGCCGTCGGCAACACCACCAAGGCGGTGACCAAGGGCTATGCCATCGGCTCGGCCGGGCTCGGCGCGCTGGTGCTGTTTGCCGCCTACACCACCGATCTGCGCGAGTTCTTCCCCGATCTCACTGTCAATTTCAGCTTGGAGAACCCCTACGTCATCGTCGGGCTGTTTCTCGGTGCCTTGCTGCCCTACCTGTTCGGCGCCATGGGGATGACAGCGGTGGGCCGCGCGGCAGGCGATGTGGTGATCGATGTGCGCGAACAATTCGCAAGCAATCCCGGCATCATGGCGGGCACATCCAAGCCCGATTATGCCCGCACCGTCGATCTCGTCACCAAGGCGGCGATCAAGGAAATGATCATCCCCTCGCTGCTGCCGGTCCTGACACCGATCATCGTCTATTTCGCGATCACCGCGATTGCCGGGCAGGCCAATGGCTTTGCCGCGCTCGGCGCCTTGCTGCTGGGCGTGATCGTTGGCGGCCTGTTCGTTGCGCTCTCGATGACAGCGGGCGGCGGCGCGTGGGACAATGCCAAGAAATACATCGAAGACGGCCATCACGGCGGCAAGGGCTCCGAAGCCCACAAGGCCGCAGTGACGGGCGACACGGTGGGCGATCCCTACAAGGACACCGCCGGGCCTGCTGTCAATCCGATGATCAAGATCACCAATATCGTGGCCCTGCTGCTGCTCGCGGCGCTGGCGCATGGTGCGGGGTGATGGCTTGACGGGCCGGTAAAGGCTCCGCATGGCGCGCGGCATGACTGATACGCCCAGCAATGCCGCGCTTGTCGCAGGCCTGATCCGGCTTCTCACCGTGGAAAAGCGCGCCGCCGATATCTATGCGGGGCCGCCGCAAAAGGACGGGATCGGCCGCGTGTTCGGCGGGCAAGTGCTCGCGCAGGCCTTGCAGGCCGCTCAAGCGAGCATTGCCGATGGCAAGGTCGCGCATTCGCTCCACGCCTATTTCCTGCGCGGCGGGCGCGAGGGCGCACC
>ERZ1066123.529-NODE-529-length-28289-cov-7.612276_pt1 | contig 28289 bp, 27 predicted proteins | sample MGYA00382770_ERZ1066123 | MGnify/ENA primary metagenome ERZ1066123 (study PRJEB33369, sample SAMEA5778353) | biofilm metagenome | biome: Industrial cooling water; feature: Water cooling tower basin; material: Biofilm | place: United Arab Emirates | collected...
ATGTGGAGGCGCTCGCCGCCGAGGTGCGCTCGCCCGAGCAGGCGGCACGGATCGACGGCGCCGCGCTGCTCGCCATCGAGGTGGATACGCCGGCCGAGCGCGGGCACCTGGCGCATCTCGCCAGCGCCCTGCGCCTGCCGTCCGAGGTGATCGCGCGCATCCACCAGGGCCTCGGCCTGCCGGCCTGAGGTGCCGTGGCAGAGCGGGCGTCAGGCGGCGCTGCGCGTGCCTGCCTCGCCGAGGGCGCGTTGCAGCAGCAGCGAGTCCACCGGTGCGCCAAGCACCAGCCCGACGCCGCGCAGCACCCCGGCATGCGAGAAGCCGAGCGCCCGGTGCAGCGCCACCATCCCCTCGCCCGCGGTGCCGGCATCCAGCACGGCGATCATCTGCCGGAACCCCTTCGCCTCGCAGGCGGCGACCAGCGACGCGAGCAGCGCGCGCCCCGCACCCTGCCCGGCAGCATCCGGGTGCACGGCCACGGTGGCCTCCACCGTGGCGTGCCAGGCCTCGCGCGCGCCGAAGGGCTGGGCAAAGGCGAAGCCCACCACCGCGCCGTCGCGCCGCGCGACCAGGCAGGGATAGCCCCGCACCACCAGCGACTCGCGCAGCGCCGTGACCTGGCGCAGGTCCATCGGCGTGACGCCGGGCACCGCCACGCCGCGGCGCAGGATGTCGGCTTGGACGGCGGTGATGCCCGGCAGGTCCGCCGCCATGACGGGACGGATCTCAAGGGCGGCACCGGCACGAACCGTTGCGGCGCCGCTCCGCAGCGGATCCGGCGAGGGCGGCGGATGGGCTGGCATGCTGGCCTCCTGACAGGTCCGCCAGGCGGCGCGCTGGGCGCGGGCCGGCGGGGTGCGGTCTCTCACCCGGGCTGCGGCGCGCGTCATCCCTCAAGTAGGGGAGGCGCGGCGCCGTCCGGGCCTGCATCCTTCTGCCAGGATCGGTTCTCAGCGGGGTGTTACCCAGGGCACAGCCCGGCCCGGCCGATACGGTCAGGATCGCGCCACCCGCCGGGAGGTGGTGCCATGAGGAGAGACAGGATGTCGCGCATGCGGGATGTGCTGACCGCCGAGCGCTTGGTTCTGCCGAGCCCGCAGGATGCGCCGCGTCAGGCCGCGGCGCCGGCATCCCGGCTGCCGGGCCGCGCGGCGCTGCGCGACGCCGTGCTGGTCTGGCTGATGCGCGCGGGGATGCTGGCCTATATCCTGATGGTCGTGAAGGCGCTGGAAGCGGTGCTGCTGGCGCTGCAGCGGTGGTTCTGACCTTTCGCCCGTTCGGATCCCGCTTCCCGGGCAGCGCCACCGCCGCGCCCAGGCTGCGCACCGTGCCGCGGTGGATGCGCCAGGCGTCGCTGCCCGGCATCGCCAGCACGGGCTGGCCGGGCGCGATGCGCGGCAGGTGGCGCTCCGTGACGTTGGCGACGACGCGCCAATTGTCCGCCAGCGCCACCGCCAGCACGGGCCGGCCGACCGCGGCGTGGTAGCCGATGCGGGCCTCGAACCGCACCACGCGGCCGGCGCCGGGTGCCGTCAGCCGCGTCCGTTCCAGATCGTAGGCGGCGCGATCCACCGCGGCCTGCGCGACGTTGATCTGCGCGCCCGCGACCTGCACCTGCCGCCGCGCCACCAGCGCCACCACCTGGGCTCGGCGCAGCTCGGCCTCCGCCACCGCCTCGTCGCGGCGCACGTCGTCCAGGCGCTGCTGCGGGGCGAACTGGTCGCGCGCCAGCGTGGCGGTGCGCGAGACGACGGCCTGCGCGTCGATCAGCCTGGCCTGCCGCGCGGCGATGTCGGCCTCGGTCTCCGCGACGGCCTGCTGCGCCAGCGCCTGCTGCTGCTGCGCGAGGTCAAGTGCGGCGCGGGCCGAGGCGAGCGCGATGGCGAGGGGGCGCGATGGTGAGGGGGCGCGGATCGATCACCAGAAGCGTGTCGCCGGCGGCGACGGGCTGGTTGTCCCGCACGTGCAGCTCGGCGATCGGCCCCGGCACGTCGGGCGCCATGGAGACGACGTCGGTGGTGACGTAGGCATCGGCCGAATAGGCGAATGGCGTGGCGGAGAATTCATAAACCAGGAACGCCGCCACGGGCGCGACGATCACGGCGCGCGTGGCATGCCTTTCGATCCAGGCCAGCATCATCGTTCCGTGGTTGCTGGGCCGGCAGCTTAGGGCATTTCCGCGCGGGCCGGAATCGGCCTGCCGGCGGCACGACGCCCAGGGTCCGGCGGGCGCCGCCGAATTCGCTGCCGGTTTGTCGGAAATGAGTCCAATGTGTCGCCCGGCGCGGTCCGGCGAAGCGCAGGCGGCCATGGGACGGGACCGGCCGAGCCGGCGGGCTCGCCATCAGGTCGGCGGCACAGCCAGCAAGGGACATCCGGCAGCAAGGGACATCCGGACGGGTCGGCGCGCGCGGCGGCAATGTTCGTGCCTGCGCATCTCCGGGACCGATCCGCCGAAAACAAGACCAAGGAGGGACTCCGATGAATCCGAGCAAGGCGCTCTGGGAAAAGGGCGACTTCACGCGCATCGCCGCGAGCATGCGCGACAGCGGCGAGGCGCTGGTGGGCATGCTCGGCATCACGCCGGGGCTGAAGGTGCTCGATCTCGGCTGCGGCGACGGCACCACGGCGGTGCCGGCGGCGCGGCGCGGCGCGGAGGTCCTGGGCGTCGACATCGCCGCCAACCTCGTTGCGGCCGGCCGGCAGCGGGCGAAGGAGCAGGGCCTCGACAACCTCCGCTTCCAGGAAGGCGATGCGTCGGACCTGGCAGGGCTCGAGGATTCCAGCTTCGACCTCGTCGTCAGCATCTTCGGCGCGATGTTCGCCCCGCGGCCGTTCGACGTGGCGAAGCAGATGGTGCGGGTGACCCGGCCAGGCGGGCGGATCGTGATGGGCAACTGGATCCCGGGCGACCCGACCCTTGTCGCCCAGATCCTGAGGATCAGCGGCGCCTACTCCCCGCCGCCGCCCGAAGGCTTCGTCAGCCCCATGACCTGGGGCGTCGAAGCCAATGTCGTCGAGCGCTTCGGCAGCGCCGGCATCCCGCCCGAGCAAATCTCCTGTGTCCGGGACAGCTACCGCTTCACCAGCCCCGATCCGCCCGCCGCGCTGGCGGACCGCTTCCTCGGCTTCTACGGCCCAACCATGAACGCCTTGGAGGCGGCGGGCCGCGACGGCCGCGCCGACGCGCTGCGGCAGGAGCTGGTGGCCCTGTTCGAGGGCCAGAATGCCGGGCCGGGAAAGGATACGACCGCCATCCCGGCGACCTTCCTGCGCGTGACGGTCACGGTGAACTAGGAGCAGCCTCCGACCGCATAGGCGGCCCACCCGATCGGATTCTGCTCTAGCTCTTGGGTTCTCTGGAGCAGGAAATCCGATCGGATATCGCTCCAGGCGGGCATCAGGCGCGGTGGCCCCACCGGGCTACCGCGCCGGCCGTTTCGCCTCGAAACGCCAGGGCGCCGCGCCCTCCACCAGCGGGTCGAGCGCGAGCCGGTGCTCCAGCGGCGGGAAGGCGCGGCTGCGGCAGTCCAGCCGGTCGCAAAGCCGGCAGGACAGGCCGATGCCGACCATCGCCGCCTCCAGGTCGAGACCCTGCGCATAGACCACCTCCCCGGCGCGGGCGATGTCGCAGCCCATGGCCACCACATGCACCGGCGCCGGCTCGCCCCAGCGCGCGGCCACGCCCTGCACCGTGCGCGCGAAGCAGAGGAAGGCCGCGCCGTCCGGCAGCTGCGCCAGCTGCACGCGGATCTGCCCCGGCGTGGCGAAGGCCTGGTGCACGATCCATTTGGGACACGAGCCGCCGTAGCGCGCGAAGGGAAAGCCGGCGGCCGAGAAGCGCTTGTCCACGTTGCCGGCGGGATCGACGCGCAGGAAGAAGAACGGCACGCCGCGCGCGCCCTCCCGCTGCAGCGTGCTCAGGCGATGCGCCGCCTGCTCGAAGGAGACGCCGAAGCGCGCGGCCAGCGCCTCCACGTCGTGGCGCAGCGCGCGCGCGGCGCCGAGATAGGCGCCGTAGGGCATCAGCAGCGCCGCGGCAGCATAGTTCAGCAGCCCGATGCGGATGAGCTGCGCCGCCTCCGGGCTGCTGGGCTCGAACCCGCCGAGCGCACCCTGCGCCGCCTCGCCCGCCTCCAGCAGCATCAGCTGGAAGGCCATGTGGAAGCCGCGGCTCTCGCGCGGCAGGCTGTCCGAGAGTTCCAGCCGCCGCGCCGCGGGATCGTAGCGGCGGAGCGCGCCGGCCAGGGTGCCGACGGGCGCGGCGACCGTCACGGTCAGGCCATGCGCGCGGCGCAGGCGTTCGGCGATGGCGTGGTTCATCTCGGCGGGCGCTGCGGCGAGCTCGGCACCGATCGCCTCGGCGGCAGCCTCCAGTGCGGGGAAGTGGTTGGCGCGGTCGTGGAAGAAGTCGCGCGCCTCCTCGGTCGGCAGCAGGATGCGCCGGCCGGTGGGCAGGGCGATGCCGCCCGAATCCTCCCGCGCGACGCGCCAGGCGCGATAGAGGGCGAGCACGGCGCGGGCGATGTTGGGCGCGCTGCCGGCGAGCGTCGCGATCTCGCCCTCGGGCATCTCCTCGATGCCCAGCATGGGGTCGGAGAGCACTTCCTGCAGCCCGACCTCGAGCTGCCGCTCGCTGGCGCCGGAGAGCGCCGCGATGTCGACCTCCAGCGCGGCCGTGAGCTTGATCAGCAGGCTCGCCGTGACGGCACGCTGGTCGTGCTCGATGAGGTTCAGGTAGCTGGCGGAGATGCCGAGGCGGGCGGCCAGCGCGCCCTGGGTCTGGCCGCGCTCCTGGCGGATGCGGCGGATGGTCCGGCCGAGCAGCGCGCGGGCCATTCTTTACGTCCTTTACAATTCCAGCGTCCGGTTTGTGAAGACTCGCACGCCCTTACAACAGCACGATCATGATTCCGGGTGAACTTCGGCAGTGCAATGTGAATTATTGACTGCACGCGCGGTCCAATCGCGCCAGCCCAGGAGACCAGCATGCGCCCCGAGACCACCCCGACCCGCGCCCCCGACGGTTCCGGCGCCGGCGGCCCCGCCCAGGACCCCGGCCGCTTCGCCGGCATCCGCCGTGACTATACCGACGCCGATGTGGCGCGCCTCGCCGGGTCCTTCCGCGTGAAGCACACGCTTGCCGAGATGGGCGCGCGGCGGCTGTGGCACCTGCTGAAGACCGAGCCGCAGGTCACGACCCTCGGCGCGCTGACCGGCATGCAGGCGCTGCAGCAGGTGAAGGCGGGGCTGCGGGCGATCTACCTCTCCGGCTGGCAGGTGGCGGCGGATGCGAACAGCGCGGCCACCATGTACCCTGACCAGTCGCTCTATCCGGTGGACAGCGTGCCCACCGTGATCCGCCGCATCAACAACGCGCTGCGCCGCGCCGACCAGATCGCCACCATGGAGCGGCTGGACGGCAAGGCGGACGATGGGACCCACTACATGGCGCCGATCGTCGCCGATGCCGAAGCTGGTTTCGGCGGCGCCCTGAACGCCTACGAGCTGATGCGTGCGATGATTGAGGCCGGTGCCGCGGGCGTGCATTTCGAGGACCAGCTGGCATCGGAGAAGAAGTGCGGCCATCTCGGCGGCAAGGTCCTGGTGCCGATCGCCCAGCACATCCGCACCCTGAACGCCGCGCGCCTCGCCGCCGACGTGATGGGCGTGCCGACCGTGCTGCTGTGCCGCACCGATGCCGAGTCGGCGCAGTTGCTCACCGCCGACGTCGATGAGCGCGATCGCCCGTTCATCGGCAACGACCGCACGCCGGAGGGCTTCTTCCGAATCCGGCCCGGCGTCGGCAAGCAGTACGCAATCGCCCGCAGCCTGGCCTACGCGCCCTATGCGGACCTGCTGTGGTGGGAGACCTCCGACCCCGACCTGCAGGACGCCCGCGACTTCGCCGAGGCGATCCAGCGCGAATTCCCGGGCAAGATGCTCGCCTACAACTGCTCGCCCAGCTTCAACTGGCAGCGCAAGATGGGAATCGAGGCCGCGACGGAGTTCCAGCGCGAGCTGGGCGCCATGGGCTACAAGTTCCAGTTCGTCACGCTTGCCGGCTTCCACAGCCTGAACCTGTCGATGTTCAAGCTGGCCACCGCGTACCGGGAGCGCGGCATGGGCGCCTATTCCGATCTGCAGCAGGCCGAATTTGCCGCCGAGGCGGAGGGCTTCACAGCCGTGCGCCACCAGCGTGAGGTCGGCGTCGGCTACTTCGACGCGGTCGCCATGGCGGCCAGCGGCGGCCAGGCCAGCACCACCGCGCTGGCCACCAGCACCGAGGCCGCGCAGTTCGAGCACGCCGCGGCGCATTGATCCAGCCCCGGGGTGGCGCCGCGGCACCACCCCATTTCCCCCCCCCAACACGAACAGGAGCCACGACCATGACCATCCTGCACAACGACCACGACGACGGCCTGGTGCACGGCCATCGCTGGGCTACCGAGCCGACCCCGCCGCACGCCCGCCGCGCCGAGACCACCCGGCCGGCGCAGCCGGACCACGATGACGGCCTGGTGCATGGCCACGCCTGGGCCTGCGGCGAGCGGGGCCGGATGGCGGGGCGCTGAGAGCGGGCGACCACTGGCCTTGCCCCACCTGCATGGCCTGATGCCGGTTGCGCCCTGATGTCCGGGGGGGCGCGCCATCCGAGGCGGCGCTGATCGCCCCATGATCAGAGCGGCCGATACTACTCGATGCGCCGCAGCGTGGCGGCGACGTTGACGGGCGGCGTCACCCCGGGCGGCGAGCGGCCGATCAGACGCGCTGTACCCGGGCCGGTCAGCACCAGCCGATAGGCCCAGGGAACTTCCCAGGCGAGTTCCGCAGCCGAGGCACGAGCCAGGAACCGGCCGTGCCAGGGCCGCATGTTCACGCCGGGGCCGGGCAGCGGGCTCTCCGAGGTGCCCATCAGCACCCGCGCCGTGCCCTCCGCCTCGTCCACCGACAGCACGATCACCATGGCGTAGCGGCCGGTCTGGTTCAGCCGCTCCCCCGCCCAGGCGCCGATGTAGTCGCGTAGGCGACCGGCTTCGCGCGGGTCGGACGCCGGGATTACGGTCGGCAGGCTGATGCCGCGCTCCGCCGCAAGGCGCCGGGCCGCGGGCCACCCCTCGGTGCCGTGACGCGGCGGCAGGGATGCCGCCACGGGTGCGGGCGCCGCGAGGGCGGCCGCGCCCGGCCGCAACACCACGTCGGCGACCAGCGACGAGTTGTCCCACGGCACCTGGCGCCCACCGGTTGCCTCCACCACTGTTCGCCGCACCCGCGTCATCACCTGCCGTACCTCAAGCCCCGGCTCCGGCAGGTGGCGCTTCAGCGCCGCCGTGAAGGGGCTGTTCGGCCCCGTCCCGTCGGCGGCGACGGTGCCGGGCGCGGTGGCGAAGGCGATCAGCGTGCCGAGATCGGGCGCGTCCATCCGCGCGAGGCCGGCGCGCACCGCGGAGCGCGTACCCCCGAGCCCGCGCATGCGCGGCGCGAAGGGATTGTCGCGGCAGGCGTCCAGGATCAGCAGCCGCGCCTGAGCACCCTGCATGGCGCGCAGCACGGCCGGCAGGCCGACGGTTTCGAAATCGACGTCGGCCAGGTCGGCAAGGCGCGCTTCCACCGGGATCAGGTGGTTCTCCCCACGCACCTCGATGCCGTGGCCGGCGAAGAAGAAGGCGGCGACCTCCGCCCCCGTCGCCTCGCGCGCGAAACGCTGCAGCGCCTGCTCCAGGGCGGGGCGCGTGGCGTCGCGCAGCAGTTGCACCCGGAAGCCGAGGCCGCGCAGCACCTCCGCCATGTCGGCCGCGTCGCGGGCGGGATTGGCGAGGCGCGGCACCTCCCGGTAGGCGCCGTTGCCGACGACCAGGGCAATGCGCGTCCCGGGCTGGGCCAGGACGGGTCCCGCGAGCCCGAGCAGGATGCCCAGCACGCAGATCCAGAGGCGCATCGCTCCCTCCGCTACCTCAACAGCCCCGCCGCGACGTTCACCGCGGCCGCCAGGATCACCACGTTGAACAGGAAGGACACCAGCGCCTGCGCCAGGGCGATCCGGCGCATCGGCCCCGCGGTGAAGGCGACATCGGAGGTCTGGAAGGTCATGCCGATGGTGAAGGAGAGATAGAGGAAGTCGCTGAACAGCGGCCGCGGCTCCGACGGGAAGTCGATGCCGCCATCCTGCTGCCAGAACTCGTGCGCGTAGCGCACCGCGAACATGAGGTGGATGAAGCTCCAGGACAGCACGATGGTGGCCAGCGGCAGCAGCCCCTCCAGCAGGCCCAGGCGGCCCGAGCGGATCGAGAGGAACCAGGCGACGCCGACCAGCGAGGCGATCGCGCCGGCGACGCTCGCCGCCAGGACCGTCGCCTCGCTCTCGTCCACCCGCTCCGCCATGCGCTTCATCGATTCGGGCGCGGCCCGGCCCATCGTGATCAGGGTCGGCACGGCATAGACGACAATGGCGATACACCAGCCGATCAGCACCGCCGCCTCACGCTCCATCCCGAGCAGGGTGTGCAGGAAGCCCAGCGCCGCGCCCGACACCGCGGCGACGACCAGGAAGGGCCGGTGGTGCAGGTGAAGGCTCATCACCCCGCCGCCAGCGCCCGGGCGAAGACCTGCGGGTCGACATTGCCGCCGCTGATCACCACGCCGACCACCCGGCCCCGCGCCTCCACCCTGCCCGCCAGCACGGCGGCCAACGCCACGGCGCCGCCCGGCTCGGCGACCAGCTTCAGGTGCTCGAAGGCGAAGCGCATGGCGCGCAGCACCTCGGCCTCGGTCACCGCCACGCCGCCGGCCAGCCGCGGGTGGTTTATCGAGAAGGTCAGCGCCCCGGGCTGGCGCGAGAGCAGCGCATCGCAGAACCCGCTGCCACGGCCGTCATTCGCCACGCGACGGCCGGCCTCCAGGCTGCGGCGCGTATCGTCCCAGCCCTCGGGCTCCACGGCCCAGATTTCGGCCTCCGGCGCCAGCGCCTCCAGGGCGAGGGCGCAGCCGGCGACCAGACCGCCGCCGCCGGTGCAGACCGCCAGCGCGTCCAGCGCCAGGCCCTGCGCCTTCGCGTCCTCCACCAGCTCGACGGCCAGGGTGCCCTGGCCGGGGATGACGTCGGCATGGTCGAAGGGCGGGATCACCGTGGCGCCGCGCTCCGCGGCCAGCCGCGCGGCCAGCGCCTCGCGGTCCACCGCCTGCCGGTCGAACGGATGGATCACGGCACCCCAGCGCCGCGTCGCCTCGCGCTTGACCGCCGGCGCATCCATCGGCATCGCCACCAGCGCCGGCATTCCCAGCATGTGCGCCGCCGCCGCCACCGCCTGGCCGTGGTTGCCGGAGGAATGCGTGACCACCCCGGCCCGCCGCGCCGCCGGCTCCAGCAGCAGCGCCGCATTGGTGGCGCCGCGCAGCTTGAAGCTGCCGGTCCGCTGCAGGGGCTCCGGCTTCACCACCACGGTGCCGCCGGTGATCTCGTCCAGCAGCCGGTGCCGCAGGATCGGCGTGCGGACCACCTTGCCGCGCAGCCGGGCTACGGCCGCCAGAACGTCCTCGAAGCCCGGAGCCCTGTCGCCGTTTCGTCCCCGCGTCACGCCCCGCTCCTCGCCCTGCTGCGGTGCTCCGCCATCGAGACCGGTCATGGCGCAAACCTCCGCGGATCCACCCCGGCGACGATGCGTGCCAGCGCCGCCTCCGGCGCACGGCCATCCACCAGGTCGGCCAGCAGCCGCGCCGCCGCCGGCGCGGTCTGGATGCCGTAGCCGCCCTGCCCGACCATCCAGAAGAAGCCGGGCGCCTCGCTCTCGCCGATGGCGAGGCTGCGGTCCGGCGTGAAGGTGCGCAGGCCCGCCCAGCGATGCTCCACGCGCCGCACCGGGATGTCGAGCGCGGCCTGCATGCGCTCCACCGCCAGCGCCACGTCGATCTCCTCGGGCTGCGCGTCGCAGGGGTCGCTGCCCGTCTCGTCGGCGGGCGAGACCATCAGCGTGCGCCGCGCCTCCGGCCGCACGTACCAGGTATGGTCCGCATCGCCGAGCAGCGGCCAGCCAGAGCAGTCATGCGGGCCGGGATCGACGATCAGCGCGGTGCGCCGCTTCGGCTGCAGGCCGAGCGGCCGGACGCCGGCCAGGCGCGCCACCGCGTCGCCCCAGGCGCCGGCGGCATTGACGATGACGGGGGCGCTGAACACCGCGCCAGCGCCGGTCTCGGCATGCCACAGCCCCGCCTCCCGCCAGATCCGCCCGGCCCGGTGCCGCAACGCGAGGCTGCCGCCGCGGGCGCGGAGCCCGCGCAGGAAGCCCCCGTGCAGCGCGGCCACGTCGATGTCGAAGGCGTCGCGCTCGATGGCGGCGGCGACGGCGTAGCCGGGCCGCAGCACCGGCACCATCGCGGCGACCTCCCCGACCGGCAGCGGCACCAGCCCGTCGCCGCCGGCGATCATGGCGTCCAGCCGGGCGCGCTGCGCCTCGGGCGCGAGAGTGACCGCTGCGCGCCTGCGCGTCAGCGGCGCCGCCGCAAAGCCGGGCGGCGGCGACTCGAGGAAGGCGCGCGAGGCGCCGGACAGCGCCCGCGCATCGGGCGGCCCGTAGTTGAGGATCCACAGCGCGGCGGAGCGCCCGGTGGCGTGGTAGCCGGCGCTCTCCTCCGCCTCCAGCAGCGCCAGGCGCGGCCGGGTGGCGGCAAGGTGCGCGGCGGCCGTGGCCCCGGCCATGCCGGCGCCGATGACGACGGCCTCGAAGCGCTGGGTGTCCATGGGGGCGCATGGTTGCGCTCCAGGGCCGACGCCGCAAGCCGACCGGGAGGCGCCCACCCCCGGCGCCCGGCCGACCGGTGCCGGAAATCGCCGCGCTGGCCGCCCTTCCCGGTGGGAACGCGGCGGCGCGAATGCGCATGGCCTCACATGGCGCTCAGCGGCCCGGCGCGGACCCGGCCGTGGCCACCTCGACGGCGCCGTTCTCGGTGAGGGACCGCAGCGCGTCCTCCCGCTGCCCCTCCGGCACCTCCGCCGTCACCATGATGCCGGCCCCGGGCATCGCCCGGGCCAGGGCGGCGCGCCCGTCATCGGGCAGCGCTGCGGGCAGGCCGGCTGGCGTCCCCTCCTCGCCCTCCGGGGGGACGAAACCGTGATGGTCCTCGCTGCGGCGCTCATGCGTGCCGGCGGTGACATTCTCCTCCCCCGCGGCATGGACGCGCACCTCCTCGCGCGCGATGCCGTGATGCTGCACCATGTGCTCGACGGCCCGTTCCGCCGCCGCGCGGCTGTCGAACAGGCCGGTGACCGTTGCTTGCGCCATGCCGCTGCATGCCTTTCCATCCGCCTGCCGCACCGGGAGGTCCGGGCGGTGCCTGGGCACAACGGGGCTGCGCGGGGCACGTTTCGGCGCAGCGTGTCCGATCCCCCTCGACGCGACGCGAAAAACCGGACCAAATGGCGACCCCGGCGGGCCAGCCCGCCTCGGCATGGGAGGATGAACAGGATGGCAGGGAATGGGATGACGCGGCGCGGCGTGCTGCGCAGCGGCGCCGGCGTGATCGCCGCCGGCGCGACGGGCCTCTCGGCGCCCATGGTGCACGCCCAGGGCACGGGCGGGCGGCTGACGGTCGGGTTCTGGGACCACTGGGTGCCGACCGGCAACGAGGCGACGCGCCAGATCGTCAATGCCTGGGCGCAGGCCAACCGCGTCGACGTGCAGATGGATTTCATCACCTCCACCGGCAACAAGCTGCTGCTGACCATCGCCGCCGAGGCGCAGGCGCGGCAGGGCCACGACATCATCGCCATGTCCACCTGGCTGGTGCCCGAGCATGCCCGCATGCTGGAACCGGTCGATGACGTGATGGAGCGGCTGATCGGGCGCTACGGCGCGGTCAACCCGGCCTCCGAATACCTCGGCAAGACGGGCGGGCGCTGGGCCGCGGTGCCGGCGACCTCGGGCAGCCAGTACAAGGGCGCGGCGACGCGCATGGACCTGATGAAGCAGCATGCCGGCATCGACGTGCAGGCGATGTATCCGGCCGAGACGCGCCTCGGCCCCGGTGCCGACACCTGGACCTGGGAAAACTTCCTGACGGCCGCCGACAAGTGCAACAAGGCCGGCTTCCCCTTCGCCCTGCCCTGCGGCACCTTCTCGGACGCGGTGGACTGGGTTGGCGCGGTGTGGCGCTGCTACGGCGCCGAGATGGTCGACGCACGCGGCAACACCACGCTGCGCAACAACGACAAGGCGCGCCAGGTGATGGACTACTTCGCCCGGCTGTTCCAGCACATCCCGAACGAGATGTTCGCCGCCGACGACGCCACCAACAACCGCGCGCTGATCTCCGGCCGCACCGCACTGATCTTCAACCCGCCCTCGGCCTGGGCGGTGGCCAAGCGCGACGCGCTGCAGGTGGCCGAGCAGACCTGGCACCATCCCAGCCCGATGGGCCCGGCCGGCCACTTCGTGCCGCACCTGAACTTCTTCTGGGGCATCTGGAACTTCAGCCGTGCCAAGTCGGCGGCGAAGGGGCTGCTGGAGCACCTGTCGCAGCGCGAGCAGGTGGCGAAGATGGTGGAGGCCTCGGACGGCTACGACATCCCGCCCTTCGCCTCGCTCACCGACCTCGACACCTGGTCCACGGTGGGCCCGCCGCGCGGCACCGTGTTCAACTACCCGGTGAAGCCGCACCACAACGCCACGCCCTACATCGCCATCTCGCCGGCGCCGCCGGAGATCGCGGTGCAGATCTACAACCAGGGCCTGCAGACGAAGATGATCGCCCGCATGGTGCAGAACAAGGAGCCGGTCGATCGCGTCTTCGCCTGGGCGGAGCGGGAGCTCGAGGGCTTCAGGCGCTGACGGCGCGCGACTGATCCTGTGACCCCGGCCGCGGCGCGGCGGCCGGGACGCTACTGGGAGGGATGACGGAATGGCCGATGGCAGCGCCATCGCGGCGGGCAGGGTGCCCGCGACGGCTGGGCAGCCCCGCACCGGCACGCTGAAGCGCATGGCGCGGCGGCGATCGACGCTCGCCTTCCTGATGGCGCTGCCGCTGCTGGCGGTGATCGCCGGGCTGGTGATCTACCCGTTCTTCTACGCCATCGAGCTGTCGATGCTGAACAAGCGCATGACGCGCTTCGTCGGCATCGACAATTTCACCTTCCTGCTGGGGCGCGAGACCTTCCAGCTGGTGATCTTCCAGTCCGTGCTGTTCGCGGTGACGGCGGTGATCGCCAAGGCGCTGATCGGCTTCATCCTGGCGCATGTGCTGCACGCGCTGCCGGCCAAGGGCCAGCGCAAGTGGCGGGGCATGCTGCTGGTGCCCTGGGTGATCCCGCCGGCGGTCTCGACGCTGGCCTGGTGGTGGCTGTTCGATCCCTCCTATTCCGCCTTCAACTGGATGCTGGCGGTGTTCGGCGCCGGGCCGATCCCGTGGCTGGGCGATGCCGGCTGGGCGCGCTTCGCGGTGATCCTGGTGAACACCTGGTACGGCGCGCCGTTCTTCATGATCATGTACCTGGCGGCGCTGAAGTCGGTGCCGGACCAGCTGTACGAGGCGGCGGCGATCGACGGCGCCACGGGCATCCAGAAGCTGCGCTACGTGACCCTGCCGATGATGCGCAACATCATCTCCATCACCGTGCTGTTCAGCCTGATCGTCACCTTCGCGAATTTCGACATCGTGCGGATCCTGACGAATGGCGGCCCGCAGGACAGGACGCACCTGTTCGGCACCTACGCCTTCCAGGTCGGCATCCAGTCCGGCGACATCCCGCTGGGCGCGGCGGTGTCGCTGTTCATGTTCCCGCTGCTGGCGGTGTTCGCGGTGCTGATCCTGCGCGGCGTGAACCAGCGCACCAAGGAAGGGCTGTAGCAGATGAGCGGCGCAAGCTTCGCCACCGGCGGCGCGGCCGCCTCGGCGACCTACCACAAGGTCGGCAGCATCCGCACGGAACGGCGCAGGGTGCTGATCGGTGCCTACATCGCGATGGCGGTGTTCGTGGTGTTCTTCCTGCTGCCGCCGGTGTACATGCTGATCACCAGCCTCAAGAGCAGCGCCGAGATCGCCGACCTCAACGGCAATCCCTGGATCGTCACGAAGCCGACGCTGCAGAACTACTGGGAGCTGCTGACCGAGGGCAACTACCTGCTGCACTTCCGCAACTCGATCATCGTCACCGCCTGCGTGGTGGCGATCACGATGGTGATCTCCATCCTGGCGGCCTTCTCGCTCAGCCGGATGCGGTTCTGGGGCAGCGGCGTGCTCGCGACGGGCGTCTTCCTCACCTACCTGGTGCCGGAGACGCTGCTGTTCATCCCGCTGTTCCAGATCATCGGCGGCATCGGGATGTACAACAACCTCTGGGCCATGGTGCTGATCTACCCGACGCTGACGGTGCCGTTCTGCACCTGGATCATGATCGGCTACTTCTCCTCCATTCCGAAGGAGCTGGACGAGGCGGCGCTGATCGACGGGGCGAACCACTTCCAGATGCTGTGGAAGATCTTCATCCCCGTCGCCCTGCCCGGCATCCTGGCGGCGACGATCTTCGCCTTCACGGTGAGCTGGGCGCAGTTCCTCTACCCCATGGCCTTCCTGGTCAGCTCGGAGCAGATGGTGCTGACCACCGGCATCGTCTCCGACCTGATCCGCGGCGACACCTTCGTCTGGGGCAAGATCATGGCCGGGGCGCTGATGGCGGCGCTGCCGCCGCTGCTCGTCTATGCCTTCCTGATGGACTACTACATCGCCGGCCCGACGGCTGGTGCCACGAAAGGTTAGAGGGAAACCATGGCACAGGTCACGCTGCGCAGGATCGTCAAGGAATACGAGGGCGGCGTCCAGGCCGTGAAGGGCATCGACCTCGACATCGACGACCATGAATTCGTCGTTCTGGTCGGGCCCTCGGGCTGCGGCAAGTCCACCACCCTGCGCATGATCGCGGGGCTGGAGGAGATCACCTCCGGCGACATCGCCATCGGCGGCTCCATCGTGAACGACATCCCGCCGCGCGACCGCGACATCGCCATGGTGTTCCAGAACTACGCGCTCTACCCGCACATGACCGTGTTCGAGAACATGGCCTTCGGCCTCACCCTGCGGAAATTCCCGAAGGAGGAGATCAAGCGCCGGGTGGACAATGCCGCCCGGATCCTCGACATCGGCACGCTGCTGGAGCGCAAGCCGAAGGCGCTGTCCGGCGGCCAGCGCCAGCGCGTGGCGATGGGCCGCGCCATCGTGCGCGACCCCAAGGTGTTCCTGTTCGACGAGCCGCTGTCGAACCTCGACGCCAAGCTGCGCGTGCAGATGCGCACCGAGATCAAGAAGGTGCACCAGACCGTCCGCACCACCACCGTCTATGTCACCCACGACCAGGTGGAGGCGATGACGCTGGCCGACCGCGTGGTGGTGATGAACCACGGCGTCATCGAGCAGGTCGGCCCGCCGACCGAGCTGTACCACCGCCCGGTGACGAAGTTCGTCGCCGGCTTCATCGGCAGCCCGGCGATGAACTTCATCCCCGGCCGGCTGGTGAACGGCGGCGCGGCGCTGAACGTGGTGCTGGCCGACGGCATCACCCTGCCGGTGCCGGCGGAGCGCACGGGGCGCTACGCCGCCCATGCCGGGAAGGAGATCCTGTTCGGCATCCGTCCCGAGCACCTGACCGAGATCCGTCCCAACGACCACCGCCCGCACCTCGCCGCCTTCGAGGCGGCGCCCGAGGTGGTGGAGCCGATGGGCATGGAGACGCTGCTGCACTTCTGGATGCAGGGGGTCGAGATCTGCGCCCGCGTGGACCCCGCCACGCCGGCCGAGCCAGGCGTGAAGCAGACGCTGGCCGCCGACATGAGCCAGATGCACCTGATCGACCCAGCGAGCGAGCGGGTGCTGTAGCGATGCTGGCGCCGTGAGGGGCAGGACGCTACGATCACGTATCAACCGGATCGGAGCCTGCCATGCGCCTGCCGCTGACCCTCACGGTCCTCCTCCTCGCCGCCCAGCCTGTCGCGGCCGGGTTGATCGGGCAGAGCGTGACGCTGGGCGGGGTGACCGCCACGATCGGCCAGGGCGTGGAGTTCAGCGGGACGATCAACTCCTGGTTCTCGCGTCCCTACACCGTGGACTTCAGCGATGCCGGCGTGACCATCACGCTCGACAACGTCACCGGCCTGCCGCCCGGGGCGCTGCTCACATACCATTTCGGCTTGCCGTTCGCCTTTTCCTTCGCGGACCCCGTCCTTGCGGGCATCGCCTATCTCGGCGGCGACTTCATCGCGCCTGCCGTTCCCGCGCCGCCGCCCGGCTGCCCGCCCCTGCCTCCCGGCTTCTACTATGCGTGCACCGTCGAGGTCGGACCGCCGCAGCAGACCACGCTCGCCGTCACGGCGACGGGGATCGACATGCTGCTGGTCAGCGGCATCCCTAACGGCCCGACCAGCACCGCCACTTTCGCCATCCAGATGGTGCCGGAGCCCGCCGCCGCGGCGCTGCTTGCCACCGGGATGCTCGGCCTGGGCCTGCTGGCGCGCCACCACCGCCGCTGAGCCTGGCACGGCCGGACCGAGTTCCGCGGGAAAGCGGCTGGACAATGCCGCGCCGCGGTAGGAAACCCGGGCAATGGACACGAACGCTCCCATCCGCATCGCCGCGCCCACCCTCGACGCGCTCATTACCGACATCTTCGCCGCCAGCGGCTGCGCGCGCGACGAGGCCGCGCGCATCTCGCACCACCTGCTCGGCGCCAACCTCGCGGGGCATGACAGCCACGGCGTCGTGCGCGTGCCGCGCTACGTGGAATGGCAGCAGGCCGGCCATGTCGTCGCCGGCCAGCAAGCCGAGATCGTCACCGATGGCGGCGCCTTCGCGCTGCTCGACGGCAAGTGGGGTTTCGGCCAGACCGTCGCGCCGGAGGCCACGGCACTCGGCATCGAGCGCGCGGAACGGCACGGCACGGCGGTGATCGCGCTGCGCAACGCGGGACATATCGGCCGCGTCGGCGCCTACAGCGAACAGGCGATCGCGGCGGGGCTGATCTCCATCCACTTCGTCAACGTCGCGGGCAGCGTGCTGGTGGCGCCCTTCGGCGGCACGGAGCGGCGCTTCTCGACGGCACCCTTCTCCGTCGGCGTGCCGACCGACCCGCCGGTGGTGCTGGACTTCGCCACCTCCCACGTCGCCGAGGGCAAGGTCCTCGTCGCCTCCAACGGCGGCAAGCCCCTGCCGAAGGATGCCCTGATCGAGCCCGACGGCACGCTCTCCGGCGACCCGCACACGCTCTACGGCCCGTATGAGAAGGTCGGGCCGCGCAGCCCGGCGAACGGCCTCGGCGCCATCCGCGCCTTCGGCGATCACAAGGGCAGCGGCCTCGCCTTCATGTGCGAGCTGCTGGCCGGCGCCTTCACCGGCGGCGGCACCTCCGGCCCTGTTGCCACGCGCGGGCGGATCGCCAACGGCATGCTCTCCATCTTCATCTCGCCGCGGCATTTCGGCACGGCGGCCGAGTTCCGGCGCGTCGCAGGGGACTACGTCGCCTGGGTGAAGTCCTGCACGCCCGCGACGCCGGGCGGCGAGGTGCTGGCACCAGGGGAGCCCGAGGCGCGGCTGCGCGCCGAGCGCCTGAAGAACGGTGTGCCGCTGCAGCCCGATACCTGGGCCTCCATCCTCGAATGCGCGCGGACGCTCGGGGTGGCCGTGCCGAACCGGCCGTGACCGACGGAATCCCGCTCGCCGGGGCGCCGCCGCTTCTCGCCTACCGGCGCCTCGCCGCGGCGCGGCAGCGGATCCTCTCCGGCGCGGCCAACCGCATCCCGCTGGCCAGCGTCGCGTCCCAGGCGCGCGCGCTCGGCCTCTGGGATGGCAGGCAGGCCAAGCCGGGCGACGAGGCGCAGTTCGCGCTGCTGATGGACCTCGGCGTCTTCGACCCCGTGGGCGGGCACGGCCCGGCCCTTGAACGGCAGGCGCGGGCTGCGCCGCCGGCGCCGGGCAGCGACGACGCCGTCATGCTCGCCGCGCTCGCCGCCGCGCGCTTCGGCCTGTGGCGCGTGCTCGGACCGCACCCGGATGGCGGCGTGCGGCTGCTGCCCATGGCGGGCGTGGGCACCGAGGCCTGGGTGATGGATACCGGCCTTGCCCAGGCGGCGCCGGGCGCCGGCGTCGCGGCACGGCTGGCCTTCCCGGAGGGCACGGGCTTCGGGCTCACCTGCGGTGCGCTGGCGCCCTGCGACACGCGCGTGCTGCAGCGGCTGCTGCTGGACCTGGCACCGCCGCGCGATGCGCCTGTCATCCCCGCCCCGCCAGCGCCGGGCGACGCCGCGGTGCTGGAGCGCCTGCTCGCACAGCCCGCCACGCGCGCCCGCATCGCCACGCTGCTCGAAGGTGGGGGCCTAGCCGTGCGGGCCTGGCGGGCGGCGCTCGACCTCGGGCTGATGGGTCCGGTGCCGGACCGCACGCCGGCGCCACGGGAGTAGCGCGGGCGGCGCCCGAACGGTCCCGCGGGGATGGGTGCGGCCTGCGCGCGGATGCCGCCGGCCGGCCCGCCACCGTCCGCGCCAGCGTCGTGGACAGGCAGGCCACCGTCCGCGCCGGCGCCGCCGACAGGCAGGCCACCGGCAGGCCGGCTGGCACGCGGCGTTCAGGCGCGCTCCGGCCCGGCAGCCTCCTCCGCGCCGCCGCCCGCCATCTCCAGCCGGTAGCCGAGGCCGCGCACCGTGCGGATCACCGGCACCAGGGCGCCGTTACCGCCGGCCTCCAGCTTGCGGCGCAGCCGGGCGATGTAGACGTCGACCACGTTGGTCAGCGGATCCTCGGAAATGCCCCAGACATTGCTCAGGATCCGCTCGCGCGAGAACAGCCGGCCCGGCGCCGCCATCAGCAGTTCCAGCAGCGCCATCTCCTTCGCGGTGAGGTCGAGCCGGCGCCCGGCGCAGGCAACGGTCAGCGCGTCCCGGTCGAAGACGAGGTCACCTGCGGCCAGCAGCCGCGTGGTTTCGGCGAAGCGCTGGCCGCGGCGGATCAGCGCCTCGATGCGCGCCAGCAGCTCGTCGAAGGCGAAGGGCTTGCCAAGGTAGTCGTCGGCGCCGAGCCGCAGCCCCTCGACACGGTCCTCCACGCCATCCAGCGCCGTCAGCATCAGGATCGGCGTGGTGTCTCGGCGCATGCGCAGGCGTTGGCAGATCTCACGCCCATCCATGCCGCCGGGCAACATGATGTCCAGCAGGATGGCATCGAACCGCGCGGCGCGCGCGATCTCCAGCGCCTCGGCGCCGGTGCGCGCAAAGGTTACCTGGTAGCCCTCCGCGCGCAGCCCGCGGCCAAGGAAATCGGCGACGCGGGGTTCATCCTCCCCCACCAGCAGGGCGGACATCAGGCGCCCCCCCGCGCGGCGTCGGCGGCACCGCGCGGCGCGGGCCGCACGGTCTCGGCCGGCGGCACGTCCACCCGCCGGGCCCGCGCGGCGAGCGGCAGGGAGATGCTGACGGCGGTGCCCTCGCCGGGCCGGCTCTCGATGGCGATGCGCCCGGCATGCGCTTCGACGATCGCGCGCGCGAGCGGCAGGCCGAGGCCGCTGCCCTCGTCCACATGCTCCTGCGCGAGGCTGCCGCGGTAGAAGCGGTCGAAGACATGCGGCAGGTCCTCGGGATCGATGCCGATGCCATGATCGGCAACGCGCAGCACCACCTGGCCCGGCCCAGGAAGCAGCGACAGCTCCACCGCGCCGCCCGGGCGCGAATAGCGGATGGCGTTGTCCAGCAGGATCATCACCACCTGGCGCAGCCGCCCGGCATCGCCCTCGACCACGGCTTCGACCGGCGGGCCTGTCACAACGAGCCGGAGCTTCGCGACCGCCGCGGCGGACCCGACCTCCTCCACCACCCTGCGCGCCAGGCCGTCCAGCGAGACCGCCCCCAGGCGCAGCCGCGGCGTGCCGGCCTGCGCGCGTGCCAGGAACAGCAGGTCGTCCACCAGGCGCGCGGTGTGCGCCGACTGCTCGGCGATGCGCGAGAGCGCCGCGCGGTATTCGGCGGCGTCGCGCTCGCTGCCGCGCAGGGTGATCTCGGCCTCGCCGCGGATCACGGTCAGCGGCGTGCGCAGCTCATGCGAGATGTCGGCGAGGAAGCGGCGCCGCGCCTGGTCGGACTGCTGCAGCGCGGCGTTGGCTTCGGCGAGTTCCGCGGTGCGCGCCGCCACCGCCGCCTCCAGCCCGCGGCGCGCTTCCTCCAGCGTGGCACGGCCCGCGGCCACCTCGTGCACCATGGCGTTGAAGCTCGCGGCGACGCGCGCGAATTCATGCCCGCCGCGACCGACATCGGCGCGGCGGGCGAAATCGCCGGCGCGCACCGCCTGCGCGGCCGACTCCAGCTCGCGCAGCGGCGCCTGCAGGCGGCGCAGCAGCAGCGCCAGGCCGCCGACGCCGAGCAGGATCACGGCGGCGGCGCTGATCCTGGACAGGGCGGCGACGAGGGCAAGCGCCCGATCGGCGCTGGCCTGGGCTTCCGCTGCCTCCTCTTCCTCCTCCTGTACGCCCGCGTCCACCAGGCTGCGGAAGCCGTTGCCCACGGCTTCGCGCAGCGCGCGATCCAGCACGCCCTCGGCCTCGGCCGCGCGGCCCATGGCGATCAGCGCCTTGGCCTGGCGGAACTGTCCGAACACGTAGAGCAGGCCGCGCTCGATCTCGCCCAGCCGGACAAGCTCCGAGGGCTCGTCATTGCCGGGCCCGAGGAAGGCGACCTCCCGCCCGATGCCCTGGCGCACCCGATCGAGGGATTCGAGGATGCGGCGCCGCTCCTCCGCCTCGCGCACCTCGGTGACGCGGGCGGGGTGCTCCACGGCCTCCGCCATCCGGGTGAAAGCGGAATAGATGTCGGCCCGCAGGCGCAGGTAATGCTGCACCACGTCGTTCGCCAGGCGCGTCCGCTCGAGCTGCCAGCGCGACTGCTCCGCGCCCCACCAGGCAACGCCGGCGGCGAGCGATGCCAGGGCGAGCAGTCCGCAGAAGCAGGACACCAGCAGCGTGCGATACATCGGGCGGGTCCTGCCGAGGCGCGGGAGCCGGGACACATGCCACGCCGCGCGGCAACCCTCCACTGTCACGATCTCGTGATGCCCGGCTTGCCGTTTCCTGAACCACTCCGTCGCCCTCGTTCTGCCGCGTGCGGTTCATCTCCGGTTCATGCTGGCGACATGGTTGCCTCATGGGACTGGACCATATCGGGGCAGTGGTCGAGCACCGGCCAGGGACATGGAGAGACCACCAATGGCGACGATCAACGGCACCGCCTCTGGCGATACGCTGAACGGCACCGCGGACGCCGATCTCATCCGCGGCTTCGAGGGCGACGACGCCATGTCCGGGAATGGTGGCAACGACACCATCCAGGGCGCCGAGGGCAACGACACCCTGAACGGCGGCGACGGCGGTGACAACACCCAGGGCGGCGTCGGCAATGACCTGCATGTCGGCGGCCTGGGCAACGACAGCATGACCGACGGCGACGGCAACGACACGCTGGACGGCGGCGCCGGCGCCGATACCGCACGCGGCGGCCAGGGGAACGACACGCTGCTCGGCGGCGCCGACAACGACTCGCTGTATGGCGGCACGGACAACGACCTGCTGCAGGGCGACGACGGGGACGACCGCCTGTTCGGCGAGGGCGGCAACGACAGCGTGGAAGGCGGCGCCGGGCGCGATACCATGACCGGCGGCGACGGCGACGACAGCATGGCCGGCGGCGACGGGAACGACCGCATGGACGGCGGCAGCAGCGCCGACGTGCTGGATGGCGGCCGCGGCAACGACCGCCTGACCGGCGGCGAGGGCGACGACACCTTCCGCTTCTTCTCCAACAGCGGCCGGGACAAGGTCACCGACTTCTCGGTCACCAACGACAAGTTCGAGATCCGTGCCGACGGCATTGATGATTTCGGCGACCTGATCATCAACAACAATGCCAATGGCGACGCGGTCATTCGCTACACAAGCGATGGCATGCTCACCACCATTACGCTGCTCGGCGTCTCCGCCGGCGCGCTCAGCTCGGACGACTTCTCCTTCGGCTGAGACCGCGCGCGCAGGAATGCCCGCAGGGGCATTCCGGCGCGGCACCGATCCCTTCGCGGATTCCGGACCGATGCGGCGGGGCACTACCTGCGTCACGCCGCGCGATCGCGTGCGCCATCCCCACCGCGCATCGTGCAAGCAGGAAGGCGCTCCCGGCAGCGTTCGCCATATTAATTTCACCGGATTCCAGGATGATTCGGCGGTGCCTCCACGTTACCCGTGAGGGAGCGGCCAATCCCGGCTGCTCCCGGTACGGAGGACCGCACATGTCCACCCTCATCGGCACCGCCGGCGACGACCTGCTCGTCGGCACCGACGACGACGACCTGATCGAGGGTCTGAAGGGCCGCGACACCCTGCGCGGCAAGGACGACGACGACACGCTGGATGGCGGCCGCGGCCGCGACGTGCTGACCGGCGGCGGCGACGAGGACGTGTTCCGCTTCGCCGGCCGATCCGGCAAGGACGTCATCACCGACTTCGAGGTCGATGACGATGATGATGACGGCGATGATGGTGACGATCGCCTCGCTGCCACCGCACGCGACCGCGACGATGACCGGGATGATGGTCGTGACGGTCGCCGGGATGACCGGCGCGACGACGGGCCTGACGACCGGCGTGACGATCGGCGCGACGATCGTGGCGACGACGACGGCCGCGGCGACCGCTTCTCCTTCGCAACGCGCGACGATGACGACGGCGACGACGACGACGGCGACATGATCCAGATCATCGCCGCCGGCGTCGATGACTTCGGCGACCTCACCATCTTCGACAACGCCGGCGGCGACGCCGTCGTGCAGTGGGATGTCGGCGGCAGGACCGGGCAGGTGACGCTGCTCGGGGTGTCCGCGGCCGAACTGGACTCCTCGCACTTCATCTTCGGCTGACCAGGCGCCAAGCGGGCCGGTGGCATCGCGCCGGCCCGCCACCGCCGGACGCCCCGGCGGATTTGTTGACCGCAGACCCGCCCCTGCATAGCCTTCCCATCGAGCGGCGCCCCGGGACGCCGCCGCGGGAGGATCCAGGCATGCATGCTCCGCGCCCCGCCCGCCGTGCGCTGATCCTCGCCGGCAGCGGCCTGCTGGCGCTGCCGCGCCCGGCCCTCGCCCAGACCCCCGCCTGGCCCGGCACGCGCCCGGTCCGCCTGATCACCCCCTCCACCCTCGGCCATCCGGGCGACACCTACACGCGGCTGATGGCCGAGCACCATGCGCGGAGCTTCGGCGGCACCTTCGTGGTGGAGAACCGCATCGGCGCCACCGGCTCCATCGCCATCGGCCACGCCGCGCAGCAGCCGCCCGACGGCTGGACCTTCCTCTCCGCCTCGAACACCGCGCATGTGGTGGCGCCGCTCATGCTGCGCGGGCTCGCCTTCGATCCGGTGCGCGACTTCGTCTCCGTCGCGCCGCTGTTCCGCTACGGCATGATCCTCATCGTCGCCAGCCGCGTGCCCGCGCGCACCACGGCGGAGTTCGTCGCCTGGGCGCGCACCCAGCCGCGCGGCACCTCGATGGCCAGCGTCGGCATCGGCAGCGTCGGCCACCTGACGGCGGAGCGCTTCCGCCAGATGGCGGATTTCCCGGCCGTGCACGTGCCCTATCGCGGCGCCGCGCCGGCCATGGTGGCGATCACCGCCGGCGAGAGCGACTGGGTGTTCGACAGCATCGGCAATTCCGCCGAGTTGCTGCGCAGCGGACGGGTGCGCGGCCTGGCGCTGACCGGGCCGGAACGCTCGCCGCTCATGCCGGAGATCCCGACCCTGGCGGAGGTCGGCTATCCCGGCCTGCTGGAGGAGGTGTGGTTCGGCCTCTGGGCGCCCACCGGCACGCCGCGGCCGATCATCGAGAGGGTGAACGCCGCCACCAATGCCTGGCTGGCGCTGCCCGACACCAGGGCGCGCTTCGCCGCCGGCGCGCACACCGCCATGCCCGGCACGCCGGAGGACATGGACCGCTTCTGGACCGAGGACCGCGGGCGCTGGACGGCGCTCGTGCGCGAGGTCGGCGCCAGGCTGGAGTAGGCGCCCTTGTCTCTCGACGACGCCGCGCTGCGCGACGCGATCGCCCGCACCGCCTGGTTCCACAGCATGGAGCTGCGCCCCGGCATCGTCACGCCCGGCGCGAAATCCGAGGCGCTGCTGGCGGCGGAGGCGAACGCCATCCTCGGCCCGCTCGATCTGGCCGGGCGCAGCGTGCTGGATGTCGGGGCCTGGAACGGCTTCTTCAGCTTCGCGGCGAAGCAGCGCGGCGCGGCCCGGGTGCTGGCGACGGACAGCTTCACCTGGCGCCACCCCGCCTATCGCGGGCGGGAGACGCTGGAACTGGCGCGCGACGAACTCGGCCTCGACGTCGAGACGCGGGAGCTGGACCCGACGGAGCTGGACACGGCGCCGATCGGCAGCTTCGACGTCACGCTGTTCCTCGGCGTCTTCTATCACCTGATCGACCCGATCCGTGCCATCCAGGCGCTGCGGGGCCTGACCAGCTCGGTGCTGGTCATCGAGACGCACCAGGATGCGCTGTGGCTGCGGCGGCCGGCGATGATCTTCTATCCCGGCGCCGAGCTGGACAACGACCCGACCAATTGGTGGGGGCCCAACCCGGCGCTGATGGCCGGCCTGCTGCGCAGCGCCGGCTTCGCCCGCGTGTTCTACCAGGACCACCCGATGGCCGGACCGGCCGGTCCCTATCCGCTGCGGCGGCGCGGCATCTACCACGCCTTCGCCGATGACGGGGCACTGTCGGCCGCGCCCGCGCCGCCGGCCTGGATCGACCTCGCGGCGCCGGATGCGCTGCAGGGGCTGCTGGTGCGGGGGTAGCGCGAACGCAGCCCGCTCGTCGCGCCAGCCGCGCCGCCGACCCTCCGCCGCGCGTGGGAGGCGGCGCATCCGGCCGGGCGCGGGTGCATGGCGCCGAAGCCCAGGCGGCCCGGCGTCCCGGCCGGCAACGCCCCGATCCTGCGCGCAGGATCGGGGGCGTCCTGGAGGGCCGGCATCCTGGTCGCGGCGCAATCCCTACGCGGCAATCTCCGGATCGGAGATGAACACCATGCTGACGATGTGGGTTGCACGCATGCCGCCGGCGTCGCTGCACGGCAGCAGCAGGCGCTCGAACAGCACCGGCGGCGCCCCCGCCTCCAGCCGGCCGAAGCGGGCGACGTCATAGACCGGCCGCGCGGTCACGGCGCAGGCCCGGTAGGAGTCCGCGACATCGCCCGGCAGGTTGCCGGCCTCGTCGCAGGCGTCCGAGAACAGGTCGGCCTCGGTCAACGGCCGGCCCATGGCCGCTTCCAGCGCCGGGCCGGCGGCGATCCGGCGCAGCCCCGGCGGATCGCCGCCGTGGTCCACCGCCACCAGCAGCATGCGCCCGCGCGGCCTGGCGCCCCAGGGTTCGCCCAGCAGCATGCCCGGCGGCGGCAGCCGCGTACCGCCTGTGGCCGCAAGGATCTCCCGCCAGGCGGCGTAGAGGCTGCGCGCGCCGGCGCCGCGGATGCGCCGGGCGATGGGGTCTTGCGGTGCGCCGCCTGCAGCATTGCCCGCGGCATCGGGCGGCGGCGCGCGGCGGCCGAGCCGTTCCAGCACCCGCCCGGCCAGCGCCTCCTGCGTGAAGGGCTTGTCCAGCACGGCCGCGCCGGGCGCCAGGCCCTTCCGCTCGGCATGGCCGGTGATGAACAGCACGGGCAGGTCCGGGCGCTCCCGCGCCACGCGGGCGGCCAGCGTCATGCCGTCCTCGCCGGGCATCATCACGTCGGTCACCATCAGGTCGACGCCGCCCTCGTCGGCCACGGCCAGCGCATAGCCGGCGGCGGCGTCGGGCGCCTCCACCACCCCGTAGCCGAGATCGCGCAGGAAGCTGGCGGTGATCGGGCGCACCGCCGCGTCGTCCTCCACCAGCAGGATGCGCGCGCCGCCATGCCGGGTCCGGTCGAGCATCGCCGGCGCCCCGTTCCCCCGCGCGCCCGCGAGCAGTGCGCCCGCCTCGGTCAGCCGCGGCAGCAGGATGGTGACGCGGGTGCCCTGGCCGGGCGTGCTGTCCAGCCGCAGCGCTCCGCCGGACTGCTCGGCGAAGCCGTGCACCATGGCGAGGCCGAGCCCGGTGCCCTTGCCGACGCCCTTCGTCGTGAAGAAGGGCTCCCGCGCGCGGGCCAGCACCTCGGGCGGCATGCCGGCGCCGGTGTCGGCCAGCGTGAAGGCCACCCAGTCGTGCCCGTCCTCGCGCAGGTTCGCGATGCCGAGGGTGACGTGCCCCCCCTCCGGCATGGCATCGCGCGCATTCACCCCCAGGTTGAGCAGCGCCACCTCCAGCTGCTGGCGGTCCACCAGCACCGGCCCGGCATCGGGGGCGATCGCGAGGTTCAGCACGGCGCGCGGCCCGATCGCGGGCCGCAGCATCGCCGCCAGCGGCTCGGCCAGCGCCTGCGGGTCGAGCGGCGCCGGGCTGAGCGGCTGGCGCCGCGCGAAGCCCAGCATCTGCCGCACCAGCGCCCCGGCGCGCCCTGCCGCGTCCTGGCCCTGGCGCAGCAGGTCGTGTGCCGAGAACCGGTCATCCGCGGTCTCCGCGGGCAGGCGGCGCTCCAGCATCTGGAAGCTGCCGGAGATCGCCATCAGAAGATTGTTGAAGTCGTGCGCGACGCCGCCGACGAGCTGGCCCAGCGCCTCCAGCTTCTGCGCCTGCAGCAGCGCCGCCTGGTCGGCCTCGCGCCGGCGCTGCTCCGCCTCGAGCCGACGCACCGTGTCGCGCAGCGCTGCGGTGCGGTCCTCCACCAGCGCCTCCAGCGCGGCGTTGTCGCGGGCCAGCGCCTCGCGCGCGGCGACGAGGTCGTGGATCTCGGTGGAGACGCCGAGCCAGCGCAGCGCGCGGCCGGTGGCATCCGTCTGCGGCATGGCGCGGGAGAGGAACCAGCGCCAGGCGCCGTCGTGGCGCAACCCGCGCTGCTCGACCTCGAAGCCGGTTCCGGCGGCCACCGCCGCGCGCCAGGCCGCGCGGCTGCGCGGCAGGTCCTCGGGGTGGATCACCCCCTCGCAGTCCGGAGCGCCGCCTGGCCCGGCCTCGGGGCGGCCGGTGAAGGTCGACCAGGCCCGGCTGACCCAGACGATGCGGCCCTCCTCCGTCGCCTCCCAGGCAATGCCGGGCATGGCCTCAGCCAGGGCGCGGAACCGGCCGACTTCCTCCTCGCGCACTGCGGCGATGGCGCGCCGTTCGGTCACCTCCTCGGCGACGACGTTCACGCCGACGACGCGGCCCTCGGGGTCGCGCAGCGGCAGCCAGCTTTCTTCCCAGACGCGCGTCACGCCCGGCTGCGCCGGCGTTGCCCCGGTGATCTCGATGCCGTGCAATGCCTCGCCGCTTTCCACCACGCGGCGGTGCAGCGCCTCGGCCGCGCCGGCGAGGTCCGGCAGCAGCTCGCGCACGCTGCGCCCGAGATGCGCCTGCGCCGGCAGGCCGTTCATCTCGGCCAGCCGCGCGTTGATGCGCGTCCAGCGCATGTCGCGGTCCAGCACGCAAAGGCCGACCGGCGCGCTGTCGTAGATGCCCTGCAGCTCCGCCAGCGCCGCGTGCAGCCGCGCCTCGGCCCGGCGGCGCGCGGTGGCGTCGCGCGTCACGTGCAGCAGCCGCAGCGGCCGTCCGCTCAGCGGGTCGCGCTCCTCCACCGCGGCGGTGCTGGCGATCCAGCGCCACTCGCCCGGCGGATCGCCGGGCGCACGGAAGCGGTAGCTGTCCTCGCGCGCCTCCGCCTGCCCGGTGAGCAGCGCCATCTGGATGGCCTCGCGGCGCGGCAGATCCTCGGGGTGGATGGCCGCGCGCCAGGCGGCCCGTTCCGGCCCGTCCATCGCCAACCAGCGGTCCGGCGGCAGGATGCCGGCCGTGTTCGCCGAGGCGCGGGCGTCGAGCCTGAGGGTGCCGCGCGCGACGTCCCATTCCACCAGGCCGAGCGCGGCGGTGGCGACGGCAAGGCGCAACCGCGTCTCCGCTGCCGCCGTGCTGCGTCGCGCCTGGACGACGACCTCCCCGCCATCCGGCACGCGCCCGCCCGGGTCGGCGGCGGCACCCGTCAGGCCGGCATCCAGGGGCGCGATGGGATTCATCGTGGCGGCAGGATAGGCCGGTTGCCCTTCGGGTCGAGCGGCGGTGGCAGTGGTTCCCGCATCCTGCACGCACAACTACGTGAGTTTCCTATTCCGTGCCTTGCGCACACTCGTCGCATGGGTCGTTCAACCGCGGCCAGATGCCGCTTCCGACCTGCCGCAGCCCGGTCCGCG